>CAFAAG010000047.1_pt1 | contig 9267 bp, 9 predicted proteins | sample 7267441 | NCBI WGS metagenome assembly CAFAAG01 (sample SAMEA6813978, study PRJEB35770) | uncultured Acidimicrobium sp. | biome: Freshwater; feature: Freshwater reservoir; material: water | place: Czech Republic | collected 2016-08-15 | depth 30m m | reverse complement strand
ACATCGGCCATTGCTGCAAGAGTTTTTTTAGTTTCAATCACAAGTTCTCGTGGTGCGCTCGCAGCACGGGCCGCCATCTCGTGCGCGACGGCCAGCAAGTCTGCATCTTCAACACAGCGATACGCGAGGCCAACCCGTTGTGCTTCAGTACCATCGAGCACTTCGCCAAACAGCACCGCCGCTGCAGTCACTTGTGGTCCAACGATACGTCGCAACATCCATGTGTGGCCTCCACCGGGATGAATGCCGAGTTGTAAAAATCGTGTATCGAACTTGGCTCGTTTTGCGGCGATACGCACGTCGCAACCGAGTGCCAAATTCATTCCTGCCCCAACTGCAGCACCGTTGACTGCTGCGATCGTTGGCAACGGGCTTCGCGCAATACGCAAGAAACCTTCATAGATCACTCCGAGAGATTCACCATCAGCTTCTGCCAGATTGCCAAGATTGGCACCTGCACAAAAAGCTGGGGCGGTCCCAGTCACTACGAGTGCGCCAATCGCGTTGTCGCCTTCAATACGATCCATCGCCGCAACGATCTCGGCAACCATCGGCGCAGTCATTGTGTTGCGTTCGTCTGGGTTGTTGAGTGTGAGTGTTGCTACACCATCTGCAATATCAAGTAAGACCAGTGCCATGACTCAAGGTTAGCGACTACTCTAAATACGCATGCTCGACCATGTCTTCACCGATGCAATCAGTGCTCTACGCGACGCTTTTGGCAATGCGTTTCTTGAACGCCAAGCGTTTGAAGAACATCTACAGTCCGACATTTTGCTTGGTGACTTGGTGTGGGAAACGAGTTACGGATTGCCCGGTGAAGGTCAACCACCTCGGGTAGTTGCACACATCACGTTTAATTGGCCAAGTCGCAGCCAAGCCGCCTATCGCAGTTGGTATGTGGAAGAAATACTTGACCACAATCCTTCAATCGAAATCGAGGTCGTGTTTCGCATTCAACGACTTGCCCAACAACCAGATCCCTCAGTTGTTGACGATGTTGCCGTCATGTACAGCCCAGTTGTTGGCAATGGCAAACTCGAGCGCGACAACATCACGATCGAAATGAGTCATCCAACTTCTAGCGACAACACCGACTTTGCGCTCGAAATTACTTACGAAGGCGAATACGAGTTGGCAGAAGAAACTTTGCAAGATGGCACGAGCGCTGTGCTCGACGACCACTTTGGCGCTCTTGGCCATTGGGTTGCTTCAACGCTGATCAATCTTGGCGACCTCAAATTGGAGTTCGTACCAGCCGACGAAGAAGCGTAGTTATTTAGCGGTTGCGCTCGGCAACTGCGTGTACTTCAATGCCACCACGTGGTCGCTGCGTGAGTTCAACTTTGACCCACATTGGTTTAACTGTCACCATCACTTCGTTTGCAATCTCGGCAGCGAGTGCCTCGGCAAACACGGCCATGTCGCGAAAACGCCACAGGTACAACTTGAGCGACTTTGACTCGATGCACAGTTGATCGGGTTTAAATTCGATTGTTACGTGTGATAAGTCAGGTTGAGATGTGACCGGGCAAATCGATGTCACTTCATCAGTAGTAAATCGCACCAAGGTGACATGAGCTGGTGCAGGAAAGACTTCAACGTGGTCGATGGCATGACGAATTGTCGAGCCAAGAACAGTGAGGTTGTCGTGCGAATCAGTTGCCATACGTATCAGCGTAGGTGGTTTGGAATCAGACTGCTCAGCTGCACCAATGGGCGCGGACCCACATGAGTGATTACTTCTGATGCCGAAAGCGAACCAAGCCTTCCGCAGTCTTCAATCTTCATGCCACGCGTAAAGCCGTACAAAAACCCAGCTGCATACATGTCGCCAGCACCAGTTGCGTCGACTACTTGATCAACTGGTTCTGGTTCAATGTCTACTACCGCGTCTCCATTGATTACGACTGAGCCACGCTTGTCGCGCGTGACGGCTCCAAATTCGCAGTCATGACGCAGTTTGCCAAGGGCTTCTTCGTATGAATCGGTTTGGTAGAGCGACTGCAACTCAAATTCATTGCAGAACAAAATATCGATGTCGTTCTTAATGAGCGCCATAAAGTCACTGCGGTGGCGGTCAACACAAAAAGAATCCGAAAGAGTCAACGAAACTTTGCGGCCAGCCTCATGGGCATATTTTGATGCTGTGCGAAATGCTTCTTTTGCTAGATCACGGTCAAACAGGTAACCCTCAAGAAACAAGACCGCACCAGATGCAACTGCTTCGCGCGAAATATCTGCTGGATCGAGCAAACTTGCCGCGCCCAAGAATGTGCTCATCGAGCGCTGACCGTCCGGGGTTACTGCAATGATGCAGCGTCCCGTTGGTTCGGTTGTCGATGTGACTCCTGGATGAAACCCAACACCGACATTCTTCATGTCATTGCCAAACACCCGACCCAATTCATCGTCGGCAATCTTGCCAATGAAACCCGCGCGCCCACCGAGACTCGCAAGTCCGTACGCAGTGTTGGCAGCCGAACCGCCACTCGTTTGTGTTGGCTTGGTGATACGCGAATACAGATGCGCCGAGCGCTCGGCATCCACCAACGTCATCGAGCCCTTCACAACTTGCTCAACGTCGAGAAACTGATCTTCAACTGCAGCGATCACGTCGACCAATGCGTTTCCGATAGCAACAGCGTCGTAACGAACCCCGTCGTCACGGGTCAGATCAATTGGTGGCACGTGACAAGACACTAGTTGCCATGGGCGTCTGGCGAGAAGCCGCTACCGTGCGTATGTGAGATCTGGTTGGCTTTCCATACCTGGAAGTGCCTCTACTGATGGTCGAATGATCATTGGCACACGTGGCATTCGTGGTTTCGTCGATGGCATGGTCTACGTGATGTTGCCGGCATATCTGTTGGCACTTGGCTTCAGCGGTGTTCAAATAGGAGCAGTGATCACTGCATCACTTTTTGGCTCTGCCATTTTTACAATTGGTACTGGCCTCATTGCCCACCGAATTGCACCAGCTCGTCTGCTCATTTATGCATCATGCATCATGATTGCAACCGGCTTTGCATTTGGTGCTACAACAAGCTTCGTCGCGCTTCTTGTCATCGGATTCTTGGGCACGATGAATCCGTCAGCTGGTGACGTAAGCATGTTTTTGCCATTGGAACAGGCATCGGTTTCGCAATCGGTTTCAGATTCAGATCGCACTGCAATGTTTGCTCTGTACAACCTCAGTGGCGCGCTTGTGGGTTCGATTGGAGCACTCTGTGCAGGCATCCCATTGTGGATTGCCCTGCGCTACAACCACAGCTCGCTCTCCGGCTACAGATCTACGTTCGTGATGTATGCACTTGCAGGAGTTGTTGTGCTGTTCATATATCAACGATTGTCTAGCCACGCCAACACTCACCCAACCAATAGTGCCCATGCACTTACCGAGTCACGGCGTGTCGTATACAAACTTGCCGCTCTGTTTAGCCTCGATTCACTCGGTGGCGGGTTTGCTACGCAAGCAATCTTTGCATTGTGGGTCTTTCACAAATTTGATCTTGCAGTCAGCACGTTGGGCGCAATCTTCTTTGCAACTGGAGTGCTCTCTGCATTCTCTTCATTACTTTCGGTGCGCATTGCCAAACGGATCGGGCTTGTACGCACCATGGTCTTCACACATATTCCAGCAAGCTTGTTGCTCGTAGGCGTTGTGTTTATGCCAAATGTTTGGCTTGCAATGACACTGTTTATTTTGCGTGGACTGCTTTCACAAATGGATGTGCCAGTACGTCAGAGCTATGTGATGGCGGTCGTGACTCCGCCAGAGCGTGCAGCGGCGGCAAGCATCACCAATGTGCCGCGCAGCCTCGCAACAGCACTCCCCCCAATTGCCGCAGGATGGATGCTCGATCAATCCAATTTTGGGTGGCCGCTACTTGCATGTGCGGCACTCAAGATCATCTATGACTTGTTATTACTCGCCCAGTTTCGAAACGTGCGACCGCCCGAAGAACAATAATTATCGTTTTGTAGGAACGAGAGTTCCCTTAACGATCTGCTGTTGCAAATCGCGCTTCAAAAATTTGCCTGCAGCGTTGCGCGGCAAAGGCTCATTGATAATCACAACCTGTGTAGGAATCTTGAACTTGGCAATCTTGTTATCAAGAAATGCCCACAGTTCTTCAGCAGTAATTGTCATGTTGTCGTTGGGATAAATCGCAACAGCAACTTCCTCACCAAGTCGTTCGTGTGGCACACCAAATACTGCGGCTTCGTGAATGGCCGGATGCTCATAAATTGCGCTTTCAACCTCTGCGCCGTAAATGTTTTCGCCAGCACGCAAGATCATGTCCTTCACGCGATCTTCCACGTAGACAAAACCCTCTTCATCAACACGACCTAAGTCGCCCGAGCGCAACCAGCCGTCAACAATCGTTTCCTTGGTTGCATCCGGACGATTCCAGTATCCGCGAATCAACATTGGTCCGAAGAACCAGATTTCGCCAGACTTGCCAACTGGCAACGGATTGAGTTCTTCGTCGCGAATTTCTACACGCATTGGCAACACTGCACGACCAGTCGAAGTTGGGTGAGCCAAATAGTCAGAACCGGTGATGCCAGGACCAAATGCATTGGTCTCGGTCATGCCATAACCCAATTGTGGGCTTCCGTTTTTCACTTTGTCATTGACCTTGCCCACGAGGCTTGTCGGAGATGGTGCACCGCCGCCGCCCACAGCACGAAGGCTCGATGTGTCGTACTTGTCGAAGGCTGGTGAGTTGACCAAGTCCCAACTCTGGGTTGGCACACCAACAAAGTTGGTGATCTGTTCGCGCTCAATCATCTCGAGAGCCTTCTCGGCGTCCCACTTGTACATGATTGCAAGTTTGAGGCCGGCAATAAAACAGCTCATCATCACGGGCACGCAACCTGTTACGTGAAACAGCGGCACGATCAAAATAAACGACGTTGGAATTTCTGGACCCGTTACTTCTTTAAGTTTGGTCCCTGCCAGTGTGAGCACTGAATTTCGCGATGAGAAGCCCATCAACGACGACACAATCGCGCGATGTGTCGACACTGCACCCTTTGGTCGGCCAGTTGTTCCCGAAGTGTACAAAATCGTTGCATCGTCATCTGGCGCAATATCAGCGCCAGGATGTGCGGCACCAAGTGGCAACACTTCTTCCCACTTGTCGACGCCTGCTGGCATTGGTTTGTCAGTGCGCACTACAAGCACTTTGATGCCGTGCTTGGTGCACGTTGCAGCACCAACTGCATAGCGCTCTTCGTCACAGATGTACACGGTCGCGCCAGAATCTTCGAGAGCGAAATTCATCTCATCTTCTGTCCACCACGAGTTCATCGAAACGTTGACAGCGCCTGCCGAAATGATTGCGGCAAATGAGATCACCCATTCTGGATAGTTGCGCATTGCAACCGCCACGCGATCGCCTTTTTTCACGCCATAGGTATTTACGAGTAGCGCCGCAAGTGCGTCAACATGATCCATCGTCTTTGCGAACGACCATGTCTCGCCTTCATAAACCAAAAAGGTTTTGTCACCATGGCCGCGTGCGCCGGCAAAAACTTGTCCGAGGTGCGCTGGTGCATTCTTAAAAATTTGTGTCTTGACACCCATCACTTCAGCGTCGATGAGTTCAAAGATTTGTCCTGGTGCAGTTACTGCTGCGTTCGCTTCTGTCCAACTAAGTGCCACTTGATGATCCCCTATTCGTGTTGTGTCGCCGTTGGCGTGGAGCTGAGGGGAATTGAACCCCTGGCCTGTACATTGCGAACGTACCGCTCTGCCAACTGAGCTACAGCCCCTATTTCCTAGCAAACCCTAGCGGGCAGCGGCTTTAGGCGACGCGTCGAAACTGACGCAGGTACCGCTCGTTTTCGCGCTTGATACGCAACTGCACCAACACGTAGCAGTAACCACACAGGGCAAGCAGGCTCACGGTAAACAAGTAGATGAAAGCACTCGACCCGGTGGTGAATGCCAAGAACAACGAGATACCAGTAACGACTGCCATGCCAACTACCAAGTTTTGGCGGCGCTGACGCACCATGGCCTGCGGGGTCAACATTGCCGGAGCACGATGATGACGCACACCTTCGGGGCGAATCAATGCGCCAGTGAGGTTGCTCAAACCACCTTGTTGTGGGCGCGATGTACGAGCAGTGGCACTGCGATATTGCTGCGAAGGCGCAAGAGGGCGCGCCATATTGCGCAACTGACCTTGCTGGCTGCGGCCGCCCGAAGACTCGAGTGAATTGAGTTGGCGACGGAAGTTGCTCACCGAATTGGATGGGCTGCCGTGCAACTTGGCTCGAACCATTGGAGGAAGTAACACTGCCAGCCATGCTGCGCCGACGATGATCAAAATCAGTTTGCTCATGAGTGGATTGAGTGTATTACAGATTGGCTACAAATAGGACAACAACGGGGTAATTTGATCTGCCACTTCAGCCAAAACCCTTATGTTTATTAGCCCTGCTGGTCTTCTCGTCGGTAAAGGCCCTGACGGCCGCCCGACTTCTCCCAGAGCGTCAATTCGCCGATCACCATCGCCCTATCGGCGCTCTTGCACATGTCATAGATGGTCAAGGCGGCAACGCTGCAGGCATGCAGGGCCTCCATCTCAACCCCTGTGCGATCGACAGTGTTGACTTGAGCCTCAATAGCAATGAAGTCGTCGGCGATTTCAAAATCGATGTGCACAGCGCCAATCAACAATGGATGACACAACGGAATCATGTCGCTCGTGCGCTTGGCGGCTTGAATACCGGCCACTCGGGCAACTGCAATCACGTCACCCTTCTTCACTTCGCGATTGGCAATCGCAGCAGTTGTCTCGGGTTTCATAAATACTTTGCAACGTGCAACTGCCCGACGATGCGTGGCCTCTTTTGGCGTGACGTCGACCATGCGGGCGTTGCCTGCCGGATCGAGATGCGAAAACTGCAAATCAGACATGCCTAACCACCTATCTGGCTCATTGAACGGCGTGGCCGCACAAACGTCACGTTACCGATGTTGTGCCCAGCCCACTTGGTGCCAACAGCGCGTTTGATCTCTGCGGCAATCGCATCATCGCTTGCACCTTCGCGCAACATTGCACGCAAGTCAAACTCGTTGGTCGAAAAGAGGCATGTTCTAAATTGGCCGTCTGCAGTGAGGCGCACTCTGTCGCAGTCACCACAAAATGGTTTGGTCACCGATGGAATTACACCAACTGTGCCCTTGCCATCCAAATAGCGCCAGCGGTCGGCAGGTGCAGCACCGCGAGCAGGCATCAACTCGAGCGGATACACGGCAGCAATTGCAGCAACAATCTCGTCTTGACCAACGACCTGATTGTTTTCCCATGTGCCCTGCGCATCGAGTGGCATGTACTCAATAAATCGAACCTCAACGCCTTTGTCGCGGCCAAAGGTTGCCAGGTCAACAATCTCGTCATCGTTAATGCCGCGTTGCACAACAGCATTGAGCTTGATCGGCGAAAAACCAGTAGCAATCGCAGCATCGATGCCGTCGAGCACATGCTGGAGCTCGTCGCGTCGCGTCATTTCATAAAAGCGTTCGCGCTTCAGCGTGTCAATCGAGATGTTGATGCGCTTGAGCCCGGCTTCGCGCAGTTCTTGCGCAATAAGTCGCAGCGTTGCACCATTGGTGGTGATCGCAAGATCAATTGGTTTGCCAGCACGCGGCGAGTTGGCAGTTGCAGGCACAATCAACCCTGCAAGTTTTTGCACCAACACGGACAAGTGCGCGCGCATTGTTGGTTCGCCACCGGTGAGTCGAATGCCATCAACATCAAAGTGGTTTACACAAATAGATGCGAGGCGATGCAGTTCTTCATACGAAAGCACTTCCGTGTGAGGCAGCCATTTCATGCCCTCTGCAGGCATGCAGTAGGTACAACGAAAATTGCAGCGATCAGTAATCGAGATGCGCAAGTCGCGCACGGTACGCCCAAATGGATCGATCAGTTCCATGACCACATCCTACGGCTCTGCAACAAAGCGCTAGCCCAGCAACTCGCCGATGACATAGACATCAACTTCGGCGCCAGCCTCAATGCCCATGCCGTCTGGCACGTATGCGAGGCCGTTGGCAAGAGCGGTCGACGCAAGCTGGTGACTGCCTTGTGGGCCAGTGTCACGCACATGCAATCGGCCATCACTTTCAAAGCCGCCAAACACTCGCACGTAGTGCACTTTGCCGTCTTGCTTGCGCTTAATCGGCGCATCCAAAACTGCTTTAACTGTTGGGCGCAACAGGTCGCGCGTGTGCCCCATCATTTTCCGCAGCGCAGGCCTCGCGAGCAACTCATAACTGATCATCGAAGAAACGGGGTTGCCTGGCAATCCAAAAATTGGCACTACCCGGCCATCGGATGCTTGAAGTTGTCCGAACGCAAATGGTTTTGCGGGCTTAATCGCAAGTTGCATCCACTGCATCTTTGCAATGCGCGACAACACTGCCTTCACCACATCAAAGTCGCCCATACTCACACCGCCACTCGTGACAATTGCATCGCATCGCTCAATTACTTCAAGCAACACTCGCTCAAGCAGTGCTTCATCATCTTTAATGATTCCCAGATTGATCACTTCACATCCCGACGCGGCAATCATTGCATCCAGCATCGTCAAATTGCTTTCCCGAATCTGCCCTATCTTGAGCGGTGATCCGTCGGTCACCAATTCGTCACCAGTGGACAACAACGCAACACGTGCGCGCGGGTACGCCTGCACCACCCGTGCGTTTACGCTCGCCAACACTCCGGCACCGGCAGCATTGAGCACAGTGCCCGCAACAAACACGGTGTCACCTTTGTTTACGTCACTACCTGCATCACGAATCGCGTCATACAATTTTGCTGCTTTACCAATCGACACCCGATCATCACCAACACGTTGCGTGTCTTCAACCATCACTACCGCGTCGGCGCCTTGTGGCATCGGTGCACCTGTCATGATGCGTATTGCTTGGCCGACATTTACTGCAATCTTCGGCTCAGCGCCCGCAGCAACAGTGTCTACAACAACCAGTTCAGTTGGCACTGTTTGAGTATCAGCAGTGCGCACTGCGTAGCCATCCACGGCCGAGTTGGCAAAGGGTGGCACATTCTCTGGCGCCACCACATTCTGCGCCAACACTCTGCCCGACATCTGCTCGCACGGCGTATCAACCGGCACAAGCACATCACATGCATCAAGCACGGTTTTTTGAGCCTCACTAATCTCGATCATTATCTCGCTACGGTACCGCCACATGACAGGCTGTAACTATGAGTAATT
>CAFAAG010000046.1_pt1 | contig 9413 bp, 8 predicted proteins | sample 7267441 | NCBI WGS metagenome assembly CAFAAG01 (sample SAMEA6813978, study PRJEB35770) | uncultured Acidimicrobium sp. | biome: Freshwater; feature: Freshwater reservoir; material: water | place: Czech Republic | collected 2016-08-15 | depth 30m m | reverse complement strand
AGTGCATTGTGCGCCGAGCGTGGCGTGTTGCTCATGATGGATGAGGTGCAAACGGGCTTTGCTCGCACAGGTGAGTGGTTTGGTTTCGAACACGCAGGCATCAAGCCCGATGTAGTGACCCTCGCCAAGGCGATGGGCAATGGCATGCCTATCGGTGCAGTCTGGGCTCGCAAAGAGATCGCATCAGTGTTTCAGCCAGGCGATCACGGAAGCACGTTTAGTGGCACAGCAATTGCAACTGCGGCTGCCAGAGCAACGATCAACGTGATGCTTGAAATGGATGCACCGTCAGTAGCGAAAGCCAAAGGCAAAATGTTGATTGATGCGTTGACCAAATTGCCACAAGTGGTCATGGTTCGAGGACGTGGTTTGCTGTTGGGTGTCGAACTGCAATCAGGAATCGATGCAAAGATTGCGCAGTCAATGCTGCTGGAACGTGGTCTAGTAACCAACGCAGTGACTGCAACTGCTTTGCGTCTTGCGCCACCGATTACGGTCCTCGATTCAGAAATTGCTACCGCTGTACAACTCATCACTTCGGTACTCTCCGAGATTGCGAGTAATTCATGACGCTGCATCACTTTATTAACTCAACAGATTTGTCGGCAGACGAATTGCGTAAGGTACTGCAACTGAGCACGACGAGCATCGAGACGCTGGGTCGTCCACTTGCCGGACGTGGCGCCGCCCTCATATTTGAAAAACCATCAAACAGAACACGACACAGCATGGAAATGGCTGTTGTGCAGTTGGGTGGACACCCTGTGTACACGCGTGGAGAAGAGGTTGGTTTGGATGTGCGCGAGACCGTTGAAGACATCACAAAAGTGATGGGTGGATATCACGCAATTTTGGCTGCGCGAGTATTCGATCACAACACCGTGAGGCGAATGGCCGATACTTCGAGCGTGCCAGTTGTCAATATGTTGAGCGATAGACAGCATCCATTGCAGGGCTTGGCCGATGTGTTGACCATGCAACAGCAGCTTGGCGATCTTGCAGGGAAAACGGTGTGTTACGTAGGTGACTACAACAACGTTGCTCGTTCGTTGGCGCAAACATCAGCACTACTTGGCATGCATGTTCGGTTGGGTTGCCCAAATGGTTATGAGGCCGAGGACGGTGAGTTGCAAGCACTCCAAAAGTTGGGTGCTGCATCAGTAAGCCAATTTGACAACATGAAAGACGCAGTTGAAGGCGCTCATGCCGTGCATACCGATGTATGGACCTCGATGGGTCAAGAATCTGAGACAAGCAAGCGCGAAAAGGCATTTGCCAATTTTCAAGTGTCTGATTCGGTGATGAAGAATGCCGCAGCAGGAGCGATCTTCATGCATTGCCTTCCCGCACATAGAGGGATGGAAGTGGCTGCCGAAGTCATCGATGGTCCTCACAGCAAAGTTATTGAGCAAGCACACAATCGCATGCACGCAGCTCGTGGGCTGCTTGCATTTTTGATGGGAGTGAATGTATGACAACCAAGGTGCAACGTCAGCAGTCAATCACGCGTCTTATTTCAGAACGAGACGTAACAAGTCAGCCTCAATTGATGAGGTTGTTGAAGAAATCTGGCATTGCGGCAACGCAGGCAACTGTGTCTCGAGATTTAGAGGATCTTGGTGCAGTAAAGGTGCGCACGGCAAAGGGCGAAACAGCCTATGCAATTCCGGAATTCGAGCCAGAAAGAATTGCTCCACTCGAGCAACTTCGTCGTGTTCTTTCGGAGTGGGTTGCCGATATTCAAGTCAGTCACCCGCTCGTAATCGTGCGGACACCGCCAGGTTGTGCACATGTGGTTGCGTCAGCATTGGATCGTTCGCGAATTGAAGGACTTGTTGGCACAGTTGCTGGAGACGACACCATGTTTTGTGTAGCGAGTGAAAAATTTGGGGCAAAGAAACTTGCTGCACATTTAGGAAAATTGGCGGGATTGCAAACAACAGGAGCCACCAGGAAATGAACGCTAAAAAGAGCAATTCATCTCAGCCACTCTGGCATGGTCGCTTCAGCGTTGCTCCTGCAGCAGACCTGATGGCATTCACGCAAAGTCTTTCGTTCGACAAGAGACTGTGGAAAGACGACATTGCTGGCTCGATTGCGCACGTTAAGGGTCTCGAGCACGTTGGCCTTCTGTCAAAACAGGAGGCAGGTGCGATTAAGGATGCCTTGAATCTTGTGGCCACTGAGATGGGCAACAATACGTTTGTCTTTGTTGCATCTGATGAAGACATTCATACAGCGATAGAGCGTCGCGTCACCGAAATTGCTGGCGAGGTTGGTGGCAAGGTACATACAGGTCGTAGTCGCAATGATCAGTGTGTCACGGCTGTGCGGTTGTGGACTAAGCGAGAGCTTGGCGCGCTTGCAAAACAGTTGCTTGAACTCTGCGATGTTTTGGCTACTCGTGCCGATGCTGCTGGATGGGGTAGCGACGGTGTATATCTACCGGGTTACACACATTTGCAGCGTGCTCAGCCAGTTCTTCTTGCTCATCATTTGCTTGCTCATGCTTGGGCATTTACTCGAGACATTGACAGGCTCTTGCAAACAATTGAGAGACTTGATGTTTCTACTTTGGGTGCGGGAGCTCTTGCTGGTTCATCACTGCCTCTGGATCCAAAGTTCACTGCAAAAGAAATGGGATTTGCGAACTATTTTGCAAACTCTCTCGACGCAGTATCGGATCGAGATTTTGTTGCAGAGGCGCTCTTTGACATTGCGTTGATTGGAACTCATCTCTCGCGAATTGGTGAAGAGTTTGTGTTGTGGACCTCAACAGAATTTGGCTTTGCTTCACTAGACGACAGCTATGCAACTGGATCGTCGATGCTGCCACAGAAAAAGAACGCCGACATCGCCGAGCTTGCTCGTGGCAAGACTGGCCGCTTGATCGGCAACTTGACAGGACTGCTTGCCACTTTGAAGGGGCTTCCACTTGCATACAACCGTGACCTCCAAGAGGACAAGGAACCGTTGTTTGATTCCTATGATCAAGTTTCATTGGGTATCACGGCAGTGACAGGCATGATTGCTACAGCAACTTTTCATCAATCGACTATGGGTGAGGCCGCTGACGCAGAGATGCTGTTTGCTACGGATCTTGCAGAGTGGTTGGTGCAACAAGGAACCCCGTTTCGCCAAGCTCATGCAATGGTTGGAAATTTGGTTCAGCAGTCAATCAATGGCAATGAATCGCTGCGTGATCTCGTGCGCAAAGATCCAAAATTTGGTGAAAGTGCTGCCGCACTAATTGGTAAGGGTCTTGGTGTGGGTCATCGCACATCTCCAGGTGCAAGTGGTCCAGCGGCTGCAATTGAGCAACAAACAAGATTCTCAAACCAAATTGCTTCATTGAGAGCACGTATCAACACCAACTAACCACCTAATATTGGCGCATGGCCTCCAATGGTGTTCCGGTGCATCGCGACATCGTTGCCGAGTTTGCTTCACGAGGGCTGATTCACGACTCGACTGATAGGGCAGAGCTGACCGCCCGAAGCACATCTTCGCAGATTTCTGCTTATGTAGGTTTCGACCCAACTTCAGATTCGCTGCATGTAGGAAATCTCTTAGGGCAAATTTCACTCAGACGCCTGCAGCTGTTAGGGCACCGTCCTGTTGTGTTGGCTGGTGGGGCAACTGGCATGGTTGGCGATCCATCAGGTCGAAGTGACGAAAGAAATCTGCTCGATGCAGAAACTCTGAATCACAACGTGCAATCGATCAAGCGACAACTCGAGCGAATTTTGGATTTCTCTCCTGGGCATACTCAGGCGATCTTGGTCGACAACGCAGAGTGGACATCAAAGGTCTCTGCACTTGACTTTTTACGAGATGTCGGCAAACACATCACAGTCAATCAAATGTTGGCAAAAGATTCAGTCAAGTCTCGATTTGCAGAAGGTAACGGTCTTTCATTTACCGAGTTCAGTTACATGTTGCTGCAAGCAAACGATTTTCGACATCTCTGTGAGCACCTAGGTTGTGAAATGCAAATGGGTGGATCCGATCAGTGGGGCAATATCACAGCGGGTATTGATCTCATTCGAAAGACATTGGGAAGAAGTGCTTTCGGTCTGACATGGCCACTCGTCACGAAGTCTGACGGATCAAAGTTTGGTAAGACAGCTGATGGTGCTGTGTGGCTTGATGCTCGTCGGACTTCTCCGTACCAGTTCCGCCAGTTTTGGATGCAACTGAGTGATATTGATATTGAAAAGATGTTGCCTCAGTTTTCGTTGCGTTCGATGGATGAGATCAACGAGATATTGACCGAGCAGCGCGCTCGACCAGAGTCGCGTGTTGCACAGCGAACGCTCGCACGTGAGTTGACCGAGTTGCTGCATGGTGAAGAATCGGCGGTCGCGGCCGAGCAGGCAGCCGATGTGTTGTTTGGAGCAAATCCAGTTTCGGCAAGCCCTGCGGCTTTGCATCTGATTGCCTCTGAAGTATCGGGTAGCGCGATGGGGAAAGCTGCTTTGGGTGATGCCGTAAGTGTTTTGGTGTTGACCGGACTCGCAACATCAAATACTGAAGCGCGCAGATTGCTGACTCAGCGAAGTGTGCGGGCCAACGGAGAACAAATCGACGAACACACCAAGCTTGACAAGATTCCACTGTTGCATTCGAGGTGGTTGTTGCTGCGTAAGGGCAAAACTGCCTATCACTTGATTGATTTCCAGGGATAAGTTTTCGATTCAATCAATAATTGATCAGTCGCATATTGCGTAAGTGCGACGTTTACGTGTTGTTTGCAAGTAGACTTCATCAAGTGCCAACCCCAGAAAATCGCGGTCCACGTCGTCCGCGACGGGAAGAAGAATCCGGCAGACCATCGCGTCCAGCCCGTCCCGGCGGTGCAGGTGGTCGTTCAGACAGACCAGCCGCAGGTCGTGGTCGTCCAAGTAGTGGCCGTCCTTCGGACAGTCGGGGTCGTCCTTCGGACAGTCGTAGTGAGCGTCCGGCCCGTCCAGGTAGTCGTCCAGCAGGTCGTCCTGCATACGGACAAAGTGATGGCCCAAGTCGCGGTCGTCCGTCAGCAGATCGCGGTGATCGTCCGTCGTATAGCCGTGGTGATTCAGCGGGTCGTCCTCCAGCAGGTCGCGGTCGCCCAAGTAGTGGTCGTCCATCAGCAGATCGCGGAGATCGCGGTGATCGTCCTTCGTATGGTCGTGGTGATTCAGCGGGTCGTCCTCCAGCAGGTCGCGGTCGTCCGTCAGCAGATCGTGGCGATCGTCCTTCGTATGGTCGTGGTGATTCAGCGGGTCGTCCTCCAGCAGGTCGCGGTCGTCCATCAGCAGATCGCGGAGATCGCGGTGATCGTCCTTCGTATGGTCGCGGTGATTCAGCGGGTCGTCCTCCAGCAGGTCGCGGTCGTCCAAGTAGTGGTCGTCCGTCAGCAGATCGTGGCGATCGTCCGTCGTATGGTCGCGGTGATTCAGCAAGTCGTGGTCGTCCTCCAGCAGGTCGCGGTCGTCCAGATAGCGGTCGTTCGTTCCGCGATGATGATCGTCCAGTAGTTCCGCAGACTGCTGCGCAGCGCAAAGCTGACGAAGTTCGTTATCGCACAGGTGGACGCAAGAATGATCGCGACGCGCTACCGCGCAACACGCAATCAAATGAGGTTTGGAAAGACGAAGGTTCGACTCGTCCAGCACGTGGTCGTGGCCCGCGCCGCGAGGAAGAGTCAGCACCAATTCGCCTTGAGCGAGATGAGCGTCGTGCTTCTGCAGCCGCGATGGCACATGTTGAAGCAACAGTCGCTGGAAGCATCATCGCAATTGTCGGAGAGCGCGCATCCAAGCGCCTGATCGAAAAACTTGCGTTGGCACTCGATGCGTTTGAGCGCGGTCGTTACCAAGACGCTAAGAAGATCATCATTCCAATCTCGCGGGATTGCCCGGGAGTTGAACTGATTCACGAAATCGCTGGATTGTCGATGTATCGCATGGGTCAATGGCGCGATGCCGCTGATCACCTCGAGCAGGCACGAGCACTCACATCTGGTTCAACACTGAATCATCCAGTGCTCTCAGACTGCTATCGCGCATTGATGCGTTATGACAAAGTCGATGAGTTGTGGAAAGAACTCAAAGATGCGTCTCCAGATCCAACGATTGTTGCTGAAGGTCGCATTGTCGCTGCAAGTGCGCTTGCAGACCAGGGTGACATTCAAGCCGCAGTGCGTTTGATGCAACAATCCAAGCAAAATCCAGCCAAGGTTCGCGAGCATCATTTGCGCGAATGGTATGTGCTCGCCGACTTGTACGACCGATCGGGCGACGTTGTTCAGGCACGCACGATTTTCCAGCGCATTGCAAAGAATGATGCAGACTTCACCGATGTTCGTGATCGGCTTGAGACTCTAGGTTCTCGCTAAAAGCAATTAATCGCGAGTATTGAGTTCGCGGATTACAAAACCAGTACGCAGTTTTGGCGTAAAGAATGTTGACTTTGGTGGCATCAAAATGCCTTCTGTTGCAGTTCGTTTGATTTCTGCAACGCTCACAGGGCGAATCAGAATCGCTGCGTTGGCTTGTTGTTGCGTCAGCACGTCAACAACCTCGACCACACCATGCTGAAAAGAAACCGTATGCGCAAGATCGCGCAGAGCATGTTCGAGGCGGGCACTATCAAGTGACCGAATGCCAACGAACGCATCTGCGCGTGGAGTTAGCCATTTTGTCTGTAGGTCTCCATCAATGAAACACAGACAGTTGTCTTTGTCCATCGTCGAAAGCGTGTTTGAATCAACTGCTGGAGCATCGGTGATGGTGAATGATGTTGCAAGGGCTTCGAGTAGTGCTTTTGCCGAGACATCGGTATACAGGCGATGAATTGCAGCAACGCTGAGTTGCTCATCGATCAGCTCATTGACAAAGGTGAGCGTTTGTTCTGCATCGGTAGAAGTTGAGTTTGTACGAATACGCGTTTCGTCTCTGTAGGTGCGACTGATTGCATAGCGGTGGTGACCATCAGCGATGATGACCGGATGTTGTGCAATGCAATCGGTTATTGATGCGATACGGGTTGGGTCGCTGACTCGTTCAACGGTGTGTGTGACGCCCTGATCATCAACGTATGAGCCAACAACCCCTGCGGGAGTTTTGAGTATCTCGCTCAGTCCTGGCGCGAGACTCAGACCCCAAACAGGCGAAAGATTTGCATCGGTTGCCTTGGTGAGGTCTAGTCGATCGGTTTTAGCCTTTGGAGTCGTGCGCTCGTGGGGTAGAACGCCACCTGCACCTTCGTCTACGACTTCCAAGCCGCCCAGCACTCCAACGATATTTCGTTGATTACCAAGGGTGTCACGAAATTGCATGCGGTACAAAGTGAAGGATGGAGACTCGTCGCGCACGAGTACGCCACTTTGAATCCATTCACTAAGAATTTGTGCTGCTGCTAAATATGCGTCCGGCTGAGTCGAAGTTGCGATGGGTAAATCGATATTGACGATGTTGTGATCATGTTGAGCAACCAAATTGGAGCGGTCGCTGTCATTTAAGACGTCGTATGGGGGAGCACAGGTCTTACCGAGGTCTGTGGACGGCGCAAATCGAAGTGCGCGAAAGGGAAGAAAACGAGGCACAATTACAGTGTGCCATCTGCAGCTCCAATTTTGTGCGATTTGGATGGTGTCGTTTGGCTAATGCATCAACCCATTGCGGGTTCAGTTAATGCAATTGATTCGCTGAGAAAAGCTGGACACCGCGTGTTGTTCGTCACGAATAATTCATTTTCTGTTGTTTCCGATCAAGAAAAAGCTTTGGCGTCAATAGGCATTGATGCGCACGGTGACGTTGTTACTTCGTCTCAAGCAGCTGGCGCGCTGTTGCGCACGGGTGACCGAGTGCTGCTTGGGGGAGGTCCTGGCGCAGTAGAGGCTATAGAAAATGCAGGGGCAATTCTGGCAGGACGGTCTGATGATCACACTCATGGTGATTCAGATGCTCAGAAAATGAAGAGCGAATCTGATAAGCAATTTGATCAGGAAATTGACGTGGTGATGGTCGGGTATCACGCAACATTCGATTATCGCGGACTGACAAGACTGTCTCATGCGGTGCGTAATGGTGCACGGTTGATCGCGACCAATGATGATGCAACCTATCCAACACCTCACGGATTGATACCCGGTGGTGGTTCGATTTTGGCGGCTGTTGCTGCTGCTTCAGGTGTTGAGCCAATCATTGCGGGTAAGCCTCATAAGCCGATGGCCGACTTGGTGCGCCAAGTTTTGGGTGTTGATGATTTTTCCAACGCATGGATGGTTGGTGACAGACCATCGACGGACGGGAAATTCGCTCAAACCGTCGGCTGCAAGTTTGCCCAGGTGTTGACTGGCATCTCGTCACTAAATGACGTGAGTGATGATGCGAGTAGTGATGTGAATGATCAAGCAAACGGAAGCAGGCAGGTGTTTGCAGATCTTGCAACTTTCGCCCAGATGATTGTTGGTTCATAGACAGATGTCGAAAGCACGTTTGCGATTGGATGCATGGTTGGTCAAACAAGGGATCGCGACGGACGTAGCACACGCTAAAACTTTGGTAGACCAGGGTTTAATCCTGGTGAATGGATCGATTGCACTCACGGATAATCGGATGATTGCTAATTCGGACAGCGTGTTGTTGTCGACACCCGCACGTTTTGTTTCACGAGGTGGCGACAAGCTCGAAGCGGCTTTACTTTCGTTTGGTGTTGAATTGGATGGTAAGCGTGTATTAGATGTTGGCGCTTCAACGGGCGGGTTCACCGATTGCGTGTTGCAACGAGGCGCAGGCGAAGTTATGTCACTAGATGTAGGCAAGTCGCAACTGCATGATCGTTTAGTTCGTGATCCACGAGTCAAAGTGCTTGATTCTACGAATGCCCGTACGATCACGAGTGCCCAAGTCGGACACTTTGATGTCGTGGTTGCTGATTTGTCCTTTATTTCATTGCGTCAGGTTGCAACAGCACTTTGCGAAGTTCTTCGTCCACATGGAGACATGATCCTGCTTGTGAAACCACAGTTCGAAGCCGAAAAGTCCGAGGTAGACAAGGGTGCTGGCGTGATTAGGGACGTTGAAATTCATCAACGAACGATTGCCCAGGTAGTTGGTGCCTTTAATTCACAGGGGATGGAGAAATCAGGGCTTATTGAATCTCCATTGCGCGGAGCCGATGGAAATACTGAATTTCTGCTTCATCTACGCAGGAAATCTGCAAGTGGTACTCACTCTGTGAGTGGGGTTGAGTAGGTTGGCAGGCATGGAGGCGAGCCGATGAAATCCATTTTTGTGGTCTCTCACCACACACGCGGCGAGATCGCCCAGTTGTTGGTCGATTTGGAAGCCTGGTGTGCAAAACACGGCCACCAGTTGTGGATGTTGCCAGCTGACGCAATTGCGAGAGGTTGCGAGCATTTGGCT
>CAFAAG010000044.1_pt1 | contig 9726 bp, 10 predicted proteins | sample 7267441 | NCBI WGS metagenome assembly CAFAAG01 (sample SAMEA6813978, study PRJEB35770) | uncultured Acidimicrobium sp. | biome: Freshwater; feature: Freshwater reservoir; material: water | place: Czech Republic | collected 2016-08-15 | depth 30m m | reverse complement strand
GAACGTCGAATGACGCACGCCTAACTAATAATGATGATCGCGATGCTTGCTGAGGTTGCTCCGAAGTAATTCACAGACTCCAGTATCACCCCGTAGGTAGTGGTTCGCCAACATCACCCGTAAGGGTTTGTGGAGAACATTGGGGACAATGGGCTTAAAGCCATAGCCCATCTGTGAATAACACTGGGGATAAATCTGTGGATTTGAGTGGGGATATCCCCTATTAACTCACAACCTTGTGATTTAGGCCAGCTCACACCAGTCGATATAGCGCTCGTCTTGACCGCGCACAGCCTTGGCATATGCAGCAGCAATGGCCCGAGTTTTCGGACCTGGACACGGAATCAAACGCTCGTCCACCATGCTCACCGAACCAACTTCTGCTGCGGTGCCGCAGGCAAAGATTTCGTCGGCGATATAGAGGTCGCTTCGTGCGATGTTGTCGACACGAATGTCGTAGCCCAAATCTCGCGCAATGCGCATCACACTGTTTTGCGTAATTCCCTCGAGCGCTCCAGCCGATGTTGGCGGAGTCAAAATGATGCCGTCACGGACACAGAAAATATTCTCGCCTGTGCACTCGGCAATCAAGCCGTTTGGCGCAAGCATGATCGCCTCGTCGTATCCGGCTTTGAGTGCTTCCACTTTTGCCAAAGTTGAGTTGACATAGTTGCCCACGGTTTTTGCAGCCGGAGGCATCGTGTTGTGATCGTGACGAGTCCAGGAAGAAACCTTCATGCGCACACCTTTTTCTACTGCGTCATCACCCAAATATGCACCCCACGGCCAGCAGGCAATAGCAATGTCTACTTTGCAAGGCAATGTATTCAATCCCATCTCGCCGTATCCGTAATACGCAAGTGGACGGATGTAGCACGCTGGCAATCCAGTTGATCGCACCGTGTCTTTTGTTGCTTGAACAATTTCTTCAACCGAGTACGGCATGTCCATGCCCATGATCTTTGCCGAGTTGTACAAACGCTTGATGTGATCAGTAAGTCGAAAAATGGCTGGACCATTTTTGGTCTCGTAAGCGCGAATGCCTTCAAATACTCCGGTGCCGTAATGCAACGTGTGTGTCAACACATGCACTTGTGCTTTGTCCCAATCGACAAGCTTGCCGTTCATCCAAATTTTTGGTGTCGTAGTAATTGGCATGTTTTCCTCTGTGTTGATGTGTTACGTGAATACCGAATTTGAATTGCGTTCTAAACTATCGCTCTTATTTGGCGACTCTGGCACTAATTTCATCGCCCATTTGGCTAGTTGAGCCACTTGCTGGTGCTTGGCATGCGGCGCGCACGCGCTCAGCCATTGCATCCTCTCCCAAAAACTCAAGCATGTGTGCTGCCGACAAGATGGCTGCAACTGGGTTGGCTTTGCCAGTTCCAACAATGTCTGGTGCCGAACCATGCACGGGTTCAAACATCGATGGTCCTGTGCCAGCGGGATTGAGGTTTGCAGATGACGCAATGCCGATGCCACCACTTACTGCTCCACCCAAGTCGGTGAGGATGTCACCAAACAAATTGTCGGTCACGATCACGTCATAGCGATGTGGGTCTTGCACAAAATAAATACAGGCAGCATCAACATGGTTGTATGCAGTTGCCACTTGAGGAAACTCTTTTGCAACGCGATCAAATGTGCGCTGCCACAAATCGCCAGCAAACGTGAGCACGTTTGTTTTGTGCACCAGCGTGAGATGTTTGCGATCACGTGTTGCAGCCAACTCAAATGCGTAACGCACACAGCGCTCTACGCCGTGTGCAGTATTGACGCTGCCCTGTGTTGCAACTTCTTGTGGCGTACCTTTGCGCAATACGCCACCTTCGCCAACATATGGCCCTTCGGTGTTTTCGCGAATCACAATGAAGTCATGAGGTGTGGTGTGTCCAGGTGCCGTGCCTGCAAATGGTCGACGATTGATGTACAAGTCCAACTCAAAACGCATCTTGAGCAACAACCCACGCTCAATCACACCAGGTGGCACACCAGGCGTGCCAACAGCGCCGAGCAAGATCGCATCAAAATTGCGCAACTGCGCCAACGTTGCATCCGACAACACTTCACCGTCGCGCAAATACCGCGCGCCACCCAAATCAAAATCGGTTGTCTCCAGTTGAGCACCAGCAGCACGCAAAACTTTGAGCGCCTCTTGCACGACTTCTGGTCCAATGCCGTCGCCACCAATGACAGCAATGCGATGCTTCTTGCCAGATGGTGATGTTGTTTTTGACGTAGCCATACCCCCTATATCGTAGGGCGCAATTAGCACCGCTAACCTTTGTGCGCATGGCAAAGCACCAACTTTCTCAAGCGGCCCACGACCGCTTAACCGCCGAATTCACTGATCTCACCACTCGTGGCCGTATTCAAGTCGCCGACAAGATTGAGCGAGCGCGCGAAATGGGCGACCTCAAAGAAAATGGTGACTACCACGCAGCCAAAGACGAGCAGGGCCACATGGAGGGTCGCATTCGCCAAATCGAATCGTTCTTAGAAGATGCGGAAATTATTCCTCCAGCACCAGATGGCGTAGTCGGTCTCGGCACCATCGTCACCATCGTCTACGACGGCGACGCCGACTCTGATGCAGAGCGCTATCTAATTGGACATGTTGAAGAGCGCCCAGAGGCTGGCGATGTCAGCGTGATGAGCCCAAGTTCTCCGCTTGGTTCAAGCTTGCTTGGTTCAAAAAAAGGTGCAACGGTTTCCTACGACGCACCCAACGGCAAACTCAAAGTCAAAGTACTCGATACCGAATCTGCACGATAGAAAGTTTCAACTCACTCACAATGTCGCTCCCTCCAGGTCGTGCGCTCGAATTACCGGGTCGTGGTCAAACATTTATTCGCGAGGTGCAGGGGCCACCTGGTGCTCCAACAATTTTTCTCTTGCACGGATGGACCGCAACTGCAGATCTCAACTGGTTCACCGTATTCGACACGCTGGGCGAACATTTCCGAATCATTGCACCAGACCATCGCGGTCATGGCAAGGGCATTAATTCTAAAAGTCCGTTTCGTTTAGAAGATTGCGCCGACGACGTCGCCGCGATTGCCGATGTGCTCGGCATCAATACGTTCATTCCGGTTGGTTACTCCATGGGTGGCACCATTGCTCAGTTGATCTGGAAGCGTCACGAGTCACGAGTGCGCGGACTCGTGTTGTGCTCGACTGCTGCAAGCTTTGCAGTGTCGCGCGAGGAGCGACTGTCGTTCTTGGGGCTCACTGGGTTGGCAGTACTTGCACGCCTCACCCCCAACCAAACCATTGATTGGCTCACCGAGCAGTTGTATATGCAACGCAAGGGCGACGGTCTTGAGCCGTGGGCTCTTGAGCAGATGGCTTCACATGATTGGCGCAAAATTATTGAAGCAGGCAGTGCCATTGGCAACTTCGATTCCACTTCGTGGCTCAAACAAGTCGATGTACCGACGTCAGTTGTGATCACCACCAAAGATCAGGTCGTTGCAGTTGATCGCCAACAACGGCTCATCGATTTACTCGATGATGTAGACGCGCACTTTATTGATGGCGCACACAACGCTGTTTACACCGATCACCGTACATATGTACCTATGTTGCTTGCTGCAATTACAAGCGTTCACCAACGCTCAAAACTTCTGCTGTAACAACTGCTATAGATCTAGTCCGATGTCGAGCACTTTGGCCGAGTGTGTAAGTGCGCCTACCGAGACGTAACGCACACCAGTTGCGCCGACTGCGGCGGCTGATTCAAGCGTCAATCCACCGCTTGCTTCCAAGATCACATCTTTGCCAGTTGCGTTTCGATGACTCGCGGCAATCGCCACAGCTTCTTTGAGCATTGCTGGCGCCATATTGTCGAGCAACACCAAATCGGCGCCTGCGTGTAGCGCAGTTTTCAACTGGTCAAGCGTGTCAACTTCAATCTCTATTGCGATATTCGGCTCTGCAGCACGCACCAAGGCAAATGCTTCGGCCACCCCGCCTGCTGCAGCAATGTGATTATCTTTCACAAGCGCGGCATCCGACAACGACATGCGATGATTCACTCCTCCACCACAGCGCACCGCATATTTCTCAAGTGCACGCATACCCGGTGTTGTTTTACGAGTGTCGCGCACCTGCGCACCAGTTTTGGCAAGTGCATCGGCCCACTCGCTCGTTGCAGTTGCAACACCACTTAAGTGACAAAGCAAGTTGAGCGAAGTGCGCTCGGCGGTCAGCAGTCCGCGTGTGGGTGCGTCAACGCTTATGAGTTTGTCGCCAGGCTTTACCCGAGCACAATCATCAACGTGCTTGGTCGCCACAATCTGGTCGCTGCCACACACCATCTCGAGCACTGCAATTGCTACGTCAAGCCCCGCAATACATCCATCAGCACGAGTTGCAAAGACGCCTGTGCCTCGTTGGATTGCTGGCACTGTTGCATTAGTCGTGACATCGTGACCATTTTTTAAGTCTTCATCGAGCGCCACCGCAATAAGCCGACGCACGTCATCCAGCACCAGCCCACTCGCCAACAAACGTTGAGCTGTTTCGTCAGAGAGTTGATGATGTTGCATTGCTAGGCACTCTCTGTAGGCAGGTTGTCAATAATCAGTTGATTGTTGCGCAATGAAACCTGCAAATGTCGCAACCAAATATCACGAGGCTCTACCGTGTCGGTGCGACGGTGACATCCTCTGCTCTCGGTGCGGGCCAATGCCGATGCAGCAACGGCTGTGGCTACTGTCAAAATATTTGTTGCTTCAAAGTTGCGTCGCGATGCTGGTGTCTTGGCATCAATCTTTTCTGCCACCACTGCTAACGCATCCATCGTCAATTGCAGTCCATCTGGTCGGCGCAAAACACCAACATGTTTCGACATCGTCACACGCACGTGCGCACGCAACGAGTCATCCAACAATCCCACCGTGTTGTTTGCCTGCGACCCGACCACATCAAAGACTGGCTCCACACGAGTCGGCATTTTCCATGCCAAGTTGCGACCAACTCGCGTACCCACCACAAGACTTTCGGTCAGGCTGTTTGACGCCAATCGATTGGCGCCATGCACGCCGGTGTAGGCCACTTCACCAACGGCGTACAACCCTTCAACTTCTGTGGTTCCATCCATGTTCGAGTCGATCCCGCCACATGTGTAGTGGGCTGCTGGCGCAACCGGAATGCGATCGTGTTGTGGGTCAATGCCTGCTGCATTACACGCTTTGGTAATGAATGGAAACCGTGTTGCAAAGCGATCGCCAATGTGTGTCGCATCCAAATACACATGGTCATCTACACCATTTATGTTTTGCGCCATCCGCGCACTGATTGCTGCAGCAACCACATCTCGTGGCGCCAAGTCTTCTTGCGGGTGAACGCCTTGCATAATTCTTTCGCCAGCGGCATCAAACAACACGGCACCTTCGCCACGCACCGCTTCCGAGATCAAGACCTGTTGGATCGTCGAGCCAACTTCTTGCCACAACACCGTTGGATGAAACTGCACAAATTCCAGATCGCGCAACGTGAGTCCTGCACGCAGTGCAAGTGCGTGACCATCGCCAGTTACCGCAGGTGGGTTTGATGTGCTTGCAAAAACCTGGCCATAGCCACCTGTTGCAATCACGATCGCACGCGCAGTGACCACACCAACACTTGCAACTGTGCCGTCGCTATTGAGCATCGCAATACGTATGCCAGCGACTTGACGCTTGCCCGACGCAAGGTTTGGCCCAAACACCAAGTCGAGAGCAAATGCATTTTCCAAAACTTCCACACCAGCATTAATTGCGTTTTCGTCAAGCGTTCGCTGAATCTCGGCACCCGACTGATCGCCGCCTGCGTGCACAATGCGCGACCTCGAGTGTCCACCTTCGCGCGTGAGAGCACGCGATCCATCTGCACCCGGATCAAAAGCGGCACCCATCTTTTCCAAATAGTCAATTGCTGTTGGCGCATCGCGCACCAATGAACTCACTGCATTCTCGTCACACAATCCGCCACCTGCATCCAATGTGTCACGCACGTGTTCGGCAAACGTGTCGGCTGGGTCGAATACAGCGGCTAGTCCACCCTGTGCCCAAGCTGTCGAGCCTGCATCAAGCGTGTCTTTGGTAACGATCAACACGTCGCGCACCGGCCGAGCAGCAAGTGCCGCAGCCAAACCGGCGGCACCAGAGCCAAGCACCACCACATCGGTGTCTCTCGTCCACGACACAGACGGCGCACTCAATGCTGCGGGTAATGAAACATCGCGCATCGTCACGACTATTGCTATTCCTTTGTCCTTGACGGTGTTCCTATCGCAATCATGCGCTCGACCGAGAGTCGCGCTCTATCGGCAATCTCTTGCGGCACTGTCACTTCATCCCTACCTGTGCGCAATGCCTCCAACAGTTTCTCTGGAGTATTCATTTTCATGTATTTGCACACTGCCGCACGATTAACAGGTTCAAAGATCACAAGTGGGTTGGCTTTGCGCAATTGATGCAACATTCCCGTTTCGGTTGCTACCAAAACTTTTGCGGCGCGAGTCTCCTTGGCAGCGGTAATCATCCCCGACGTCGACAATATTTTGGTGCGCTCTTTGGGCACCACTCCACTCGAGGCCAGATACATGGCCGATGTTGCGCATCCACATTCTGGATGTATAAACAATTCTGCTTCTGGCTCTGCAGCAACCATCGCTTTCAAGTCTTGACCATTAATACCTGCATGCACGTGACACTCACCCATCCAGATGTGCATGTTGGTGCGACCGGTCATGTGTTGCGCGTGTGCTCCCAAAAATTGATCTGGGCAAAACAAGATTTCTGTATTTGGGTCTATCGACTGCACCACTTCAACAGCATTTGATGACGTGCAACAAATATCTGTCTCGGCCTTCACTGCTGCTGTCGTGTTGACGTAGCTCACCACTACTGCGCCAGGATGCTCGGCCTTCCACGTGCGCAACTGTTCGGCGTTGATGGTGTCGGCAAGCGAGCAACCTGCTCGTGCATCAGGAATAATCACGGTCTTGTCGTAGCTCAAGATTTTGGCGGTCTCGGCCATGAAGTGCACGCCGCAAAAAATAATTGTTGATTCTTTTACCTGCGCTGCAATGCGCGAGAGAGCAAGCGAGTCACCTACATGGTCGGCTACATCTTGTATTTCTGGCAACTGATAGTTGTGCGCCAAGATAACGGCGTCTCGATCTTTGGCAAGTTGTCGCACCTCTTGCGCCCATGTACTCACACCTTCAAGTTATCGGCAGATCAACTACCTATTAGTTTTAGCTACTAGATCGCGCCACGTGCACGGGGCTATCAAACCACAGGTTGTTCACTGCATCTGCCAGACTTCCGCGCGCAGACCCAGCATCGGTCACAATCTCTTTGGGCGTATCAGCAAATCGCAATACCGATCCCACGCCCTGGTCTCCAACCACCACCACGAGTCGTACTCGACGACGTTGTGGGTGCTGACTTGGTGGAACTTTTTCACTTGCATCATCATCGTCATCGTCATCGTCATGACATTGATCACTGCGATCAATCGGCGCCGCCCATCCGCAGGTCAACACCACTGCGGCATCAAACATTCGAACGATTGCACTTGTCGGTGCATCAATCAATTCATATACATCGCCATGCTCGGCAAGAAATGTGATTCGCAAAGCGCCGTCTTCTAGACGGTCTACTCCTCCTGCATCCACCACGCTGATGCCATAGAGGCGGGCGCGCTTCAAATCAAATCCGTCGAGCGACATATGCAGGCTCTGTTCGACGCAGGTGGCTAGGGCTACTGGTGTATTCGTGTGTTTTGTCATACCCCGATGTGTACGTGAGGCAGCACCAAGTGCAGTGCAACGGTGATTTTTTGTATAAATCACGGCAGAATAGAGGAATGGCAAATCCGACCACGCGCCCACTGACCTTGCCGCAAAAAGTGTGGGACCATCACATGGTCAACAACGCTCCTGGCGACGCCGAGTTGTTGTATATCGATTTACACCTCGTTCACGAAGTGACAAGCCCGCAAGCATTTGACGGACTACGCATCAACAATCGCAAAGTTCGTCGTCCCGATCTCACGGTTGCGACCGAAGATCACAACGTGCCAACCAAAGACATCCACTTGCCAATTGCTGATCCGATCTCGGCAAAACAAATTGATGTCATGCGCGCTAACGCCAAAGAGTTTGGCATCACGCTCTATCCAATGGGCCACGAGAAACAAGGCATCGTGCACGTCATCGGGCCCGAGCAAGGTCGCACGCTTCCTGGCATGACCATCGTGTGCGGCGACAGCCACACTGCAACGCACGGTGCATTCGGCGCACTTGCATTTGGCATCGGCACAAGCGAAGTCGAGCATGTGCTTGCCACACAAACACTTCCGCAAACTCGTCCAAAGTGGATGAGCGTCACAGTTGAAGGCACGCTCACACCGGGCGTCACTGCAAAAGATGTGATCTTGGCAATCATTGGCCAAATCGGCACGGGTGGCGGCATTGGCCACGTCATCGAATATCGCGGGTCTGCAATTCGTTCGCTATCAATGGAAGGTCGCATGACGGTGTGCAACATGTCGATCGAAGCCGGCGCCAAGGCTGGTCTCATTGCACCTGACGAAATAACTTTTGAGTATCTGAAGGGTCGCGAGTACGCACCAGCGGGTGCGGCTTGGGATCAAGCAGTTGCCGAGTGGCGCACACTCGTCTCCGACGAAGGTGCTGCATGGGATAAAGAAGTCGTTATTGATGCAGCAACCATCAAGCCGCAAATCACGTGGGGCACCAACCCTGCTCAGGTACTCGGCATCGATGACCGCATTCCAAACCCAGACGACTACGCCGATGCAACCGCACGCGACACCGTTGCACGCGCACTCACCTATATGGGTCTCACTGCCGGCACACCTATTCGCGACATCACTGTCGACACCGTGTTCATCGGTTCGTGCACCAACAGTCGCATCGAAGACTTGCGTGCTGCTGCTGCGGTATTTCAAGGCCGCACCGTCACCGTCAAGCGCGTGATGGTTGTGCCAGGTAGTCATCAAGTCAAAAAGCAGGCCGAGGCCGAGGGTCTCGACAAGATCTTCATCGCAGCAGGTGTTGACTGGCGCGAGCCTGGTTGCTCAATGTGCTTGGCAATGAACCCAGACAAGCTTGCACAAAACGAGCGCAGCGCTTCTACTTCTAACCGCAACTTCGAAGGCCGTCAGGGTCGCGGCGGACGCACGCATCTTGTTTCACCACAAATTGCTGCGGCCACTGCAATCGCCGGCCACTTCGCTACTCCAGCAGATTTGAAATGAGCATCGAGTCATGAAAAAAGTAAGCATCATCAGCGGACGTGGAGTTCCCCTCAAGCGTTCAGACGTCGACACCGATCAGATCATTCCTGCAGAGTGGCTCAAGCGCGTCGAGCGCACGGGTTTCGAAAAAGGTTTGTTCTCTACGTGGCGCGATGATCGCAACTTTGTATTAAACGATGAGCGTTACGTCGGCGCATCAGTTTTAGTTGCTGGCCCTAGCTTTGGCGTTGGCTCATCACGCGAACATGCCGTGTGGGCGCTGCAACAAGGCGGATTCGATGCCGTCATTGCCCCAAGCTTCAGCGACATCTTCCGCAACAACTGCACAAAGAATGGATTGTTGCCGATCGTTCTGTCGGAGCCAACCGTCAACCGCATTTGGGCAGTCATTGAAAACGATTCAACAGCCGAGATCACCATCGACCTGCACCGCTTCACTGTCGAGAT
>CAFAAG010000043.1_pt1 | contig 9908 bp, 10 predicted proteins | sample 7267441 | NCBI WGS metagenome assembly CAFAAG01 (sample SAMEA6813978, study PRJEB35770) | uncultured Acidimicrobium sp. | biome: Freshwater; feature: Freshwater reservoir; material: water | place: Czech Republic | collected 2016-08-15 | depth 30m m | reverse complement strand
TCAACAGTGAGACGGACGGGCAGAGCATTCATGCCCTCCAATTATGCCCGCGGGTGACTGACCCCGTATACCGACTTGAGCCGCTCTTTACTGACGTGGGTATAACGCTGAGTTGTCGCAACATCGCTGTGACCCAACAACTCCTGCACTGCCCTCAGATCTGCCCCGTTGTCGAGCAGGTGCGTGGCAAATGTATGACGAAGTGCGTGTGGGTGTGTTGGCGCAAGCGAACGTGCATCCAATATGCGGCGCACATCGCGAGTACCGAGTCGCTTGCCTCGACTATTCACGAACAGCGCAACAACATCAGATTTTGGATCACCATCTACGACCACCTCGCGACGAGCCTTCATCCACAATTTGATGGCGTCGATTGTTGGTTCGCTCACCGGCACACGTCGCTCCTTGGACCCCTTACCCATCACCGTGACTGCATTCGATTTTGCATTAATGCTGTCGATATCAAGCGCGCAGAGTTCGCTCACTCGTAAGCCGCTGCCATACAACATCTCGATCACTGCGGTATCGCGCAGAGTCTTCCATTCGGGTTCTTCGGCATTACTAGTTTCCAATAATGCACCGAGTTGTTCGTTGGTCAACACCTTTGGCAGACGTCCGGCATCGCTTGGCGAACGCACGCCGAGTGTTGGGTCTATCTTGATTTTTCCGTCTCGAACAAGCCACGCAAAATATCTCCGCAATGCTGCAAGTTTTCGACTCACACTGCGTTTGGCGTGTTTCATTGTTGTCAAAAAACTTATGTATTGACGAACCACATCTTTTGTTACTTCTTTTGGTGAAACTATTTGTTGGCGTTCCACCCATTGCGAAAACAACGAAACGTCACTGACATACGCAGACACCGTGTTGTCGGAGGCGGCCGTAAGCGAAGTCGCGAACCCCTCAATGTTCCACTTATCGGTAGCTGCCATCAATAAAACCGTACCCCTGTTAGCAGCCCCGACCGAGCACCTCCCACCATCCTGCGTTGTTGACGACCCAACCCTCCGACTCGAGCCGACCAAGAGCAAGTGCCGTTTGCACAAGATCGGTGCTTGTGCGCATCAGTAATTGATCAAGTGTGACCGCCTCTCCTCGCATGTGCGAAATCAATTCCTGATCTTGCGCACTTGGAGTGCGACGCGAGTCGAACACTTGTGGATGATTGCGTCGGTTGTCTAAGCCAAGCGCGACCATCACATCTGTTGCGTCAACCACTGGGGCGCAACCTTGCTGCAACAACAAGTTGGTGCCGGCCGACGAGAGCGCTCGCGGCGAACCAGGTACCGCCATCACCGTGATGTCTCTGCGCTGTGCTTCTTCCACAGTGATCATTGATCCGCCTTTCGCATGCGACTCGATTACGACAAGTACTTCAGACAATGCCGCAAGAATGCGGTTGCGTAACGGAAACCGAAATGCCTCGGGCATGGTGCCGGGCGGTGACTCACTGACAAGCAGTCCATTCTCCGCAACAAACTTCCACAACTCTGTGTTTTCTTTTGGGTATGTCACATCGAGACCCGATGCCACAATTGCTATCGCTTGGCCACAATGTGAGTCGCGTGCCGAAATTTTGCTGTCATGACTCTTGTTATCGCGATCAAGTGCAAGCAACACTCCCTTGTGGGCCCACGCATCAATTCCGCGCGCAAGACCCGAGACAATCGCAACCCCCTGCTCCGACAGATCGTATGCCAAGTGCGATGCCATATAACGGCCAGCCGCAGTTGCCGACCGTGTGCCAACAATGCCAACCCGACGCTGTTGCAACACGTTCAGATCACCGCGGTAAAACAACACGGATGGCCGAGCAACATCGTCGAGCAACAATGCTGGGTAATCGTGCGCACCAACATATGACACCGACATTTCTCCATCCTCAAGTTTTCGCTTCATCGCCGCAATCTCTTGAACACCTGGTGCCTCTCGCCCAAGCATCTCCATTGCTTTTGAGGGTGACTGCACCGCCAGCATTGCCGAGAGCCGACGTGTGCCAAGTCGTGGCACCGCACTCAACGCGGCAGCAAAAACACATTCGTCATTCATAACTTGTCTCCACTCAGTTGCGGATGAACACCAACACGCAGTGCAAGCGCAGTAGCAACGTGTGCTTCGTCGACTTGATCGACACTGTGGTCACTACTGCGATCGACGGCTGTTTGTAAGTCGGCAATAGTGCGAGCTACACGTCGAATTCGGTGATATCCACGACCAGACAAACGTCCTCGTTCCAAGTGATAGCGCAACAGCGCCGCGGCTGCCGCGGTGAGCGGCGCATAAGTATCGAGCATGTCGGGAGACAAGTCTGAATTTAAACAACCGCTGCGCAGCATTGCCATCTCTCGCACACGCAAAATACGTTTGGCTATTGCCGCCGACGACTCTGCGGGAGTATCGGCAAGCAATTCGTCTACATGGGGTCGACTCACTGCGACTCGCAAATCGAATCTGTCCAACAATGGTCCGGAAAATCGACGCAAGTAACGCTTCTTGGCGCTGTCATCGCACACGCACACACCCGGCATGCCCTCACCACACGGACACGGATTGGTTGCCGCAATCAACAAAAACTTGGCGGGCATTGTGATGCTCGACTTTGCACGCGCCAAACGCACCACTCCGTCTTCGAGCGGTTGGCGCAATGCGTCCAACACCGTTGGGGCAAACTCGCCCAACTCGTCCAAGAACAACACACCGTTTGTGGCAAGCGAGATCTCTCCTGGTCGCATCGAAGACGAACCACCTCCCACCATCGCCACAAGCGAAGTGGAATGGTGCGGTGCACGAAACGGAGGCAACGTGATGATGCCGCTTTGCGGCAGAGTCACTTGTGCTGCTGAGTGAACAATGGTGGTCGCCACTGCTTCTTCATCTGTAAGGACAGGAAGAATGCCACTGATGCGTTGCGCGAGCATCGACTTTCCGGCACCTGGTGGACCAACGAACAACAGATGATGTGCCCCCGCAGCAGCAATCTCGAGTGCTTGACGTGCTGCAAACTGACCACGCACATCTTTCATATCAACAATCGGTGGTGCAGCGTTGATAATTGTTCGGACTTGTGTGCGAGTTGGTGAAGATATCCATGCAGCCTCGCCCGTAAGGCATTTGACCAAGTGCGCGAGTGTTTGCGCACACACAACTTCATCTCGAGCCGCAATTCGTGCTTCGCGTTCACATTCATTTGCCACCACAACAATGCGGTCATCGATTGCAGCAACAAGAGGCACAACACCTGCAACGGGTCGCAATGTGCCATCCAGACCAAGTTCGGCTATGAACGCATATCGTTCAGCAATTTCGTTGGGCAATACGTCTTGCACAATCAGTAATCCAATAGCGATCGCTACATCCAGACCGGCACCACCCTTGCGTTCGTGCACACTGGTGGCGAGGTTTACAGTGATGCGCCGATTTGGCCATGGCAAGTCGCACGACAACAGAGCAGCACGCACTCGGTCGCGCGACTCTCGACATGCTTCGTCTGGTTGACCAACAATGGTGAAGCCAGGCAGCCCCATGCCGACGTGAATCTCGACATCAACCGCCTTGCCTTGAACCCCCAACAATGTTGATGAACGAACCGAAGAAAAGGCCATGATCGTCCATGTGTACGGCGCGACACACCAATGTGTTGCGACAACGCAAGATTTCGAGAACGCAAGATCTGGACAACTTGGCGTGAGATACTAGAAAGATGATTTTTGGGCGAGTTTCTCAGCACCTCCGTCCAGGCTCGGTGCTATTGGGAGCATTGATTCTGATTGGTTTGCTTGGCTGTGCATCCCCCGAACGAACCGCCACCAACTTTTGTCGTCAATTGGCGCTCGAAATGCCGGGTATCGCCGAACAGCCAGCCACACCAGAGCTGATTAAGTCAACGGTCGAGCATTACAAGAACTTGCAAAAAGTTGCACCGCTACAAGTTGAAGCCGACTGGGATGCACTCACGTTGCTCATGGAAAAAGCATCACAAATTAAAGCGTCCGACCCCGCGAGCGTGCAAGAAGTTGTTGATTTGTCTTATGCCTCTGAAAAGAGTGCAGCGGCTGCATCAACATGGGTGCTCGCAACATGCGGTGTTGACATCTCGACCGGATTACCAGTGGTGCAGGCTCCTGCACCCGAAGTTGCGACTACTGATGCCCCGGCTATTGACGTTGCAACAACGCAAGTCGCAACAACGCTGCCATAACAAACAGCAACTTGCAAACGCTGTAGTTAGCGAATCTCTCCGCGCTTGACAATCACTTTGTCAACAAGGCCGTACTCTTTTGCCTTCTCAGGAGTAAACCAGCGATCGCGTTCTGAATCTTTTTGAATCTGCTCGATTGCCTGGCCAGAGTGGTGTGCAGTGAGCTCGGCCATGCGGTGCTTGGTGAAAGCCAATTGCTCGGCCTGAATTGCAATGTCTGAGGCCTGACCACGCAAACCTGCGAGCGGTTGGTGCATCATGATTCGAGCGTTTGGCAACGTGTAGCGCTTGCCTGCAGTGCCAGCGGTGAGCAAGAACTGCCCCATTGATGCAGCAAGTCCCAAGCACACCGTCGCGACGTCGCAACTAATGAACTGCATGGTGTCATAAATGGCCATACCTGCGGTGATCGAACCACCGGGGCTATTGACATACAACCAGACATCAGCTTTTGGATCTTCGCCTTCAAGAAACAACAACTGTGCACAGATTTGGTTTGCAACATCATCGTTGACATCGCTGCCGAGCATGATTACACGGCTCTTGAGCAGTCGAAGGAAAATGTTGTTTTGGGATTCTGGTCCACCTTCGAGGCCAACTGCAGGTTGGAAAGGTACATCAAGGGAATTATTGAACGTCATGGCGAACAGACTACTACTTCGGTAGTGGCATAAAGCTGCGTCGTACGCCACTAAAGACAACAACAATTCGTTCGTCATTGGCAATTTGATCGCGCATTGCCAGTAATCCAGCCAAGCCTGCCGTGCCGGTTGGGCTCACATTGATAGACGTCACACGGTGCGCCAATGCATAGGCGTCGACAACGTGTTGTTCAGATGCAACGACTGGTGACCCACCGCTTTCCGACATGGCGTTGCACACCTGCACCCAGTCGTAGGTTTCGTCGTCCAAGATTCCATCGGCAAGGGAGTCGGTTGGGTTCTCCCACGGCCACATGCATTCGTTCCAGCGAGCGCCAGCATTGCGCGCTCCGCCCGAGGCTGATGCAGCATTCCATGCTCTTGCTAATGGCGCACAACTCTCGGTTTGCACACTGTGTAGAAGTGGACGGAGACCTCCAGCAAATAAGCCGGAAGCCGCACAAGCCGCAAACGCACCTCCACCAACCTGAATAAAAATTCGATCAATCGGTGGACCACTGACGTGTTCTTGTGCCTCGGCGATCTCCCACCCAATCGTTCGTCCCCCGTCAAGACACCAAGCATTTTCTGTTCCTTGAACTCCGAACGGAATAGCACCTTTGGCGACTGCTTCACGAAATTTATGAACGCACGGATCGCCAGGTGGATCACTTTCAAGTCGAGGACAACGAACGATCAAAGCATCAACGCTCAGCAATAAATCAGTGAGTTCACTCGCAGCATTTTCGGGTACAAATACCAAGATCGGCCAGTTGACCGCTTTGGCCAATGTTGCAGCAGCAAATGCAGCATTGCCGCATGACGAGATCGCGAGCTGTGGTCGATCTGCATCTCGCTTCCACGGCGCTACACCGGCTTCTTGCGCGACGACAAGATGTAGCAACTCACCAAACAGGTGGCGGGCTTTGTGCGAACCAGCAACATTGTTTGTTTCGTCTTTAATCCAGATGCCACCGTTTTTTGTAAAACCCAGCTCATCCGACAAGGCATCATTGCGAGCAAACGGTGTCGTACGAAAACCTGTCCCTGCAACACGCGCAACTGCCTCATCAGTTCGACGGATTATCGCTTCACGCTGTTCATCGTTCAACCCGAGCGATGCAGCAAAGGCGTCCCATGCAAGATATTTTCTGAAAGCGACATATGGATTGGCATCACCTGTTGATCTCAGTGGCGCAATGGGCTGCTCCAACAACAAGACATGATGTCGATCGCTATCCGATGAGTTTGGACAACGCCACGACAATGGCTGCTCTACCGAAACACGGTGACCACACGCCGCACACTTCCACCCTGTTGCGTTCGCAGCCAATACCGACCCAACCGACATGATGCAATTATCGCGTGACTGCGACTATTTTGCTTTCGCTACTCGTGAGTTGAACTCATCAATCAGTGAATCCCACACCGGAACATAGCGACGCAAATTACGCCAGAATGTTTGTGACCTTCGGGCTTCGAACACTGAAAGTGGAGTTCCTTGCTGCTCCACCCACGTGTAATAGCCAAGGTTGAAAATGCGGTTGCGATCTTGTTCGGTGCAATCAATCATCGATTCAGTGGTCACGGTGCCTAAGTGCTCAGCAAAAATCTCGGCTGCTTCAACTTCACCAAACTTGTTGTTGAATCGACGCGCCATTGTCTTGACACGCTCGCTCGGATACAAGTCCGCACCGTCTGTTGCAATCGTGATCAACACATCATCGACGCCAAGACCAAGTAATTTTGCCGTCTTGATTGCGGCAATAACATTGCAGATTGCTGAAAAACCAAAATGTTGCAACGTGTCAACAATTTCTTTCGGCACATGTTTGCGATTGACGAGATAGTCACATCCAGCCTGAGTGTTGAATAACACGTCGAGCTCATCGGTAGCGCGGTCGGACACAGCCGCAATCACGTCGGTGTTCATCACGTTGTGAATGAGCGGAATGTGTTTGTCACCAATTCCTTGAATGTTGTGCTCGCCAAAACCGTTCTCAAGCATTGTCGGACATTCGAGAGCCTCGACAGCGACAATTTTGGTGCCAAACATTTCTTTTAATCTGTCGCCTGCGCCGATGGTGCCTGCAGAACCTGTTGCCGACGTGAATGCTGCGAGTCGCAGATTTGGATTATTCATCGACTTTGCAACGTGTTGGTAAACACTTGCTAGTGCTTGTCCGGTTACTTCAAAGTGGCCGAGATAATTTCCGAACTCGCAGAACTGATTGAAAATGAAATTTTGTGGATCACGCTTCATTTCATTACATGCGTCATAAATTTCTTTTACGTTGCTCTCTGTGCCCGGCGTGCGAATGATGTCGCTCGGGTCGCTCGTCCATTTGTCGAGCCAATCAAAACGCTCCTGTGACATGCCGGCCGGCAACACAGCAACACCTCGTGCGCCAGTGATTCGACTAATCGCTACTCCACCGCGCGCATAGTTGCCGGTTGATGGCCAAACCGCCCGTTGTGTTGTTGGATTGAACTGACCGGTGATAACTCGGGGCGCTAGGCACGAATACGCAGCTAGCACTTTGTGTGCAGTGATCATCGGAAAACGATCACCAAACATCACCACGATCGGGCTATCAATACCCGTGAGTGATTTTGGCAAGACCACATGATCGGGCACGTTGACTCGATTGCCTTGCATGTCGTTAAACCAATGGACTCTGAAAAGGTTGCGAGCATCTGGGGCGTTCTTGTCAACACCCTTCGCAACATCTGATGCAATCAATGCAGGGTTTGCGAGTTGCGCAAATGTTGGTAGAACCACATTGTTTGCTGCACACTTGCGGACACTCTCATTGACTGCATCGGCATCGACGACAGAGTCGGCCAAACCGAGCTGGCTGATCAGGGCGTTTGAGTCTTGAGCTATTGCAGTTGTTGAGTTCACGCTTTACATTCTGTCAAATTTTGGGGCAATACCTCACGCAGTGACCACTAACCTTGTGGGCGTTGGCCGACGTAGCCCAATGGCAGAGGCACGGCGCTTAGGACGCCGCCAGTGAGAGTTCGAGTCTCTCCGTCGGCACTATTAATACTCATCTCTCTTATTCAGATTCAGCAGGCTTACCTGCGTCGGTTCAAGAGTTGCCCACGCCTGCAGTGATTATCGATTTTGATGTACTGCAACGCAATATCGCAACCATGTCGCGCATCCACCCTGGGGCCCAACTGCGGCCTCATATGAAGGCGACCAAATGCACCTCGCTTGCAAAGCTGCAAGTTGAGTCTGGACATTTGTCATTCACTTGCGCGACTCCACGCGAGATGATCGGCATGGCACATGCAGGACTCGGTACTGATTTGCTTTTAGCAAACGAAACACTCGATGCTGCCCGACTGAGCGCAATGGCCAAGTTGCAAGACTCATCAATGATCACGGTCGCAATTGATTCCGATGCAACGCTTGATGCTGCTGCCAAAGCCGGCATCCGCAATGTGTTGATCGATGTCAACGTCGGCCTTCCACGTTGCGGTGTGCTGCCAAATCTTGCTGGCGCACTTGCAGATACTGCACGCAAGCGTGGACTCAACGTGCGTGGCGTTATGGGCTACGAGGGACACCTGATGATGGTGGCAGACAAGAATGACCGACTAGCGAAAGTTGCCGAATCAATGCTGTTGCTACAACATGCGGCAAAGGATGTTGGCGGAGAAATCATCTCTGCCGGCGGCACGGGAACCTACGACCTGCACGAGAACACAGGTGTCACTGAAATACAAGCTGGCTCATATTCACTCATGGACACTCAGTACTCACAGCTCAACTTGCCTTTCGAACAAGCTGTGTGGGTCGTTGGCACTGTCATCTCATCTGGTTCAAGTTGGTCGGTGGCCGATGTCGGCCTCAAGTCGCTCGGCATGGATCATGGCAATCCTTCGATCGAAAATCAGTCCGTTTGGTTTTGCTCGGACGAGCACATCACATTTGCAACATCAACTGGGGATTCACCAAAGGTTGGATCCCGAATCCGTGTCACGCCCGCGCACATTGACCCAACGCTCGCAATGCACGACATTGCATGGATTGTCCGTGGAGATGCAGTAATCGACCAGTGGGCAATCGACCTTCGTGGTTGGTGAGTGACTACAGCATTTCTGCAAGAGCACGAAAAGCTCTGCCACGATGTGACAGTTCATGTTTTTCGTCAATGGTCATTTGGGCAAATGTGCGACCATCACCATCTTTCGGAATGAACAGCGAGTCGTAACCGAAACCTCGCTCCCCAATCTCCTGCATTGCTATAACGCCTTCGCAAACTCCATGCGCAACAATCTCGCGACCATCAGCAAATCGAAGTAACGCCACTGTTCGAAAACGCGCAGTTCGTTGATCGTTAGCTTGTCCGTCCAACTCCACCAATATCTTTTGTCGATTCTGTGCATCGGTTGCTCCCACACCGGCAAACCGAGCGGTAATCACGCCTGGTGCACCATCCAGCGCATCTACTTCGAGCCCAGTGTCATCGGCAAGCGCTGGCAGTCCAGTTGCAGCACACACCGCAACTGCTTTGAGCCGAGCATTTCCTTCAAGCGTGTCGGCATCTTCCACTACATCTGCCAAATCTTGGGGTCGTGGCACAAGATCAACCACACCACCCATCAAGTCAATGATCTCTGCAACTTTGTGTGGGTTTGCCGACGCGCACGCAACGCGCAGCATGATTATCTCCCCAGTGCGCGCTTGCTTGGTGGCACGGAGATGACTTCACGCTGCATGTTAAAGATTTGTCCGATTCCGTCTGAAGCAAGCCCGAGCAACACGTCAAGTTCGCTTCGGCTGAACGCTTTACCTTCAGCGGTGCCTTGAACCTCAACAAACGTTGCTTCGCCACCACCAATTGGCTGCAGCATCACGACATTCATGTCGACTTCGGCCGTGGAGTCTTCTTCGTAAGGCAAGTCAATGATCGGTGTGCCGTTGTGAATACCAACGCTGATCGCTGCGCATAAAGAATGCAATGGGTTTGCGGTAATACCACCGTTTTGCTGCACACGAGTGATCGCATCATGCAACGCCAAGAATGCGCCGCAAATACTTGCTGTACGAGTGC
>CAFAAG010000042.1_pt1 | contig 10009 bp, 8 predicted proteins | sample 7267441 | NCBI WGS metagenome assembly CAFAAG01 (sample SAMEA6813978, study PRJEB35770) | uncultured Acidimicrobium sp. | biome: Freshwater; feature: Freshwater reservoir; material: water | place: Czech Republic | collected 2016-08-15 | depth 30m m | reverse complement strand
GGTCTTGCACAAGGACCATTCATCGGCGAGCAGGAATTTTTGGGGATTGTTGAGGCAGCCGCTCATGACAGTGTGATCGAGCACGAAGAGCGCGAGCTCATTGAATCTGTTATTGAGTTTGGCGACACGATGGTGCGCGAAATCATGGTGCCACGACATGACGTGGTGTTTCTCGACGACGATATGACCGTGACTGCGGCACTTGACAAGGCGGTTGTTGAAGGATTTAGTCGTCTGCCGGTGTTTAGAAAAGACGACGATGACGTGGATGATGTTGTTGGCATTGTGTATGTAAAAGATTTGGTGATAGCAGAGCGTTCGGGCAAAGGGACGAATATTTTGCGCGATTTGGTGCGCACAGTCGAGGTGGTGCCAGAGACAAAACTTGTTGCAGACTTGATGCGCGGAATGCAAGCGAAGAAGTTTCACATGGTGATCGTCGCCGACGAATATGGCACCGTGACCGGGCTTGCAACATTGGAAGACTGTTTGGAAGAACTAGTGGGCGAGATTGTGGATGAACACGACGAAGAGGACGATTCGTTGAGGTTGTTGCCCAATGGCGACTTGCTTGTAGACGGATCGATGTCAATTGGTCGCTTGAACGATGAGATCTCCACGAATATCCCTGAAACGGAATACGACACAATTGGCGGTTTTATCTTCGGAATGCTCGGACGTGTGCCTGCTGTAGGAGACTCAGTCGAGCACCAGGGATGGAAGTTTTCGACCGAAGAGTTGGACGGACGACGAGTGCAGAAGGTGCGGGTCAGCACAATTACTGAATGACGGCTATTGTCGCCGTCATGGAAATATCACTAGAAGGCAAAGTTGCGCTGGTTACGGGTGCGTCGCGCGGTATTGGCAAAGCAATAGCCAAGTCGTATGTAGAGGCTGGCGCCAAAGTGATGCTGATGTCGCGCAAGGAAGACGCACTCCGAGCGGCTGCCGATGAGATCGGTGGAGACACAGCAATTTTTGCTGGCAACGCAGGCGACATTGAAACAGCGCAGGCATGTGTTGCAGCGACGATCAAAAAGTTTGGCAAGATCGACATCTTTGTTAATAATGCAGCAACTAATCCGTATGCAGGCCCAACATTGGGCATTGATCCCGCACGGTATGACAAAACATTTCAGGTCAACCTGCGTGGACCATTGTTTTGGTGTCAGGCAGTTTGGGAAGCATGGATGATTGATCACCCTGGAGTTATCATCAACATTGCATCTGTTGGGGGGTTGCGTGCCGAAGGAAACCTCGGTGTGTACAACCTGACAAAGGCAGCGCTTATCCATTTGACAAAGCAACTCGCTGGCGAACTTGGCCTCACTCGGGTTGTTGGTATCGCGCCAGGATTAGTGCAAACTGACTTTGCGCAGATGTTGGTTGACAATTATGGCGATGCGCTTGCCAAGCGTCTGCCCACAAAGCGACTAGGAGTGCCTCAAGACATTGCAAACCTTGCGACCTTTTTGGCATCGGATCTTGCAAGTTGGATGACCGGCGAAACTTATTTGATCGACGGTGGCGCAGGGGTATCTTCCGGCGGTATGTAGTTGCTCGCCAAACGATAAAGAATTGGTCCTCCTATGGCGAGGGCAATACAACCTACGAAAACTGATGCAAGATATGGTGAACGTAGCCCACTGCTGTAAGCAATTTGCCCACCAATCAGTGCGCCAAGGGAGATTGATCCAGTTCCTATGAGTCGATAGACGCTGTTTACGCGTCCAAAAAGCTCTGCTGGGATAATTCGCTGACGAAGTGAAACGGTAACAATATTCCACGTGGTTCCTGCGAGCCCCATAACTGAAACGGCAATTGCCACAGACCAAATGTGCGGCATGAAGTAGTAAACAAGACCAACTGTGCTGAACACAGCGAACGATGCGACCATCGCAAGTGGAGCACCTAGACGCTTGGCGATGCGGTCTCCAACGAACCCGCCAACTATTGAACCGATGGCCATCAGCGACAGAAGCAATCCATAACCCCGACCGGTTACGCCGAGTTCGTCGGCCGCGTATTTAACAAAAATTGCATCGCCAAACATCGTTGCCATGTTGGTGATACCGAGCATGATTGCAAGTGTGCGAATGAGCTTGTTTGCCCATAGCCATTTGATTCCTTCAACCAAGTCGGCTTTGAAAGATTGTCGTTGCATCGGTGCAGCCGGATGACCTGTTGAGGGCAACTTAATTGTCGAAACCAGCACTGCAGCCAGGGCAAATGATGCCGCGTTGGCTCCAAATGGAACACCAACTGCGGCAACAAATGCCCAAGCACCAAGTGGAAGTCCGACGAAGCTATTAGCAATTACTTCTGCTGTGTAGAGGCGACCGTTTGCTTTCTCAAGCAATTCAGGGGGAACTATGGCGGGCAAAAATGCCTGTGCTGACATGTCAAAAATTACCTCACAGCAACCAACCCCAAGCAGAATGATCATAAATGACCAGATGGTGAGTGAACCTTGCCAAGCGCTGTAGGCAATGATTGAATACAGCACTGTTCGTATTGCATTCACGGCGACCATCAGGTGCTTTCGATTAAACCTGTCAATGTAAACACCCGCAGGAAGTGTGAGCACCAACCAAGGTAATCCTGTAGCAAACGAGACACCCGCGATCAGGCGGGGATCATTTGTGAGAGAGAGTGCTAGTAGCGGAGCCGCAGCATGCTCCATTCCGTCACCCACATTTGAGATAGAAGTTGCAAAAAATTGGCGCCAATAGTTAGACGGCAAACGTTCTGTTGTGCGCGACATTAGGCAGATGGTAACGCTTGCAAGTCAACCTTGCCGAGACTCGTTCGTGGAATCTCGGCGAGAACAACTATCTGTTGCGGTGCGTAAAAAGCAGGGAGGCTCTGCTTGACGTGATCGCGCAAATCGGACAATAACGATGCATCTGATGTCTGAGCCGAATCATTGAGCACTACATAGGCAACAACTCGCTGGCCCCATGTTGTATCTGGCGTGCCGCGTACAACAACCTGATCAATCATTGGGTGGGAACTCATTGAATGTTCAACCACAGACGGCCAAACATTCTCGCCTCCAGTAATGATCATGTCACTTCGTCTGCCATGAACTGAAAGTTTGCCGTTTTCATCAATCTCACCCATATCACTAGTTGCATACCAGCCATCTTCTGTTGGAATGGTTTGATCATCGCAATATGCGCGCATCAGCATTGGACAACGTAGAAGTATTTCGCCCTTCACAATTTTGACTTCGACATTTTCGAGTGGCTGTCCGTTGTACACAACGCCACCGCCAGTTTCGGTCATTCCATACGTTGTGATCACATTGCTCGACAAATTGGCGGGAGCACTGCTTCCACCAAGCAAGATGCTTTTGAATAGGGAAGTGTCAATGCGTGAAAGTGCAGTTGCCACTAGAGAAGTATGAGTTGCTCCATTTCTTGCTGCTTCTTGTACGGCTACCGCATCAAAGGCCGGATGAAGAGTGAGTGCTGCGCTTGTGTGCAGGGCGCGAGCTATGACCGAAAAACCACCAACGTGGGAAACGGGAATGCAGACAAGCCAGTGATCATCTGAGGTGAGTTGCAGCCGCGCGGCACTTGCCTGTGCGCCAGCGAGTAGTGACGAATGAGTGTGGATGATGCCCTTTGGAGAGCCTGTTGAGCCGCTCGATGCGATAACAAGAGCGTCACCGTCCTGCATCGGACGACCATTTGGCAATGTCGAAGCAGTGAAACTGGCATCGATGATTTCTGAGGGAGCCATTGTGTCCATAAGCATCTTTTTGCCAGCTGGTCGTAGACGTTGATCAATGGGCAAAATGGCGTTGCCATCAGACCACGCGCGCTGCACCAGATCGACAAACGTTTGGCTGGCAGGCATGTCAAGAGCAATGAGACGAGCCATTACAACAGGATAGGGCCAGCGACTAAAGGGTCATCTGTTGCTGGTGAGAAGCATGGAACACTGGTGCAATGACAAATTCGCAACCAACTGGTGTACAGGTATGGATACTCGGAGCCCGACTGCGCACGCTGCCTGCGGCGATTATGCCTGTGATGGTGGGAAGCGCGTGTGCTGGAGCATTTGAGGGTGCTGGCACCAAGAGATGGACGTTTGCGCTGTTGGCTCTAGTGGTGAGCCTTGCATTGCAAGTTGGCGTCAATTATGCAAATGACTATTCGGATGGTGTGCGTGGCACTGATGAAAAGCGAGTTGGGCCATTGCGCTTAGTTGGTTCAGGTCTTGTGGCTCCTGAAGTTGTGAAGCGTGCAGCCTTCATCGCCTTTGGAGTAGCGGCAGTAGCTGGATTGCTGATCGCGCTTGCAACTTCGTTGTGGTTGGTTGTCGTTGGTGTGGCTTGTATCGGCGCAGGATGGTTGTACACAGGAGGACCAAAACCTTATGGCTACATGGGACTTGGTGAACTCTTCGTTTTTGTGTTTTTCGGATTGGTTGCCACGTGCGGAACGATGTTTGCTGTCACTCAGCACATCACACTGTTGTGCGTTTACGCATCTGTAGCAGTGGGTTGTTTGGCAGTTGCGCTACTCGTGATCAATAATTTGCGGGACATACCCGGTGATACCGAAGTGAGCAAAGTAACTCTGGCTGTGCGACTGGGGGACAAGAAAACTCGGATTTTGTACAACCTATTGTTTGTGGCGTGCGGCGCAGCGATTGTGCTGTGCGCGTTGTCTCGACGCGGATCAATCGTCGGGCTGCTTGGTCTCGCAGTCGCTGTGCCGGCAATTCGGACAGTGCGAAGCGGCGCGAGCGGACGCGAACTTATTGCAGTGTTGGCGACTACCGGTAAAACACAAATGGCAACTGGGTTGTTGTTGTCATTGGGGTTGTTGCTCTAAAGGGTTGCGAGCCAGTCGTACACGATCTGTGCTGTTGTTTGTGGCTGCTCAAGATGAACGCTGTGACCAGCATCTTGAACGATGCGAAGAGTGGCGTTTGAGCCAATAAGTTCATGCATGCGGCGTGCATGTTGGCAAAACGCCTCATCATGTGCACCTGCGATAAGCAGTACAGGCATCGCGAGTGTTGGCAATGTGTCCCACAAACTTTGTTGCGTACCCGTGCCGCACATGCGCAAACTTGTGGCAAGAGATGTCGCTGAATTTGTGCAGCGCTCGGCGATGTCCTGTGGGTCGTCGGGGAGCAATGCAAACATGGGCTTTGCAAGCCATTCGGCAATGAACTGTTGAGTACCAACTTGTTCAACGTGGTCGGCAAGATCATTGTCGGCTTCTTGTCGATGTGCGCGTTGTGCCGGATCAATGATGCCAGCCGTACTGCTAATCAAAACGAGACCTTGAACTTCTGTGGGGTGTTGAAATGCAGCATGAAGACAGATGCGAGCACCCATGCTGTAGCCCAGGTAGATCGCTTGACCGCATGTTTTGACCAATGCATCGGCGGCACCAGACACATCTGTTGCAATGTGCTGCGACTCGCCATGTAGCGGTGCATCAACAGCCAATGCCAAAAACTCTGTTGACAAAGCACTCATCTCACTGATGAGACCATGCATCGAGCGCCGAGTTTGTGTAAAGCCGTGTAACAACGCGATCTTCTGTGCAGCCTTTTGGTTGGCCAGTTGGTCGTGCGCGAGTCTCATGACTCTGTTCGTTCGCTGAGGCGTTTAATTACTCGCTCAAACATTTCTACGTCTTGCGCACCAGGCACAGACCACTGATCGTTGAAGATAAATGTAGGCACCGCAGTAATGCCATTTTCGGCCGCCATCTGCAACGACTCCTGCACATCATCGATGCACTCGTTGCTGAGCAAAAATTGTCTTGCTAGGTCTTCGGGTATGCCAACTTGTCTTGCGCACTTTGCAAGTACATCTACATTTGCGATGTCATCACCATCGGTGAAGTACGACTGCATGATTCGCTCTTTGAGTTTTGCTTGAACTTCGTTGCCGTAATCCCGTTGAGCCATGACAAGAAGTCGATGGGCCATCAGAGTGTTGGCGCGCAGGGCGATGTCCATGTTGAAGACGATGCCGTCCTGAGAAGCGATGTTTGTCACATGTGCAAGTATCTGTTGGGCTTTTTCGGCGCCACCAAACTTCTTTGCGTAGGCCTCGGCTACTGGCGTTGACTGCCCAATGGGGGCTGTGGGGTCTAACTGATATGGCTTGTAGGAGATGTCAAGGTCGACCTCAACCCCGCGGGCCCGGAGGTTGGCCACTGCCGTATCCAGTCTGCGTTTTCCGATGTAGCACCATGGGCAGACCACGTCAGAGAAGATTTCAACGCGCATAGGTGCCACGATAGAGGGGATGACGAGTAGTTCTGCAATCACGGCGACCTTTTGCGCCACCCTCGTGGACGAGTGGATTCGATGCGGGGTTGAGCACGCGGTGGTTGCACCGGGCTCGAGAAGTACCCCAATGGCTTTGGCGATTGCTGCCCGAAGTGAGTTGCGACTGCATGTTTTTCACGATGAGCGATCGGCATCGTTTGCAGCACTGGGAATTGGATTGTCGAGTAAGAGCGGAAAATTGATGCCAGCAATACTGTTATGCACTTCCGGTACTGCAGCAGTGGAATTTCATGCAGCAGTTGTGGAAGCGAATTATGCATCAGTGCCGATGTTGGTGTGCACTGCAGATCGTCCACCGGAGTTGCAGGGCGTTGGTGCTGCCCAAACAATCGATCAACAAAATCTATATGGCTCTTCCACGCGACTGTTTGTCGATGCTGGAATTGCCGACGATACAAAGCGAGACAACTGGCGCAAGTTGGCTCAAGAGGTCTTGAGTGCAGCCGTGCAAACAGATGCTGGTCCTGTGCACCTCAATTTGCCGTTTAGAGAACCACTTGTAGGTATTGCCGAAGAGTTGCCTGCTGTCATCGGTGCACGAGTTGAAAATTTGAGTGATGATCCACAAACAATTCCCCAAGAAATAATTTTACAAGACAGTCTAAAAAGATTGACTGCAATATGCGTCGGGGAAAAAGGCGTCATAGTTGCGGGCAATGGCATCGACAATCCGCAAATTGTTTTAGAGCTGGCTCATCGCTTGCAATGGCCAGTCTTGGCCGACAGTCGCAGTGGGTGTCGAGTCGATGTTGGTGATGCCTGTGGTGCCACGGTTGTAAGCAACGCCGATGTTATGTTGCGTGATTCCGAGACGGCGGCTGCGTGTAGTCCGCAAGTGGTGTTGCGTTTTGGGGAGCCCCCTGTTTCGAAAGTTGTAAATGCCTGGTTGCGCGAGAGCAAGTGCACGTACGTGGCAGTGAGCGAGACACTGCAACTCATTGATCCAGACAGAATTGTCGGTCAGCATGTTGTAGCAAAAACATCTCAAGTGTGTCAAAGCCTGAATGCGCACGTGCAGCAGAAACCTGCAACTTCGTGGGTAACAAACTGGGCGAAAATGCAAGCAACGTGCAGTTTTATTCTTGGCTCGATGTGGAACGATTCGAGTGCATTAACAGAACCTTTGGTGGCGAGAGCCCTCGTGGAGGCAATGCCTCAGGATTCAAATCTTGTGCTGTCTTCGAGCATGCCGGTGCGTGATGTGGAATGGTTTAGTGCTCCAAGCGTTGGCGTACGAGTGCTTGCTAACCGTGGTGTCAACGGCATCGATGGTGTGGTGTCGACGGCAGTTGGAGTTGCAGCAGAAAGTGGCAAATTAACTGCGCTATTGATTGGCGATATTGCGTTGTTACATGACACGAATGGCTTGCTCAACTTGATGCAACGCGGAGTTGATCTCAAGATTGTGGTTGTAGACAACAAGGGTGGCGGAATATTTAGTTTCTTACCTCAGTCGACAACTCTGGAACCACAGCGATTTGAGCAATTATTTGGTACCCCGCACAATGTAGACATTGGACAATTGGTGCAAGCACATGGACTACCCAATACAACGGTAAAGACAGTTGCTCAATTGAAAGACGCGCTTGCTCAAAAGGGCTCGTGCGTGATCATTGTCAATACTGACCGCCGGCAAAATGTTGCTGATCATGACGCGGTCTATGCCGCGGTAGCCAAGGCTCTTAAGGCCGAATAATTGCTGCAAGCATGGCTTGCAACTTTGCTTGCGTTTCGGCAAGTTCTGAAAGCGGCTCACTGTCGGCAACAATTCCGCCTCCTGCAAACAATCGTGCAGTCATGTTGTTGTTTGAATACTCGGCACAGCGAATTGCAACTGCCCAAACTCCGTTGCCTTGGGCGTCAAACCAGCCAACCGCACCGCCGTATCGCCCACGCGACATCCCTTCAACATCGGCAATGAGTTTGAGGGCTTTGTCGCGGGGGTATCCACCAAGTGCGGGAGTAGGCGAGAGCGCATAGACGGCATCGAGTACGTGAAGAAAAGGTTCGGAAAGTCTTCCCAACATATGCGTGCCGAGATGTTGCACGTTGGCGACCGCAACAATGCTTGCCTCGGGCTCCCAGTCAAGGTACGAGCACCATGGCAGCAATGTGTCATGCACTGCATCGATGACGATGCGATGTTCGATTTGATTCTTTGTCGATGAAAGGAGTGAAGTGGCTAGCTGGGCATCAGTAGTTGGGTCGCCCGTACGTGGTGCGGTGCCGGCCAATGGATGGCTTGAAACTTCTCCGTCAACGATAGAGACGAGCAACTCGGGCGAAGCACCAACGAATCCATCGACAGAAAATTGATAACTCGAGCCAAACGAGTTGCGAAGACGAAGAAGAACCGAATGGATATCAATTGGTTGACTGCTCGAAACAAATACGTCACGTGCAATGACCGCTTTGGTGATGGCGCCACTGCGCACTGCGTCACGAGCAGCAGTCACTGCATGTAGATATGTTTCGATGTCGACCCCAGGGGCAACGGTGTACGACGACGATGTTGCGCTCGGGGCGTGTATTGGGCTGAGATCCAACTCGATTGATTCTGCTTTCTCGAATTCAGTATCTTGAATTGTGGTGACCCAGCAACGACCGTCTTCAGATTTACAGACCAGGAGCTTTGGCAAAACAAAATCGTGTGGCTGTTGTGAATCAAACGGAATGGCACCGATTAGTACAGGGCCACTGCCAGGAGCATTAACCGAGTCATCAACTTGAATGTTTGCAAGAAATTCTTTTGCTTCGTGTGATGCGACCCGGGTTGCAATGCCACGTGTTGCAAAACCAACTCCGTTTCGAACAAACAGCATGCCATCAGATCCTGCGATGGCATTGAGATCGATTTGGTCGGCAGTAAATGTGGACGAGACATCGGAAAGTAGACGCGTAGTAGCGCGCATCGTTAGGCCTTAGTCGCGAGAAGTAATTGTGTGAGCCCACCCGAGAGTTGACGGTGCTCGACAGATGTAAATCCGTTTTGTGTCAACATGTCAACCATTGCAGCAGGCGAGGGAAGATAGGCGACACTTTTTGGTAGGTAGTTGTACGCAGCGCGGTTGGAAAGAAGTCCTCCGATGCGCGGGACGATCTTGCCGAAGTAAATGCTGTTGCCCCATTTGATGAATGGGTTGGTTGGGATGCCAACATCGAGCAATGCAATACGTCCACCTGATCTCGTGACGCGAGAGAGTTCGGCAAAAAATGTATTCAGATCGAGCAAGTTTCGCAGAGCAAATCCGCAAGTAACACCATCGACTGAAGAGTTGGCGCAAGGCAACTGCAAAATATCGGTTTGAGTGCGAGGGGCGTTACTGCGGTCGGCAATAAGCATTCCCAACGAGAGGTCCATCGAAAGAGGTTGGTATCCGGCCTTGCGTAGGTCGATACACATGTCGCCTGTGCCGCTGGCTAAATCGAGAATCACGCTGTTCGCGGGTAACCCGAGGCAGCGAATCGCCTTGCGTCTCCAGCGCACGTCGAGACGAAATGTCATGATTCGATTGACGAGGTCGTAGCGAGGGGCTATTGCGTCAAACATGCTCCGAACGGCATGCACTTTGGCTTGGCCCTGCGGCAAGTCGACCGAATCCCAAGCGTTGTCCACAGCATTCAGGCTACGACCAGAAGCCGACTCGTGGCAATGTGTCTTGATCGGGCAAACTTGCAAGAT
>CAFAAG010000041.1_pt1 | contig 10057 bp, 8 predicted proteins | sample 7267441 | NCBI WGS metagenome assembly CAFAAG01 (sample SAMEA6813978, study PRJEB35770) | uncultured Acidimicrobium sp. | biome: Freshwater; feature: Freshwater reservoir; material: water | place: Czech Republic | collected 2016-08-15 | depth 30m m | reverse complement strand
TCGTCGCGCTCGTTGATCCAGTTGCCGTCATCATCCACGTCGTAGGCGGTGAATGTGATGTCCATGTTTTCTGGGTTGATGCCAACGATTACCTCTTCGGCTGCTCCCTGACGCTTTTTGTACGCGGTCGCGAGTGCTTCAACGAGCACCTGCAAAAGAGAATCCACGGAAATGCCGCGATCCCCTGCCAACATGCGGATTGCTTCTGTCATATCGAGATTGCTCATGATTCATTAACCTCCGATTGCGTCTTGGTCTTCACCTTTGTTGCACCCGACTTTGGAGTTGGGCCCCATTCGAACACTGTGCGAGCGCGATCGATCATGTCGTAACCAATCGTCATCTCTGTTATTTCTGTTGTCGATTTGTCATTCAGCCGAACAACGATGTTGTTTTCGTCGGCTGACAACAACACACCTTGCGCACGACGCACACCGTTGACGGCTGCGGTCAAGCGAATAGCAACAACTTTGCCAACTTCGCGTGCGAAATGTTTTGGCACACGAAGCGAACGCTCGAGGCCAGGGCTTGTCACTTCAAGTGTGTAATGACCAGGAACTGGATCGCTGTGGTCGAACTCGCGCGAAATGAGGCGGGTGATCAATGCGATCGACTCCATGTTGACGCCAGCTGGACCGCCGGTTGGAGTGTCGACAACCACGCGCAAGATTCCGCCCTGGTATTCGACGTCGTACAACTCAAGACCAAGGTCGGTCACGATCGGAAGAATGAGAGCAGACACACGATCAACGACAGGGTTCGACTTGGTGCTTCCGCGTGCTACTGACATGTTCTTTTTCTCCCTTCCTGTGTGCTTATGGCAAAATTTTGGCTTGTTTTGGGGGTTTAAAACCTCAAAAACAAGGCCCTGTAATGAACAAAAGGCGTGGGTCGAGACCCACGCCTTCAGCTCGACGAACTTTAAAGGACTCAACCATTATATCCCCGCGAACTAAGGTTCGTCACGGCTCGCTCAACAGGTCAAAGGCATTTAGACCAATAGAAGCCGAGTAAATTCAGTTATCAGTAAGCCAAAAACCTCACCCTTAACGAAACGAAGCAACCGCGCGTGATCAACAAAATGTCCACCCTGTTTGTACGCACATTGCGCGACAACCCCGTTGATGCCGAGGTTCCAAGCCACCGACTTCTTGTGCGGGCTGGATACATTCGCCGCGCAGCACCTGGCGGTTACACATGGCTTCCACTCGGCTGGCGTGTGTACCAACATGTCGCCGAGATCATTCGCCAAGAGATGGACAACATTGGCGCTCAGGAAGTCAATTTTCCAGCCATGTTGCCACGCGAGCCATATGAAGCGACCGGCAGATGGACAGACTACGGCGACAATTTGTTTCGTTTGCAAGACCGACGCAAAGTGGACTTCTTGCTCGGTCCAACCCATGAAGAAATGTTTACGCTGCTCGTAAAGGACCTGTACTCGAGTTACAAAGACTTGCCACTCTCGCTGTATCAGATTCAGACCAAGTTTCGAGATGAAGCGCGCCCACGTGGCGGTCTGTTGCGCGGACGCGAGTTTTCAATGAAGGACTCGTACAGTTTCGATATTGACGATGAAGGCTTGCAACGTAGCTACGACGCTCACCGCAACGCTTACGTGCGCATTTTTGAACGACTCGGATTGCCATTTGCAATCGTGTCGGCAATGTCGGGCGCCATGGGCGGATCCAAGTCCGAAGAGTTTTTGTTTCCTTGCGAGATTGGCGAAGACACATTTGTGCAGTGCACCAAATGCGATTACTCAGCCAACACCGAAGCGGTGCGAGTTGGTGTGCCAACTGCGATTGATTCGAAGTCAACGCCAGCAGCACAAGTTTTTGACACCCCAGCTACACCAACAATTCAGACGTTGGTTGATTTATTCAATTCGCGCGCAGACTTGCAACGAGCAGATCGACAGTGGACTGCAGCAGACACACTTAAAAACGTTGTTGTCAATTTGCGCCACCCCGACGGACGCATTGAAGCACTCGCCATCGGCGTGCCGGGTGACCGTGAAGTGGACATGAAACGTCTTGAAGCACAAGTATCACCAGCCGAAGTGGTGCCGTTTGATGACACACACTTTGCAGCAAATCCAAAACTCGTCAAGGGCTACATCGGACCAAATGCCTTAGGTCTTGCACATTCCACGGGCGTGCGCTATTTGCTCGACCCACGTATTGCCGATGGCAGCGAGTGGATTACTGGAGCAAACGCCGCAGGCAAACACGTTGCGCATCTTGTGCATGGCCGGGACTTCACAGCAGACGGAGTAATCGACGTTGCCGAAGTGCGCGACGACGATACATGTCCATCGTGTGCTTCTGCTCTGATCATCAAGCGAGGTATCGAGATTGGCCACGTGTTTCAACTCGGTCGAAAATATGCAGAAGTTCTGGGCTTGAGCGTGCTCGACAAAAATGGCAAGGCTCAAACCGTAACGATGGGCTCCTACGGCATTGGTGTCTCGCGCGCAGTTGCCGCAATAGCCGAAGCAACATGTGACGACATTGGTCTGCGTTGGCCGCATGCCATTGCTCCATTTAACGTGCACATTGTGATGGCCGGCAAAGAAGACGCTCTCATCACCGACACCGCGAATAACCTCGCACAGACTCTTGACAGCCAAGGAATACGAGTGTTGCTTGATGATCGCGTTGGAGTTTCACCTGGCGTCAAATTTAAAGATGCCGAATTGATCGGCAATCCAATCATTGTTGTCGTTGGCAGAGGCACAGCCAATGGCGTTGTCGAAGTACGAGACCGTTTGACAGGCTTGGCGAGTGAAGTAGCAATTGCTGATGCTGCGGCACACGTGAAAAGCGCCTGCGCGACGAGCTAGCGATGCACTTACTGCGAGGCGTTGTCCAGCACTACGACTGGGGCGATCAACAGTTCATTCCAGAATTTCTCTCGACAGAAGCCGATGCTCGACCATGGGCCGAATTGTGGTTTGGCACACATCGAGGTGGACCATCGCTCGTAAAAAATGCAACCGGAAGTCAGCCACTTGAGCAACTGACTGGCGATCTTTCTTTCCTTGTCAAAATTATTTCTGCCAACAAACCCCTTTCGCTGCAGACTCACCCCACCGACGAACAAGCAGCGAGTGGGTTTCAACAAGAAAACGAAATCGGTATTTCGCTCGACGCACCGCAACGCATCTACCGAGATGCATCAGCAAAGCCCGAACTACTGATTGCGTTGACCTCATTTGATGCAATTTGCGGATTTCGATCGATAGAAGAATCGCTTGAGTTGTGCAAACGATTTGGCTGGGCGCAACTCGCAGAGCATCTTGAAAATGACGGACTTGCTGAATGTGTGCGCTGGGCATTGACCACTGGGCCACACCAACTTCCCGCACAAATGCCTGCATGGGCAGGACGATTGGCAAGCATGTATCCAGGAAACGGCGGCCTGCTCGTTGCATTGTTGATGCACCACGTGCGACTTTCTCCTGGTCAGGCGCTTTTTCTTGGCGCAGGCAATGCACATGCATATCTCAGCGGTTCTGGTGTTGAAGTGATGTCGTCATCAGACAACGTTGTGCGAGCAGCCTTCACCAAAAAGTACGTCAGCGTCGACGAATTCTTAGCCGTCGCACGTTTTGAATCCATTCCCTCACCAGTTGTCAATGCAACCGAAGTGACCCCAGGTCGGTTCACCTACCCCGTCTCCACATCTCGCTTTGGGGTTGAACGCATCGAGGTTGCTGGAGAAACGACGGTCAAGGCAACGCACCACGCGGAAATATTGATGTGCACCGAAGGCGATGCCACCACAATCAGGCGAGGTCAGGCATGTGTGTTGCGCAACAACGAATCGGTGCAACTCACCGGCACTGCAACTGTGTTTCGAACGTGGGGAACGCATTGAACCTGCGGGTATGCAGAACTCTTACCCTTGTAGTTGCCACACTGATTTCTTGCAACTTTGTTGGTAATGCACGTGCTGTTGAACCCACACACACGCTGCTCATACTTGGCGACAGCATTACTTGGGGCGCCAATTACAAAGGGTTTGGCAACGTAACGCCACAGCTGCAGGCACTGAATACTTTTGACAAAGTAATTGTGGATGGGGCGTTCTCTCGCAATATCAGTGGACCTGCCAACACGTTGCGCAACGGGGTGAAGACATATGCCAAGTATCTCAAGGAAAAAGTACGACCCTCCGCTGTCATCGTGGCACTTGGGAGCAACGACTTGCAAGGTTCAATCAAAGTGCGTTACTACGAAGATCGAATTCGTGAACTACTCACGTTGATTGGCGATATTCCGGTGGTGTGGGTCAATGTTTTGCGTATAGACAGCCAGTACTACGTTCGTGCATCCGCAGTGTTCAACAGAGTGCTTGATCGTGTTGCACTTGACTACCCCAATGTCTCGGTCGTCGACTGGCACACAATGATCTCAGCAAACCCCAAATGGTTTGCCTTTGACAAACTGCACTTGCAACCGGTTGGATACCGCGCGCGTGCAACTCTCTATATAGAGACTGCACAAAATTTGTGGAATGTGGTTGTGCCTACAACAACAACCACAACGACAATCGTCGCAGCGACGACCATTCCTGGATAATTGCTAGCTGCTAGTTGCCGGCGACCTTCTTTCGTATCTCCACTATTTTTTCGTCGGCATGATTGACATCATCGCCATGCTCTTTGAGCAACATATTGCGATCTTTTGTTGCTTCGCGCTCGGCGAGCGCGGTGTCAACGCGAGCAACTGCAGCGTCCGCTCCGTGCTCGTGAATATATGTGGCCCAGTCAATGAGCGCTTCCACCATTTCCGACTCCGGTACTACCGCCACGTTGCGGCCCTTGACGAACAAGTGGCCTCGTTTGTTACCCGCGGCAATACCTAAGTCGGCTTCGCGTGCTTCGCCTGGGCCATTAACGACGCAGCCCATGACCGCAATTTGCAACGGAATCTTTTTGTCTGCAAAAGCAGCTTGCGCACGATTGGCGACATCAATGACATCAATCTCTGCTCGCCCACAACTTGGGCATGCAATCAAGTCAACATTTTTGCGCTCACGCAAACCGAGCGACTCAAGCAATTGCCTGCCTGCTCGCGCTTCTTCCACTGGATCAGCAGTGAGGCTGTACCGGATCGTGTCGCCGATGCCCTCCATGAGCAATGTCGAGATTCCTGCCGTTGCCTTAATCAGTCCACCTGGCAGTGGCCCGGCTTCGGTGACACCAAGGTGCAACGGATGATTGGTTACTTCGCTCAATTGGCGATATGCCTCGATCATGAGTGGAACGTTGGAAGCCTTGACAGAAATTTTGATCAAATCAAAATCAACTTCTTCGAAATATGCGATCTCTTGCAGAGCGGATTCCACCATCGCTTCAGCAGTCAGGCCGCCATATTTTTCGTACAACGCTGGGTCAAGAGATCCACCGTTGACACCAATCCGAATTGGCACCTTGCGATCGCGGGCCTCAGATGCAACCGCTTTGATGTGTTCAGGTTTACGAATGTTGCCAGGATTGAGACGTAATCCATGCACACCCGCTTCCATTGCTGCTAACGCCATCTTGTATTGATGATGGATATCGGCGATGATCGGCACTGGCGAACGTGGAACTATTTGGGCAAGACCCTCAGCGGCTTCAGCTTCGTTGCACGTGCAGCGCACGATGTCGCAGCCGGCCGCAGCAAGGGCATAAATTTGTTGCAACGTACCTTCAACATCGGCCGTCTTGGTGATGGTCATTGACTGAATACTGATTGGCGCATTGCCACCAACGGCAACTTTGCCTACCGAGATCTGGCGCGTTTCGCGCCTCGCATATACGGTCATAAATACCAGTTTGTCATCACGGCACGGTTTTGCAACGTTTTATCCGCTGCGATATTCAGCCAATTGGCTGAGTGAGATCGAGGTATAAGCCAACGACTAGAAGCATGGCGAGTAAGCCCACAACCATCGTGGCAACTGGCACCATCTTGCCAACATCCGCCCGATACGTCTTGTTGCGTCGCGAACGAAACCGTTCGTAGGTGGCAATCGCGGCATGACCTCCGTCAAAGGGCAGCAACGGAAACATGTTGAACACGCCAACAAATACGTTGATACTTGCGAGCAGCAACAGCACACCCTTTAACCCGTCTTGTCGACCTATCTCGCCACCGAGCTGGCTCGCTCCGACAACTGTGCCGGGACGAGTTGCAGGGTCGGCTTTGTCGTCGACAACGCTGTTGAAAATATTAATTGGATTGAGCACCACAAACACACCCACCACCGACCTACCTGCTGTTACAACCAAGTCTTGTGTTGCATAGCCAACGGCCCTAATCGGATTGACGTGAACATAATCAAGCGACCAACTTGCCACACCAAAATAAGCAAGCGAAGTATCTACCGGGTTGTTTCCGAGCGTGACACTAAGCGAGACCGGTTTGCCTGCGCGCTCAACAACCACAGGAACAGTTTGTCCAGGCTGCTTTGAGACTATTTGCTCGATAAATTGTTCACGAGTTGAAATTGCGATGCCATCAATTTCCCTCACAACGTCGCCCATTACAACACCCGACTCTTGTGCTGGAGAATTTGCGGCAGGCGGAGAAGTCACAAGTACATCGCCAGTTTCGCTATAGCGACCAGAAGTCGCATAGACCCCAAAAAATAGGACGAGTGCAATAACGCCGTGCATCAACGAACCTGCGGTGATCACAAGTAATCGCTTTGGATACGACTGTGCTCGATAGGCGCGTGGTTCATCGGCTGGATCGCATTCATCCAGATTGTTCATGCCAACTATGCGAACAAATGCTCCGAGTGGCAATGCCCTAATGCCATACTCCACCTCTCCTCGCTGCATGCTCCACAACCGTGGGCCAAAGCCCATAAAAAATTGCGTCACCTTCATGCCCGTGCGGCGAGCAGTAACGAAATGTCCCATCTCATGCAAAAAGACAGAGATGAGTAGGCCCACCACAAACACGAATGTCCAAGGGCTGCTTACCCCCAGCCAGACAAACAAAGCAAGAAGAACAAGCCCTGCAATCAAACTTGTGCGTTTATCGTTGATGCGCTTGGGCTGATCGGTTGTGTCTCCACCAGCCACGATCTCATCACGAAACTTGTTGTAGAACGAACTCATTTTGTTAACTCCAGTGCCGCAAACCTGCGGGCTGATGCATCTGCTTGCAAAATATCCTCAACCGTTGTGGGTAACACTCCATCATGGTGTTGCATCGTTCGCTCAATTACGCCGGCAATTTTTGACCACGATATGTGCCCATCCAAAAATGCTTCCACTGCAATTTCGTTGGCCGCACTCAACCATGCGGGGGCAGTCCCCCCTACTCGACCAGCCTGATACGCCAGATCCAAACATCGAAACGTAGATCTATCTGGTGTCTCAAAGTCGAGGCGACTCAGTTGCGTCCAATCAATCGCGCCAAACGCAATGTCGGAGCGCGCAGGAAACCCAAGCGCATAAGCAATCGGCAGTCGCATGTCGGGCAAAGACAACTGTGCGATGACCGCACCGTCTGCGAACTCGACCATCGAGTGCACAACTGACTGCGGATGCACAACAACATCAATGTTGTCAAACGCCACTCCAAACAATTCATGAGCCTCAATAACCTCAAGACCTTTATTCATCAATGTTGAAGAATCGACTGTGATCTTTGGACCCATTGACCAGGTTGGGTGTTTGAGTGCATCGACGATTGTCACTTCTTGCAGCGACTCTGCAGTGCGACCCCGAAATGGTCCGCCACTTGCAGTCAGCAACAAGCGTCGCACTTCGCGTTGCGTATCGGTTGATGATCTCAAGCATTGATGAATCGCGCAGTGTTCGCTGTCGACAGGCACAATCACCGCACCCTTGATACTTCGCAGTGGCTGCACAATAGGACCAGCCGCAATCAGACTCTCTTTGTTTGCTAGGGCAAGCCGCTTGCCGTGTTGCAACGTTGACATCGTTACCGACAAGCCTGCAAAACCTACAACGCCGTTAACAACGACATCGGCGTCGCGCGCAAGCTCTGCAAAATCGGCAACAACTTCAACACCCTGCAACGCCTGAGCTACTTTCTTGCGGGCCTCGTCATTGCTGACTGCAACGATTTTTGGATTACACAACTTGGCTTGCGCGATTACTGCATCAGCAGAACTTCCAACTCCAAGACCAACTACTTCGTACTCACCACCACTACGAGAAATGACATCCAGGGTCTGCGTACCAATCGAGCCAGTTGATCCAGCAATTGCAACACGCACGACCGACATCTGTTCAGTCTGTCAGCGAAATTGGTGAATCAGCCCCAGGGTTGGATAACAAGAGTGAGGTAATAGGCGGCTGGCAAGACGAACAACAGACTGTCGAAACGATCCAGAACTCCCCCATGCCCACGCAACACAGTGCCAAAATCTTTGATGTTGAGGTTGCGCTTAAACATCGACTCGGCAAGATCGCCAAGCGGCGCCATGACCGAAATCACTAAGGCGAGCAAGAACCAATCACCAAAACTGTTCCAAGTAGTGCTCTGCATTCCGACCAGCACAACCGCAAAAAATGTGCCGACGGTTCCGCCAATCAAACCCTCAATAGATTTCGCTGGACTAATCCAGTCACGTAATGGCGTTCGTCCCATCGCTGTACCTGCGAAGTAGGCCGCCATGTCATTGGCAATCACACCAATCACGACGATGAACAAGGTGTCGGTACCTACATTTACAAAAGCTGCACCGTTTGCAGACGAGAAACGCAAAATCAACGCCGCATATGAGCTCATCAGACCGATCCACAGCATTGCAAGCATCATGATTGCCGTGTTCGGCACCGGCCCGGACTCAATGCCATCGCTGCCGACGAACACAACAACTGTGGCGATAAAACCAAACGCGATCACGAGCGGAAGTGCTGCATCGCCGATCCAATATGCACAGAGCGGTGCAGCAACGCAGCCAACAACACCAATCACTGTTGATGGTCGGTAACCACTGGCACTGGCTTGTGTAAAAAACTCGAATGCAGCGACACCAATGAGAACTGCAATCAGCAACATCACTGCTGCTGGTCTCCACATCAGTGATGCAATGAATACGGCGGCGAGTAACGCACCCACCGCTGTTGCTGTTGGCAAGTCTCTGCCGGCGCTCGAGCCAGATGACGAACGTTGTGCGCGAGTCACCTGCGCGCCACGAGCCGATGAGCCCTTTGATGTAGCAGACGAGCTACTACGCGAACCACTACTTGAACCAGCCCTCGAAGCAGGACGTGAGACTGGTCGCGATTGTGCACCCGACGCATCACGTGCAACATGGCGACGACGCTCGTCGGTTGGATCAGTGCCGATAACAATGCGACCTTCACGGCGAGGAGAGCTCACCGGTGGCGGAGTTGTGGTTTCAAACGATGGACGGCGAGCACCAGTCGATGCACTTGGATCTGGTTCGTTGTATGCAGACCACACGTCGGAGTTATCAGAATCATCACGGTCACGACTGCTGTCATTTGCACCAATAACTATGCGCCGAGTTGGCTGATCATCAGTTTTTCCAAACCGTGGAACTTCGCCAGTTGGCATCTCGGTCCAATGCGGAAGTTGTTCTGTTTCATTCGTACCAAAAGCAAGCGCGGGGCCACTGTCGTCTGTCTCGGCAAACTTGACTACGCCAAACTCATCACCGAAGTCGATAGTCGGATCGACAGTTCTGTCGACACCATTTGTATCATCGTCCGAAAAATTGCCCCTATTGTCATTGCTCATGAGTTGTCTCCCTACACTTCGAGTAGTTCTGTTTCCTTACGGCTAAATGCTTTGTCAATTGCTTCAACATTGTCGTGCGTGAGTTTTTCCAACTCTTTTTCTGCCCGCTCTAGATCATCCTTTGAAATGTCTCCAGCCTTTTCGGCTGTCTCCATAGCCTTGCGTGCATCGCGACGCACATTGCGTAGTGCAATGCGTCCGTCTTCTGCCATGTTCTTGACAACTTTTACGTATTCTTTGCGACGCTCTTCGGTGAGCATTGGAAAACTCAAGCGCACAACAACACCGTCATTGCCGGGCGTAACGCCAAGATC
>CAFAAG010000040.1_pt1 | contig 10143 bp, 10 predicted proteins | sample 7267441 | NCBI WGS metagenome assembly CAFAAG01 (sample SAMEA6813978, study PRJEB35770) | uncultured Acidimicrobium sp. | biome: Freshwater; feature: Freshwater reservoir; material: water | place: Czech Republic | collected 2016-08-15 | depth 30m m | reverse complement strand
TGGTTTATGTTGATTGCAGCACAGCGCCTTGGTCGTGACCAGGGTTGGAACACGTTGATCGTCACCACGGTTTCAGTGGCGATTCTCGGGGCCAGTTATGCGCTGTTGCAAGCGGCATTCAAAGTGAGTGCCAAGCAACGCGAAGCCGAAGGGTCGATGTTCTAATGGGTTACTTCGGAGGCTTCCTTGTTACCGCTCGTCAGCGCGGTAAGAAAAATCAGGTGACCACTCAGTATTCGGGCGGTCGTGTACGTCGCAAGTCAATCAACAAGTCGAAGAGTGGTGAGTCAAGTAAGCGCGCCGAAGAGATGGACGCAAAGATCGACAAGCCAGACCGCCTGCATGGTCGTCACGTTCTCAACCGTTACGAAGACGGCATGGAAAAGTGCATCGGTTGCGAGTTGTGTGCCGCTGTGTGCCCAGCAAAGTGCATTCATGTGCGCGGTGCCGACAACGATCCCGACAATCCAACATCACCAGGTGAGCGCTTTGGATGGATTTACGAGATTAACTATCTGCGATGCATTCACTGCGACCTGTGTGTTGAAGCATGCCCAACAGAAGCAATCACCGAATCAAAGTTGTTCGAGTTCTCGTTCACCAATCGTCAAGATGCGATTTATACCAAGGACGAATTGTTGGTAGGCGATGATGGTCAACCACAGCACATGCCGTGGGAAGACTGGCGTCCGGGCGAAGACCAAAACACATCGGGTTGGATGCGTGCAACTGCATCGTCGGGTGATGCCACATTTAGTGGTGTAGTTGGCTGGAGCGGAGAGCTCGGCTATGGCGTGCGTGCCCCAGAAGTGAACAGCGACTAATGGAACTTTTCGTTTTTGTTTGTGCCACAGCAATGATCATTGTTGGTGCGCTCGGCGTGGTGTTGCGCAAGCACCCTGTGCATGCAGCGCTCAGCTTGGTGTTGACCTTGTTTGGAATTGCAGTGTTGTTCGTGGCCCAACACGCCGAGTTCCTGGCTGCAGTTCAAGTGATTGTGTATGCCGGCGCCATCGTGGTGTTGTTCTTGTTCGTGATCATGTTGCTCGGTGTTGACCAAGTTGAAAACCTGAAGACCGAGCCGCTTGCTGGTCAGCGCTGGGTTGCTGGAGTTGTTGGTGCGAGTTTGCTCGGATTATTGGCAGCGGCTATTTACACCGGCGCCGATTCGGTCGTTTCCCGCGGTGAGGGCATTGCGAGCAATGTCGCTGGCGATAATCCAGATGCCAATATCCAGCAATTAGCTTCGTCCATCTTTTCCGACTACGTGATGGCTTTTGAAGTGACATCGATTTTGCTGGTTGTTGCCGTTGTTGGCACTGTTTTGTTGGCGCGCCGCCGCACGGTGGGCAAGTCATGAACGCACTCGTCGTAGTTCCAACCACAACTTGGTATCTCTTGCTGTCGGCAGTGCTCTTCACAATCGGCACTGTTGGTGTGTTGGTACGCCGCAATCCACTTGTCATGTTTATGTGCATCGAGTTGATGCTGAACGCCGTCAACCTCACATTTGTGACTCTTGGCCGCAGGCTCAATGACATTGATGGCCAGGCAATTGTGTTTTTTGTGCTCGTCGTTGCAGCAGCAGAAGTAGTGGTTGGCCTCGGCATCATCGTTGCGATCATGCGCCGACGCAGTGGAATCACGGTTGATGACCTTTCAGGGTTGAAGGGTTAAGCCGTGACCGGTTTCTTCATCGATCATCTCTGGCTCGTGCCTATGTTGCCGTTGTTCGGTGCACTCGTCATCATGGTTCTCGGTCGTCGTTTGGGCGAGCCAAAGGCTGGCTGGCTTGCATCGTTCATGACCATCGGGTCATTCCTCATAACCGTTGCGGTGTTTTTCAATCTGCTTTCACGCCCGGCCGAAGAGCGCCATCAAGTGGTGACGATGTTCAAGTGGTTGCCAGTTGGTTCGCTGCAAGTCGACATGGCGTTGTTGGCAGACCCGTTGTCGATCACGATGGCGTTGTTCATCACCGGGATTGGTTCATTGATTCATTTGTATGCAATTGGTTACATGCATGGTGATCCGAAGTTTCCGAAGTTTTTCTTGTACCTCAACTTGTTTGTGTTCTCGATGCTGATGTTGGTGCTGGGCGAAAACTTGCTCGTTACTTTCCTCGGGTGGGAGGGCGTTGGTGCTTGTTCGTACTTCCTTATCTCCTTCTGGCACACTCGCGACTCTGCTGCGGTTGCTGGCAAGAAGGCATTTGTCACCAACCGCATTGGCGACTTTGGCGTAATGACAGCAATGTTCCTAGCGTTCAGTGCAGTAGGAACACTCTCGTATGACGGCATCAATGAAGCCGCTCATTCCGGTTCGTTAGCCCCCGTCACGGCAACCGCAATCGCGATGTTGTTGTTTGTCGGTGCATGTGGCAAGAGCGCACAGTTGCCGTTGTATCTCTGGTTGCCAGATGCGATGGAAGGCCCAACACCGGTTTCGGCACTTATCCACGCGGCAACCATGGTGACGTCTGGTGTGTTCTTGATGACGCGCATGAGTCCGGTGCTCCACGAGTCGTATTCATGGGCGCCAACGGTTATTGCGTGCATCGGTGCTGCAACTGCGTTGTATGCAGCCACGGTTGCTGTTGCACAAAATGACATCAAGAAGGTGTTGGCCTACTCAACGGTGTCGCAACTTGGGTTCATGTTCTTGGCGATCGGTTCAGGCGCATATGTTGCGGCTATTTTCCACATGATCACGCATGCGTTCTTTAAGGCACTGTTGTTCCTCGGCTCTGGTTCTGTCATTCATGGCATGCACCACGAGCAAGACATGCGTCGAATGGGTGCTTTGCGCAAAGTGATGCCAGTTACGGCAATCACGTTCATTGTTGGCTGGCTTGCCATTGCTGGTGTGCCGCCGTTTGCAGGCTTTTGGTCGAAGGACGAAATTTTGCTCTACGTCTATGCCAACAACCGCGGGCTCTACGTCGTTGGCGTGGTCACTGCACTGTTGACGGCGTTCTACATGACACGCCAAGTAATCATGGTGTTTTACGGCGAGGCAAAGTGGAATGATCACGCTGCCGAAAATGGTGCGCATGGCGACTTCACCCCGCACGAAAGCCCACGCATTATGTTGATGCCGCTTGTTGTTCTCGCTGGCCTTGCAATGGTTGGTGGTGCATTGCAGTTGCCATTCTCCAAGAAGACTGCATTTTTGGAGCACTGGCTTGCACCTGTTGTTGAGGAGTCCGAGGCTCACATTCATGAGACATGGGCGTATCAAAACAAGTACTTGCTGCTTGGCGTTGCTGTAGTTGTCGCAACACTCGGCATCGTTGCGGCTTTTGCTGTGTATGCCAAGCACAAGATCAAGGCTGTCGAACCAAAGATTCTTGAGCAAGCCTGGAACTATGACGCGACTGCAGCCCGGTTGGTGAGTGGCCCGGGCAACGCGTTGTTTAATGGCGTCGCATGGATTGATGCACATGTTGTCGATGGGGCAGTCAACGGCACGGCCACAATTGTGCGATCTGTGGCTGGCCAAGTCCGCAAGAGTCAGAGCGGTTTCGTGCGCGCATACGCGGCAGTCATTACGGTCGGTGTTGTTGTGCTCTTGGCCTGGTTTGTACTGAGAGGGCTTATCTGATGTTTGCTTCAGTTGAAAAGGCTGGTGAGGCCACGGCAAGCTTCCCGATCCTCACGATGCTTGTGTTGTTGCCGCTTCTTGGCGCTGTCCTTGTTTCGTTATTGAATAAGAAGCATGGCGAGTGGGTCAAGCTCGCAGCGCTCGTGTCGAGCATTGCAACTGGTGCGATGAGTGTGTGGATGCTTGTCAAGTTTCCTACTGGTGCAGCGGGTTTCGAGTTTGTGTCAAAGCACTCATGGATCAGTGAGTGGGGCATCTCGTGGCACTTGGGTGTCGACGGTATTTCGCTGTTTATGGTGGTGCTCACCGGTGTGTTGTTCCCGCTTGTCATTGTTGGCATCGATCCACACCACGACCACAAGTCGTACTTGGCGTGGATGTTGTTGCTCGAAGCCGGCGTCATGGGAAGCTTCCTGAGTCTTGACCTGTTTTTGTTTTTCGTATTTTTCGAAATCGTATTGGTACCGATGTATTTCCTCATCGGTGGCTGGGGTTACGAAAAACGTGTCTATGCAGCAACCAAATTCTTTTTGTACACCATGGCCGGCTCGGCATTCATGCTCGTCGGCATCGTCGCCACAGCATTCTTGGCACGTCGCGACACGGGCGTGCTCACGTTTGACTTGGTTGAGATCGCAGAGAAGGCCAACTTCGCTACAGGCACTGGCCGCTGGTTATTCGTTGCGTTCATGATCGCGTTTGCGGTCAAAGTTCCATTGTTCCCGTTGCACACATGGCTGCCCGATGCTCACACGCAAGCACCAACTGGTGGCTCGGTCATCTTGGCTGGTGTGTTGCTCAAGATGGGTACGTACGGCATGTTGCGCTTTGGTGTATTTCTGTTTCCACAAGCAGCGATCTGGGCAAAGCCCGTATTACTCACACTTGCAGTGATCGGCATTTTGTATGGTGCGATTGCTGCAACAATGCAAAAAGATCTCAAGCGACTCGTTGCGTATTCGTCGGTTGCTCACCTTGGCTTCATCGTGCTTGGCACATTTGCAATGACTACACAAGCCATTACCGGTGGCGTAATGCAGATGGTCAACCACGGTGTTTCAACGGGGGCGTTGTTCTTGCTCGTCGGCATGATCTACGAGCGCCGACACACTCGACAGATTTCAGAGCTCGGTGGTATCCAGGCTGTCGCGCCAATCTTCGCTGGCTTTTTCATGATCGTGATGCTGTCATCAATCGGCTTACCGGGCCTCAATGGTTTCGTTGGCGAGTTCCTCGTGCTCATCGGTGCATTTGAAACAGCTCGCTGGTGGGTTGTTGTTGCCACGATCGGCGTGATTCTTGCTGCGCTCTATTTACTCTGGGCTTACCAGCGCGTGTTTCATGGCGAGCCAAGTGAAGACAACAAGTCGTTTCCCGAGATCACGTTGCGCGAAGGTTTGTTGCTTTCAGTGTTTGTCGCAGCCATCGTGTTTGCAGGTGTGTATCCAAAGCCGATGCTCGATCGCATAGAGCCAAGCGTCAAGGCATTGATTGAGCATGTTGAGGCAAGCAAATGATGAACAAATTGATTGCAGCAACATCGACGTTTGAGGGCCCAGCCATTCAGTGGTTCAAGATCAGCCCGATCCTTGCGCTGCTCGGTGGCACATTGTTCTTGATCCTTGTTGGATCGCTGACTCCGCAGTGGAAGCGCGGTTGGTATGCAGCGGCCTCTGTTGTCACTGCAATTACTGCAGCAGTATTGACTGGAGTGTTGTGGAATCAAATGGGCGACGACAAGCCATCCACACTGGTTGGTGGCGCGCTTGCGTTCGATCGCTTCGCATTGTTCGCAACGTTCACTATTTGTGTTTCAGTTGCTCTCGTCTCTCTCGTTGTCAACGACTATCTGACTCGCGAAGGCGAAGATGGGCCAGAGGTATACGGCCTCATGCTTGCAGCTGCAATAGGTGGAGTAGTAATGGTTTCGGCCAACGACCTCTTGGTGTTGTTCCTTGGTCTCGAGACGTTGAGTCTTTCTTTTTATTTGCTCACCGCGTCTAGCCGCAGCCGCACACAAAGTGGCGAGGCAGGCCTCAAGTACTTCATTCTCGGTGGTTTTGCCTCGGCATTTTTCTTGTATGGGGTCGCGTTGTTGTTCGGTGCATCGGGCACCACCAACTTGCAGTCAATGGCCGCTGTGTTTGCTGGCGAGGTCACGGTGCCGTCTAACAATGGTTTGTTGCTTGTTGGCATTGCGTTACTGCTTGTTGGCTTCGCGTTCAAAGTTTCTCTCGTTCCTTTTCATGTGTGGACACCCGACGTGTACCAGGGTGCGCCAACACCAATAACTGCGCTTATGGGTTCGGTCGGCAAAGTCGCGGCATTTGCAGCGCTCATTCGAGTGTTCATGATTGCATTGCCAAGCCGCATTGATGACTGGCGTCCAGCCATTCTTGTTCTGGCTTTGCTCACGCTTGTAGTTGGCTCGGTGTTGGCGGTAGTGCAGACCGATGTAAAGCGCATGCTTGCGTATTCATCCATCAGCCATGCAGGTTTTATCTTGGTCGGTCTTGAGGCTGCATCGCATATCGGTCATGCCGATGCGGATCTTGGTATTACGTCAGCAATGGGCTACTTGTTTATTTATTCCATTTTGGTTATTGGCACGTTTGCTGTGGTCTCGGTTGTTGCAGGCGAAGGCGACAACACGACAACGCTCGATGCATTTAAGGGCATTGGAAAGAAGCACCCTGTGTTCGCGCTTGGCATGACCGTATTATTGCTCGCTCAGGCTGGAGTGCCGCTCACTTCGGGTTTTGTTGCCAAGTTCGGCATTATTCGTGCTGCCGTCTCGGTCGAGAGCTACGCGCTTGCAGTGGCAGCGATGCTTGCTGCGGTAATCGCAGCATTCCTGTACTTGCGCATCATGGTGAGCATGTGGTTGAGTGATCCAGCCGACGATGCTCCAGTTTCGATCTCTCGATCTGCTGGCCTGGCCATCACACTGGCTGTTGCTACAACGCTTCTGATTGGAACCTTGCCTACCTTGTTGCTAGAGATTTCTAAAACGATAAGTCTTTAAGAGTTTTCTTGAATCACAAAGCCACTATCCCTGGCTGCCTCAATTACTGAGAGTGCATGCTCGGGGCTCTTGACTTCAAGCACAACTTGAATACCAGTTTCACGAGGATGCAGTTTGACGCCTTCGCGAATGTGTTGCACCTCAATCACGTTTGCTTCTTGTGCAGCGCACACGTCAACGAGTCCGGCCAGCGAGCCTGGGCGGTCGGGTAGACGCACAAAAAGGGCGAGGCGACGACCCTCGTTGGTTTCATTTCGACGCACAAGGTTGGGGATGAGACCGATGTCGATGTTGCCACCGGACAGCACGATGCATGTTGTGCCATTTTTTGCAGGGACAATTTGATTGGTGAGTAGTGTGGAAAGGCCAACTGCTCCACCTCCCTCAACAAGCATTTTGGTATGTTCCATCAAGATGACGACTGCGTCGGCAATTGAGTCTTCGTCCACTTCAATTATCTGGTCAACCCATTTGTCGATAAGTGGCTTGGTGAAGTTGCCAGGTTGCTTCACGGCGATGCCGTCGGCGAGTGTAAGTACTTTGCCGTCGGGAGAGGTGCCGTGGATGAACGGTGCGCAAACTGATGCCTGCACGCCGATGATTCGTACGTTGGGGTGTTGCTGCTTAATTGCAAGAGCAGTGCCAGCAAGCAGTCCGCCACCTCCAAGTGGAATGATAAGCAGTTCGAGATCGTCGATGTCTTCAAGTAGCTCGAGCCCAAGTGTTCCCTGACCTGCAATCACATCTGGGTCGTCGTACGGGTGGCAAAACGCCATGCCCGTCTCTTGTGCACGAGCTTTAGCAGCAGCAACTGCAGTGTCTACACTTTCGCCTCCATCAAGCACAGTTGCGCCATGGTGTTTAGTTGCAGCAATCTTTGAGAGCGACGCACCTTTGGGCACGAAAATGTCGCACTTTGCTCCAAAATGTTTTGCTGCAAGAGCAAGGCCTTGTGCATGGTTGCCCGCACTGCCTGCAACCACTCCTGTTTCTTTGGCGTTTCCCAATTGGGCAAGTTTGTTCATACCGCCACGAATTTTGAACGAACCAGTGCGTTGCAGGTTTTCGGCCTTGAGCACAATGGTGCCGCCGAAGCGTTGGCTGAGATATGCGGATGGCAAAACTGGGGTATGTAATACGACGTCTTTGCCCCGTGCGCGAGCAGCCTCAAAAGCTTCCCTGAGAATTTCTATTGGTGTTGAGTTGCTTGTCGTCATGCACCGACTACCGTACCTCTCATGCGTGCCTTGCTCTTAGCCAATTCGGGTGATGCTGATGCGGGCTTTGTCGGCCAACGATTTGAGGACTACGATTTTTCGTTCACGACAGTTCACCGCGAATATCCGCACGAGTGGCCTTCGCTTGATGGCATTGACCTCGTTGTCTATCTCGGATCGAACTGGTCTGTCTATTGGGACAAGGTTGCAAAGAATGTTGCAGCAGAGTCCGAGGTCATCCGCGAAGGTCATCGCCGCGGGATTCCGCAGTTTGGCATCTGCTTCGGCGCACAAATAATGTCACATGCACTTGGCGGTAGTGCCGAGCGAGCTAAAAAAGCCGAGGTCGGTTGGCACGAAGTAATAGCCACACCTACTTATGGAGTGCTGGCTGGGTCATGGATGCAGTGGCATTACGACACGTTTTCCGCTCCTCCTGGCTCCCAAGTTTTGGCATTAAGCGATGCTGGCCCTCAGGCCATGCAGATGGGACGCACGTTTGCGACCCAATTTCACCCAGAAGCCAATGAGGCCATCATTTCGCACTGGATGAGTGGAGAGGGTGCAGCCGAGTTGGCCGCATTAGATATGACTCCGAACGCCCTGATCGAGCGAACACGAGTCGAGGTCGAAAGGTCTGGCCCTGCCGCTGGGCTGATTGTCGATTGGTTTTTGCACAATGTCGCGACCACCCCGATCCCCAAACCTAAGGCGCGTGGGCACTTGTTCACAAGGTAAAAAGTGCAGTGGTTTCTCCCGAAACTGCGCCCAAGTAGTAGTTTTTTAGGTTGATGTCTACCTTCCTCAGGTCATTTCTCACCATTGTTTGGTTCGGTTTAGCCGCCGTTCTCATCGCCGGGTTATTGCTCTGGGTGTCGTCACTCATACGACCATCAAAACCAAATCGCGAGAAGTTGTTGTCATATGAAAGCGGTGTTGATCCAATCGGTGAAGGTTGGTCGCAGAGCCAAGTTCGTTATTACATTTTTGCACTGCTCTTCGTGATCTTCGACGTGGAAGCAGTTTTCATTTTCCCATGGGCCACACAACTTGAGCGCTATGGCACATTTGGTCTTGTCGAAATGGGAATATTTGTATTTATCTTGCTCCTTGGCCTGGTGTATGCCTGGCGCAAGGGCGTATTGCGGTGGGTGTAACAACATGGGTCTTGTAGATCGCGGGCGTTTGCCCAAGCCACTCAACTCGTTGTTCAACATGGGTCGTTCGTATTCATTGTGGGTGTACCAGTGGGGTCTCGCATGTTGTGCAATCGAAATGGGTGCAGCGTTTGGTTCACCTCGTTACGACGTGATGCGACTTGGTGTTATTCCATTGCCAGCAAGCCCACGTCAAGCAGATCTTGTTTGTATTTCGGGAACTGTCACTGACAAAATGTCGCCAGCCATCAAGCGCTTATACGAGCAAATGCCTGAGCCAAAATATGTGATCTCTATGGGCAGTTGCGCAAACTGTGGTGGTCCGTATTGGGATAGCTACTCCGTAACAAAAGGTGTCGATCAAATTATTCCGGTTGACGTGTACATACCTGGTTGCCCACCTCGCCCAGAAGCATTGCTCGAAGGCATCGTGTTGTTGCAACAGCGCATCAAGAACGAAGACATGGGTGCACGTTGGCGCGGTGAAGGAACTGTGTCGATCGATGCAGTCGTGAATTCATCAGTGAATGCATCTGCGGAAGCCGAAAGGCGAGGTGAGCCCGTTGTCGTCACCCACTGAAACTTCCACAACACCAGCCGTAGAGGCAAAAGTTGATGCAACGCGTGATGCAATGGTTGCTGCGATTCGCACAACTCTTGGAGCTGCCGTTGTCGACACACTCGTAAAGCCAGGCGACGATATTTGGGTGCGCGTCACCACGGAGTCGTGGCGCGCAAATATTCAGGCACTCAAAGATGTACATGCGTTTGACTATTTCTGTTTCCTCTCGGCCATCGACTGGATGCCATCGCCTTATGGCCGTGGTGAAGACGATCCATCAGAGCCAGCACCTGTGCGCGACACCGTGATTCGCCCCGGCTACACGGGTGGGGACACTCGCATGCAAATGCTCGTGCGGCTCGTCAACTCCGTAACGCACTTGGGTATCAACATCAAAGCCGATGTTCCGAATGACACATTCACCATCGATTCGATTTGCACAGTTTTTGCCGGTGCAAACTGGCACGAGCGTGAAGCTCATGAAATGTTCGGTATTGGTTTTACTGGTCATCCAGACTTGCGCAACATGTATTTGCCAAGTGATTTCGAGGGCTACCCAATGCGCAAAGACTTTCCATT
>CAFAAG010000039.1_pt1 | contig 10178 bp, 9 predicted proteins | sample 7267441 | NCBI WGS metagenome assembly CAFAAG01 (sample SAMEA6813978, study PRJEB35770) | uncultured Acidimicrobium sp. | biome: Freshwater; feature: Freshwater reservoir; material: water | place: Czech Republic | collected 2016-08-15 | depth 30m m | reverse complement strand
GAATCAATCAAGGACGGCGTCGAGATCGTTGGATCACGCACACGCGTCAAGGTGGTGAAGAACAAGGTTGCTCCACCATTCCGTCAAGCCGAATTCGACATCATGTACGGCAAGGGCATCAGTCGTGAAGGTGCCGTGCTCGACATGGCAGTCGAAATGGGCATCGCCAAGAAGTCTGGTGCGTGGTTTACCTACGACGGAGAGCAAATGGGTCAAGGTCGCGAAAACGCCAAGAATTTCTTGCTCGAAAATCCAGAAATCATGGTTCAGATGGCCGAACGTGTGCGTCAGCAGGCAGGTGTTGGTGCAGACGCCGACGCACCAGCTTTCACTGAAAAAGATGACGAGCCAATCGATCTCGACTAGTCAATAACAAGGTTTCCTGTCGGCGAGTGTCCCTACACATTCGCCGACAGGGCTGCCATTTCGCCGTATTCACAAAATGTGTGGCGGTAAACTTGACTGCCTGTGACTCGTAAATATGTTGTGCGCACCTTTGGGTGCCAGATGAATGCTCATGACTCCGAGCGCATCTCTGGGTTGCTCGAGCAAGACGGCATGGAACGCGCCGAAAGCGAAGACGACGCTGATTTAGTAGTGCTCAACACTTGTTGTATTCGTGAGAACGCCGATGAAAAGTTGTACGGCAGTCTTGGGTGGCTCAAGCCTTGGAAAGAAAAGGGAATTGAGTTAGGCCGAGAGCGCCAGATCATGGTTGCAGGTTGCCTGGCTCAAAAAGACAAAGATCAGGTGCGCAAGCGCGCGCCGTACGTCGATGTGGTCATGGGCACCCACAACGTTCACCGCGCGGTTGATCTGCTCGAGCATGCATCTATGAGCGGTGGTATCACCGAGATCTTTGACGAAGCAGTAATTGATGACCATGCGCTGTTTCCAAGCGCGTTGCCGGTGCGCCGGGAGCGTTCGTACAACGCCTGGGTAACCATTCAGATCGGTTGCGACAACACCTGTACTTATTGCATCGTGCCAAGCGTGCGAGGCAAGGAGATCAGTCGTCCATTTAGCGACATCGTCGACGAGGTCGCTGCTCTTGCACGTGACGGTGTTACTGAAATTTCGCTGCTCGGACAAAACGTCAACAGTTTTGGTCGCGATCTCTCTCTGGCAGCGCGGCGCGAGGGCAACAACGATGTTAAGTTGCGTCCACAATTCGCCGAGTTATTGCGTGCAGTTGGCGCCGTGGATGGCATTCGTCGCGTTCGTTACGTAAGCCCACACCCCAAAGACATGAATCTTGAGACACTCATGGCAATGGCCGAGACTCCAGCAGTTTGCGAGCACCTGCATTATCCGTTGCAGTCGGGATCAGATCGCGTTTTGACGCTCATGCATCGTGGCTATACCGCACAGAAGTATCTCGAGAAGATCGCACAAGCGCGTTCGTTGATAGAAGACGCAGCCGTTACCACCGACATCATCGTTGGATTTCCTGGCGAGACAGAAGAAGATTTTGTGCAGTCGCTCGAAGTTGCGGCAGAAGCCCAATTTGATTCTGCGTATCTATTTATCTTCTCGCCGCGTGAAGGCACCGAAGCAGCAAAGATGGAAGAACACTTCATTGCGCCAGAAGTGATGTCGAGCAGGTACGACCGCATGAAGGTAGTGCTCGATCATTCGGCCATCATTAAGCACGAGGCACGAATCGGACGCGTAGAAGAAGTGATCGTTGAGGGTCGCAATAAGCGCGACGCCGACGCGTTTACGGGGCGCACTCGCCAAAACAAGTTGGTGCACTTCAAATCAACACAGGCACTTCGTGCAGGCACATACGCCACTGTCGAGATCACGTCTGCAGCACGCTTTCACTTGTCTGGTCAATTGATTGAGGTTGGCGCTGAGCCAACGCACAAGGTGCGACTATCGGTGCAGGCTCTGTGAAGCCCATAGTCATACTTGGCCCTACGGCCAGTGGAAAATCAGATGCAGCAATGGCTGCAGCCCAGGTGAATGGAAACACACAGATTGTGGTGTGCGATGCAATGCAGGTCTACAAGCGCATGGACATCGGCACAGCAAAACCAACTACCGAAGATCAACAACTAGTTCAACACCACTGCATCGACTTAGTTGCGCCGAGTGCGCGCTTCACAGTTTCTGATTACCAAAAGGATGCTCGAGCGGCAGTTGCAAAGATTCATGAATCGGGAGCCAACGCCTTGGTGGTCGCTGGCACAGGCTTGTATCTCACATCATTGATTGACGAGCTGAGTTTCCCTGGTGAGTGGCCGGCAGTGCGCGCAGAGCTCCAACGCGAGCCCGATGTCGCTGCGCTGTATCGGCACCTCAAAGCATTGGATCCGGTTGCTGCAAAAAATATTGAGCGCAGTAATCGCAGACGCATTGAGCGTGCGCTCGAAGTGTGTATCGGCAGTGGCAAACCATTTAGTGACAATGCTCCAGGCACTGGCGCATACCCCGACAACGGTGTGGTGCAAATTGGTTTGCTGTGGCCGCGAGATGTGCTCGTCAAGCGAGTCGAGTCAAGAGTCAAGGCAATGTTGCAACGAGGTTTCTTGGAAGAAGTTGCACAATTGCGTAAAGACGGCGCAATGTCACAGACTGCACGTCAAGCACTTGGTTATGCAGAACTGAACCGACATCTCGACGGTAAATGCACGCTGGATCAAGCTGTTGGCGACATTGTCACGCATACGCGCCAATTTGCGGTGCGCCAAGAACGTTGGTTTCGCCGTGACCCCCGCATCCGTTGGGTCCACATTGAAAAAGATCCTGTTGCCGAAATTGCTCCAATCTTGGCCGAGCACTTGCGCTAGAACGTAGTGAGCATGTCGAGTCAAAATTCATCAATCAATGTTTCCGTAACGAAGCACAACGGTTTGGGCAATGACTTTTTAGTGCTTGATCGACGTGAAGCGAGCGCGCTCAGTAACGCTCAGGTTGCTGAAATTGATTGGCCAAACATGGCACGTAATTGGTGCAACCGAAAGACTGGTGTTGGCGCTGACGGTTTATTGCTGCTTGGTCGTGTCAGTGCAAACACGCTCACGATGCGCTTGTTTAATTCTGATGGTTCGCTCGCCGAAATGAGTGGCAATGGCATTCGTTGCTTGGCGCAGGCTGCACATATGGCAGACGGATTGACCAGCGAAGTTGAGTACGCAGTCACAACTGATGCAGGCGAGCGACGTGTTGTTGTGACTCCACGAGCAAATGACGCTCTTACGGTCGACGCGAGCGTAGACATGGGCCCAATCGGCACGCTTGTTGAGCCAACGGGTTGGGCGAGTCTTGAATGCGATCCAATGCGACCAGTCATGCATATCTCGGTTGGCAATCCGCACTCAGTTGTTGGTGTGGAAGATGTTGCGGTTGTTCCACTCAAAGAATTGGGTGAGAAAGTTCCTCAAATCAATTTAGAAATCATCGAGCCTGGCCCAGAAGTAAACGCCATCACGATGCGCGTGCACGAGCGTGGGGCTGGCATTACCCAAGCATGTGGCACCGGTGCGTGTGCAAGCGCTTGGGCCGCTGTGCAGTGGGGTCTCGTGCCTGCCAGTGCTAGTGAAGTGATTGTGCACATGGACGGTGGCGATGTGAAAGTGCGTGTCAACGAACCAAGATCGGGCAGTGTGACCCTCATTGGTCCTGCGCAATTCATGTCGAAACATGTTGTTGAGATCTCATTGTGAGTAACCCGTACCAGCAGGCGCTTGGGCGCACGCTGATCGATCGCACGATTCGCGAACGCATTGTCTTGGTTGGCGTGATTTTTGATGGTCATGATGAAAGCGAGACCGAAGAAAGCCTCGACGAGTTGGCTCAACTCATCGACACTGCTGGTGCGGTTGAAGTTGCACGCATGACGCAGCGTCGTGATTCACCTGACTCCACATTTTTCATTGGCAAGGGAAAAGCACAAGAACTGAAAGAGCTGTGTTTGGCTGTCGACTCCGACACCGTGGTATTCGACAACGAACTTACGCCTGGCCAGCAGTACAACCTCGAAAAATTGTTGGGTCGCACAGCTATCGATCGCACCGCAGTAATTCTTGACATCTTCGCGCAAAATGCACACACGCTCGAGGGCAAAGCCCAAGTTGAGTTGGCTTTATTGCGCTACAAGCTTCCACGATTGCGTCGTGGTATCTCTGAAGCCATGTCGCAACAGGGTGCTGGCATTGGTAGCCGCGGTCCTGGTGAAACAAAACTCGAAGTCGATCGTCGGCGTATTCAAGACAAGATCGCAAAACTTTCTCGCGACTTGGTTGAGCTTGCAAATAATCGCCGCGAGCAGGCAAAGGGTCGTTCGCGAAGTGGACTTGGTGCAGTGGCGATTGTTGGCTATACCAACGCAGGCAAGTCAACGTTGCTCAACCACCTCACCGACGCGGGCGTGTTGGTCGAGAACCGATTGTTTGCAACACTCGATCCAACAACACGTCGACTTGCGTTGCCTGGTGGTGAGCCAGTTTTGGTGAGCGACACTGTCGGTTTCGTACGTCGTCTTCCGCACGGTTTGGTCGAATCATTTAAGAGCACGCTCGAAGTTGCGGTGCTTGGCGACTTACTCATCCACGTTGTCGACTCGACGGCAGTCGACCCTGCAGGGCAGATCTTGGCCGTGCGCGAAGTGCTGACCGACATTGGCGCTGGCGACGTGCCCGAGCTGCTCGTATTCAATAAGGCTGACATGGCGCCCGACGTTGCAGAGCAGATGGTGGCGAGTCATCCAGGGTCGGTAGCCATTTCGGCAGTCACGGGCGTAGGAATTGACGATTTATTGCGTACTATCGGAGATCGCATGCGGGCCATTTCCGTGGTGGTGGAATTACTCATTCCATACGACCGCGGAGACATAGTGGCTTCGGTGCATCGAGAAGGAGAAGTGGTGTCTACTGCTAACGAAGAAAACGGCATGCGTATCCGTGCGCGATTGGGTGATGCTTCGACTGGCCGCTTGTCGCAATTTGTTGTTGATCAATCAGGAAATAAATCAGATAATCAAACGATGGCTGCATCATGACAAGTAACTCAGATGGCTTTGTTCCACCTCCGTATCCGTACGACCGTCTCGATGTGTTTAAGACCGTTGCTGCAAAACATGCAGGCGGGATCATCGATCTGTCGGTGGGTGATCCATGTGACCCACCGAGTGCAGCAGTTATTACCGCCCTTTCTACGTCCAATCTCGAGCGCGGTTACCCGCCATCTATCGGCATCGAACCATTGCGCAGTGCTGCACATACATGGATGCAACGAAGGTTTGATATAGACATCCCGTTGTCGCAAATAGCGGCATGTGTTGGAAGTAAAGAATTCGTAGTGACCACGCCGCAGTGGATGAAGTTGCGCACGCCGTCCCGCGACACCGTGTTGTTTCCTGCCGTGAGTTACCCAAGCTATGCAATGGGCGCGATGTTGTCGGGTTGTAGGCCTGTTGCTGTGCCCATGACCGAATCGGGCGGTATTGACCTCACAAAGATCAGTGCAGACGATGCAAAGCGCGCACTGATGATTTGGATGAACTCGCCAAGCAACCCAACAGGCGCACTCGAAGACATGGGTGCAGTCGTGGCATGGGGTCGCAAACACGACGTTCCGGTTTTTAGTGATGAGTGTTATGTCGAGTTCACGTGGCAGGGCAAGTCGCGTACGGCTCTCGAATACGGAACGGAAGGCGTCGTCGCGTTGCATTCACTTTCCAAACGCTCAAACCTCGCCGGTTTACGTGTTGCGTTTTACGCAGGTGACGCCGACATCGTGCATTACCTCAAAGAAGTGCGCAAGCACGCGGGTTTGATGGTGCCGGGGCCAGCGCAAGCCGCGGGCGTTGTGGCGCTGAATGATGATGCGAGTGTGAAGGTTCAGGCCAGTGTGTATCGCAAGCGCCTTGAGCGCACTGCGGATGTGTTGAGCAAGTGGTCGGGTCGCGCTATTGATTTGCCAGCAGGTGGTTTTTATTTGTGGTTCGACGCAAGTGATGGCTGGGAGTTTGCAGAACGCCTTGCAACCGAGGGTGGGGCTCTTGTAAGCCCTGGTGATTTTTATGGTGCTGGCGGATCAAACAATGTTCGTGTTGCGGTTGTGCAACCCGATGAGCGCATTGAGTTGATGGCCCAACGCCTCAGTGTCAGTTGAAATTATTCGCTTAATTTATAGGCGACGTAATACGGTGACGAGCTTGCCGTAAACCGAAACTTCGTCAGTCTCAAACTTCATCGGCTTCATTGAAGAGTTGGATGGTGTGAGAGTGATGGTGTTGCCGGTCTTGGCAAAAGTTTTGATTGTGGCTTCATCGCCGGGAATACCAGCGACCACGATGTCGCCGTTGTCGGCAGTTGTTTGCTGACGACACACAACAAAGTCACCGTCCAAAATGCCAGCGTCGATCATTGAGTTGCCGCGAACACGCAACATAAACAATTCGCCGTCACCGGTGAAGTCCATTGGTAGGGGAACGAGTTCTTCAACATTTTCTTGAGCGAGCACATTGACGCCTGCAGCAACGTCGCCAACGAGTGGAACGTGTTTCACTGGACGCCGCTCCATTGCAACGCCGCTGGATGCTTCGTAACGAACTTCAATTGCGCGTGGCTTCGTTGGATCGCGATGGAGATAGCCAAGTTTTTGCAGTGTGCCGAGGTGGTTGTGCACAGTGGCCGATGAACTGAGGCCAACTGCTTCACCGATCTCGCGAACCGATGGCGGGTAGCCACGCTCGCGCATGTTCTTTTCGATGAAGTCGAGGATGCCGCGCTGGCGGTCGGTGAGCTGGGTGTGGGCGCTTGTGGGGAGGGAAGTCATGGCTCCATCGTACGGGTGTTCGCCCCCAGAGTCAAACACCTGTTCGGCGAACAAATGTTCGTAAGATCCGCAAACTCCGAACACCTGTTCGCTAGAGTGGTTTGTACGAGATCGAATACCCCCAAAACCCTTACACACCAACAATAAACAAAGGACTTAATCATGGCACTAGCACTGAACCACCAAACTACAACCCGCCAAACAACGAACCGTCAGCATGTTCGCCCGGCCCGCCACCTCTACCTCGTTCCCGAGATTGACCCAACCCCAGTTGGGGCTTATCGCCCAGCCAGCCGGCCAGGCGCCCGTCCAGCCAGTCGTCCGGCAGCTCGACGTTCCGCCCAGCATCCATCATTGGCTACTAACGCGGCCAGTGCCCCTTCGGTTGCCACGTACCAGCGCCGTCGGCTCGTGGTGTTGGTTGCATCGATGCTCATCCTTGGTGTCGTTATCGCAGGTGTAATTGGCGCAACCGGCACGACGGCACAAGCCGATCAAGCTGTGGCTGGTCAGTCAATTGAACCTCGCACAGTTATCGCACAACCAGGCGACACATTGTGGGCGATTGCAAAAAGGGTTGCCCCTCAAGCAAATATCTCAGATCTTGTCGATCAACTCGTGCGCATCAACGGCGATGCAATCGTTGCTGGTCAGCTCGTTCGTATTCCATAATTTGCAAATAACTCAATTTTCATTGATGTATTTGGTGTAATGTGCCAGAAGTGCATTGTCCAAGTTGTTCGTTTGACGACACCAAGGTGATCGATTCGCGTCTCTCTGAAGAAGGGGGCGCAATTCGTCGTCGTCGTAGTTGCACTCAATGCGGATATCGATTTACTACCTATGAGCGACTTGAAGAAGCAGCGCTCAACGTGGTCAAACGGGGCGGTGGCAAACAGCCTTTTGACCGACTCAAAATGATGGCCGGTATCCAGGCCGCCGTAAAGGGCCGGCCGGTCAGCGACGAGATGATTATGGAAATTGCCGAGCGGATAGAGGATGCCTTGCGTCTTGAGGGTGGAGACGTCACCAGTAATCAAGTTGGTCATGCTGTGCTCGAGCAATTGCGTTTGATCGATGAAGTTGCATATATGCGTTTTGCGAGCGTCTACAAAAACTTTGATGATGCTGCAGACTTCAAACGCGAACTTGCGTTACTCGAAAAGCACGCCAGTACTTCGCGCGCTTAATTTTTGTTTCTCGTATAGCGCAAAAACAAAAAGCCTTCTTCTTCAAGAATGTGCGACAACGTAAATCGATTCAAAATTGGTAATGCTTCACTGAGTAAGCGAGGTTCATTATTCGCTGCGATGTTTGGGCTGATGGTCAAGTTGATTTCATCAATAAGGTCGGCTTGCGCCATCGAAGCGTTCAGTCCTGGCCCACCTTCAAGTTGGATAAATTTGCCCTCGAGTTGATTCATTGCAGAGGCAAAATCCACCGAACCCTTGCCGGCACGAATACAGGTGACTGCCGGGTTGGACGGCTCTGGGGCATCTTCGGGAATGATCAGAAACCCAGCCCCGCTGGTGAAGAGTGGCGTTGATAAATCGAGGTTTCCTGTGCGCGAAACTACCCCCACTCGCAAGTCTTTTCGAGACGGCGGACCGTAGTCGTCGATGCGAACGGTAGAGGATCCGACGACGATCACATCGGCTAGTGAACGCAACCCCACAAGTATTGAGCGGTCGGCATCGCCGGAAAGAGCGCGTGAATTGCCTTGCACAACGGTCGAACCATCCAGACTCATGACCATGCACAGGCCGATCGTTGGTCGGCTACCCGTGATAGTCGTAATCCGCGACCGATCTACGCCATACGCCTCGCGCACAGAAATTTCTGCGCTGGGTGCGGGAAAAATGCGTCTCACAGAAAATCAAGCCTATTGGTGAGAACGACTCTGTGTGGCACGATACAGGGATGTCAATTGTCGACCAAGAGCGAGTTGTTTATCGAACATGTCCGCTGTGTGAAGCAACGTGCGGACTTGAGATCACGGTCAAAGGCGACAAAGTTTCGCGCATTCGTGGAGACCGCGATGATGTATTTAGTCATGGATTCATCTGTCCGAAGGGCAGCACACTCAAGCAACTACATGAAGACCCAGATCGTTTGCGCAAACCACTCATCAAGCGCAACGGAGTACACGTAGAAGTTTCGTGGCAAGAAGCGTGGGCTGAAGTTGAGCGTGGACTTATGGGTGTGATTAATACACACGGTCGTGGCTCGGTGGGCACATATGTTGGTAATCCAAATGCGCACAACCTTGCGCCGTTGTTGTACAACCGTGCCTGGATGCAAGCGATTGGAACAAAGCAGCGCTTCAGCGCATCGTCTGTTGATCAACTTCCAAAACAGGTTGCGTCTGCTTACATGTTTGGCACAGTTGCTTCTGTCGCGATTCCTGATCTAGATCGCACTGACTATGTATTGATGCTTGGCGCAGACCCTTACGAGTCCAACGGAAGTTTGTGCACAGCGCCAGATTTTCCCGGTCGGCTGGAAGCACTGCGTGAACGCGGTGGGAAACTTGTTGTCGTAGATCCGCGTCGAAGCCGCACCGCTGAATCATCTGATGAGTGGCTGGCAATTCGACCAAACGGTGACGCACTGTTGCTCGCGGCAATTGCTCACACAATTCTTGCGAGCGGCAAAGCCGATGTGGGCGACCACGTGCGCGCGCACATTGCCGGGTTCGACCAATTGTCTGGTGCGCTTGCACCGTTTACGCCAGAAGGTGTTGAGCAAGCAATCGGTATTGATGCAGAAACGATTCGCCGGATTGCTGGAGAACTGAGCGCTGCACCGACCGCACTTGTATATGGTCGTATCGGAACAACAACGGTCTCGTTTGGCACGACCGCCTCCTGGCTGGTTGATGTCATTAATACGATCACGGGCAATCTTGACAAGTCAGGCGGTGTGATGTTTCCGATGCCTGCTGCTGGCAATCAAACCACACGCGGGGAGTCGGGCAGAGGCAAGGGTTTTCGCATCGGGCACGGATATTCGCGTGTGCGTAAATCGCCTGAAGCAATAGGCGAATATCCGGTGTCGGTCATGGCCGAAGAAATGTTGACTCCCGGCGAGGGTCAGATCAGGGCGATGGTGACGGTGGCGGGAAACCCATTGTTGTCAACGCCCAATGGCGAGCAACTCGAAAAAGCATTTGACTCTCTCGAGTTCATGGTTTCTGTTGACATTTATTTAAATGAAACAACTCGACATGCAGATGTGATTTTGCCACCGCCGTCACATCTTGAGCGCAGTCATTACGACATGGTCTTCACTGCATTTTCGATTCGCAACGTCGCCAATTTTTCTGAGGCTGTGTTTGAGCGCGAAGCCGACCAACCAGATGAGTGGCAGATCTTGGCAAAACTCGCCGGTAT
>CAFAAG010000037.1_pt1 | contig 10192 bp, 9 predicted proteins | sample 7267441 | NCBI WGS metagenome assembly CAFAAG01 (sample SAMEA6813978, study PRJEB35770) | uncultured Acidimicrobium sp. | biome: Freshwater; feature: Freshwater reservoir; material: water | place: Czech Republic | collected 2016-08-15 | depth 30m m | reverse complement strand
CGTACGAAGCAATTTGTGCGGCTTGGTATCAACACTCGAAGCAAGACCATGCAGAGGGCATGAGCGGTCCGTTCGTTGACTACTTGTAGTCAACAACCCTCGGGTAGGTTGCACAGAGGGATGGTCATCGGTTGGCGCGAGAGATTGCGACGACTACAGAACCCCGCTTATAGATCGACTCACCGTCACTTCACGAGCATTCACATCGGCATCAGCATCCACATCAAACGATGCGTGTGATAACTTTGCCCCGCAATTGCATTTTAATCTGTACGCGAGATGGGGTTAGAGGGTGAATATCAACGCATTTACGCGCCGCCAGTTTTATGGGTCGGTCGGTGTCGTCGCGATTATCTCCTTTGCGCTCTCACTGTGGATCAACCGACACACGTGGTTCATCGGAGACGACTTTGCGATTCTCACCGATCGCTACTTTGCGGCATCCGATGGAAACTGGTCGCAGGCTCTTCTGCTGCCACACAATGACCATCTTGTCGCACTACCGATACTCGTGTTTATTGGACTTGGAAACGTTTTTGGACTCGACAACCATCTCGTTTACATGCTTCCCGCGATTTTCATGCACATTGCAATTCTGCTTGCGGTTGCAATCATTCTCAAGAAAAGGTGCGCCTCAACACTGACCGCATTGAGCGCAGTATGTTGCGTTGCATTTATGTCGGCCGGTTACGAAGTGTTGATGATGGCAACAAACATGGCTCACGTTGCACCAATTTTTCTTGGGTTGTATCAATTGATTTTGGTAGATCACGATGGCGACATCTCCAAACGCGACATCGTTGCTACTCTGCTCGGAGTCATTGCGGTTATATGCGCGGGCACAAGCATTCCGCTCATCGTCATGATCGCACTGTTCTTGGTGCTCCAACGCCAGTACAAACGCGCGGTCCTCATTGCCGTACCGCCAGCAGCGCTCTGGCTGATGTGGTTTGTTGAATACGGAACGCTGAACCACGGAGTCAAAGGCGACACGCAGTACACGACCTTCAACAAAACGGAACAAATCGCACAGTATGTAATCAAAGGTTTACAAGGTTCGCTCGAAGCCATTTCCCATATCGGTGGTTCGTCTACCTTCCTGATTGTCTTGTGCTTTTTGGGCCTTCACAAGAAGTCCATCAAGTCAAAAACAATCTTGATGCCGTTCTGCATGGCCGTTGGTTCGGTGATGTTTTATTTCATCACTGGTTTTTCACGTGTCACTTTCGGTTCACCGGTATCGAGTCGTTATGTGTACTTGGGCGCCATCTTTATCATTCCTCTCGTGTTCATCGGCATCGAGTCTCTACTTGAGCAGGTCGCATCACGGCATATCTTCACCATCGTGGCCACCGTATGGATAAGTGCAATGGGCATCATCGGCTTTCTGGCCGCAACAGAATCATCTCCGTACACCTACCAAGCACGCAGAGAGGCAATCGAGTCGATGCGAGACTTAGTTGCATCTGGCGCTACGGATTTGGCTGGCGCTCCAAGCCCAGTATTTGACCCAAATCTCACAGTCGACTGGATCAAACGATTAGTCGACAACAACATGTGGAATGGCAAATAAACGATGCCAAAGAATCAACGCTTAATCGGAACACTGTTTGTGTTTCTTTCCAGCACCGGTTTTGCGACAGTGCCTACGTTTACCAAAAAAATCTATGCGCACGACACCAACGCCATGGGTGTCATGAGTGTTCGCTTTGCGCTTGCCACCTTGCTGATGTTTGCCATTCGCGCTGTCATGTTGCGCAATACACCTTGGCCAAGCCTCAAAAACACGGCAAAGTTGCTGTTGTGGGGCGTTTGCATCATGGGCATTTCACTCACGTACTTCATTGCGATCAATGACATCGATACCGGGCTAGCAATTGTGCTGTTTTACGCAAACCCAATATTTATAGTTTTTGGGTCTTGGATCATCTGGAAGAAACGGCCGAGCAGAAATGTTCTGATCTCATTGGTTTTTACGATGATCGGAGTCTTCATCACCGTCGGACAAATTGGGGATGCGAGTATGAGCGCGGTCGCACTCGTTTTGCTCTCTGCAGTTTTCTTCACGATCTATTTATTGGGACTTTCGCATTCACTCGAACAAACCGATGTCATTACAAGTGTTGTCATTGTCAATGCGGGCGGAGCAATCTCCTACTGGTTTTTAGTTGTGACTTCGCCAGGTTCATTAACGTCAGAGTTTCCACATGATTCAGTCGCATGGCTGTACATCGCGGGGCTGGTAATTTTGGGAACAGTTATACCTATCCTTGCGGGGTTCGCAGGGCTCAAGCGTGTCGGCCCAAGCATGGTGTCTGTGCTTACCACTCTCGAACCAGTGCTTGCCATCGCAGCGGGTGTCATCTTCCTCGGCGAACGCCTCACGATCAATCGTGTAATAGGTGCGAGTTTCGTTATCGGTGCCCTCATTGCACTTTCAGTGCTGGAAGCCAGAACTGAGACGTCAGCGGGTCTCGGGGTAATTTCCCCATGAACGCCAGCCCCTGCCGTGACGCACGAGGCCCTCTACGTAAATAGCACGAGCAGCCCTAAATTGGGTTTCGGGCTCAAAGAGCTCTTCACAGGTGGTCAAAACCCCTTTTTGCTGCAAGAAACCCTCGTCGTAATGCTTGCTGGGGCGGCACCAGAATGCATTGATCTGGAAGAGTGAATAGCTGGGCTTACCGTTGGTGTCCCGGGGGTTGAAGGCCAGCACTTTGCACCGAGATTCCCGGTTGAGCAAGAAGTCGATGGTGTCCCATTCGGCTGGCGAGAAATACTGCATCGCCAGGTCGTACCACTGCGGACATATCGAGCCGTATGGCATTGGAGGCACAAAATCGAGACCGTCGACAATCACCTGGGATGCAAGGCCCTCTGACACGCTTTGGGTGATTACCTGACTCTCCGATGGTGCGCTGGTGTCCAACTGAACGGATTCGGCCATGGCCAAGGTGCCAGACATGAAGCCAAAGAGCACAACTGCTGCGAATACGCGACGAATGAGGGGTAAACGATGGGGGTACGAAGGGATAAAATCTCGCTTTCGTGGGGTAAAAATAGTTTACCCCTAAATAACGCGGTTCAATGACCATCTACGAACGAATGTTCGTATTTCTCACCTTCTCCAGAAGCCCCGAAACACCTTTCAGGGTATGGGTTTGATCTGTTTTTTCGTCCACAGAATGAGGCCTATACCAACAATTTCAAAAGGAATATTGAGCAAACCACGTTCTACGAGCGGTATCGCGTACCCATCTACAGAGAGGCCGGCCAGCGGCCACCAGAACATCTTGGTATCAAGAAACGCTCCATCGAAGACCAGATGCATAAAAAGGCCAATCGTCAAGGCCAGAAAGTTCTTTCGTGCTTTCTTCTTGCTGGCATTTTTGCCGATTGTCAACAGCATCACAGCAACCAGGAACCCCACCACGGTCACAACGCTAAACACCGGTACGAGCGCCCCAACAATCACCCAGCGATAGGCAAACTTCGGGTCACGAAACACGCTCCACACCGATGCAACCGACGTGCCGATGAACCAAAACAACATCAACGACCCCTATAACGCGATGAAGCAACCGCAATGCGGGCACTCAGGAAGTTCGTCGGCAGGAAGTTTGTGCAGTCGATCAATTTCACTTTTCGGCAAATCGAGATGGCACCCGCTACATGTCGGGCCATTCAGCTTTGAAACTGCCCCATCTGGGCGGTGCTTACGTTTGGCGTCGTAGGTCGAGAGCAATGATGCAGACACCACAAGACCCTGGGCACTTCGTTGTTCAGCGAGTTGCGCAATTTCGGCGTTAACCGCAGCTCGCGCGGCACGCAATGCTTGTTCCGCACTAGTAAGAGCTTCGCGAGTCGATTCAACACGAGAGCCAAGCACAACCGATTCTTTGTCGCACTGCTCAACTATCTCGAGCAATTCAAGTTCTCTGTCGTCAAGGGCACTGCGGTTGTTTGTGCATGTGGCAATCTCATGTTGCAAGGCCTCGGCTTCTCTTGGCGCAATGATCGTCTTCAGTTGCTTATTAAGTCGAGCGAGTGTCGAATCAATTTCGTGCGCCTGCTTTTCAAGTCCAGTGATTTCTGTTCCAGCATCTGCGCTTCGTTTGTCGAGTGCAGCCAATTCTGTGATTGCGTTTGCCGATGCAGATTTTGCAAGTTGATATGTTGCTGATTCTGGCAAATGCGCAAGGCGATGCTGCGCTTGCGAAATTGCAATGTCGCTCAATTGCACCGCATGTAGATCGTGGAGAGCGCCCATCAGTTGCCTACGGCACCGTCTGCACAGCAGGCGAAAACGGTTGTGCGCATTCGTATACCCAATAGCTGCCGATAGCCACGGTGTTGGCAGGAGAAAATGGGTTGGTATCCGTAGGCGCGATCGTAGTTCCTGGATCGACAACCCTCACTACGACAGTATTTGATGGATTCGTCAGATCTATCGGCGTAGTTGTTGTTGTCGTTGTTGCTCTACCTGGTTTAATACTTGTTGTTGTCGTTGTTGAGGGAACGGTGCCAGATACAACTTGTGCCAAACATTCGGTTCCTGGCAAATAGATGCGCATCGGGTTTGGGTCGGGTCGTGTTTCGGTTGCAACTGGAGCAGGCGCAGCATCCCAATCCAGAGATGGCAAACCCTCGTGTGCTGCATCCATATATTGCTTCCAAATACGTGCGGGATACATCGAGCCCTGTACCCGCGTAATGCCATCTTGTTTGACAAACTCGGGGATATTGACCATCGGTGTGTATGCCTTTGGGTCGCCAACCCACACCGCTGTTGTCAGTTGCTTGGTGTAACCAACAAACCATGCGTTGGTGTTGTCGTCCTGTGTGCCCGTCTTGCCGGCTGCAGCGCGCGGCTTATCGCCGATTGGTGCTGCAGGTTCAAGTGCAGTGCGACGCGCAGTACCAAACTGAATTACGCCCTTCATTGTGTCGACAGCCCGCAATGCAACCTCGTTGCTCAAGACTCTGCACGGCTCCACATCTAATGGTGCAACGCAGAGTTGTTCGTGTTGAAACAACACTCCATTGGCGTCCTCGATTTTGTCTATCAAATATGGTCGCAAGTGCACGCCACCATTTGCCATGGTTTGGGCACCTGAAGCCATGTCGAGCGGGCTGAGTTCGTTGGCACCAGTAGCAAGCGATGCGTACGGTTGAATTTGGTACGTCTCGGGATTTGTAAATTCTGAGTCCAGCATCTTGTACATCAATGCGACTACTCGCTCAAGCCCAACCACTTGCGAAAGTTTTGCGTACGCACAGTTGATCGACAATGCAGTCATGATGCGCAGCGGCGCAACTTCGTGACTCACGCCTTTCGAAATATAAAACGGTTCTTCTGGCTTGCCTGGGTTAGGCAACGTGCAAGGAAGCGTTCCATCTATTACGTCGTCTGGAAGTATTCCGGCCTGCAGAGCAGCCGCCAAGATAAACATCTTGACACTCGACCCAGTCTGACGCCTTCGTAGCGCAAGGTTTATCTCGTTACCTACAGGAACAAAGCCGGTGCCGCCAACCATCGCGCGCACTCCCCCTGTTGCATTGTCAATAGACACCACTGCAGCCTGAATGCCAGTCTTGTTTTCGGGCAGTTGTGCAGCAGCTGCGGCTTCGGCAGCAATTTGGTCTTTCTTGTTCAAGGTTGTGTAGATCTTGAGACCACCGCGAAAGAGTTTGTTGTAACGATCTTGATACGTGGCACCCAACACTGTCGAGCGATTGAGCAAATAATCCTTCACTTCTTCAGTGAAGTACGAACGATTGACATCTTGCTGCGGAATGGTGCTGACCTGTTCAGGTATCACGCACTCTGCATCCACAAGCGTACGTATTTTCGGCTTCTCCCAACCCGCACAAGTAGCCGTTGCTACTTCTTTCGTGATCAATCCAACATCGACTAATCGTGCGAGCACAATTTTGTAGCGCGTGCGTGATGCATCAGGACTCCTGATTGGGTCATAACTCGATGGGGCTTGAATAAGCCCTGCAAGAAATGCACCCTGGGTAACAGTCAGTGCCGATACCGGAGCACCGAAATACACCTCGGCTGCAGCTTGCAAGCCATACGCATTGTTGCCAAAAAAAACTGTGTTTAAGTAGCGCTCAAGAATAAGTTTTTTTGGCACTTGCTTTTCCAGCATCACGGCATATCGAGACTGCAACACCTTGTATCGGCCGTCTCTATCAAGTCCAGCAAGAAAGTCATTCTTGACAACCTGCTGGGTGATAGTTGAAGCGCCCTGACGAGTCGACCCCTGTGTATTGGCCAATGTGGCGCGCACGACAGCTCGCAGGTTGACACCATCGTGGCTATAAAAAACCGCATCTTCAACAGCCAAGATCGATGCAATCACGTCCACCGGCACACTGTCGACAGGTGTCTTCTGAGTGTTCTCTTTTTGGAAAACACCGATCTGTTCGCCAGCAACATCAAACAGCACGCTGCGTTGCGACAGGCCCGCGAATCCCGGTAATTGGACCGGTATTTGGCTGTGCGCGTTGAGGATTCCCCACACCTGCGGAGCCATGCCAGTGACCAAGGCAGTAATGCTTAAGGCACCTGCCAACATAACAATGAGGAGGCGCTGGATCGTCCTGAGTTGGGGATTCACGGCACCTCCCACGATACTCTTTGCCCGTGACTTCTTCCCGACAGTTCCCCATCAAGCCTTTCCGATTCGGCGTTCAGGCGTCATCTCAACCAGATCGCAAGTCATGGATCGATCTTGCCAAGCGCACTGAGTCAGCAGGATTCGACGTGTTGACCATGCCAGATCACTTCACTGATCAACTCGCACCGGTACCTGCATTGATGAGTGTTGCCGACGCAACAACCAAACTTCGAGTTGGCGCTCTTGTGTGGGACAACGATTACAAACATCCAGTTGTCTTGGCCAAAGAACTCGCAACAATGGACTTGTTGTCAGATGGACGACTCGAACTTGGCATCGGCGCGGGCTGGATGATCACTGATTACGAACAATCTGGCATTCCCTACGAGCGCGCAGGCTTGCGAATCGACCGCATGATCGAAGGCATCGATGTAATGAAGGGTTGCTTTGCGCAAGGCGCATTCTCTTACGCTGGCAAGCACTACACCATTACCAACTACGACGGTCTTCCAAAACCATCACAAGCACCTTGCCCACCAATCCTTATCGGTGGCGGTGGTAAGCGAGTGCTGACGTATGCCGCACAAGTTGCAGACATCATTGGCATCAATGCCACCATGAGCGCAGGTGCAGTTGGACCTGAAGCGATTTCAACAATGACCGCCGAGGCCGTTGATGGCAAAGTTGACATCGTTCGCGATACTGCGGGCGATCGTTTCAATCATGTCGAGATGAACATTCGTGCATTTCTGGTCAACATCACTGATGATGCGGCCGGTGCAATCTCACGACTCGCTGCTGGCATGGGTGTCGAAGAATCGATGGTGGCCGAAACACCTTTTGCCCTCATGGGACCTCCTTCAAAATTGATCGAAGACCTGATTGCTCGTCGCGAGCGCTGGGGTTTTTCATATGTCATCGTCGGTGGCGAAGATGTCGAAAAATTTGCTCCAGTGGTTGCTGCGCTCTCTGGCAAATAGTTGCCAGCACAGATCTAGCGAGCTATTTCGTTTTCGCCTGGCGTGATGCCATTTGGCGGCAGACGTTCGCCTCGTGCCAGCGGAAAATATCTGTGGTGCCAACTGCCCGTCACTTCATATATCGCAGTTCCCTTTGTGCCGTCAGAAGTTGTCACCACCATTTCGTTTAAGCCGCCACCGAGCGCAGCACCTGTGCGATTGGTGATGTCGCTGTAGCGCTGCGCCCATTTGCCTTGTGCGGTAACAGTAATTTTGCGACCACCTTGCAAAGTGAAGTGCACTACGCCACCGAGTCCGCGCACGTTTTCTCCAAAGCGGTCGTACGACGTTTCGTTTCCGTTCTCGTCTTGCCATTGCAAGTCGTGCTCAAAACCGATGACGGGAATTGGGTCGCTGCCATCAGACGGCGCAAAGCATCCGTCGGTGTACACGCGAGCGCCATTTGGATACTCCCAATTCCAAACACCGAGCATCCCTTCTGGAAGCTGAATAGCCAGCCACATCCACATCGGGCATCTGCCGTGTGCACGAATACCCCATGAGTGATCGCGCTGACCCCACCAGTTTTCAACTTTGTGTGTCTGACCTTTATATGTGTAGGTGCCGTTATATGTGCCGCTCTGAAACATGTGCGACTGATCCCAAACAATCTCGTGACCTGCCTTCATCGTGCCGCGGCGCAGTTGGTATGGCTGGGTGCGTGCGGTAAATATGATGTCGAGGGTGGCCGATGTTGCGGGCGATTCGACAACTTGCAGTCGCACCTTCTTGAGTGGCTCAATAATGTCGATCGTGACGCCACCAACCTTAAATACGTCTTGGTCGCCGTCCACGGTTCGCACATGTTTGGTGATCAGCGGGTTGCCATCCACTCGACCCAACTGCAGCGAGTCCATCTCGCCCCTCGCCGGAAAATGGGCAAGAGTTGAAATCACTACATCGCCTGGTCCATCGGGTCGCTGCATCACAAAAAAGAGGCTTTCGCGCCATTCGTGATGGAACGTAACTGTGTTTGGAAACGGCTCCGGAATTTGGTGCGCGAAGCGTTCATCGAGCGGAGTAAATCTGCTCATGACAAAAAACTCTGCGCATCAAGTTGCAAAATTTGTTGACCGTGTCGATTAGCCATTGCCATAAACATTTCGTCTCCCCGTTCGGTCTGTTGCACCAACATTGAAGCAACAATTGCCATCACAAATCCTCCAAACGAAAATAGCCGATATTGGCGCCAGGCCTCTTCTTTCGAGAGTTCAATTCCATACGCATTGAGCACCGATACATACTGATTGACCACGGCCCTTTCATTTTCACCCCGCACACTCGGCAACAACGCAGACCCTACGAAGTAGGAAAGGTCACTAATCGCTACGCCGTCGCATGCTGTCTGCCAATCCAGGATCGCTACCCCACGATTTCCTTCCCATTCTCCAAACAGCAGATTGTCTAACCGAAAATCACGATGCACAACCGTGTTCGGTTTGGGCTGTGCAGCAAAGTACGTGGGAAACTGATTGACAAACTGCTGGCCGACTTTCACCACTTCGCTATCGATGCGACCCTCATAACGTTGACAAAAAGCCGGGTACACGCCCTGCAAAAGTTGCGAAGTGAGTTCCACCGAATCCTTGCTGTTGCGATGCAACCATTCCTTGTTTTGGATCAACGGGCTCTCCCATAAGGAGCCGTGCAACTTGGCCATCTCGGTGACTGCCATCATTGCATCGTCAACACTGCAACCGCCCAACTGATCGCCCTGCTGTGCCGGAGCCAAATCTTCGAGAAGTAACAAAAACTCGTCGTCGTGTGCCGAGTATTCAACGTGATAGCAATCGGGTATTCGGGCATCAACAGCAGAGCGGATTTCTGAATAGAAACTTGTTTCCACTTCATAACAACGACTCAGACGAGATGCAGCACGGCTTGCTTCGTTGGCTTTAGGAACCTTGGCAATAAGTGTTGCAGGTGCAGAATCATTTCCGTTGTGTTGCATGGTCACGCGCAAACTGTCGGCCATCTGACCAGTTCCGATCGGACTCGTCGAGATTTCAGTTACGCACAGTCCAGGAAATCTTTTCTGCAATGATCGCGTCAGCACTTCTTTGTTCACGAGCCCCCCAAGCCGTACGCAATACAGACTATTTGACTTGTGGCGTGAGCTGGGCAGGGAAAATCTTTTGCCGACCTCGAGATAAATGGGTCTAGTGCACCCAACAGACTGCCGCTCGATCTGTCGGATCAAGAATGCCAACTTCGCTCAAACCCTTGTAATGAGCGAGTCAGAGCCAGATGCTCGACACCTCTGCAAGCCTTAATCTTGCGCTCAGGGCATAGCCCTCGCTCGGTCAGCCAATTTGCCCAACTTAGACAAATATGTGCTATCTGCCACAAAATCTCATAGTCTTAGTAACGGATTTGCCACCTAGGCAAGTTTGTAACTAATCAAATCAAAACAAAAGAAAAGAAAAGAGAAAATCCAATGCGAGGTACCGTTAAATTTTTCAACGCTGAGAAGGGTTATGGCTTCATCTCACGTGATGGTGGCGAAGACGTATTCGTACACTTTTCCAACATCAAGGGCGAAGG
>CAFAAG010000036.1_pt1 | contig 10498 bp, 8 predicted proteins | sample 7267441 | NCBI WGS metagenome assembly CAFAAG01 (sample SAMEA6813978, study PRJEB35770) | uncultured Acidimicrobium sp. | biome: Freshwater; feature: Freshwater reservoir; material: water | place: Czech Republic | collected 2016-08-15 | depth 30m m | reverse complement strand
GAGATGGGCCAAGGCATAAACACCGTTGCGCTGCAAGTTGCGGTGCACGAACTTGGCATAGATGGCAACCTCATTGACGTCATCGTTGACACCACTCGCGAGTTGGGGCTTGGGCAAACAACTGGTTCACGCGGAACACTTATGGGCGCAGGCGCTGTCAAGGATGCATGTGATGCAGCCAAAGCCGCAAACCGTGCTGTCGGTGTGGATCACGTTGGCGAGTATCGGGTTGACTGGACGAACAAGCTCGGAGAACCAGGCGTAGAGCATCCGATAATCCACTCCACCTTTGGTTATGCAGCGCAACTCGTGGTCATCGATCGTGAAACGAGCAAGATCGAGCGCGTCGTTGCTGCTCACGATGTTGGCAAAGCAGTCAACCCACAACTCTGCGAAGGCCAAATTGAAGGCAGCGTACACATGGGTCTTGGCTACGCGCTCTCAGAAGACTTCCCAAGTGATCCACTCACTGGCTTTCCAATCAACATGACGCTGCGATCACTGAAAATATTGCGACCAAAAGACGTTCCGGCAATTGATGTCATCTTGGTTGAATCTCCCCAACCAAATTCGCCATACGGAATCAAGGGTGTTGGAGAAATTGGGCTCGTACCAACTGCTGGCGCTGTTGCTGCAGCGTTCTACGACCTCGACGGCACGTGGCATACAACCTTGCCGATGCTGAAATCCACTGCAGACGACACGGAAGAATAGAAACAGTGCCGAATACAACTCCAGGACTTGTTTGTGCGCATCATCATTTGTACTCATCACTCGCCCGCGGAATGCCAGCACCTCCAACAGCACCGACAAAATTCATAGAAGTATTACAACAAGTGTGGTGGCGTCTAGATGCAGCACTCGATGCCGACATGATTTACTGGTCCGCTGCACTTGGCGCCGTTGAAGCACTCATGAATGGCACGACAGCAATAATTGATCATCACGAATCACCGAACATGATTGAAGGATCGCTTTCACTGATCAGCAAAGCTTGTAGCGATGTTGGTGTCAGAGTGAACACCTGTTATGGCGTAACCGATCGTTGGGACAACAACGGTCAATTGCACTCCAAGGTTTCACCGCTTTCAAAGATGACTGATGCAGCCCAACGAGGACTTGCGGAATGCGAAAGATTCATTGCCGGAGGTGGTGCTGGCATGATCGGAGTTCATTCCGCATTTACCTGTTGCGACGAGACGCTAAATGCCGCAGCGGACATGGCAAAAAGACTCAACGTAGGCGTTCACATTCATGTCGCCGAAGGTGAAGATGACGCTCATGCTGCAACTCGACTCGCCAAATTGGCCACCGATGATTGGCTGCTTGTGCATGGTGTGCATCTCAAATCTCCCCTACTTGGTCGACTTGTACATAACCCTCGATCAAACATGAATAACCACGTTGGCTACGGTGCACCAACTTCCAAGTCCAACACGATCCTGCTAGGCACGGATGGAATCGGAGCGGACATGCTCGAAGAGTCACGTTTGGCTTATGCGAGGCTTCGCGAATTTAACATTGCCGAAACTCCCGACACTGTTTCCCAATGGCTCAACAATGCCTATCAAATATTTCCTGAAGCAGAGCACGACACTGTTACCTGGAACTACGACCAGATTCAGAGCCCATGGCATGTTGCCTTTACTCCAGGAACACGTGTTACCGATGTTGTGATCGACAACCAAGCAGTAATCCGCGACGGATTACCGACCCGAGTAGATCTACATGAGATTCGATCAAAAGCACACGAGCAAGCACTTCGACTTTTTGAAAGGTTGCAATAATGTCACTCCCACCACAAGCGGTTAATCCACTTACCGGCAAAGCTCGTGTTGCTATTTATCTGCAGGATGCCCATCGCATTCGCGAAGGCATGGAGTATGCGCAATACGCCGAGTCAAAAGGTTTTGATGCAGTTTGGCAAGCAGAGAGTCGGCTCGTTCGGGAAGCAACAGTTCCCATGGCCGCATTTGCATCTGTCACCAAAACCATCAAGGTCGGTTCGGGAGTTGTCGATTGTTGGAGTCGTAACCCTGCCCGACTCGCAGCAACTTTTTCAACATTGGATGATCTCGCTCCTGGACGCGTCATTCTTGGTATCGGCGCTTGGTGGGATCCATTGGCGCAAAAGGTAGGCATCTCTCGAGCCAAGCCATTGCGTGCAATGCGCGAAATTGTACTCAATGTGCGAGCACTACTCAATAACGAAACAGTGACCTTCGATGGCGAGTTCGTCAAGTTTGATGGCATCGAATTGGATTACGTCTACCAAGATCGCCGTGCAAAAGATGTGCCAATTTATATTGGAGCAACTGGCATGCAGATGATGGAACTCACGGGCGAGATTGCAGATGGCGTCGTGCTTAACTATCTCGTCTCCCCCGATTACAACAAGCAGGCTATTGAGGCACTAACTAAAGGTGCTGACAAAGCTGGTCGCAAGATTGCCGACATTGACAGGCCACAGTTGGTTGTGTGCAGCGTGCACGAGGATAGGAAAACTGCACTCAATATGGCGCGCGAGATGGTGACGCAATACTTGGGTCAACAACCGCACATCATGAAAGCATCTGGAGTGCCTCAAAGTTTGCTCGACAAAGTTGGCGAAGTACTGACATGGCCCGCAACTCACGAACAAGTAACCGCTGCATCCAAATTGGTGCCCGACGAGATCGTGCAAATGCTCACCGCAAGCGGCACACCCGCTGAAGCACGTGCAAGTGTCAAGCACTACATCGACAACGGTGCAACTTGCCCGATTTTGTATCCACTGGGTGACGTCAAAGCAATGATCGACACATTTGCAGATTGGGACGGCGTCAAGTGACCGTTGCTGTTCCACTATCGCTCGATGAGGCATTCGACGAATTGTCGCGCACCCCAGATGCACGACTCATCCAAGGCGGCACCGACCTCATGGTCGAGATCAACTGCAATCATGTCAAACCAGTTGATGTCATTGCCCTACGACGTGTCAAAGAATTGCGCACATGGCAGGTCAACAGCAACAACACCATCACAATTGGTTCTGGCGTTCCCTATCAGGAAATGGAGACGGGGAAACTTAAAGAGTTGCTTCCGGCTCTTGCAGAGGCAGCACGCACGGTCGGCTCGCCGCAGATCCGTGCCGCAGGCACACTCGGAGGCAATCTGGGCACCTGCTCGCCAGCAGGCGACGGACTACCAGTACTTTTCGCCCTTGACGCAATTGTGCATCTGCGAAGCCTCGTGTCATCGCGAGATCTTTCGATTCACGAATTTATGCTCGGTGTCAAACGCAATGCCCGTCATGCAAACGAAATCATCACGGGGGTGACAGTGCCGATTCTTGATGGCTGGCAGGGTTACGCAAAAGTCGGAGTGCGTAACGCAATGGTGATCTCTGTTGCTTCAGCATGTCTAGCTGTTGACAAGAAGAACAATTCGGTACGCATTGCGCTCGGCGCTGTTGGCCCGACGATCATTCGCTGTCGCGATGCTGAATCATGGCTTGTACAACAACTAGATCTCACGACCACAACAAGCATTGACGCAACCATTGCTCAAGAATTCGGACGACGAGTGGTCCTCGAATCAAAACCTATTGATGATCACCGCTCAACTGCCGAATATCGACGCCATGCTGTAGGGGTGCTTGCTCAACGACTGATCACGAGGGCCTACTCATCATGAGCAATTCAATTGGTAACGAGATGTACACACTGCGCATCAATGGCCAAGACCGCCCTGTACAAGATGCATGGGTCGGAGAGAGTTTGCTCTACGTGCTACGAGAACGGCTTGAATTGCCAGGCGCAAAGGGAGCATGCGAGCAAGGTGAATGTGGAAGTTGCACTGTTCTTATGGACGGTGACGCAGTCTGTTCGTGTCTGGTGATGGCCGCGACTGCGGTTGGCGCCGACATCGTGACTGTTGAAGGTCTGATCGAGAGTGATCCGTCGATGGCTGCAACTGCCCAAACAATTTCCAGTCATATCACTGATGTACAACAGGCATTCATCGAAGAAGGTGGCGTGCAATGTGGATTCTGCACACCTGGACTTATCGTTGCAGTGCATCATTTGCTCGACAAAAATCCTGATCCAACAGAATTGCAAGTCAAAGAATCAATCTCAGGCAACATCTGCCGTTGCACTGGTTATGGTCGCATTTTTGCTGCCGTTGAAGCAGTTGTTCAAGTACGTAAGGCATCACGATGAGTACGGTCAAACAAGACACGCGGCTCCGCGACGTACTTGGCACAAGTGCCCTTCGCCCAGACGGTGTGGCCAAAGTGATGGGATCGTTTTCGTTTTCTTCTGACATGTGGGCGGAAAACATGTTGTGGGGCGCGACTTTAAGGTCTCCTCACCCGTATGCCCGAATCATTTCCATTGACACGACCGCAGCGCTTCTCATCAGTGGCGTCTCAGCAGTCATCACCGCACAAGATGTTCCAGGTAAGGCAACGTACGGTCTGATTTCGGCAGACCAACCAGTTTTCGCATTCGACTTCGTCCGCTACATGGGCGAACCCGTGGCTGCAGTTGCAGCCGATCACCCAGAGACATGTCGGCGTGCACTTGCAGCAATCATCGTCAACTACGAAGTACTCACACCTGTTGTAGACCCAGAATTAGCAATGCTTGTCACTACAGAACAGATTCATCCTGATGGCAATCTGATCCGCCATCAACACATTCTCCACGGTGATGCAAATATCACAAGCGATGTCACGGTTGAAGGCCACTACACAATTGGCATGCAAGATCAGGCGTTTTTAGGTCTTGAAGCAGCAATGGCATTCCCCGATTCGGGTGGCAATGGTGTCGAGTTACACATTGCAACACAGTGGTTACACGAAGATCGCGGCCAAATTGCTGCTTGCCTAAAACTGCCAGAAGACAATGTTCGTTTAGTACTTGGTGGTGTCGGTGGGGCCTTCGGAGCACGCGAAGACATCAGTTTGCAAGTGCACTGTTGTTTGCTCGCGTTGCGCACGGGTCGACCAATCAAGATGCAGTACAGCCGCGAAGAAAGTTTTTTTGGACACGTGCATCGACACCCAGCCAAAATCTGGATGAAACATCATGCAACAAAAGAAGGCAGGATCGTCAAAGTTGAGTCGAGAATGGTATTTGACGGTGGTGCATACACCAGCACGTCCCCTGCAGTTCTGATTAATGGCATCACTCACACTCAAGGGCCATACCAATGCGATAATGCTGTGGTCGACGGTTATGCCGTGCGCACCAACAATCCCCCATGCGGAGCTATGCGCGGCTTTGGTGTCGTGCAAGCGTGTTTTGCTCATGAAAGTCAAATGGACAAATTGGCTGAGGCATGTGGTCTCTCGCCCGTCGAAGTGCGACTCATCAACGCAATGCACACCGGTGACAAATTGATCACTGGCCAGATCATGGAGAGCGTTGCACCCGTCGAGCGTTGCATCCGTGAAACAGACGCCATACCAATGCCCGAACCGCTGGCAGCAAATGCAAATGTGCTTGAGTTTCCTGGCGGCAGTGGTCGCACAGCAGACAGACAGAACATCGTTCGCGGCATCGGCTGGGGCGTGTCAATGAAAAACCTGATGTACTCGGAAGGATTCGACGACTATGCAACTGCCAGGTGCACGTTGTCCAATGGCGTTGCCTCACTCAAGTTTGCAACATCAGAAGTGGGCCAAGGGTTCGTGACTCTTGCACCTCAAATTGCGCGCAGCGTGCTGGGTGTCGACGACGTCGTGCTCGAAACATCTGACACACAAATAGGTTCTGCTGGTTCAACATCGGCATCACGACAAACCTGGATGAGCGGTGGTGCTGTTGACGGAGCATGCAGACTGGTTCGCGAACGCCTTTTTGAGCATGTTGGTAAGTTGCACAATATCGATCCGATTCGACTCATGATCGAACATACCGATGTCGTCGACACCATCGGCACATTTCGTATCAGCGTTGCTGAAGCAACACAAGGCATCACGTTGTCCGAAACCTTCGAGCATCACCATCGCTCAACCGAGGATCTAGACGCCAATGGTCAGGGCAATTGCCACGTTGCATTTGCTTTTGTTGCTCACCGTGCTGTTGTCGATGTGGATATTGAACTCGGCCTCGTCAAGGTGGTGCAAATCGCTACCGCGCAAGACGTTGGTCGGGTACTCAATCCCCTCTCGGCAATTGGTCAGATCGAGGGTGGCATTGCTCAGGGTCTCGGTCTTGCTGTGATGGAAGAAATCATCATGGACAATGGCCGAGTCAAGAACCCAAGCTTCACTGATTATCTCTTGCCAACTGCGTTAGATGCTCCACACGTTGTAGCCATCATGATCGAAGAGCCAGAACCTCAGGCGCCACTGGGCGCCAAAGGCATAGGCGAACCACCATGCATTTCGGTTACGCCTGCAATTGTCGCGGCAATTCGCGCAGCAACGGGCAAAGCACTCAGCAGAGTGCCAGTACGTCCACAAGATATTTGTTTGTGACCTGCCACAAGATATTTGCTTGTGACTTGCCACAAGATATTTGTTTGTGACCTACTCTGGCTGAGGGCCTGCGCCAATAAGTGCAAGCGTATGAACCGTGCCGATGGAGCCCGGTCGTGGAGACTGTGCTGGCATCGAGGTATCAACGAATTGTGGATCCACAAACACCACATCAAACGGCATGTTCTTTGTCAGCTGTGTTGTTGACCGGCGAATTGATTTGTCAACAAACGAAATGACCACACCTTTTTCGCCGGCGCGACCTGTACGACCAGAACGGTGAATGTAATCTTTCGGATCTTCTGGCAAGTCGAAGTGAACAACAACTGGCACGGCATCGATGTGAATACCACGAGCAGCGACATCGGTAGCAACCATCACCGTTGCTTTGCCACGTCGAAACTGCTCAAGCGCGCGCTCGCGTTGAGCCTGGCTGCGATTGCCGTGAATAACACAAGTCTCGACGCCCAATGACTCGAGATTGCCTGCCAGACGGTCGGAACCGTGCTTTGTACGACAGAACACGATGGCGCGTTCGTAATGATTGGCAATTTCGGAAACCATACGAGTGCGCTCGTCGCGGTTGACGTTCCAGAATAAATGCTCGATCTCGCCACCATTTTCAGCGGCAGCAACTTGATGCTTTTTAGGATCGCGCTGAAATTCGCGGATCAGGTTGTCGACATCGCCATCGAGGGTTGCCGAAAACAGCAGTGTCTGTCGCCCGCCAGGGATGGTGCGCATGATGCGCTTTACAGCTGGCATAAAACCCATGTCGGCCATGCGGTCTGCTTCGTCAATCACAACAAGTGCTACTGCACCCAAGTCGAGATCGCGACGCTTCATCAGGTCTTCTAAACGACCAGGTGTTGCAACGACGATGCTTGCTGCACGTGCAGCCTTCACTTGTGGGCCATAACCAGCACCACCGTAAACAGCAGCGACAGTGATGCCACCGCCTGCGCACAACATCGCAACTTCTTTTGCTACCTGAGCAGCGAGTTCGCGTGTTGGCACAAGCACCAAACCGTGTGGTCGACCAGGCTTGGACTTGACAACTTTGACAGCTAACGCAATACCGAAAGCAAGCGTTTTGCCAGATCCAGTTGGTGCCTTGCCACAAATATCCAGACCCATCAATGATTCTGGGATTGTTGCAGCCTGTACGGGAAATGGTTCTGCAATGCCACGTTTTAGCAGTCCTGCAACGATTCTCTCGGGTACGCCGAGCGCGGTCCAGCTCTTAGTCATGAAATTCTCCTCAAATACCTAGGGGGTTTAATTACGGTTGAGGCGAACTAGCGACCCAACACACGACGCAAATAGTCGTTTGTGAACACACCCTCGGGATCGAGACGGTTCCGAACTTCGATATAACGCTTCCAATCAGGATACAGGCGCTCGAGCTCAACTGCTGACTTGAAATGAATCTTTCCCCAATGAGGTCGACCGTCATAATCGCTCATGATCGCTTCAACTTCTTGGAAATATGGCTCATACTTCATGCCCTTAAACACGTGTACCGCAATGTACGCATTATCTCTGCCACTACCAGTAGAGAGTGGAATATCGTCACCAGCGGTAAAGCGAACCTCTACTGGAAAATTGAGCAAGAATCCCTTCTCATCGACCATCTTGCGCACGCGGTTGAGTGCCTCGACTACTGCATCTCGCCGAATTGAATATTCCATCTCATAAAAACGCACAATGCGCTTGCTCGCAAATATTTGATGGCTTGCATTGACATACTCCGTCCTGCCTGTGCTTGGCAGCGCCTTTGATAGACGAGGAATAAGACGTGGGAACAATCTGCCCACGTAGCAAAGTGCTCCAAATGCAATGTTCTCCATAAACATCTTGTTGAACCAAGTCTTAAAACGCGCAGGTGGATCGGCAGGTAGTTGAGTCACATTATTTCGTTTGGTGAGAGCCCAGCCCGTATGCGGAATCCAGTAAAACTCGAAAAAGTCATTGTCCGCAATGTGCCGTTCGATGTCTGCAAGCAAAGCGTCGACACGCATTGGCTCTTCAATTGCCTGCAAGCGAAATGCCGGCACAATTCGCAGAGTGATCGTGCTCAAAACACCGAGCGCACCAAGACCAACTCTTCCACAGTAAAACACTTCTGCGTTTTCAGTCGGGCTACAACTCAACACCTCGCCACTTGCGACAACAAGACGAAATGCAGTGATCTGTGCTGCGAGTCCGGTTCGCAAAGCACCAGTTCCATGAGTTGATGTTGACAATGCTCCCGAAATAGTTTGATATGTCACGTCGCCAAGGTTTGGCATCGCAAATCCCGCTTTGTCGAGGTACTTATTGAGGTCACTAATTACTATCCCCGACTCGACAGTTACTTCCATCTTTTGTGCATCGATTGAGACAACCTTGTTGTAGCGAGTCATCTTGATCAGATGATCTGGAGCCACAGCGATCGCTGTGAAGCTGTGCCCCGAACCGACAACCTTTACCCGTTGCTGCAAGGCGGTTGCATAACCAACGACCGCAACGATGTCCGACTCGCATTCTGGTTCGTGAACCTTTAAGGGGTTTGCGCGCTGATTGCCCGCCCAGTTCTTCCACGTGGTCATGCAACGATCGCCTCTTTGGACATGCCAGATTTTTTCCACATCACCACTACTAACAATATTCCAGCAAGCACAGTTCCAACATTAGACAAAACGTGATAACCCACTGCTTTGCGAATAAACCCGCTCGAGAAACCAGCGAGGCCACCACAGAAACTCATCATCAAATCAGCTGCACCTTGCACCCGTACTCGAATCTGCTGATCAATGGAATCAACAAGCAGACTTGAGCCACCGATCAATCCAAAGCTCCATCCGACACCGAGCATCCACAATGCTGGAAACAACAGAACTGGCGAATCTCCGGCAAGCGACGAAAGCACCGTCGAGCCCATCAACACCAAAGCACCCACCTGAATTGTTGTCAACCGACCACGTTTATCCGCAAATCTTCCAACGAGTGGACTAAACGCGTACATGCCGGCGATATGCAGCGAAATTATGTAGGCACTCACCGTCTCGTGATCGTGCAGTCTCAGGTGCACTGGTGTCATCGTCATCACCGCGACCATCGCCATTTGCGAGATCACCATTGCAATCACTGCAATCTGCGCGTCACCAGACATTCGTATTGCCTTGACCGCATCAGAAAACAGCCTCGTGGGTGCCCCAGCCTCGGCTTGACGATTCAGTCTGCCTGCAACCTCAAGCGGATCGGGTCGCAAACGAAGTGTTGTATTGATGAGCGAAGTAAGAAAAAACACACCAGCAAAAATCCATGGACCGGTGTACTGCCCCCAGCCAAACCAATTCATACCCGCTTGCTCGGCAGGCTTTATCAGTAATGGGCCAAACACTGCGCCAAACGTTGATGCAAACAAGATACGACTCATCGCGCGACCACGCTGGTCGGTTGTAGCCAAATCGGCAGCGGCGTAGCGCGACAGCAAATTTGACGCTTGGCCATTTCCGAACACGAACAAACCGACTAGGAATATCCACAGCGTCTTCGTCTCGGCGCCATAGCCAGCGATAAAGCCTCCGAAAATCGCGAGCAAGTAACCGGCCTGCAAACCATTACGTCTTCCACGAACATTCATCAACCGAGCAAGCATCTGCGACATAAAGGCGGTACCCATCGTCACTGTTGCCGAAGCGATACCACCCCATGCAGTTGTTTGTCCAAGGATGTCTTGAATGACGAATGCACCGACAGTTACCGCCGCCGCCAGTGCCGCAGAGCCTGCAATCTGGCTCAGAACCAAGACGCGCAATGTGCGCTTCTGAATTGCTGCGATCTCGCTAGGTGTGTAGAGCGTAACTATCCACTTATCGTAGGTGATTACTCGCTCGGCCCTGCGTCCAAACTCTTGTGTCGAAGAGGGGACTTGAACCCCTACGCCCTTTCGAGCGCCAGCCCCTCAAGCTGGTGCGTCTGCCATTTCGCCACTCCGACGTGGTACTGCTATTTCTACTTACTGCTTATTACTTCTTATGCGAG
>CAFAAG010000035.1_pt1 | contig 10623 bp, 8 predicted proteins | sample 7267441 | NCBI WGS metagenome assembly CAFAAG01 (sample SAMEA6813978, study PRJEB35770) | uncultured Acidimicrobium sp. | biome: Freshwater; feature: Freshwater reservoir; material: water | place: Czech Republic | collected 2016-08-15 | depth 30m m | reverse complement strand
TCCCGAGTGAAGCCCCCGCAAACCTGCGACGTTGATTTTCGCGTGACGCATCTGCGGTCAGATGGGCAACTCACATTTGTGTGAACGCCCTTGAAAGTAGGACCAATGGCCAGTGGAGCCCTTGAAAAATCAGCATTAGAAGCCAAAGACCGCGAGCAACTGACAGCAATTGCGTCAGCACTCGGCGTCAAGTCGGCATCGCGTGCAAAAAAGTCAGAACTCATCGACATGATCCTTGAGCAAACAAAGCCTGCTACACCAACTCCGGTTGCTGCCAAGCCAACATCGCGAGTTGCTGCAAAGACCGCAGCCCCAGCCGCCGCACAAGCAGCACTTGGTGCTGACGGCGAACCACTTGCCGATTGGGAAATTGAATTAGCCGAACACGAAGGAACGCCAGTTGCTCCAGATGCACGTCGTGCAAGCGAGCGTCCGGCTGGTTCGGATCGTGGCTCCGATCGAAATAGCGATCGCGGCCCAAACCGCAATAATGATCGCGGCCCAAACCGCAATCAAGATCGCAACCAAGGCAACGACCGCGGACAAGATCGCCAAAACAGTTTTCAGCAAAACGGAGCCGAGGGTGGTCCAAACCGCAATCGAAACCGCAATCGTCGTCGACGTGGAAAAGGTCCACGCGATGAAGGCCCACAGGGCAGTGATCGCTACGAGTCGTTCGAGCCAGAAGTTTCGAATGAGCCAATTTCAACTGAACCAGTTTCGGTATCGGGTTACCTAGACCTGCGCGACGAGGGCTACGGCTTCTTGCGCGTCAATGGATATCTGGCAAGTGCAGGCGACGCATATGTCGCTGTTCGTTTGACCCGTCAATATGGTCTGCGCAAGGGCGATCACGTCACCGGAATGTGCAAGCCAGCTGGGCGTAATGAAAAGAACCCGGCAATGCTTGATGTTGCAACGATCAATGGTGTTGCTGCCGACAAAGTCAAGGCACGTCCTCGTTTCGAAGACCTCACGGCGCTGTTTCCTGATTCCAAACTTGGACTCGAAAACTCTGCAGATCCAAACAACATGACTGCACGCATCATCGACTTGATCTCGCCAATTGGCAAGGGTCAACGTGGAATGATCGTGTCGCCTCCAAAGGCCGGTAAAACGACGATCATGAAAACGATCGCGACATCGATTGAGCGCAATCACCCAGAAGTGAAGTTGATTGTGTTGTTGATCGACGAGCGTCCCGAAGAAGTGACCGATATGAAACGCACGGTGAAGGGCGAAGTTATTGCTTCAACTTTTGATCGTCCGTCCGAAGAGCACACACAGGTTGCCGAGCTCGTGCTTGAAAAAGCAAAGCGCATGGTCGAGATGGGCGAAGACGTCGTCATTATTCTCGACGGCATTACTCGTTTGTCTCGTGCATACAACTTGTCGGCTCCTGCAACCGGGCGCATCATGTCCGGTGGTATCGATGCGGGTGCTTTGTATCCACCAAAGAAATTCTTTGGTTCGGCTCGCAACGTTGAAGAAGGCGGCAGTCTCACGATCCTTGCAACAGCATTGGTCGAGACAAACAGCCGAATGGACGATGCAATTTTCGAAGAGTTCAAGGGCACGGGCAACATGGAGCTTCGTCTCGATCGCAAGATCTCAGAGCGCCGTATTTACCCAGCCATTGACGTTGATGCATCAAGCACTCGACACGAAGAGTTGTTGTTTGATCGCAAGCAATTGCAAATGGTCTGGAAACTGCGCCGAGTGTTGAGCGGTTTGGCCGAGGGTGGCAACGCCGCTCCAGGTCTCGAGTTGTTGATCGATCGATTGAAGACATTTAAGAACAACGATGAGTTCTTGTCCGAAATCGCCAAGCAGCCAAACGCCTAAATCAGTAACAATTCATTGGCTTTTCTCGCATGAGTGAGAACAACAATCAGAAAAGTCGTGTGGCGCAGCTTGCTCTGCGCAGTGCGATGTCAAGCATCGGTGCTGTCGAGCAGCCAGAGTTTGTCGAGTTTGCTCTCGGCGCGGGTGCCGTAAGCGCAAATCATGCATGGGTTGCAGTGCTCGATCAATGCGAGCGCTCGCTTGGCCCGGTGTTGTTGTGGGCTCAAAAGTTTGATGCCACGACTCTCGACATCTTTGTTACATCTGATGCGGGTCTTGTGTCGCGGCGTGCTCAGTTTTTTGATCGAGACATTCGCGTATGGCTTGTTGCCGACAAACAAGTTGCTCGCGCTGAATCCGAGCCTGTGATGCCGTCATCAGTAGTACCCAACACGCACGAGCAATTTGCGTCGATTATTGGCGAGTCTGGTGCCGATATTGTTCGCGAGCACGGCGTGTTGAGTGGCGAAGTAATGGGCCTTGAAGTGTGCAGAGTCGTCGTTGACGAAAATGACAACGAACCTCGTCTCGAGATTGGTGTTGGCGCTCACGACCGCGAAACATTCCAAATGCTGCATGGCAAAGTTGCCACACTCGAGTCGTTGATCAAGGTTGTCAACATTGTGAGCGGCCATCGTCAAAGCGGGGCAGAGCATCACCCACTCAACAGGCTTGCCGCCGAACGTTTGCTGAGGCATCGTGTGATTGTTGAGCCACAATTGGTTGGTGCTTCGTCGCTACATGCAACCGAGCCACCAGCCATGCGTCTCAATGTGAAGGATGCGGTGCCTTGTTGTGCGGTGGGCATGACCGAAGCCGGTCAGCAAATTGTTGTTGTGTGCACAGCATCTGTTGATGTAGATGTCGTTTCTTTTGCGGCTGACGCGCGCGCTCGAATTGCTCCCGATGCACAACTTGTGATCGCAACCCACACCAACAACGTCACGCCATCGTTGGCAAAGTTGGCAAAATCACTGCGTATTCCTGCACGTTTCGTTGAAGTCGCACCTGTTGTTCGCTAAAAAAGTCGTAGCCTAAGAGGCGTGTTAGACAGACTCGTTCAGATTGATGCCGATTACAGGGCACTTGAAGAGAGTTTGGCTAGCCAAGAAGTGTTGAGCGATCAAGCAAAATTGCGTGATGCTTCGCGTCGCTACAAGCAGCAAACACCGCTGGTGTTGTGCATCCGCGAGTATCTCGACACCGAAGGCAATACCGAGGCCGCACGCGAGTTGCTGGCCGATGCCGACGGTGCAGAGCGCGAGCAACTGCAAGCCGAGATCGATGCTGGTGTAATCAAATTGTCAGAGTTGGAAGAACGTCTCAAAGTGTTGTTGCTGCCATCCGATCCGAATGATGGGAAAAACATCATCATCGAAATTCGTGGCGCGGAAGGCGGCGAAGAAGCAAACCTCTTTGCTGGCGATTTATTTGAAATGTACGCCGCTTATGCAGCAAGACAGGGTTGGACATGGGAAGTGTTGTCGCGCGACAACTCGCCGATGGGCGGCATCAACCAGATCACTGTGTCGGCCAAAGGTGACACAGTGTGGACAAAGTTGCGCTTTGAAGGCGGACCACACCGAGTGCAACGCGTGCCAGTCACAGAAGCACAAGGCCGCATTCATACATCGTCTGCAACGGTGATGGTGTTGCCAGAAGCCGAAGAAGTCGACGTCGAGATCGACGAAAAAGATTTACATATTGACGTCTATCGCGCAAGCGGTCCTGGCGGTCAGGGTGTCAACACCACCGACTCTGCGGTGCGCATCACGCACAAACCATCTGGTTTGGTTGTTGCAATGCAAGACGAGCGCAGCCAGCTGCAAAACCGCTTGCGAGCAATGACTGTCTTGCGTTCACGCTTGCTCAAGTTGCGCGAAGACGAGCAAGCCGAAAAGATGTCGGCACAACGCAAGGCCCAGGTGGGCAAGGGCGGGCGCGGCGAAAAGATTCGCACCTACAACTTCAAAGAAAACCGCATCACCGATCATCGCATCGGCTTTACGTTGTACCAATTGCAAGATGTGTTGATGGGCAATCTTGATCCCGTGATCGACGCGCTGACTGCGCAGTTCGAGATCGAACAGTTGGCTGGCGCTTCCGTCGAAGTTCACTAAACGAGTAGACCGCAGTGGCCGACGCGACAGACAACGTTTCGTGGCGCGAGATGCTTGCGTCAACAACACAACAATTGGGTAATGCTCAAGAGGCGCGTTGGTTGTGCGAGCACGCGAGTGGCATGGATTCTGCCGAGTTTTCTGCAGAACAAGATCAGTTTGTGACAGTGGCGTGCGCAAAAAGTTTGCATGCAATGGTGCAAGATCGACTCAGTGGAGTGCCATTGCAATATGTGATGAAGCGCTGGGCCTTTCGGCACCTTGACATCATGGTTGACAAGCGTGTGTTGATTCCTCGGCCCGAGACAGAGCAGGTTGTGCAGGTTGCGCTTGATATTGCACGAACACGGTTGGGCAAAACTCCTTTGCAGGTTGTGGATCTGGGTACTGGCAGTGGTGTGATTGGTTTGTCGATGGCATTTGAACTTGGTGTCGACGCCGCGCATGTGTGGCTCACCGATGCGTCGGTTGATGCACTCGATGTTGCTCGTGCAAACATGATTGGTATTGGCAGGGCAGCAGCAAACGTGCGCATTGCGCATGGCAGTTGGTGGAATGCATTGCCTCAAGACTTGGCAGGAATGATCGATATTGCTATTTGTAATCCGCCATACATCGCCCATGCGTCAAGCGAAGTTGCACCAGACGTTCATATGTATGAGCCGCATTCGGCTTTGTATGCGCACGACAATGGGCTTGCAGATTTGCGCACAGTCCTTGAAGGCGCATCTGTGTGGCTCAAGCAATCTGGGTCGCTGGTTCTCGAGATCGGGTATCAACAAGGTGCAGAGGTACTCGCAATGATGACCGCATCTGGCTTCGTTGACGCAGAGATCAAACAAGATTTGTCTGGACGCGACCGCATTGCGGTCGGACAATTACCTGGCTAATGCCCGCTATTTTGCGAGGTGTCGCTGCAAAAATTCGAGTTGATGGAGCAATAAATTTTCTGCAACTACTTCTTGTGGTGTCATATGTGTGACACCGCTGAGCGCGAGCAACTCATGTACTTTGCCGTGATGCAGCAGTGCCGTCGAAAACTGCAGTGTGTGTGCTGCAAGTACGTTGTCGTCTGCAAGCCCGTGAATAAGTAGTAGTGGGCGCTCCAGCAAATGTGCGTGGGCAACAAGTGAAGTTGCTTCGTAGTCGGCGGCGTGCGTCTGTGGGTTGCCCATGTAACGCTCGGTGTAGTGAGTGTCGTACAGATCCCATTTGGTGACGGGTGCACCAGCAACTGCGCAATGAAACATGTCGGGTGCGCGAAGCACCGCAAGTGCAGCCAAGTATCCACCGAAACTCCATCCACGAATACCTACTCGTGTTGTGTCGGCGCACGGCACCAGTGTTGGAAGTTCGCGCAGCACTTCAATTTGATCATCAAGGATCTTGGTGGCGAGGTCATAGTGCACGTCACGTTCCCACTGCGTGCCGCGCCCCGGTGTGCCACGTCCGTCGGCAATAACAACGCAAAAGCCCTGATTGGCAAACCATTGCGAAGCAAAGTATGCGCTGGATGCGCACAACACTCGCTGTGCGTGTGGCCCGCCATATGGGTCAAACAAAATAGGCAATGGTGAGCTGTCGTGATTGTTGGGCAGCACAATTGCTGTAGCAATCTTGTTTGCACCAATGCGGTGCATTGTCACATTTGGTGTGAGTAGGCATGTCTCGGCATTGTTTGCAATCTGGTGTTTGCCATTCACGCGTGTAGCGGTGCGCACTTCGCTCAACGTGGCGCTGCGAATAACGACTGTGTCGCCTCCAACTGCAGCAGTGTGCACTCCAGCGTCGGTGGTGAGCCAACTGACTGTCAAATCAGTGAGGTTGCACTGCATCACGTGCAGCACTGTTGGGTCTGCAATCGGGTTTGCTCCAAAATAGATTGCAGTCGGCGTCGTCGCGATGATGTTTCGCACTTGTATTTCACTGCTAGTAACAACATGATCATCAATGGTGAGCGCCCTCACACCATTGCGTTCGCAGCACATCGCGAGTCGACCATCTGCAAGTAGCGCAGGGCTTCCGGCCACTAGATCAATCCAGTGCTCATCGGTTTCGGTGCGAATTGTGCTTAATGCACCCGTGCTTGTGTGTACTGCACAAACCTCAAGTTTCGTTTGCTCACGATTTTGCAGAGCAATGATCAATCCGCTGCGTGTCCACTGAACACTGGTGAGGTATTCAAGTTGCGATTGCTGCCATTGCACATCAACGCGCGAAGAGTTGTTGTCTGCGTTGATGGTGAAAATGTGCAACGAAACATTGGCATTGTTGGTGCCAGCAAATGGGTAGCGGTGGGGTCGTGGTTGGGTCATCGGGTTGGCCGGATCACCAATCCATGTCATGGAAACGGGCGAGTTGTCTACCCGACACACCGCTATTGCAGTGCTGTCTGGAGACCACCAATAACCACGCTGTCGGCCCATCTCTTCTGCGGCAGCAAACTCGGCTTGACCCCAAGTGATGTCGTTATTGGGCTCAGCCTCTGCTGCGGCAATGATTTCTGTACCGGTCAAGTCACAGACACACAATTTTCCATCGCGCACGTAAGCAATGTGTTTTCCATTTGGACTGATACGTGGATCAAAGATGGCTTCAGATGTGTTGATCTGTTGAGTGATAGCAGTGACAAGGTTGGTAACAAAGAGCTTTCCGGCCACGCAATATGCAGCATTGAGTACCTGGTCATCGCACGAGTATCCAACGATTCCCGATGCACCTTCGCGGGCGCGTTCGCGTCGCGCTTGCTCGGCCGACGTATCCAATTTTGGGTTGGTATTACTTGAGTGTTGTGCGTGCATGTCGGCAACACAGGTTTCCGTCGACGTGGCTACGTCTAATACATACAGAGAGTTGATCGAATCTGACCCACCAAGCGACCTGCAAAAAACTACGCGTGCGCCATCGGGCGACACAACGATGTTGCGCGGTTCGCCAACGGTGAGTCGCTGTGTGCGGGCAAACTGTCGCGGAAACGTGTCGGAGACAGTTCCAGGGATTTTTTCAGACACTGATATCGCCGGTTTCGTTGAGCATGACGGTTTTTCCAACCCACTCGTTTTCACACATGTCTTGACCAAGTTGTGTGTTGTCGCTCGTTGCCCATGCTCTGCGACCATCGGCCAGAAGCACTGCTGCACGCACTTTTTCTGCAGTGCCATCACGATCGTGCATCACGCTGTATGCCTCGACAGTCGCTGGTCCTTGAGCATCAATAGCGGTTGCAACTTCTCGTCGGGGTAGCGAGTCGACTTCGCTCTGTGGCGACTCATGTCGGAAGCCGTGAAGGGGCGGTGTTGTGGCATACACACCAAACGCATGCTTGGTTGCATAACCACCATTGGCCCACACCAAACCAGTCTCTGTGGGTTTCTCGCGCAGTGTTGTCATCGTGGTGGCAATCGCATGCATCACATAGTTATTAAATGGTCCGCCAGCAAACGAGAGTCCGCCTGTGCAGGTGAGTTGTCTATCGAGCGAAACACCAAGTGATTCTGCGCCAAGTTGCACAGCAGATGGGAAGCATGAATAGAGATCAAGATTCTCAATTTCATCAATAGATTTTTCGGCAAGCGCTAGCACGCGCCGACCACCAATACGTATCGCAGGCGTGTCAGTAAATGAATAGCGATGTGAAACAAAGTTGTGTTCGTGGCAGTCGGTTCCTGCGTGTAGAAATATCCATTTATCGCGAGTAATGCCCAGTGCTTCAGCACGCTCGACAGAGCACATCACGAGTGCTGCTGCCATGTCGACATCGTTGTTTGAATTCATCAACTTTGTGTAGGGAAAACCGATCATTCGGTTGTCGGGTGTTGGCGTACGTATTGCTTGAGCGGTGTAGCTCTGTTGAATCCACGCATGAGGGTTTGCTGCTGCAACATCGCTGAAGCGCGCCCACAATTCGCTGATGTACTTTTGGTGATCTGCAACTGTTCGTTTGTCGCGGTAACGCAATGCAGTTTCAAACATTGGGTAGATCTCGATTGGCAGCATGATTTTGTGAGCCAATTCAATTTCGTGGTTCATCACCAGGTCTTCGCCGAGGGCAGTCGGTGCTTCACCGTCGTGTGGTTCCATCCATGGCAGTGTCATTTGTGCGGCGCGAGCTCGACGCCGGGATCTAAATGATTCTCCGCCTGTGAGCACGATCATCTGCGCGCCGTCGTCGCGAATCTGCAGTGCAGCGCTATTGACCAAGTATTGGGGCATATTGCCGCCGTGAGGCGTGAGGCCATATTCGTTGGCGCTGATGTCAAGTGCGGATGCAATATCGCGAGCGGGGTTGGTGTTTCGTGTCGACAACGAGCGAACTACGCGCAGGGCATCAATTGTTGCGGCGTTTTTTGTCCCTGCGTTTTGTATTCCTGCATCAGCAAATGCTGCACGAACTGCTTGTGACATTAATTCGATTGGGCCTGAAGCGCTCTCGAGATTGTCTATATGTTGTTCAACCTGTGCTTGCCCGACAAAGATCGGGGTGCGTGGGTCGATCTTGTTTTGGCCAGATGTCACTAGGTCAACTGTATATATCTAGAGAAATAAGCAAAGTATTGGTTGGGTTGCTCGTGATCTAGGATCGTGCGCAGTGAATAGCCCACAGATACGCACGATTGCAATTGGTTCTGACCATGCGGGTTTCGAACTCAAGGCACACCTGGTTGAGGTTTTGACAAAGGCTGGTCACAAAGTTGATGACCACGGCACGCATTCCACCGACTCGATTGACTACCCACCAATTTGTGCAGCCGTAGGCCGGGCAGTGCGAGACGGCAAAGCCGACATGGGCATCGTGTTGGGTGGAAGCGGACAAGGCGAGCAAATAGCAGCCAACAAAGTGCGCGGAGTTCGCGCTGCATTGTGCAATGACATGTACCTTGCAGAGATGGCGCGCTCACACAACAACGCCAACGTGTTGTCAATGGGTGGGCGAGTGGTCACTTTTGAACTCGCAGATCAAATATTGCATACATTTCTTACAACACCTTTCGAAGGTGGTCGACACGAACGACGAGTTGCACAATTAACCGAAATCGAAGAACAAGAAGGAAACCGATAATGCCTTGGCCATCTGAAACATCACGAGATACTGAAACTTTTGGATACATCGACGAAGAGCGTGGTCGACAAATCACTGGTTTGCAATTGATCGCCAGTGAAAACTTCACGTCGCCAGATGTGATGGCTGCAACCGGCTCTGTGCTCACCAACAAATACGCAGAGGGCTACCCAACAAAGCGTTACTACGGTGGCAACGCAGTTGTCGACAAGATCGAGGCACTTGCTATTGAACGTGTAAAGAAACTCTTCGGCGCCGATCACGCAAACGTACAACCACACTCTGGTGCAAGTGCCAACATGGCCGTGTATTTAGGACTCTTGAATCCTGGCGACACCGTGCTCGGTTTGAGTCTCGATCACGGCGGTCACCTCACGCACGGTTCGCCAGTCAATGCGAGCGGAATTTTGTACAACTTCAAATCGTTTCGTGTCGGTGACACCGACGAGCGTCTCGATTTTGGGCAAATTCGTGAGATGGCACTCGAGCATCGTCCAAAGATGATTGTTGCTGGCACAACGTCGTATCCACGCCGACTCGAGCCAGAGCCGTTTAAAGCAATTGCCGATGAAGTCGGGGCATTGATGATGTTTGACATTGCACACATCGCAGGACTCGTGGCTGGTGGAGTGCATCCAAACCCAGTGCCGTTCGCCGATGTCGTGACGTTTACAACTCACAAAACGTTGCGCGGCCCTCGCGGCGGTTGCATTCTCACTACGTCTGCACATGCAGCAGCCATTGATAAAGCAGTGTTTCCTGGCAGCCAGGGCGGCCCACTCGAGCATGCAGTTGCCGCAAAGGCTGTTGCTTTTCATGAAGCGATGCAACCGAGTTTTAAGGTCTATGCGCAGCAGATCATCACCAACGCATCGGCGCTCGCAGAAGCATTAGCGCATCAGGGTTTCAGACTTGTCTCTGGTGGTACTGACACACACATGATGGTTGTTGACTTGCGTCCGTTTGACAGCGAACTCACTGGCAAAGAAGCTCAGTTGGTGCTCGATCAGGCTGGTATCACGCTCAACAAAAACAACATTCCAAATGACCCACGCAGTCCGTTCGTTACGTCTGGTGTGCGCATTGGTGTTCCGTCGGTAACAACGCAGGGCATGACCAAAACTGAGATGCCATTGATTGCCGAATACATTGCAACAACACTGCGCGGTCGTAACGACCCTGCGATTGTTGCTGAAGTGCGTGCAAAAGTTGCTGCATTGTGCGCCAAGTTTCCGGTGTATCCAACTGTCAAGAAATAATCTGTGATTGATCTCAACGGCTACCTGATTGTTGGAGGGTGTGCCGCTGTAGTGACTGCAGTAACGACCCCGGTTGTTGCAATTGTCGCTCGTAAACAAGGTTGGATGGCAGAACCAGATGAACGACGTTCGCACCCAGTTGCGACACCGGACGTCGGTGGTATTGCGTTTTTTGTTGGGTTGCTCGCGTCGCTCCTACTTGCTTCGCAGATGGATCGTTTTTCTGGATTGTTTCAAAACCGCTCCGAGTTAATCGGTGTGCTCATTGCAGCAGTCGTGATTTTCGCTCTCGGAATTTTTGACGACATTCGCGAAGTCTCTGCGCCAATGAAAGTCACTG
>CAFAAG010000034.1_pt1 | contig 10669 bp, 10 predicted proteins | sample 7267441 | NCBI WGS metagenome assembly CAFAAG01 (sample SAMEA6813978, study PRJEB35770) | uncultured Acidimicrobium sp. | biome: Freshwater; feature: Freshwater reservoir; material: water | place: Czech Republic | collected 2016-08-15 | depth 30m m | reverse complement strand
TGGCGGAATGGTAGACGCGGGGGGCTTAAACCCCCCTGGCACGAAAGTGCTGTATCGGTTCGAGTCCGATCCCGGGCACTAAAAGCATGACTTTGCGTGGCACGATAGAGAGATGAGTTTGCCGAACGGAACACCGACACCTGCTGAGTTGCGCGCCAACCTAGACGCGCGCACGTCACAGATGGTCGAGCACGTGAAGCAATTTGTCAACATCGAGTCGCCGTCAAATGAGCCAGAGATGTTGCAGCGAAGCGCCGAGTTTTTGGCACAGGTCATGACTGAGTTGCTTGGCAAGGCCCCACAAATTATTGCGAGCGACAAAGGTCCGCATGTGCACTGGAAGGGCAGCGACGACACGAAGGTGTTGATCGTCGGTCATCACGACACCGTGTTTCCAAAAGGCACCGTAGCCAAGCGCGGTTTTAGTATCGATGGAGACATTGCGCGCGGCCCAGGAATTTTTGACATGAAGGCCGGAATTATTCAGGCCATCTATGGACTGAGCGAAATTCGCGAGGCAAGTGGCGCAGAGATTTTGATTACATCAGATGAAGAGATTGGTTCTTACGCTTCTCGCGAGTTGATTGAAGCGCGCGCAAAATCAACGGGCAATGTGCTGGTGTTTGAACCGAGCGGAAATGGTGACGCGCTCAAGATCGCACGCAAAGGTGTCGGCACATTTGTTGTCGACATTGCTGGTCGTGCATCGCACGCAGGTCTCGAGCCTGAAAAGGGAATCAATGCACTGATGGAACTTGCGGCGCAGGTGCAAGCGATTGCTGCAATTGCTCAACCCGAGATTGGCACCACCGTGACACCAACCATTGCTACTGCTGGAACAACCGAAAATGTGGTGCCAGCAGCGGCGCAGATAACGGTTGACGTTCGCGTCAATGTAGTTTCTGAAAAAGCACGTGTTGAAACTGCCTTCAGTGCGTTACAACCAACTGTTGCTGGAGCAACAATCAGCGTGAGCGGGTCAATCAATCGACCACCGATGCATGAATCGGCTGCAACCGAGTTGTATGCAGTGGCCCAGAGTGTTGCTTCTGGAATCGGAATTACTGACTTGCAAGGCATTGCAGTAGGTGGCGGCTCGGATGGCAACTTTACGGCTGCCATTGGTGTGCCAACTCTGGATGGACTTGGCGCATGTGGTGGCGGCGCGCATGCAGATAGCGAATACATCAAGATTTCAAAGATGGGTGAGCGTGCTGCGCTTGCTGCTGCGATTACTCGCGCACTTGTAAATAGCTAGTTGATGGACAGCGAAGCATTATTCGAGTTCGAGTAAACCACCACTGCCGAGTGTGCCGGCTGCACGGTATTCATCTATCTTGGCGCGCGTGTCTTGAATATCGAGGTTGCGCATCGTGAGTTGGCCAATGCGATCGAGCGGTCCAAACGCTGCGTCTTCCACACGCTCCATGCTGAGGCGCTCTGGTGCGTACGTGAGGTGCGGACCAGATGTGTTGAGAATCGAATAGTCATCACCGCGACGTAACTGAATCGTGACTTCGCCAGTAATGAGTGAGCCGACCCAATTCATGAGTGGCTCGCGCAGCATCAGCGACTGTGGGTCGAACCAACGACCTTCGTATAGCAAGCGGCCCAAGCGGCGGCCCATCTGACGATAATTTTCGATGGTGTTTTCATTGTGGATTGCCGTGACGAGACGTTCGTAAGCGATGTGCAACAGTGCCAAGCCCGGAGCCTCATAAATACCGCGGCTCTTTGCTTCGATAATTCGGTTTTCGATTTGGTCGCTCATTCCGAGGCCATGTCGACCACCAATAATGTTTGCTTCGTTGACGAGTTCTGTTTTGGAATCGAATTCTTTGCCATTGAGCGCAACTGGCCAGCCTTCTTTAAAGCGCACAACGACGTCTTCGGTCTTAATTTTTACTTTTTCGTCGTAATGCGCAACACCCATGATTGGCGCAACGATGTGCATGCTTGTTGAAAGCTCTTCAAGAGTTTTTGCTTCGTGTGTTGCGCCCCAGATGTTGGCGTCCGTGGAGTAAGCCTTTTCTGCTGAGTCACGATACGGCAACTTTTTTGCTGCCAAGAACGCACTCATCTCGGAGCGGCCACCCATCTCGCGCACAAAGTCTGCGTCGAGCCATGGCTTGTAGATGCGCAAGTTTGGATTGGCAAGTAGCCCGTAGCGATAGAAGCGCTCGATGTCGTTGCCTTTGTATGTGCTGCCGTCGCCCCAGATGTCGACGTTGTCTTCTTTCATCGCGCGCACAAGCAACGTGCCAGTAACTGCGCGACCGAGTGGAGTGGTGTTGAAATATGTTTTGCCAGCAGTAGTGATGTGGAATGCACCGCATTGCAGAGCAACGAGACCTTCGTGTACGAGTTCGGTGCGACAATCGATGAGTCGTGCACCTTCTGCGCCATATTGCTTTGCGCGGCCAGGAACACCGTCTAAGTCGGGTTCGTCGGGTTGGCCAAGGTTGGCGGTGTATGCGTATGGCAGCGCACCTTTTTCACGCATCCATGCAACTGCTGCTGATGTGTCAAGGCCACCAGAAAAAGCGATGCCTACTCGCTCGCCAACCGGAAGGCTGGAGAGTACTTTGGCGTTTGAAGCAGATGCGTTGGACTGAGGCATGTAACTACGGTACTTACTTTTGGAACTCTAGACCGACTGATTTATCCGACCCGCAAATGTGGCAAGGGCAATCAGTGCTGACGAAACTGCGATAACACATTCCACGAGAGCGACCCCAGGGGTGTTGTTTATATCTGCGGCACCGATGGCACCAAGAAGAAGCGCTGATCCAAAACCAACGTAACTTGCAATATGCCCAAATTTGATTGCTGCAATGATGCTGGCGATTGGTGCGACAAACGGAAGAGCCCACAGCAACATGAATGAAGGGTTTGATTCGGGGCCAAGCCACCACGTTGGCTTGCCGATGTTGCGACTGGTGACGGCAATAGCAATGATCGCAAAAAAGACGAGAAGCCACGAGACCACAGCAACAGTTCGCCAAGTATTGGTGAGCCCTGAAGGATTGTTGGCAGAAGCAGTCACAGCCTGCACAATACAGGCGTTGAGGCTTGGGTCGGATCGCAAATCCGATGCTCGCAGTTAGCCTAAATGGGCATGCCGAATCCACGTTTCGAACGATTTTCCGTATTTTTCCCCATGTGGAACGAAGAGGAATATCTCCAACGCGCGCTCAATGCTGCGATGGAACTCGGTGACGACCTGATTGCTGCTGGAACGATTGGCGATTACGAGATGATTATCGTCAATGATGCTTCAACGGACGCAACAGCTCGACTTGCCGATGAGGCGGTGGCTAGCAATTCTCGGGTCAAAGTTGTGCATCACCCGACCAACCGCAAATTGGGTGGATCAATCAAGTCTGGTTTTGGCGCCGCAACAGGCGACGTGGTGTTGTACACCGATGCTGACTTGCCATTTGACTTTCGCGAAGTACATAAGGCAATGCGTTTGATGCACCAATACGAAGCCGACATTGTTGCCGCCTACCGATTTGATCGAACAGGTGAGGGTTACGTGCGCGTGGTGTACTCATTCTTTTACAACTTGATGGTGCGTGCACTGTTCGGCTGTCGCTTTAGAGATGTCAACTTTGCATTTAAGTTGGTGCGCCGCAAGGTGCTTGAGCAAGTCACGCTCACGAGTGAAGGTTCGTTTATTGACGCGGAGCTGATGGTGAGCGCACGCAAGATGAACATGAGCGTCGTGCAGTTTGGTGTTGACTACTTTCCGCGAACGCGAGGAGTATCTACGCTCAGTTCGCCATCAGTAATTTTTAAGATTTTGAAAGAAGCGTGGACATTGCGTGGTCATCTCAACGCACTAGGACCGAAAAAGAAGTAACTCTGCAGGTGCATGAATAAACATGAGCGACGACTTTTCTGACGACTTTTCTGATCAAGACGAATTCTTTGATGACGAGTTAAATCAGTTCCACACGCAGCCCAGTTTGTATGACCGATGGCGGCCAGCGATTGCTGCAATTGCTGTGTTGCTCACGGTCGTCGCGATATCGGTTATAGCGAACTCAGACAAATCAGATTCGGATGCCAATAATCCAAACGTAATCGTAGATTCAACAAATGTCCCATTGGTCACAGTGCCTCTCACGCGAACAATAAAACCTGGGATGAAAGGCGACGACGTGTTGCGAGTGCAACAGCGATTAGCCGCTTTGCACTTTGATCCGGGCCCGCAAGACAGTGTGTTTGGGCAAAACACCATTCAGGCCGTGTGGGCTTTTGAAAAACTAGTGATGAGTACGCCACGAGAGCGTGCAACAGGGGTTGTCACGCCATCAACATGGGCGATCATGCAATCAGATATCCAGATCAAGCCGCGACGCGACGCCGACACCGCGACGCATGTAGAGGTGTATCTGCCAGAACAAGTAATGATTGTGTTTAAAGAAGGTATACCTGTGGTGATCACGCATATCTCCAGTGGGTCGAATGAAAAATGGTGTGAAGAAGTAGCGATCAGTCCTGGAGAAGATGGAAACAATACTGACGCTGAAATTAAGCGTGGAATTTGCGGAGAGGCAATTACGCCTCCAGGAATTTTCTATTTCTACAATCGTCGTCAAGGAATGCGAGAGTCAAAACTGGGCACGATGTACAACCCCGTGTACTTCAACTACAACATCGCAATTCACGGTGCGATTTTGGTGCCGCTTAAGCCTGCATCGCACGGTTGTATACGCATTCCCATGTCGGTGGCTAGGTATTTTCAGGCAATTGTTGCCTATGGCGACCGCGTCTATGTTTTTGACGGTGTGAAAGAACCAGAAGAGTACGGTTCTCCTGTGCCGCCATTTGATTTACCAGACCCCGACTACACGACAGTGCCAACCACAATTCCTCAAACCACTCTGCCGAACGCAGTCGTAACGACAATTGCTGGATCACCAACAACAATTCCTGTTACTACACCGTAGGAGAATCGCACATGAGCACCCCAGAGATGGTTCCATACGACGAGTTTTCGATGTTTGGTCAAAACATCGCTGAATACTCGATCGGTGCTAGCGCAACACCAGTGGTGCAACGAGTGAGCGTGCAATTGCCCGATGGACGAAAGGTCAGTGCACTCAAGTGGGGAGAAGGCGAACCACGATTGGTGTTGGTGCATGGCACCGCACAAAATGCGCATACATGGGACACAGTTGCATTAGCTCTTGGCTGCCCATTGCTTGCAGTTGACTTACCGGGTCATGGTCACTCGTCCTGGCGAGATGACGCTACATATACGCCACAAAATTTGGCAGATGATCTTGCGGTCGTTGTGCAACAACTGGCACCAAACGCTCAAGCGATTGTTGGCATGTCTCTGGGTGGGCTCACATGTTTGGTTCTTACCGACAAATATCCGCAGTTGGTGCGACATTTGGTGATGGTGGATATCACGCCAGGTGTGACGAGCAAAAAAGCTAAGGCGGTGCTCGACTTTATTAATGGACCACAGAGTTTTGCCAGTTTCGACGATCTTTTAGCGCGCACTACAGAGCACAACCCAACGCGGTCTGCCACAAGCTTGCGTCGAGGTATTTTGCACAACGCGCATCAGATAGCTGATGGAAGTTGGGAATGGCGTTACGACCGCCGCGGACAAATCAATTCAGAGAAAACAAATCTTGAAAATGAATCACCCCGTTCGGCATTGTGGGATGCAATTGCACGACTGCAATGTCCGCTCTTGGTTGTGCGCGGCGGGGCCTCTCCGGTTGTTGATGACGAGGACATCGAAGGCGTGAAAAAGCACTATCCAACTGCCGAGATTGTTGTGGTTGACGGTGCAGGACACAGCGTGCAGGGCGATCGTCCGATTGAGCTGGCAGCGCATTTGCGCCGCTTCGTTTAGTCCCAGACCAACGAATTAGCCTGATCTCATGAAGGTTTTGGCGAAAAAGCTTGGTCGACCGTGTGACACCGATGCTGGCGAAACTCGAAAGCTTCTGGTGAAAGAAGCCCGTCGCTCATTTGCTGACGTTGGCTATGACTTAACGACCAATCGTGCGCTTGCGCAAGCAGCCGGAATTACTACCGGTGCGATTTACCATTACTTTCCATCAAAGCTTGACATGTATGTTGCGGCATACGCCGAAATGCAAGAGGTTGTACAGAGCACGTTTGAAGAAGCAGCGGCAGAACATGAGACGTTCACCGATAAATTTTCGGCCATCTTGGATTCAATAGCACTGATGAGTGCCAAAGATCCGTCGTTGGCAAGTTTCGTTGTTGGGGTTGCATCCGAATCTCAGCGTCACCCAGAGTTGTCAAAAGCAATCGCACCACTTCGTGTTGGGCTTGGACAGTTTTTAGCCAAAATGTGCAATGATGCTGTTGCTCGTGGCGAGATTGTTCCAGGTATAAATGCCCAGGTTTTGCAAGACCTGATCAATGTGGTGCTCACAGGTTTGTCAAGGTTTTCGATAGCAGTCAACGACCAACAGCGCGGCCTTGACGTGATTGAAGGCCTTAAGCGGATTGTGGCTGGGACTGCACAGCACGCCTCTGCCAAATAAATAGGTCGAGCAAAACAATCGCAAGACAGATCCAGATCAGTGCAAACCCTGCAACTCTGGTTGTTGTGATTTCTTCGCTGTAGAGCAGCCAACCAAGTAGAAAATTAATTGTTGGAACGATGTATTGCATTGGGCCAATGAGTGTGAGCGGAATGCGTTGAGACGAAGCCGCAAACAACAGCAGCGGAACAGTGGTGACAAAACCAGTCAGTGCAATGAGCAACCACTGCGTCGATGTGGCGGTGTTGGACACGCTGTCGGTGTGGTTCCAGCACATCGCGACATAGACGAGCGCAGGAATGCACGCGACAAATACTTCTCCCGTCAGGCTCTCGAGTGGTGGCAGTTGCACTTGTTTTTTGAGGTAGCCATAGAAAGTCCATGACGATGCAATGGTGAGTGCAATCCACGGGGCTCTGCCATATCCGACTGTGAGTACAGCCACGCCACACACGGCAAAACAGACCGCAATGATTTGTGGTCTACGAAGTTTTTCGTGCAGAACAAATACGCCAAGCACCATTGTGCACAACGGGGCAATGAAATATCCGAGTGCGGTTTCAATGACGTGGCCATTGACAACAGCCCACACATAGGTTGTCCAATTAATGGTGAGCAAGATACTTGCCAAGATGAGTCGCACCAATGTTCGTGGATCTCGCATCGTTGTCAGTAGCGGCTTCATTCGCTTGGTGGCTGTCATATATGCAATGAGCAAGATTGCCGATGTGGTGATGCGCCAACCGATGAGCTCAAAGGAATCAAAACTCTTGAGATGTTTCCAGAAGATAGTGACAAGACCCCAGATGATGTATGCGCCAAAGCCGAGGGTGATGCCCGATTGGGGCAAGCGCCGCAACGCATTGTGTTGCGTTGCCGCGGCGTTTGGTGTCATAACGTAATCACGGTGCAAGACGCTACTCGTGAGAGCGAGATAACCTGTTGACAGTGATCACCACCACATCTTCGTGGAAGAAGCTTGTTGCTCTTGGCAAAGAGGCTCCACAATCAACCCTGAGTGAATTGTTTCTGGGCGATGCCCAACGAGCCACACGAAACACGCTTGATCTGAACTTTGGCAGTGCCTCAATCGTCGCCGATTTTTCGAAGCAAAACACCACGCCTGAAGTGATTCAAGCCCTGCTCGCGTTAGCGCAAGATGCCTCGGTGTCGACTCGCCGCGACGCGATGTTTGCGGGAGTACCAATAAATACGTCGGAAGGTCAGCCCGCATTGCATGTGGCGCTGCGTGCACCGAGCACTCACAAAATTATTGTTGATGGAATAGACGTAGTGAAAGAAGTGCAACAGGTGCGGCGCTCGATGGCCGACTTTGCCAATGGTGTGCGCAGTGGAAAGATTTGTGGAGCAACGGGTAAGCCATTCACTCACATCATTAATGTGGGTATTGGAGGAAGTGATCTTGGCCCAGCATTGGTGTGGGATGCACTTTCGAGCACGCTGAAGCCATCGCTGCTTTGCTCGTTTGTTTCAAACATTGATCCTGTTGATGTAGAAAAAGTGCTCGAGAATCATGATGCACAACAGACGCTTGTGGTGATGTGTTCAAAAACTTTTTCAACTTCCGAGACTTTGTCGAACGGTCGAATTATTCAGCAATGGCTCGCCGAGTCCGTTGGTGATGCGGGCGTTGCACAACATTGTGCTGTCGTTTCAGTAGAGCCGCAGCGCGCCACATCCGCCGGCATTGCATTTGCTCACTCGTTTAACATCTGGCCGTGGGTCGGTGGCAGGTATTCGGTTTCGTCCGCTGTCAACTTGGCCAACGTTGTCGCATTTGGCTCTGATGTGTTTGACGATTTTTTAAGTGGGATGCGCCTAGTTGATGAACACTTCATCGACGCACCGTTGGCCAAAAACATTCCCGTGATGATGGGTCTGATCAGTGTGTGGAATCGATCGATTTTGGGTCGTGAAACGCAAGCCGTAGTGCCGTATTCAAGCGCCCTGCGATTGTTTGCGCCGTATTTACAGCAGCTGATCATGGAGAGCAACGGCAAGCAGGTGGGCAGCGACGATGCCGTTGTTGCAACGCAAACTTCGCCCGTTGTGTGGGGCAGTATCGGCACCAATTCGCAGCACGCCTTTATGCAGATGCTGCACCAAGGAACTTCTGTAGTGCCAGTGGACTTGATTGGTTTTGCAAAAACACAAGCCGAACACAGTGATGCACATGATTTATTGATGGCCAACATGTTTGCTCAGGCACAAGCGCTGGCATTTGGTTCAGAATCAACCGAACCTCAGCGCGCTATGCCGGGCAATCGTGCATCGACAGTGCTGATGGCAAGTGAATTGTCGGCACAAACGTTGGGCGCACTGATTGCACTTTATGAACACAGCGTTTTTGTGCAGGGTTGTGTGTGGGGTATCAACAGTTTTGATCAGTGGGGCGTTGAATTGGGTAAAAAATTGGCTCAAAAGATTTCCCAACAGATAGCGCAGGGCGTACCAAGCAGCGATCAAGACGCCTCGACTTCGCAATTATTGCAGTGGTATCTCAAACACCAATAAAACATCTAATGTTGCGGGCATGGCCGCAAAGACATCGCAACCCGAGCGCATGATCAACTTGTTGGCACTGCTCGTCCAGCGCACCCAACCGCTTACGCTCAAACAAATTCGCCAGGAGCTTGTCAACCAATATCCAGATGGCGACTCGGCTGCACGTGCTGCATTTGAGCGCGACAAATCTCAGTTGCGCGCGCTTGGAATTCCAATGGACATGATCACGTTGGGTGGAGACAAAGCTGGTGAAGGCGCGTACACCGTTGATCGTCGTCAGTTCGAAATTGGTGATCTTGGCCTCAACGAAGCCGAGCGTTCGGCACTTCAGATGGCCATTGCCACCGTGCGCATTGGTGCAAGCCATGGTGACGAGGCGCTGTGGAAACTGGGCGGAGAGCGAGCACTTGATCGGCCGTCGACAAGTGTCAATATTCAGATGGACGACAGACAGCTACCGGCACTTGCTGCTGGTGTGGTTGAGCATCGAACTCTCAATTTTGTATACAAAGGGCAGCAACGCCAAGTGGATCCGTATGGCTTGTTGTCGCGTGGTGGCTTTTGGTACATCGTTGGCTTTGATCACTTGCGCAACGCGCAACGCGTATTTCGGGTTGATCGGATCGAGGGCGAAATCACCAACGGCGACGCACAGTCATTTACTCGGCCTGACGGTTTTGATCTGGCTAAAGCAGTGCCAACCGAGCTGGAGTTATTGACGGAAGGCGATGGTGATGATGCAATCGCCACAGTGTTGGTAGATGTATCGCTCGCACAACGCGTGAAAGCAGAGTTTGGCGACGGTGCAGTGTTGCGCGAACGGAGTGATGGGTCAATCGAATTCGCAATTCCATGCGCAAACATGAACGCATTTCGCGTCTGGTTGTTTGCGATGGTGGATCGCGCCGAAGTATTGGGACCACCTCGAGTCAGAGAACATATCGTGAATCATCTGCAGCAGATCGCGGGGAATAACTAGTGGCTCTTCGACGTTCTCGCCGCGGCCCGCGAAGCGCTACCGAGATTGTGGCCGGTTTGATGGTGATGCTGCCATGGCTTGTGGAGCGCAAACGGGTCAAATTGTCGGATATGGCCAAGCAATTTAAGTTGACAGAGGCCGAACTAATTGACGACATCATGATGGCCTCGGTGTGTGGCGTGCCACCATATTCTCCCGACGCGTTGATCGACGTGTTTGTAGACGAAGACGAAGTGGTCGCTGAAGTGCCATTGATGTTTTCTCGACCATTGCAACTGAACTCGGCAGAAGTGTTTGCGCTTACGGTGATGGGTAAAGCAGCAATGCGCTTGCCCGGGGCCAACAAATCTGGTCCGCTAGCAACAGCGCTCAAAAAGTTGCGTCCGTTGTTGCCGTCTGACGACGGGGTAGTGGTAGTGGATCTGAAGCCCGTTGCATTTCTTGAAGAATTGCGCAATGCGGTTGCGCCTGGTGCTCATCTATTGATCACCTATTTCACGCCAGCTTCTGCTGCACGATCTGAGCGCACAATTGTTCCGCGCAGTGTGTTTGAGCGCGGTGGGCATTGGTATGTGTCTGCGGACGACGACAAGTCGGGTGAAGTGCGCGAGTTTCGGAT
>CAFAAG010000033.1_pt1 | contig 10762 bp, 8 predicted proteins | sample 7267441 | NCBI WGS metagenome assembly CAFAAG01 (sample SAMEA6813978, study PRJEB35770) | uncultured Acidimicrobium sp. | biome: Freshwater; feature: Freshwater reservoir; material: water | place: Czech Republic | collected 2016-08-15 | depth 30m m | reverse complement strand
GGTACCACCCCGTGAACGCTCATCAGGAAACTGGGGGATTGGCAGGACGTTGAACGCCGAACACGAGTGACGATCTGACTGTTTAAAGCCAGACAGGATTGTGGGTGACGCTTTTCGTGGATTTCGATTCCCGGCGTCGCCTCAATTGTTTATGAGTTTATTTATCTTGTACTAAGAACGCCTTGAATGCGATGATTGCAATGTCATTCCACGGTTCTTTTAGGTCATCTTCGCCACTGATATCGAGCAACGTATGGCCAAAGAACACAGCTTGTTGCCAGTAAGAAAATGCTCTCACATTGATGTCTGGGCGTAGCCAGCCTTTATCAACAGCAATTTGCATGGTGTTTGCTAAGTAGTTGCTTCCTTCTATTTGGCTTTTCCGGATCTTTTCTGCAAGTGTTGGATTGTGTTGTGCCAGGGCAAGTGCGCGCACACGGCGTCGTCGAGACTCATCTGATTCTGTATTTGTCGCAGTTCTCACCATTAACTCTAAATGCGAAGCAAATTCGTCTATATTTCGGGCATTTTCCGTGAGAAGACGAAACAGTTGGTTTCCCTGGTCATATGACTCGAGCAGAAGGTGAATCTCGGCTGCAATGATCAAACCGTTTTTGCTCCCAAAATGGTGATACAGCGAGCCTTTGGAGATCTTTGACTTTGCTAGAAGGTCATCCAAATCGAATCCAGACAAGCCATTTGTGTCGAGTTCAATCAGGGCAAGGTCAATCAGGCGTTGCCTCGTGGAGACTTTAGGAGTGGTCTCAACTTGCTTCTTGGCCATGTTTCTAGACTAATACCGTGAAATCATACTTAATGTCTATTTATAAGAAATATTAACTAACTTCTGCATTTATTATCTTTTTGGTGTACGGTATCCCTAAGTTTAAAACAATTAAGTCAACAACCATAAGGAGACGAAATGTTTATGCCATCGAATATCAAAACCAAGAATATTGGTGCTTTAGGTGTCGTTCTGGCCATAGTTCTGATGTCGTGTGGGGGAAGCAGCTCTTCTTCTAATGCTGGACGTTCGAAGAACGTCGCACTTGACTCGACTGGTACATGTAACCCAGATGGTGGCGAGATTGCGGCGCTTGATGCCACAAATAAGGCGTTGGGCGATCAGTACGACATTGACATGAACGCAGTGCCAAGTCCAGGATCTCCGAACCAGGATGCATTGAAGGACTCAACGTTGACAGGTGAAGATCTCACAAAAGCGCAGACAGACGCGAAAGAGGCTGACAAACAATTGTATGTTGAGTTTTTAAATAGTAAAAAGCCCATCGCGGATAAGTATGACTCCGACTTGGTGAAAGCTGCAAACGATTGGCAGGCTGGTATCAATGAAGCGTGTACAGCACTTCTTGCCACAGCAAACAATACGACAGATGCAAATTCGGCTTTAAGTATTTTAAATAAGGCGATATCCGATGCGGTTACCGCTTACAACAACACAACGAATGCGAATGACGCGATAGCTGCGTACAACACTGCTGCAGTAGCTGCAGCTAATGCATATAAGACTGCAACAGGACTTGATCCAAATCCATATCCGGTTCTCAAGCAGGCAGTGACCAACAGCATTGCTATCGGATCCGAAGCTGGAACTTCGACAGGATCTGTCGATGCAGACGTTACATTTTCGGTTACCTGGCAAGGCAATATAGCCACGGTTGATCTATTGGTTCCGGAGGATTTGACTGCCTCTGATTATGCCTTGAGCTATAGCGACGCAAAGTGCGATGGAAATTCCGCCGAAAATTATTTCTCAAGACAACGTTTGATCATTGACTTCTCGCAGTGCACAAGCGTGAAAGTGTTTGCTGGAAAAGGTGGAACTGACGTTTGGGGAGCCAAGTTAATTGAAAAGCCTGCTGCAACGGTAATCACTACTGCAAATGACCCAACTGGTGTCGTCACTTTTGAGACAACCAACGGCGTGACGCGGGCCCTTTTTACTTGGTCGGTACCGAACGGCAACAAAACTTACTTTACGAGAAATGATCAGGAGGGTTATGAATTCTCCACGCTCAATTCAAATGATAACCAAGGATCAATGTATTCAAACGCTATAAAACCGGGATGTAACTCTGGAGAATTTCAGATTGTAGATGGCACTAATGGTCCAACTCTCTTAAGCAGCAAGTATTCAGTGTCTGCTACAGGATCCCCAAACTGCAATGCGACGTCTGGGGGGGTCAATAGTTTGAAAGCAGACCCGAAACTGGGCGCCGTTTCGTACAGTCAATATTCGGGGAATATGTATGGAATGGGTGTCTTTGCATCTGTCTATTTGGTTATTCCAGAAGGTGGATCATCGGATGGCTGGAGTATCACAACGAGTGGTATCAGCAGAGGTGGTTTTTTTGATTCGGGTGCTGGTTCGAGGGTGCAGGCAGGGGATACATCTGCGGGTGTGTCTTTTCTCCCTAATACAAATGGCAGTGCGACCGGACACGAAGAAAGCGAATTTCAGTTAGTTCACAATGGCGAGGTAGTCGAGAGGATTTCGATTTCCTACGACGAGGGCTTATCCGTTGTAAACGAGCGACTTGCAAATGAGGTGATTGTGAATGGACCCTATGACCAAGGCTCAACTGTGGTTTTTTATGTCTACTCTGGATCATATGGGATTATAGGAAATAGGTTTACGGTCGGAATTAAGAACAGCACGTGCGCAACGGCTACGTGTGACATGCAGGTACAAGGTAATAGTTACACAATGAAACTCAAACAAGGCAATAAGGGAACATTTGTTGTGTTCAACGGCTCGACGGAAGTTTATAGTAGGGCCTTTGCCTACAGCCCGATAACCGACCAGTTTCCCTACAAGTTGAACGTAAAACAAAATACGGACAATAAATCATTGGAAATCAGCTTGAAGTTATACTCCTTGGAAAGTACCGATGTGCATTTGCAGCACATCTCCATGTGGGGTGGTTCGATCGAAGTCACTGGTGGTGGTACTTGCGAGACATTGACATTCACCAAGACATGCACCGGTCTGTCGGGTTCGGGACAAGTGATTCTTTCGATGACACCGAATGGAGAATCTGAATCTTATTTACTTGATCAATTTGATTACCAGTTCGGTGCAGTCTCGGCACCTGGTGGTGCTGCAGGCACTGGAGGCACGGGTGGTACGACATCTGGTGGTGCTGTAGACACCGGAAGCACAATTGCGTCTGGTAGCACGGTTGCTTCTAGCAGCACGGTTGCTTCTAGCAGCACGGTTGCTTCTAGCAGCACGGTTGCATCTGGTGGCACATCAAGTGGAGTGGTGGACATAGCAGCTCTTCCATTCGTGGAAGGCGTCGTTGTTGCTCAGGTGCTTGACACGAACCAAACCGAAATTAGTTGTGATGCGGGCTGTATCGATTCATTATTGGCTAACACAAATATCACTGGTGAGATATTTGTGAGTGTTGATGGCGAAGCGATGCAAAAATTGGATGCCACAACAGTAATTAAGGTTGATAAGTCGTCCAGTATGAAGATCGAGATTCGTCCAACAGATGGCTCGAAAATCCTTACATCTGAAATTGAGTTTATTGAGCGTCTAGAAAGTGGTATGGCTGGTTCAACTGCCACTCAAACCATGAATACGACCTCACCAAAAACGTGGGTCATATTCATTCTTGGTCTCAGTGTGTTGATCTTGATCGGTTATGCACCGGTTATTCGTGCTCGATCAAAGAAGTAGGACGCAGGTAGAGGCTTTTCGGGGGCGAGTAGTTGGTACTCGCCCCCGATCAACACTTTCAAGTGAAGTTCATGCCAATCGTCGAGATGAATAGGCGCATAACACCCATAAGGCGAGCCTTTCTCATCGCCTTTACGCTGCTGATAGTCGCCGCCTGTGGTGGTGGAGCAAGTAGCGACCCAACAATTGATTTGGTTCCGGTCGCCACTGAGTTGCGTCCGACTCCGGATGGTTATGCGTTTGCGAACTTTGCTGCAGGTGCTTCTCCCGAAGAGTTCACTACCGATGATCTGGTAAAGATGTTTGGGGCTGAAGCTTGCACTGGCGGCATTGAAGCCGCTTGTGAACCGATAGCCGAAGCTGCAGCGTGGGCGCGAATGGTGAACCAGGCTCGACAGCCTGGTCATTGTGAAGGAATTGTAGTCGAAGCATCGAAACGTTTTAATTTAAGTTTGTTGCCACAAACAGTTGAATTAGTAAACGAAGGCGAAGTAACACATCAGATCATTCGTACATTCGGAACTCAATTTCTGCCCGAAGTGCAAAATGAGACCAATGAATGGCAAAAGAAATCGTTGTCGGCGATCGTTGCTGAACTGGTTGATTCATTTAAAACTGGTAAACCCAAATATTCGATGGGTTTGTATGTCGAGCAAGGTGGGCATGCACTACTTCCGTATGCCGTTGAGTTTCCATCACCCGAGTTAGCCAGGATTCAGTTGTACGACTCCAATTGGCCGGGTAAAAATCGCTACGTTGAGGTTGATTTGAAAGCTAAGACATGGCAGTTTTCATTCTCAGGAGAAGATCCAGCGAACGACCCAGATGCGTGGACTGGCGGCGAAGGGTACATGGACCTTACGTCTCTTGATACACGCAATAATTCAACGTGCCCATTTTGTGCGAGTAAGACAAAAGTCAAGAACTCAATGATTGTTATTTCATCGGTTGACCGAAACTGGTCGGTCACGACAGATAAAGGTGTTTATTCGCCGATCACAAATAATTTAGTTGAAGGTATTGTTTCGAGACCGATTCGTGGATCAGTGTCGCCTAGTGGCGTGAAGGCACTTGAATATGTTGTTTTTGTCGAAGGCAACGATCTGAAACTTAATTTGCCGAATACAACAAGCGCATTTATTTCTCAGGGCAGTGCCGTAGTGCAGTTGACTACAACAACATCGAGCGATGATCGAACGGTGTCAATTTCCAACACTTCGGTCTCAGTGGACGACCCAACGGTAAACGTAAAAATTGCTAGCGGTGACCTTGCTGCTGATGTCGCAGGGGATAATACGGTAATTGATATTGCTAATAAGCAATTGAATATCTCGGTTGAGACGACCACTGGGCAAAAAATCGAAGCAGTGGTAAATCAGGAAACTCCAGCAATTTCGGCAAAAGCTCCAGAATTAGGCTCGACTGACTTTGTCGTAAAAACGCAGACTGTAGATAACAGCCTCCAGATTCGTGAAATCGCCAGAGATGGATCAGAGGTCGTTAAAACCCAGTTGGCTACGAAGTTGACAGAGCTAAGCGCTACAAGCATTGATATACCCGAAGTCCTGCAGAAATCTGAAGTTAAACCAGGATTACCGCCACGTGAGAACCGAGATCTTGCAAATCCTGAATACACGGCTGATGCACCTTTCACGCCAACTGAAGGGCTGCTTGTGTCAAAGCTCGCCGTAAAAACGGAATTGTCGACACCATTATTAGCTGCGGTTAAAAACGAAGCGCTTCCTGAGTCGGTAGCAAGTTCGGTATCGACAAGCACTCCGACAACTACAACAGTGCCCCCATCCTCGACGACCGCTACACCAACAACAGTTAAGCCGACTACCACGACGACAACAACGACTGTGCCACCAACTACAACTGTGCCACCAACTACAACTGCACCATCAACCACCACGACTACATCATCGACAACCACGACTGTGCCACCAACTACGACTACATCATCGACGACCACGACAACATCATCGACGACCACGACCACGACCACGACCACGACAACGGCACCGCCAGTCACAACAACGGCACCACCAGTCACAACAACGACAACGACTATCGCTGTAACTGTGCCGGGTGCTCCAACTTCGGTTTATGGCACTTCCGGTAATACTCAAGTTTCGTTGACTTGGTACGCGCCTGCTTCTACCGGAGGGTCAGCGATTACCGATTATGTGGTGCAGTTTTCCACTTCAGCATCATCAGGATTTACGACCTTTAGTGACGGCACATCTTCTGCGACCACTGCAACGGTTACTGGTCTCACCAATAGCACGGTTTACTACTTTAAAGTTGCGGCAGTTAACTCTGTTGGCACGAGTGCTTACTCGGCTGTGTCGTCTGGTGTGACGCCAGGCGTCGCGTCAGCGCCGACGAGCCTAACTGTTTCATCTGGGCCTGCTGGAATGAACGTTTCGTGGACAGCGCCTACTTCTACTGGTGGCTCGGCAATTACTGACTATGTCATTCAATACACAACTTCCGCTGGTTACAGTTATGTAACTTTTGGCGACGGCACTTCTACAACAACATCTGCCACGATCACAGGCCTGATTGCTGGCAGCACGTATTACATTCGCGTCGCTGCAGTAACTTCTTTGGCGACTGGTACGTACTCCTCGGAATCGTCGGGTGTACTTTCAAAAACATGTGCGAACGGTGGTGTTTGCGTTTTGGGTAACACTGGACCTGGTGGTGGCAAAGTGTTCTACGTATCCTCGTACGCCTTCGCATCTACTGGATCTGACTGTGGATCAAGTTGCTATTACCTCGAAGCCGCAGCAAGTGACGTGAGCGGTCCATTTACATGGTGTTCAACGAGTTCGCGAACCAATGCGATCGCTCAGGGCATTGGCGACGGTATGGCTAACACCACCACTGCAGACTCAACTTGCACATCTGGTGCAATTCAACAAGCTGCGGATTATCAGTCGACAATTGGTGGAGTGACTTTTACGGACTGGCATCTGCCGTCAAAGAACGAGCTCAACCAACTATTCACCAATCAGTCGCACGTTGCTGGTCTATCACCTCAGTTTTATTGGAGTTCGTCAGAATTCTCTAACCCTGAAGACCCAACTTATGTAGGTGACGGTGTTTGGACTCAGGACTTTGGCGGAGGCACACAGTATTTTAGTTATAAGGGACCAAATACCGCTGGAACTCGCCCAGTGCGAGCTTTTTAACTATTTATCTATTTCATATATTTAGTTTTTGATTTGCTATTCCACGTCTTCTTTGGTTAAAGCCAGACAGGATTGTCGACGACGGTTTTCGTGGATTTCGATTCCCGGCGTCGCCTCAAATCGTTTCAGGTAAAGTTGGCATTTATGGCAACGATTGACGACTTTGGTCGACCCGAACCCGAACCAGCAGCAGGCGAGATTGAAACACTGCTTGGGTTTCTTGACTATCAACGTGCGACTCTTAAATGGAAGTGCAAGCGAGTTAATGCTGCGGGTCTTTCGACCAAGATTGCAGCGTCATCGATGACTTTGGGTGGACTACTGAAGCACATGGCCTTTGTGGAGAACGAATGGTTTGCCCGTTGGCTACCCGACAATGAGCGAATTGAGCCGTGGTGTTCCATTGATTGGAGCGCACAGCCAGATTGGGAGTGGGAGACAGCAGCAAATGATTCTCCTGCAGCACTGATGGGTCAGTGGCTTGAAGCAGTTGATTTGTCTCGCTCAATTACCAAAGAAGCTCTGGCGAGTGGCGGGCTTGATCAGTTGGCGAAGCGCAAGTGGCCAAATGGTGATGCGCCAAGTTTGCGCTGGATCTTGGTGCACATGATCGAGGAGTATGCACGACACAACGGTCATGCCGATTTGTTGCGCGAGTTTGTTGATGGAGAGACCGGTGAGTAGCACCGCGCCGACTGCATTTACGCCAGCGGGAGGTTATGGCGACACGACGAAGGGCCGTTACGAGCGTGAGCTTCCTGCGCCAATACTTAGCGATGATGAAGTGCTAGATAATGGCGTGCCAGATTTGCGCGGAATTTGGAAGGTCGCGGAGCTGTTAGTGAATGGTGTGGCTGCACCTGCCGATCATCATTTGTGGGCTCACGTTGAACGGATAGAACAAGCGGGTAACCGTGTGATCGTTGTTGGCGGAGGAGTGATCCATGACTTTGCATCGTGCGATGGCACTCTCGAAAATGGTTTACACGATGTGATGGCAATTGATTTTTCAACTCCGTTGCAGGTTGCTGCAACATTCGATGATGGCGTGTTGGTAATGCGACCACACGGAATGCCGGTTGAAGTCAAGCGCTGGCGCGAGGGTGAACAGCTGGTGTGGGAATACTCAATTGCTTTTACTGCGCGGCTAAATCGGATTGCTTAGTCGTGCAATGAACCATCAGGCATTGTTGCGCCAGTAAGTTCTACACCGGTCATATTTGCGCCTGTCATCACTGCGCCAGTCAGGTTTGCGCCAGTGAGATCGGCATGTGAGAGATCGGCATGATCGAGCACTGCGCCAGTCAAGTTGCAGAAGATCATGTGTGTGTGGCGCAAATATGAATTGTGCAAGTTTGCGCCAGTGAGGTCGGCTTCTGAAAGATCGGCCTCCGACAAATCGGCGTGATCAAGGATGGCGCTTGTGAGATTTGAGTTAGAGAGATCAGCTTCAAACAGATTTGCAAGAACGAGATTTGCACCTGAAAGGTTTGCTCCAGAGAGTTCGGCACCTTTGAGATACGCATGTTTCAAATTGGCTTTTTGAAGATCGGCACCGCTCTCGATCTTGTAGCCATTGACGTTCATGTAGGGACTGTAGTACCGATTGGTCTCGTGGTCATTGGCCTCAGCAGAGGTCGTGCAAACACAGCGCAACCGACCATGACTACGGCAAAAATAATGAATGGGCCACGAAGCCCCATGTAGCGCGCAGCAATGCCGCCGAAAGCTGCACCGAAAGGTACGACACCCCATGACACCGTGCGAAATGCGGCATTCATGCGACCAAGCATGCGGGCTGGTGTGAGTTGCTGACGCAATGTTGTGTTGACGATCATCCAAAGACCGTTTCCTACACCGAGCAGGATGTAACTGGCGATTGCCACATATCGACTGGACGTGAACGCGATACCGATAGACGAGATGGCCCACACCCAAAGTGCGACTGCGATTGTTCCTGACGATTCAAAGCGGTTGGATATTGGACCGACAAGAAATCGGCTTGCGACCGTACCCAGTGCTGCACCAACAGACAAAGCAGTAAACGTAATTTTGCCGCTGTGGAGTAAATCGGATGTATAGAGAACCAAAAGTGCGGCGGCTGCGAAGTAAAAGAAATTGAGAATGGTGAGAATTGCCGTGAGTCGGCGCAGCACGGGGTTGTCGCGCAGAAACCGAAGGCCGTCAAGCATGTCATCGCGTAAACGTGAGGTGGGGGATTCAACTCCGTGCACATTAGGTATTGCCTTAATGAGTGCTGCCGAACCAGCAAAAGTGATGGCATCGGCAGCGAATGGTAGGGCCGATGCGGTGTTGAAAAGTATGACACCAAGCGATGGGCCAACAAATTGAGCGCTCGTTACCTGGGCGCTTGTAAAGCGTGCATTGGCAACCATTAATTGGTCTGGAGCAATGAGATCGGGCAAAATTCCCTGTGCGCAGTTGGTGTGCAGTGTCTCGCAAATGCCGAGTGCAAACGCACACGCATACAACACCCAAATGTTTGTGTGGTCAGTGACGATGGTGACCGCGAGCGTGGCAACGATGGCACAACGAGCGATGTCAGAACCGATCATGAGTCGACGGCGATCCATCCGATCTGAAATAGCGCCGGTAAAAAGTGAGAACAATAACCACGGAAGTTTGGTGGCAATGGTGATGCCCGAAATGAGGACTGGGTCTCTAGTTAGCAGGGCGGCGAGTAGAGGAAACGCAGTAAGAAACATGCCATCACCGGTGCAGGATGACCACACCGAAAAGATCAGTAACCGAAAATCTTTGCCCAGCGAGCGTTGTTGACGATTCACCTGCTACTGCATACCTGGTGCGCTCGTGATCACGAGGCAAGACTAATCGTGAGTGGTGGGTGGTGTTAGTTGGTTGTTAGCCAACGACCAATACGAGCAACATCTTGCCGGTTGTGTGGCTCTCTACGTCGAACTGTCCTGCCTGGTCAACGACCAAACTGATAACGCCCGGCTCACCCTTTTTGGCTTCTGCACCAACGTCGTAGACGTGAAGATGGTAATCCTGGTCTTCGTTCGCATCGGTGAGCGTGATAGTGACTGCTGATCCGAGCGCTACTTTGACGACTCGGTCGCCAGCAAGAGTGTCATAATCGTCTGTTCCTACAATTACGTTGATGCTGATGCTTCCGTCTGCGTTTACGACGGCATCTGACGGGGCTGCGACCGTTGATGCTGTTACATCCATAGAATCTTCTTCGTCTGCCGGCATTGATGTCTCTGAAGTGCTGCTCGACGATGAGCCACATGCTGTGAGTGTGAAAGCAATAAGGGATGAGATGACAATGTGTTTACGCATTCGAAGAGCGTAATCCAAAGTAATTATCCGTGGTCCATTAGTGATTGTGACTGATGTCCGAAATTGCATGGAACTTTCTCAATTCTGTAGGCACGCCTTACGAGTCGTAGTCTTGCGTCATGGGTTCTCGGGTTGCAGTAATTACAGGTGGTGCGCAAGGCATCGGCAAGCAAACGGCACGAGTGCTGAATGATCTGGGTTGGTCGTTGGTACTGCTCGATCTACAGGCTGTCGACGTGTCTATATATATCGATGCAATATCGCTTGTGGGCGATATTACGAGTGAGGAGTTCGTGCAGTCGGCTGTAGACACAGCAATGAAGCGTTTTGGTCGTGTCGATGCACTTGTTAATAACGCTGGCATCTCATGTATCAGCGCAGCACTCGATACACCAGCTGATCTCTATCGCAAAGTGATTGATGTAAATCTTGTTGCACCCTTCTTGCTTGCCAAAGCTTTTGGCAAAGTGATGGTTGATGCAGGTTCTGGGGCCGTGGTCAATGTTGCGTCAGTCGCTGGCATGCAGGG
>CAFAAG010000032.1_pt1 | contig 10812 bp, 8 predicted proteins | sample 7267441 | NCBI WGS metagenome assembly CAFAAG01 (sample SAMEA6813978, study PRJEB35770) | uncultured Acidimicrobium sp. | biome: Freshwater; feature: Freshwater reservoir; material: water | place: Czech Republic | collected 2016-08-15 | depth 30m m | reverse complement strand
CTGAGGGGTTTCGCACCCCAACAAGATTACTCGCCTATTGGCGTAACTAAACAGCGACAACCAGAATGCGCAATCGGATGCGAATGACCAGTTGGAAAATCGGCTCCAAGCGCAGTGGCACCCGCAAGCGAATTGTCTTCAGCGTCTGCACATGGTGGGCCGTTTGGATCAACCATCCAGCACACCGATGTTCCTTGATCAAGCACTAAGTATGCGCCGCGGCTGTAAGCCAAGCGAGCAATGTCACCGATGTGCTGTTCGACACGCTGCATCTTCCATTCGCGGTACACACTGCGAATGAGTTTTGACATCTCTTCGCGATCTCCGTCACTCTGCTCGACACAGCGCTGAATTCGATCTCGAAGTGGTCGCACCAACACATCATCAATATTTTTTGACATCACCTGCATCACTGCCGACGACGTGACTTTGCGACGCAGGTCTGCTTTCAAACTTGACGACAAACTTTTTGCACCACCCATTGCGGCCGACATCACATCTTCAGCAATTGCTTCTACATAACCCTGCACATGCGAGGCAGGTTCGGGCAAAACCTTTTCAAGAGCCACTGCTGCTTTTTTGCCTTGCAGATAGGTAAGCATCGCATTCTCCTCGTCGGCGAGTGCTCTCTTTATTTTGCTGGTCAGCGTCACAATGATTGGTGCCAACACTTCATCGCGATGGACGAAAACCGATCCGTCAACCTTCGGAATTACCGCTTTTGCTTTTGGAACAACCGCCTTCGGCGTGGCAGTGCGTGCAATTTCAGCGGTTGATGTCTTGCGCAAACTCGCAAACAAATCATCGACTGATTTCTTGGCTGGTGTCTTGGACGTCTGAGGTTTTACTTCAGCAATCTTTGGTGCTTCGACCTTGGCGATCGGTGCTGCTTCTGGCACCACTACTGGCACTACTACTGGCACTACTACTGGCGTAATAGTCGCTTCGCGATGCTTCTTACCAAAAAGCTGCACTACTTCAGCCAAGTGTTCTACGGCAGGAACATCCGTAGACGGATGATCGGACATACCGACTTGTTCTTCGTGAATCGAAGTGATAGTTGTTTCAACTACTTCTTCAATGATTACTTCTTCAATAATCTCATCGTCTGCAACCAGCTCTTCCAGCATTTCTTGTTCCACGACATCAGTCACCTGAGTGCCGGCCATTTTTTGTGGAATGGCCTCGGGGTCCTGCGTGTGGTCAACAAAACCGTTACTGTTTTCACTGACTGGTTTAGTTATTCCAGTTGCGTGAGCGACTTCGTTTGACAAATCATCAAACTCAGCAAGGTCACCAACTACGTCATTGGCGGCAAGGCGGGCCCTATCAAATGCATTCACCAACCTGTCACGGCTGTGAATCAATTGTTCGATTTGTTGACGAGCCAGTTCGCGACGGCGAGCAAGTTCAGATAACACTTTTTCGCGATATTCGCGCGCCTCATTGACCATCTCGCGGCCTTGTTGCTTGGCCAATTCAAGTTCGGCCTCCACATCAGACGCAGCGTCGCTACGACGTCGCGAGGTTTCAATATCGGCATCTTCGCGAACGCGAATTGCATCAGAATTGGCTTCACGTACCAAACGCTCTGCGGCCTCGGCAGCACGCACTCGCATCTGAGCGGCGGCTTCGCGTGCAACAGTGAGTACGCGCGCGGTTTCTTCGCCCAGCAGTGCAGTCACGGTCTCTTCGTCAAGCACTCCTGGTCCAGACATGCCGCGGGTCTGCATCGCACGCAATTCGCTTTCCAAGAAGCGCTCACGCTCTTGTAGCCGACCTAGTTCGGCTGAAACACTGCGTAAAAAATCACGGACTTCTTCTGTGTCAAAGCCACGTCGTGTGACCGTGAATTGCGCCGAGCCAACTGCCGTCGGCGAGGACGGGTCGGGGCGCGAAAAAGAAATCGCCATGCAAACAAGAGTACGCCTTTGCTAGAGCTCGATTGTGGCATTGCTTATGCCACTGCCTCCAAGCGATTCGAGAATTGCAAGCGCTTCGGTCAAATTGGCGACAGGTTCGATGCGCACTGACGACCCAACTGCGCGTCGCGCAGCGGCCAGTTCTTCTTCGCTTTGTCCCTTTGGTACCAAAAACACCTTTGCACCAGCAGCTTTTACGGCAACCGCCTTTTGTGCGAGCGCACCAATTGCGCCAACAGATTCGTCTTCTCCGATTGTGCCAGTGGCTGCGACCTTTACTCCACCCATCAAGTCGCCGGGTGTGAGTTCGTCCAGCAACGCAAGCGTAAATGCGAGTCCAGCAGATGGTCCGCCAATCTGGTCGGTGTCGATCCCCACTTCAAATGGAAGTTGTACGGTGCGTGTATCAGCCGGGATGAACCCAATGATCGCTCGTGTTGGAGTATCAGGATCGGCAATTAATTGAATTCTTTTCGTCACCTCTGCCGATGAACTATCTGTTGCATCAGCCGGTTTGATTGTCAGTGTCACGATGTCGCCAGGTTTATGGCCCGCCATGAGCGGAGTGAGCTCAAGGAGTGTGGGAGTTGGCTCTCCGTCTAATGAAGTAATCGTGTCGCCGAGTTGTAATTGTTTGCAGCCACTGAGCGGGCCAGGGTTGTCGATGCACACGAGTTCTTCAACAATGATGTCTCCATACACAAACGATGCGTCGAGGCCCATTCTTGTGTAAGCAACATATTCGGAAATCTGTTTAGCGGTCGTCATCGATTGATAACCAAGACGCTTCTGTTCAGACGGTGTCGATGTTCCATACCGTTCTTTATACGTCTGTACGTCAACATCATTATCGAGTGCGCCAGCGAATGCATCGAGCGCGCTGAGTTTGCTGCCAAATGCGGTTACAAAAAGTATCGGGGTTTTTGCTGGATACCGCATCACTTTTGAAAGTGTCGTCTTATCAAATGTCAATCGATCGGAGACCTGTTCGGCCGAACCCGGCGCAAGTTCCCATAATTTAAGTGGAGTAAGTGATGCAGCAATGACCGCGACAAGCCCTATCCAAGCAATCGTGAGTATCGGCAATGCCCACCACAGACGACGATTAATGCGCGCAGTATTGCTCGCACTGCCAGCAATCAGCGGGGCGCTCTGCACGGACGGCGGCGGGAAGGGTACGCTGTTATCCATCGTGGTGCTGTTTTCTTCGCTCATCGCTCTTTCCGTGGCTACTTCTGTTGCTGGTACCACCGTCAGAACTTTATTGATTGTTGTGCTGACACTCGGCGCCATCTTGTTGGTGGGTCGCTCTAAGCCTGCCACGCCAGAACAGGGTTCGGCTGTTCGGGTTAATACTCAAAGGGCGATAAATACACCTCTATATAGAGAGCCAGATCAGAAGCAACGCATCAACGCGGCATCCCAGCTTGGTGTGGGGTCGCTCGTGGCGGGGGCAATGCTCGCATTGATCGTTTCAGTTGTGCTTGCGCACTTAGTTACAACAACAACGAGCCTGCTCAAATAAGGACCAGACCATGGCTAACAGCACCGTCGCAATAATTCCGGCACGTGGTGGTTCAAAAGGTATTCCTGACAAGAATCTGCAACATGTCGGCGGCCTTCCGTTGCTGGTGCGAACGATACACGCGCTCCAACTTTCCTCCTCGATTTCTATGGTTTATGTTTCAACCGATAGTGAGTCAATTGCTCGATTGGCTTCCGCATACGGTGCAGCAGTCATCATGCGACCTAGTGACTTATCGTCAGATTCGGCTTCAAGTGAATCAGCTCTTCTGCATGCAATTGAAGTGATTGAATCTCGCGGGCAGCAGCCAACATCAATAGTTTTTGCACAGTGTACTTCTCCATTTATTGAGCCTGCTGATGTGGATGGCGTCATCAATCTTTTAGACGACCATGACTGTGCATTGACCGTTACCGAAAATCATGCTTTTATCTGGAGAAATTCAGCGGAGGGTTCTGCTGTCGGTATTAACCACAATCCGATTGAGAGACTTCCTCGACAGATGCTCCCTGCTGAGTATCGAGAAACTGGAGCGCTCTATGCATTTAATACCAAAGAATTTAAATCTGCGAAACATCGATTCTTTGGAAAGATCGGTATGTTCAAAGTTCCCGGTAACAGATCTATCGAAATTGACGATCTTTCAGATCTCGAACTCGCAAATAAAGTGGCGGAATTAATCACGGTGATGCCGACAGATAAAACTTTAAGAGATATGAAAGCTGTTGTTTTTGACTTTGACGGGGTTCTCACGAATAACTTGGTCTACCTGGATGAACTTGGGTCAGAAACGGTTGTGTGTAGTAGGTCCGATGGTTTGGGAATCCAAATGCTTAAAGAGTCAGGCTTCAAACTTTTGATACTTTCTAAAGAAAAAAACAAGGTTGTTAGTGCCCGTGGAAGGAAATTAGGTGTAGAAGTAATTCAAGGTTGTGATGACAAGAGGACTCGACTAGTTCAATGGCTCAGTGAAAACAGTTTGCGCCCAAGCGAGGTGGTTTACATAGGTAATGACATAAATGACCATGACTGTATGGAATTTGTTGGGTTGTCTGTTGCGCCAGCAGATGCGCATCCTTCAATAAATTCAGTAACCATGTGGAAAATGGGTAACAACGGTGGCTCTGGAGCTGTCCGCGAACTTGCCGATGCATTGCTACACAGTCGCAACAACCTGTTGGGTTAGTGTGTTTCGGCATGCAGCATTCAATTCAGATCAACAGTAAAGCGATTGGCCAAGGCCTTCCCGTTTATGTAATTGCCGAAATTGGTATTAACCACAACGGCGATATCGATATCGCAAAAAAACTGATGGATGTAGCCGCGCAGTCGGGTTGTGATGCTGTCAAGTTTCAAAAGCGCACTCCCGAAATTTGCGTACCAGAAGAACAAAAGAGCATCCCTCGCGAAACACCCTGGGGATTGATGACTTACTTTGAATACAAAAAACGCATTGAGTTCGGCGAGTCCGAATTTAATGAAATCCACAAACATGCAATGACCCTTGGAATCGATTGGTTTGCTTCCCCTTGGGATATTCCTTCTGTAGATTTTCTTGAAAGCTTTAAAACTCCTTGTCATAAAATTGCCTCTGCATGCTTGACTGACAGCGAACTTCTTGCCGCAATTAATAAGACTGGCAAACCGACAATAATTTCGACTGGCATGTCCTCCTTGGAAGAGATTGACAAAGCAGTCGAAATTCTTGCTGATGTACCACTCGCTATTGCACAGTCAACGTCAACTTACCCCTGCGAAAATAGTGAATTGAATCTTCGCGCAATTGCGACACTAGGAAATCGCTACGGAATCCCTGCGGGCTATTCAGGTCATGAGCGTGGTGTGCAAGCGACAATTGCAGCAGTAGCACTTGGCGCAACATTTATTGAACGACATATCACGCTTGACAGAAGCATGTGGGGCACAGATCACTCAGCAAGCCTCGAGCCTGCTGGCCTTGAACGACTGGTAAGAGACATTCGCATTGTTGAACTCGCACTCGGAGATGGTGCCAAGCGGGTATACGACAGTGAAATACCAATCAGAGCCAAACTCAGAAGAGTTATTTGATCTAATAGGCTGATCCACAAGATGTTAAGGCGCTTGCGACGTGCAGTACCTATCATTTTTTCAGGCCGAATTGATTGGTTACCACCAAAACAACGACCCGTTGTGCTCATTCATGCAGACGGTTTTAATACGCTGACAAAGTTTGTTAATGCAAGCGACGTCTCGATTCTCGATCCTGAACGTATAAATATATTCATCGTTCTTAAAATGCTGTGTTCATTTCAGAACTCCCACGCACAATACCGCATTAAATTCATTAATGCAGTTCAACCAAAAGTCGTGATTACATTCATCGACAACGATGTGACTTTCTATTCACTTAAAAACCTAGTTTCGGGTCCGCAGTTCGTATCCGTTCAGAACGGACTTCGACATAACTATTCGTTCAATTCGCAAGGTGGACTTCTTGACCAACTGGATGAGGTTTCCAAACAGATTTCTCCAACTTGTGATTACATCTGTGTCTTTGGCCTTGCCTCAGCAAAATTGTTTTCAACCTATATCAATGCCAAAACACTCATTACGGGAAGCATCCAAAATAATTTTCGTGAAACGAATATGCCTCACGCAATAACATCTGATGTCGTATTCGTTTCTCAATTGCAAGCATTTACGTTAGAGGGCAGCTCAGTCAAGGTCTACTTCGGGCAGCGAGGAATCACAATTTCGGAATTTTTTGAAGCAGAAAGACAAATCGTTCGAGCACTAGACACATATTGTGAGGAAAATGAACTACGACTCGTAATCTGTGGAAAACGAGATCAAACACACACATACGAGCGTGAATTTTTCGAAAGCATTCTCCAACCCAAAAAACCAAACTTCTTAGTTCGTGAAAATGGCTCAAGCACTTATGACGCAATTGATGCGACAAGGTTGGTGGTCACCATTGACAGCACAATCGGCTATGAATCTCTTTCCATTGGCAAGCGGGTCGCCTTTATGTCTGGTCGCACTCAATCAGCGGACCCGGTGGGTTTGGCGCAAACACGTGACACCAACTTTGGATATCCGCTCGACCTGCCAGCAAATGGAAATTTCTGGACAAACCAAGCAACGACAACAGAATTAACACGAATTCTTGATTATCTGCAGGTGGTTACTGACAAAGAATGGGCTACTGAAATAGCCCCGTACAATGAGAGTCTCATGGCGTATCAGCCTGGCAACCCAGTTTTCAAGAAGTTGTTACTGGATCTTGGGCTCACATTGATTGATGGAGTGAAATCTGATGCTTAAAGGTTCTTCGATTCTGATTACTGGTGGCACCGGGTCATTCGGCCACGCATTTGTGCCTATGACGTTGGCAAAATACAACCCAAAGAAAGTCGTGATTTTTTCTCGTGACGAGATGAAGCACTGGGAAATGGCCAAGACCTACGGCGATGACGAGCGCGTTCGTTTTTTCGTCGGTGATGTGCGTGACAAGGACAGACTTTCGCGAGCGTTAAGCGGCATTGACTATGTTGTTCATGCCGCTGCCACAAAAATTGTTCCAATGGCGGAATACAACCCATTTGAGTGTGTAAAGACAAATGTGATCGGCGCAATGAACCTCATTGATGCTTGCATCGATAGAGGTGTGAAGCGAGTTGTCGCACTGTCCACCGACAAAGCCAGCAGCCCGATCAATTTGTACGGAGCGACCAAACTCACTTCAGACAAGCTGTTTGTTTCGGGCAACTCATATGCCGGACCGAATGACACCAGATTTTCCGTAGTGCGCTACGGAAATGTGATGGGCTCGCGCGGCTCGATAATTCCATACTTTCTCTCGATGCCCAATTCAACAACTGTTCCAGTTACCGATGATCGTATGACTCGCTTCATGATCACACTCGAACAAGGTGTTGAACTCGTGTGGACGGCATTTGAAGACATGGCCGGTGGAGAAATTTATGTCAAAAAAATTCCATCAATGAAAATATCTGACGTCGCCACAGCATGCTTGCCGCAGGCCAAACATGACATCATCGGTATTCGACCTGGAGAAAAACTCCATGAGCAGATGATCAGCCCAGATGATGCACCACACACATATTCCTACGGCGACTATTTCAAAATTTTGCCTGCGATTCATAATTGGAGTGCGGAATCCGGTCGCATCGGCAAAGGCATACCTGTAGGTGAAGATTTTGAGTATTCATCAAATACCAATACCGAATGGATGTCGGTAAATCAACTTCAAGAATGGATTGAGAAAAATCGGTCGTCAATCGGAGCGATCTGATCGACCATGTTTATTCCCTACGCTCGGCAATCCATCAGTGATCAAGACATCGCTGCTGTTAGTGAAGTACTTCGATCGGATTTCCTGACACAAGGTCCTGCCATTCCGACTTTTGAGACGGCGCTCGCTACATATTGTGGGGCCAAGCATGCGGTAGCGGTCAACAGTGCAACGTCTGCTTTGCACATTGCGTGTCTTGCACTTGGGGTTGGTCCGGGCGACATTGTTTGGACAAATCCGATCTCATTTGTCGCCAGTGCAAACTGTGCTCTGTATTGCGGTGCAATGGTTGATTTTGTCGACATCGACCCTGACACGTTTAACATCAGCGTTGCAGCACTCACCACCAAACTTGAGCAGGCAAGAAAATCTGGTTCGCTTCCTCGCGTTGTTATCCCAGTTCATTTGGCTGGTCAATCATCCGACATGGCGGCTATCCATGCGCTTGCTCAAGACTTTGGATTCAAAATTATCGAAGATGCATCACACGCCGTGGGCGGCACATATAACGGATCTCCGGTGGGCAGTTGTTTATATAGCGATATCACTGTTCTTAGTTTTCATCCAGTAAAGATCATCACTTCTGGCGAAGGTGGTATGGCCCTCACCAATAGCGCTTCCCTATCTGCTGCAATGGAGCGTCTTCGTTCACATGGAATTACGCGAGATAAAAATTTGTTTCAACATGCATCAGACGGTCCGTGGTACTACGAGCAGATTGACCTTGGATTGAACTACCGACTTACCGACATAGCCGCTGCACTTGGGCTTAGTCAGTTTCAGCGGTTAGATAGTTTTGTTGCGCGACGAAATGAAATCGCTCGTGACTACGATTCGCTGTTTTCAGGTTCAATATTCACAACACCAACTATTCACGATGATGTAATTTCTGCATTTCACTTGTACGTCATTCGAATGGCATTTACGGGCGACCAAAAGCAACGATTTTTTGAATTAGCCCACAAAAATGGCGTTGGGCTCAATGTCCACTACATTCCGATCTACCATCAACCTTATTATTCGCAAATGGGATTTGACTCTGCGGATTTCCCAGTTGCCGAAAAGTACTACTCAGAAGCTGTCAGCATCCCGATGTATGCAGACTTGACTTTCGAACAACAGCGGCACGTTGCATCGGTACTTATCTCGACCGCAGCAATGGTCACTCACTAAACCGACCATGAGCAAAATCGCTCTGGGCACTGCACAATTCGGTTTGCCATACGGAATTTCCAATACTCATGGCCAGGTCGACCGCACCGAGATGGACAAAATTTGGCAGGTCGCACGAGGTGCGAACATCACTCTGTTGGACACCGCAATTGCATATGGCAACTCAGAGGAAAATATTGGTGCTTCAGAATCCGTTGGATTCGACATCGTCACAAAGCTTCCACCACTCCCCAGCCCGGAAACATCGGTAACACAGTGGGTGCACGACCAAATCCAAAATTCTCTAGCCAAACTTAAGCGCAATTCGGTTTATGGTCTTCTTCTCCACAATCCAGCAGATCTCCTCGCTGCCACCGGAGACCAACTTCTTGCTGCGCTTGTCAATCTCAAACAAGAGGGCTTAATCAAAAAATTTGGTATCTCAATTTATGCACCCACCGAACTCGACTCTCTGTTTTCACGAATTCCCAATTTTGTTCCTGACATCGTTCAGGCACCTCTCAACGTAATAGACCAATCAATGGCATCATCAGGTTGGCTCACACGACTTTCCAAGATGAATGTAGAAATTCATATTCGTTCCGTTTTTTTGCAAGGTTTGCTTCTCCAACAACCAAACGAGCGCTCAGCGGCTTTCAGCAGATGGTCTTCCGTATTTACCCAATTTGATTCGTGGACAAATGCTCAGCAAATGAGCCCACTCGCAGCCTGTATTGGGCATGTGCTGTCGTACTCTGAAGTTTCTCGAGTGATTATTGGGGTTACATCAGCGAATGAGTTGAAACAGATCATTGCCGCATCCACTAGTGAGCACGTTCGTGCTCCACAAAGCCTGCAAGTAACAGACGTAGATTTAATTCAACCTATGAACTGGAATAAGCAGTGAAGGTCCTTGCCATCGTTCAAGCCCGCATGGGATCAACACGTCTACCAAACAAAGTGATGCGTGAGGTTGGCGGAATACCACTTATTGAGTTGTTACTTACTCGACTTTCTCAATCCACAGCAATTGACCAGATTGTTTTAGCAACCTCAATTGACCCAAAAAACATTCCACTGGTGCAACACGTAGAAAGTTTGGGATACCAATCATTCCAAGGCAGCGAGAACGATGTTCTCGAACGATTCGTATTTGCTACGCAACAATTTGCTGGTGACATCATTATTCGCATCACAGGAGACTGCCCTTTAATCGATCCGCAATTGGTTGACGAAGCAATTCACAAGTTCAAGACTGGTGATGTTGATTACCTCTGCAATACCAATCCGCCTACTTTCCCGGATGGGCTCGACATAGAAGTTTTTACTTTTGCGGCATTACAGCGAGCCCACAATGAAGCCCGTACACCAAGCGACCGCGAGCATGTGACTCCATATATTCGAGAATCTGGTCATTTTTCCACGCTCAATGTCGCATCAGATCAAGACTTCTCGAACCTTCGTTGGACAGTGGACGAAGACCAAGATCTTGAAGTGGTTCGCTTCGTGGTTGAACACTTTGCCCCCAACAGACTCTTTTCGTGGAAAGATGTTCTTCGGATATACGAAACCTATTCGGTCGAACTGAACAGAAATTCTGCTATCGGAAGAAACGAAGGTGCAACAATGGGAACTGGTCAAAAACTCTGGAAACGAGCGAAAGCCGTAATTCCTGGTGGCAACATGCTCCTCTCAAAGCGTGCCGAGATGTTTCTTCCCGATCAATGGCCTGCCTACTTCAGTAAGTCAAAGGGTTGCAAAGTGTGGGACCTCGATGGCAACGAATACACCGACATGTCAATCATGGGCATCGGCACCAACATTTTGGGATACGGCAACGATGAAGTAGACGATGCAGTTCGCAAAACTGTTGATGCTGGAAATATGTCAACGTTGAACTGCCCTGAAGAGGT
>CAFAAG010000031.1_pt1 | contig 10896 bp, 15 predicted proteins | sample 7267441 | NCBI WGS metagenome assembly CAFAAG01 (sample SAMEA6813978, study PRJEB35770) | uncultured Acidimicrobium sp. | biome: Freshwater; feature: Freshwater reservoir; material: water | place: Czech Republic | collected 2016-08-15 | depth 30m m | reverse complement strand
GCATGATCGACGAGGCAGCATGGACACGCACTGTGGATCTCTCGCAAAACGCGAAGAACCTCGAAGGCGGCACCGTGTTGACCAAGGCTCCAGACGCAGCAGCACACACAAATGACATTGTGACTGCAGCGCTTGCATTGCTCACCGAAAAGGGAATCGACATTAATGGCGCAGCATTTGCACCACTCACTGTCACCCTTACCGAAGGTGGCAACTGAGTTAAGTCAGAAGTAAAAAAGGGCGGGTCGCTTCGGCGGCCCGCCCTTTTTGAATATAACGGTCAATTACTTCAGTGAAATAGCAACCAGTCCGCACACGAATGTGATGATCTGAATCCAATGCAGACGCTCGATGTGATCAAACTGTTTGTCGATGCGTTGCATGGCAGTGCGCAAATCGCCTCGATCGGCCAGTTCGTCCCACTTGCGATCGACTTCGGTATCTGTACTCATCGCAAATTGAGAATGATGCCAAGAAATCCGAGCACGATCATCACGAATTCGATCTGATGCAGACGTTCAGCTTTCCCGAATCGTTGCTCCAACCCAAGAAAGCGGGTGTCAATTCCAGTTCGGAGTGAGTCAAATTTGCCCTCTATTCGTATAAGTGCATTACGTAAATCTCCGCGCGTCGCAGGCTCATTCCACCGTGAGTCAATATCGCTATTCATGTGATCTTCAAGAGATTTCTTGGGCTCTTCGTAGTTGTCGGTCATGGCTGCTCCTGTGAGTGTTTGGGTCATGCCACCCATGTGTACGGGGGGTTGGCCAAAGTGTCACACAAGCCATGCTCGGGCTGTCAAGTACCGAAAATGGTTATTTGGTTGTATCTGATGAGTACGCGCTCAGGCGATCGTGCCTGTGGTGCGTCTCGATATAACGAATCGTGCCTGAACGGCTGCGCATGACGAGGCTGTGGCTGCGTGCGCCGTAAGCGTCGTATCGAACGCCGCGAAGCAACTCTCCGTCGGTCAGGCCGGTTGCAGCAAAGAATGCGTCATCGCCACTTACCAAGTCGTTGATGGTGAGAACTTTTGTGAGGTCGTAGCCAAGCGCAATCGCGGCTTTCTTTTCTTCATCATTGCGCGGGTGCAAACGACCAAGAATTTGTCCGCCCATTGCTTTGAGTGCTGCGGCAGCAACAACACCTTCTGGCGTGCCGCCAATGCCCATCAATACATCAACACCAACTTCACTTGAAGCTGCAGCAATCGCGGCAAAAATATCACCATCGGTGATGAGGCGAATGCGGGCACCTGTCGAGCGCACTTCGGCGATCAAATCATTGTGTCGATCGCGCTCCAAAATCATCACAGTCAGTTCGCTCAGCGATTTATTCATCGATTTAGCAACTTCTTTGAGGTTTTTAGTTGGAGAGACATTGAGGTCGATTGCATTTGCAGCTTCAGGGCCAACCGCAATCTTTTCCATGTACACACATGGGCCGGGATTGAACATTGCGCCGCGTTCGGCAACTGCGATTACCGAGATGGCATTGCCACGACCCATTGCGGTAAGCGTTGTGCCGTCGATCGGATCGACTGCAACGTCGGCGAGTGGTTTTGAACCATTACCGACGCGCTCACCGTTGTAAAGCATTGGGGCTTCGTCTTTTTCGCCTTCGCCAATAACAACGATGCCGTCCATACTGACGGTGTCGAGCACATTGCGCATCGCATCAACTGCTGCACCATCGGCGCCTTTTTTGTCGCCACGTCCTACCCAGCTCGCTGCTGCGAGTGCTGCAGACTCGGTGACTCGAACCAATTCCATCGCAAGGTTGCGATCTGGACGTTCCTTGGCTGGCATGAGATCTCATATTAGTCGCAAGTCGTATCTGGACTCAAAACAAGTAGCGTTTGGGCTGTGAGTGAATGGAACCCTAAGGACGCTGATGCTGCAAGCACGCGCTACGACCTGACGGATTGGTCGGTTGATGAGCGGGCCGACGTAGTGGCCGCACTTGCCCAAGCCGGGGTGCCACACGCATGGGACAACGACGAATTGGTGGTGCCACAAGAGCAAGAAGAAGTCGTTGAAGACATCTTGGACGAACTTGAAGAGCAGATGGACGCAAATGACGCTGAAGATACTGCTGACGACAACATCACGGAATACGAACTTGACGAATGGAATGAGGGCGAGCGTAAGCAGCTCTGCGACATGCTCGACAACCTAGACATCGGATATCGATGGGACGGCACTGTGTTGCTGGTGCCAATTGGTGTTGAAGCTGTTGTTGACTCATGTCTCGATTCGATTGATAGCAGGGGTGTTGAGTTCACCGAAGGTAAGTAGTTGAGCAAAGTAGCAGTCGAAGTACTTGCCGAAGTCGAGTTTTGGCATTCGCGGCCGATAACACCAACTCGTCGACTCTCGTTGGGGCACATCATGTTGCCCGTTGATCCGGCACCAGGCCTTGGTGGAATATTGCTTGGCGGAATCATTGCTCAATATGTTGGTGATGTGCACGAAGACATGATTCCTGATGTGCATCGATTGATCAGCCAAGTGGAGCGAGGCGAGCGAATAGTGCAGCCACGATTGCGACACCGCTATCAAGCCGATCGACACGGGCTCGGGCGTAGTGTGCATCGTTTGGTCAATATTGATAACGAGGTGCAGTTTCAGTTTTCAGAAACTGGTGCGCCATTGCAACATGTGCTTGGTGCAATTTATTTGCTCGAGCGTTTAGATCTTTCGGTGCGCAAACAACTTGCACCGCTACTACTCAAGGCCATGACATGGCGTGGACCACTCAATCAGATATTTGTGTCGTATCTCACTGGTAGTGGATCATCATCAATTTCCGCGCTGACTGATCCGCGCGCATGGGCTCTTGAAATCTTGGGATTTCCTGCCGGCACGATCAAGCCTTCAAAGAAAGAAGTGCAAGCTCGTTTTCGTGACAGTTTGCGCGACGTGCACCCAGACCATGGTGGTGACCAAGGGTCTGCCGGTAGATCGATCATTGACTTGGGCGAAGCACGCAGAGTTTTGCTCAGTTAATGAATGCACGCGGACTCGTACTGTTTCCTGGCGCTGGAAGCGACTCACAGCACTCAGCTTTAATTGCCATTGAGCAAGCCGTTGCGCCACTACCAACATTGCGAGTGGATTTTCCTTACCGATTAGCTGGCAAAAAGTTTCCCGATAAGTCCCCGGTTTTGATTGCATGTGTGAAATCAGCTGTGCGCGAGTTTGCTCGTCAGTTGCAATGCGAGACCGAGCAACTCATGATCGGCGGTCGGTCGATGGGCGGGCGTATGTGCACGATGGCAGCAAGCGATGAAGTTGATTCGCTCAACGTATTGGGCATTGCGTGCATCGGCTATCCGTTGCATCCACCAAAGAAACCTGACAAGTTGCGGACCGAACATTTTGGCAATTTGCATACGCCATTGCTATTTATAAGTGGCACGCGAGACGAATTTGGAACGCCAGAAGAATTGGAATTGGCATGGAAGTTATTGCCAAAACCGCCGACTGTGCAGATGATTGAAAAAGGTCGACACGAGTTGCGTGGCGCTGATGCGCAGGTTGCCGAATATGTTGCGCAGTGGCTACAAAATTTGTAACAGAGAATCTTCGGGGTTGAGCTCTTCGAGTTTGCGGTGCGCGGTTTCGGGATACTTGACAAACACCAAGACAGATACGAGTACCGGACCCATTGCGAGCCCCATCATCACGGTGGCATAACTGACGTCGCGATCAAGCAAGAGCCCTGCACCAATCAATCCAAAACTTCCGCCAATCAGCGATGCAGTAGTGATGATCCCAGATGCAATATTGCGCTTGGCAGTAGGGAAGAGTTCGCTGCGAAACACGGCCATGGCTGGGTAGGCAAGACCCAAACAGATGCCACCCAAAATTGCGGTGAGCCACATCATGAAACCGCCAAAACCATATGAAGTGGCAATCAAAATTGCGCCGAGAGGGATAGTGATGACGGCCAATTTTTTGCGGCCTTGTCGGTCAGCAATACGCCCACCGACAATCAAACCAATGGATGCGGGAATGGCAGTGATCATCGTAAAAATAGCGACAAGCGATGCTGAATAATCGCGTACATCTTTGAGATAACGAATCTGAAACACCGACGCTGTGGCAATAAAAATGTTGGTCAACACAGCAACAGCAATCTGTAACCACAATCGATCGCGATGTATGTGTGCCGATACGGCAGCCGAATGGTGCGTGGGGCTTTCTTCTTTCTGCTGATGTTGGAGCGCAAGGAAGCGTTCTGTCTCGGGGAGCAAACGCGTGAGCACGAGTGCAACGACAAGCCACATCAAACCAACTACATATACATACCTCCACGAACTGTCGGAGATGCCAGCAAGAGGTAGGGCGCCGACAGCTGATCCCGCACCAACACCACTACCAACAGCGAGCACACTGAGCGCCCAAGCGCGTGTATTGGTGCCCATTTCTTCGGTAGCAAACACAATGATGAAAATGCTGAGCGAGATTCCCAATGGACGACCGATTGCTTGCGTTGCTACTAGAAAACCGAACGACGGAGAGAGTGCGCCAAGCGAAGCGACTATCGGCGCAAGCCAACTCATTGCAACAATCATCTTGCGTCGACCAAAACGGTCGGCTGAAAATGCGAATGGCAGAGCGATCACAACACCCCATCGCACGATGGCAGCAGCGAAACCCTGACCTCGTTCGCTCACATCAAATTCGGCTGCAGCGTACGTGGCGGTCTGAGTAAAAACGGTGTTGACAAACGATGCCGGCAAGCATGCAAGCCAGAGCAACCACAGCACATTTCGCTGACGCAAAGTGAGTGGCTCAGACGCCGCAAAACCCCGCAATACAGGTATTTTGCGAGTTATTGAGTCGCTAGAGGCCACCGCGCGAGCATACTGAATACGCCATGCAAATCGTTGTCCAGCGCTCATCCATGCTTCACGGCGAGGTGCAAGTGCCAGGAGCAAAAAACTCGGTGCTCAAACTGATGGCTGCAACATTGCTTGCAGAAGGGGAGTTTCGTCTCACGAACGTGCCCGACATTGCCGACGTAAGGACAATGTGCGAGTTGCTCGAAGCACTTGGCATGTCGACACAACGCCTCGATGCACATGAATTGTTACTCATCAATAGTGGCAATATCACGCCGGTTGCTCCATTTGAATTAGTCGACCGAATTCGTGCATCTATCAACCTGCTTGGTCCATTGCTCGGCAAATACGGCCACGTTGACATTGCAATGCCTGGCGGTGACGATTTCGGTTCACGCCCAATCGACTTGCATGTTGCCGGACTTGAAGCGATGGGTGCGATCTTTGATTTAACTCGCGATGGTGTGAAGGCAACAGCAACACATCTGCATGGTGCACAAATCACACTCAAGTTTCCGAGTGTTGGCGCAACAGAAAATATTTTGATGGCAGCCGTGCTTGCCGACGGATTAACTGTGATTGATAATGCTGCGCGCGAACCAGAAATCGGCGACCTGTGCAACATGCTCAACAAAATGGGCGCAAATGTTGCGGGCGTTGGCACGGCCAAGTTGACAATCACTGGTGTGTCGCCGTCGACACTGCATGCAGTAACTCACGAAGTAATAAATGACCGAGTGCAAGCTGCCACCTATATTGCTGCGGTTGCCGTAACGGGTGGCGATGTATTTGTGCGTGGAGCTCGTGCTGAACATATGGAGATGCTGCTCAACAGATATGCAGAAATGGGTGTCAGCATCACACCTCAAGCTGATGGCTTGCGTGTTGTTGCATCTGATCGGTTGCGATCAATTGATTTTGCAACGCTGCCATACCCAGGAATTGCTACCGACTACAAGCCTCTGCTTGTTGGCATGCTCAGCATTGCAAGCGGAACAGGAATTGCAACGGAGAATTTGTACCCGGGGCGGTTCCGCTACGTCGATGAATTGCAAAAACTTGGCGCCGACATCCGTATTGACGGGCATCATGCAGTAATTCGCGGAGTCGACCAGTTGGTTGGTGCATCGGTCAATGCTCCCGACATTCGCGCAGGCGCAGCGCTAGTTGTGGCTGGTTTGGTTGCGAGTGGTGAGACAGTGATCAACGACATTCATCACATTGATCGTGGCTATGACGACCTAGTTGGCAAATTGGCTGCTCTTGGCGGCCTTGTTACTCGCCGTTCGTAGGCGCTGAATCCACAAGGCTTTCACGCTCGGCTACTTGGCGATCGGCTCGGCGTGTTGCTTGCCACAGCACCAACACAATGACGGCAATCGGCCCTGCAACCAGCAAGATTTCGTCCCAACCACCCTGATGAGCAAGCACCCCCGTATCGTAGAGGCGAGCAAACGAATCGGAGAACTTCAGTGACAATGCGAACGCAGGTAGAGGAAACAATCGAGGTCATTCGGCCAGCGCTCCAGGCCGACGGCGGCGACATCGTGCTGCAAGAAGTTGATGAAGTAACGGGAATCGTGAAGGTAACTTTGGTTGGCGCCTGCGGCACATGCCCGGCATCGGACCAAACTTTGAAAGCCGGCATCGAGCGAATTATGCGTGACCGTGTTGACGGCGTCACCGAGGTCGTGGCGGTATAACTGGTGGCATCCCGCGTCACTGATCCAACTGCGCTGTTTGCGAGCGCAGTAAACGGTGATCGTGGTTCGCTTGCACGTTTGTTGTCGTTGATTGAACGCGGCGGTGATGACGCGCGCACAATTGGTCGACTCACGTATCCAAAAAGTGGCAATGCTTACACCGTGGGTATTACTGGTGCGCCGGGTGCTGGCAAGAGCACACTGACAAGCGCAGTGATCGGACACTTGCGCGCACAAGATCTGAATGTTGCTGTGCTTGCGATCGATCCCTCTTCACCATTTACTGGTGGTGCAATTCTTGGTGACAGAGTGCGCATGCAAGACCATTCAACTGACACCGGTGTGTTTATTCGCAGCATGGCAACACGTGGACATCTTGGTGGATTGTCGCTTGCAACAACAGAAGCGATTCGTTTGTTGGACGCAGTTGGTTGCCCGTGGATTTTGGTTGAGACAGTTGGCGTTGGCCAAGTGGAAGTAGAGATCGCAGGCAAAGCCGACACCACGATTGTTGTTGTGAACCCAGGTTGGGGTGACGCGGTGCAAGCCAACAAGGCTGGCCTCATGGAGATTGCGGATATATTTGTGATCAACAAAGCTGACCGCAAAGGTGCTGACGAAACGCGGCGCGATCTTGAACAGATGCTTGATCTTTCAGACCTTGCGCATGACGCATGGCGACCACCAATTTTGCAAACAACTGCAACATCGGGCGAAGGCGTAGAAGAACTGTGGAATACGGTTGCTCAACATCGCGAGCACAGCACTACCACTGGTTTGTTGCAGCGCCGCCGTTCATTTCGCTTGCGTGAAGAATTGCGAGAGATTGTGGAGCGCAGGCTTGAAAATCGAGCCCGCGAAATCTGCTCGGGTAGCGAGTGGGATGCACTGCAAAACAAAGTTCTCGAGAATGAACTTGACCCATGGACTGCAGCTGATGACATGCTGAAAGGCATTAAGGCCTAATAGTCAATGAAGTTTCGTCTTGAACCAGAAGTTCGTCCAGTCGTTACATCGGCTTTGGCGTTAAGTGGGGCAGTAGGCGTTTTTGCTTTGGCATTTGGAGTGCTTGCTGTTGGAGCAGGCGCAAATGTGTGGCAAGCATGCGCGTTGAGTTTCTTTACGTTTACTGGTGCATCACAAATGTCGGCGATGACTGTGATTGGCACAGGTGGTTCGGTGGGCGGCGCACTTGGTGGTGCGTTGTTGCTCGCTGGTCGCAACGGTGTGTATGGGCTTGCGCTCTCGCCATATTTCAACGAATCACTTGGAAAGCGATTGCTCGCGGCACACTTCGTCATTGACGAGACAACTGCAATGATGACGGCGCAAACGAATCCGCGTTTACAAAAGATTGCATTTTGGACTACAGCGATCGCGCTTTTTTCATTGTGGAACTTGGGCACATTGCTTGGTGCAGTGCTGGGGAGCGCGATTGACCCTCATACGTTTGGACTCGATGTTGGTTTCACTGCCGCATACGTAGCGATGTTGTTTCCACACCTCAAAACAATCAACGGTCGTTTTGCTGCAGCCGGTGGCGCGCTGATCAGCGTGGTGCTTGCGCCATTTGTGCCAATTGGCCTGCCGATTTTGGCTTCTGGACTTGCGATCTTTGTTGGCTTGCGACCCACTGCTTCATCGGCCATAACAGGGGCAGATCAATGAACATGTCGTGGGCACTTGTGATCTGGCTGTCTATTGGCGCCTACGCATTCAAGATGCTTGGTTTTGTTGTTGTTGGTTCGCGCAAACTTCCCGATGTGTTGTCTCGCTGTCTCATGTTGATTCCGGCTGCACTCTTAGCGGCACTGGTGTTCAACTCTTCATTTACGAGCGGCCAGTCGTATGCACTTGATGAGCGAGCAATTGGTTTAGGAGTAGCGATCATTGCGGCATGGCGCAAACTGCCACTGATTGTCGTTGTCATTCTTGGTGCCGCTACAACGGCATTTCTGCGCGCCCTCTAAATAGGGGATGCTTAGGCGGCGACTTCGACGAGTTGCTTTAGCTTCTTCAGGTTTCGCTTCCAGATGCCTCGCATCACGAGCTTGCCGCCAACAAATGATCCGATCGCTCCGCCGAGCCACCACGGGAAGATCAGTTCTTCGGCCCAAGTAAATCTCGTACGAGTGCCGTTGTCGATTGGATCAAGTGTGAACTTGCCCGTGCCGGTCACAATGCCTACGTGACGCACACCCATGACGCGCTCAGGAATCCATTCGGTGATTTCCATACGGTCGACAAGTTTGATTGGCCCAACTTTGGTGTCGCAGAAAAATGATGTACCTACATCGCGAGTTTGCTCACCGATAAAGCGAATGGCGACGGCGTCAGCCATCCAGTCAATGTGACGCTCGACTGGTTCGACAACTTCCCACACTCGCTGTGGTGTGGCTTGTAGATCAATGCTGACGCGAATTTTTCCCATAACGAAAACGGTACTAGGAACTTGTCGATGGCGCGATGCCGTAGACGGTGATTTGTCGCACACTGCTGTCGGCAAATACGTCGTGTGCATATGACGACCAGCGTTGCTCAACAACTAAACCAGCCGCATGTGCCATAAAGTCAACTTGGGCAACTGATGCGTAACGCACGGAATAGGGGCGAGAGATGTCTGGTGAATTGGCAGAAACTTGGGTGAATACTCCGCTGATGACTTGTGAATCGCGATTGACCTGCCACCTGCTCATGATCTGACCTGTTGAGGTACTTCGATGTGTCGCGTCAGTCAACTGATCGGGGAGCGAATCGTCTGGCACGAAACAGTCGACAACGATGTGGCCACCCGGTGTGAGGCATTGCGCTGCACGTTGCAAGCATTCGCGTTGCTCGTGTTCGGTCAGCAAATTGAAGAGCGTGTTGTAGGCGATGAGCACAACACCAAATGGACCACTTGGCATGTCGCGCACCATATGCCCGAGGTATGTATCGACCAGCGCGCCATCGGGTTTCGCACGTAACTCGTCGAGCATCGCTTGTGACGAATCGATACCAACAACTTGTACTCCGTTCGCTACGCCAGCCTGAGCGATAGGTATTGCGAGTCGGCCTGTGCCAACACCAAGTTCGAGAACTGCGCTGCTTTCGGCAAGATGCAACACAAACTCAACGACGTCGGTGATGTTGTCGAGGTCGTGATACCAGTCGTCATAGATGTCGGCAAACACGTCGCCGTACTGGTTGTGCGAATACTCCACACCTCTATTCCACCACCTGCAGTGAATAAACCAGTAGTACCCTTGAACAGATGGTGACGTACCTCGACCACGCGGCTTCAACGCCCATGCGCCACGAGGCAATCGAGGCCATGACACCCTTTCTCGACAACCTGTACGCCAACCCTTCTGGGTCGCACCGGTTTGCACGGGTTGCGCGCAAAGCACTCGACGAAGCCCGCGATGTGGTGGCTGAGGCGCTGGGGTGCAATGCCGGTGAAGTGATTTTTACGAGCGGTGGTACTGAAGGCGATAACTCTGCAGTGTTGGGCACGGTGCGCAAATTGGGTGGAGTAGCAGTGTGTACCGCAACCGAGCATCACGCAGTATTGCATTGTGTTGAGCACGTAGATGGCGTAGTGGTTCGAGTCAACAATGTTGGTTCTGTTGACCTTGATGATTTGGCGCGCGTGTTGCAAGAAGCAACGCCAGAAAAGCCAATCACTGTGGTGTCAGTGATGGCAGTAAATAATGAAGTTGGCACAATCACACCAATGCGCGACGTTGCTCGCATTGTGCGCAAGCATGCACCCAACGCTTTGCTTCACACCGACGCTGTGCAAGCAGCATGCTGGATTGACTTGCGCGAGATCACACCACTTGTAGACGCGCTCTCGTTATCGGCACACAAATTTGGTGGACCAAAAGGTGTCGGCATCATGGTGTTGAAAGCCGGCAAACAACTTGAACCAATGATCTTTGGCGGTGGGCAAGAGCGCGATAGGCGCAGCGGCACACACAACGTTGCTGGCATCATTGGCGCAGCAACTGCATTGCATTTCACCGACATCACTCGAGCTGATGAAATGGAACGAGTTACTAAATTGCGTGATCGCCTTGTAGACGACATCGTTGCCGCATTGCCAGATGTGCTCGAAACAGTGCCGCGCGAGCATCGTGTGCCGGGCGTTGCTCACCTCTGTATAAAAGGTATTGAGAGCGAAGCATTGTTGTTTTTGCTCGACCAAGCCGACGTGTGCGCCTCGGCTGCATCGGCTTGTGCAAGCGGTGCGATGGAACCTTCTCATGTGCTCGCAGCGATGGGTCTTTCTCGCGAGTGGACAAACGGTGCTCTGAGGCTCAGCCTCGGCCACACCACTACTGATGCCGACATTGATACTGC
>CAFAAG010000029.1_pt1 | contig 11115 bp, 13 predicted proteins | sample 7267441 | NCBI WGS metagenome assembly CAFAAG01 (sample SAMEA6813978, study PRJEB35770) | uncultured Acidimicrobium sp. | biome: Freshwater; feature: Freshwater reservoir; material: water | place: Czech Republic | collected 2016-08-15 | depth 30m m | reverse complement strand
TCTCCAACACAAATACCTCCAAGTTTGATGTGGGAACTGACCTACAGCGAGCTCGTGTTTTTGGATGTGTCATGGCGTAAATGCAATGTTGAACATGTGCAGATGGCAATCAGTGACTTTCAGCGCAGGGATCGCCGATTTGGTGGTGTCGATTCGTGAATCAATATCGTGACAAAGGTGTGGTGTTGCGCACGTACAAACTTGGCGAGGCTGATCGCATCATTGTGATCATGACTCAAGATCATGGCAAAGTGAGAGCCGTTGCCAAGGGTGTTCGCAAAACAAAATCAAAAATTGGTGCGCGACTTGAAGTATTGAGTCATGTCGAAGTGTTGTTGTACAAAGGTAAAGGTCTCGACACTGTCAATCAGGTCGAGTTGATCGAATCAAGTGCACCGTTGCACGCGGACTTAGACCGGCTCACGCAGGGGCTCTCGATGTTGGAAGCGGTCGACATGATTTCTGAAGATCGACAGCCCTCGCCGCATTTGTATCGGATGCTGGTTGGGGCCTTGAATGCACTGGCTCAAGAAGCATCACCCTTGGTGCTTGCCGCCTTCTATTGGAAACTACTGGCAGCAGAAGGGGTGTGCCCGCAGATGGATAAATGTGTTTCCTGTAACTCCGAAGCCCCGCTTGTTGCGCTCGACATGATTCAAGGCGGTGTGCAATGTCGAGATTGTCGCACAGGGGTGTCCATAAGTCCTGCTGCGGTTCTACTTTTGCAGCAGGTGCTTGGTGGGCAACTTAATTTCGCTCTCGCTCAGGCAGCGACGCCGGCTACTGCCGAAATAACTCATTTGGCTACGCAATCAATGGAGCACCATATTGAACGACGACTTCGTTCGGTCGCGATGTTTGAGCGGGGCTAGTAAACGTAGCTAGTTTGGATATGTAGCGGGTTGTAGTCTGTATCAATGCCCGCGACCGATCTTGAGCAAATAGTCAATCTCTGCAAGCGCCGAGGTTTTGTCTATCCAAGTGCCGAGATTTATGGTGGCTTTCGTTCGTCGTACGACTACGGCCCGCTCGGTTCGCTGATGCTACGAAACGTTAAAGACGCTTGGGTTCGCGCAATGGTTCAAGAGCGCGATGACGTGATGCTGATTGATGCGGCAATTTTGGGCCCTCATGCAGTGTTCGAAGCCAGTGGACACTTGGCCAACTTCAGCGATCCACTCGTTGATTGCACCTTGTGCAAGAAGCGTTTTCGCGAAGACCAGTTAGACGACCGAGATTGCCCACAAAAGATGAAGGGCTGTACTTTCACTGAAGCTCGTGCCTTCAACCTGATGTTCAAGACGCATGCTGGCCCGGTTGAGGGCGAAGGCACTGACGTGTTTATGCGTCCAGAGACAGCACAGGGAATGTTTGTCAATTTTGCCAACGTCTTGCAGACATCGCGACGTAAGCCACCATTTGGAATTGCTCAGGTTGGTAAGTCGTTCCGCAATGAAATAACTCCCGGAAACTTTATTTTTCGCACACGTGAATTTGAACAGATGGAAATGGAGTACTTCGTCCCACCAGCCGAAAGTGCGAAGTGGTACGAATACTGGTGTCAAGAGCGCATGAACTGGTACATCGAGTACGGAATTCCTGCAGACATGCTTCGTTTACGTGCACACGCTTCAGACGAACTCTCGCATTATTCCGCCGGTACGAGCGATATTGAATTTAAGTTTCCATGGGGCTGGGGTGAACTCGAGGGCATTGCCCAACGCACCGATTTCGATCTCAAGCGACACGCCGAATTTTCTAAACAGAAGCTTGACTATTTTGATCAAGCCACGAACGAACGGTATGTTCCGTTTGTTGTAGAACCAGCAGCTGGTGCCAACCGCACGATGGCAGCCTTTTTGCTTGCGGCCTATGACGAAGACGTAATCAACGATGAACCGCGCACCGTGTTGCGCTTGCACCCACGGCTTGCTCCTTACCAAGTTGCTGTGTTGCCACTGTCAAAGAAGGACACGTTGATGCCGCTTGCGAAAGAGATCTATTCGAAGTTGGCAAAGCGATACATGTGCGAATTCGACGAAACTCAAGCCATTGGCCGCCGATATAGGCGTCAAGACGAAATTGGCACACCGTTTTGTGTGACAGTCGACTTTGATTCACTTGAAGACGGAGCGGTGACCATTCGTGAACGCGACACCACCAATCAAGAGCGAGTGGCGATCAACGATCTAGAAAATGTCTTGCGCGCAAAAATCGGTTTCTAATACAATTGCATATAAACAGCTATTAACTAACCAGTAAACAAACAGGGAGCACATCATGAGCAAAGTAGCAATAGCAGTAAAAATTCGTGTCAAGGCCGGTCAACGCGATGCAATGACGGCTGCAGTGAAGCCGGGTCTTGCAACGGCTCAAGGCGAAGCCGGCACCCTGACGTACCTGTTTCATCATGACCTTGTAGATGAGAACATTGTGTGGTTTTATGAGTTGTACGAAGACGACGCCGCAGCAAAAGCACATTCGAGCAGTGCTGCCTTTGCTACGTGGTCAAAATCACTCGCACCATTCGTTGATGGAGCACCAGAGATGTCATTCCTGAAGCCAGTAGGCGGCAAAGGACTCTAAGAGTTGTATCTCGCCAAGATTCTTGACCGTCATAGAGCAGCGGCGCAATCTGATTCACGGCGATTGTCGCAACTGATAGATAAGGCCAAGACTGTTGCGCCGACTAGGGGCTTTATTCAAAGGTTGAGAGTCGATTCACTGCATCAACTTGCAGTCATTGCCGAGATCAAGCGTCGTTCTCCTTCCAAGGGTGTGCTCCGTGAAGGCATTGATGCAACGGATTTGGCGCGTTCTTACGAAAGTGGATCGGCAAGTTGCCTTTCGGTGCTTACAGACGATGTGTCGTTTGGTGGTTCGGTAGACGATTTGCTGCTGGCGCGTGCTGCCACAGCAATACCGGTCTTGCGCAAAGACTTCACGGTAAGTGAATTAGACGTTTGTGATGCACGCATCATGGGTGCTGATTGCGTGTTGCTAATTGCTGCTGCTCTTTCTCAACCAGAGTTGGTTGCGTTCCATCAGTTGGCAATCGAGATCGGTCTTGACGTTCTGGTTGAGACTCATGACGAGACTGAAGTGGAGAGAGCCCTGTTGGCGGGTGCAACGATGATTGGCGTGAATCAACGAGATCTGGTGTCATTTCAGGTAGATCACGAAAGAGCTGTGCGTATGGCGTCAGTAATACCGCGAGGTGTCGTCAGGGTTGCCGAGTCTGGTATCAGAGATGCCAATGATGCTCAGTCATTGCGTGGTGCTGGTTATGACGCAGTATTGGTCGGTGAAAGTCTGGTGGTCAGCAATGATCCTGCTGCCGTCATTGCATCACTACGTGTATCAACCACCAAGAACTAGCGTGAGTTGCTGTGTTCATCAAAATCTGCGGCATTACCAACGAGCAAGATGCGCTACTTGCAGTTGCACTAGGGGCCGATGCTCTGGGTTTTGTTTTCGCGCCATCACCTAGACAAGTTGCACCGAGCAAGGTACGCGAGATTGTGCGTCGTTTGCCGTCAGAGATTGTGACAGTAGGAATTTTTCGCGACGAGTTGCCAAAACGAATCATTGACATCATGCAGGAGGCACATCTGCAAGGCGCTCAGTTGCATGGTCACGAATCGCTTTTGATTACTTCCGAAGTTTCAAATGCTGTGCGATTTTCGATCAAGGCAGTAGTTGCTGGATCGCCTGATGCGGCGCGTGCCAACGACTTTGTTTGTGATGCGATTTTGGTTGACGGCCTCAGTCCTGGATCTGGAGAAGTTTTTGATTGGAGTTTGATGAACGAGATTCCTCTTGGTTTGCGCTTGATACTTTCCGGTGGCCTGAATCCTGAAAATGTTGCAGAGGGCATTGACCGAGTGCGGCCGTGGGGAGTTGATGTGTCGAGTGGTGTTGAAAAGACTCACGGACTCAAGGACCCAGTGAAATTGCGTCAGTTCATCGCAAATGCGCGCGCTGCAGCCCGAGAAATAGGAGACATCGACTAGTAGATTTGGGTGATGCTTCAGGATCCAAGTCTCGATGGTCGCTTTGGTGAGTTTGGTGGGCGTTTCGTTCCCGAGACACTCGTCCCTGCTTGCCAGGAGTTGGAAGTGGCATTTCGTGATGCATGGGCCGATCCGTCATTTCGAAAAGAGCTGGATGATCTCTTGCGAGACTATGCAGGACGTCCATCTATTTTGACTGAGTGTCACAACCTTGGTAAGCAACTGGGCATTCGTTTGCTGCTCAAGCGCGAAGACTTGAATCACACAGGTTCACACAAGATCAATAGCGTGCTCGGCCAGGTGCTGCTGGCAAAACGTATGGGCAAGAAGCACATTGTGGCCGAGACTGGAGCCGGTCAGCACGGTGTTGCCTCTGCAACTGCTGCTGCTTTGCTTGGCTTGAGCTGCAAGGTGTACATGGGCGAGGTCGATGTGCAACGACAAGCGTTGAATGTCTTTCGCATGAAGTTGCTGGGTGCAGAAGTGGTGCCTGCCGTATCGGGTAGTCGCACGCTCAAAGATGCGGTTAATGAAGCAATGCGTGACTGGGTGGCAACAGTGGAAGACACGTATTACGCAATTGGTTCAGTAATGGGTCCGCATCCATATCCATGGATGGTGCGCACATTCCAGAGCGTGATCGGCAAAGAAGCAAGCGAGCAGTGCCACTCGCTACTTGGTGGCAAAGATCCTGACGTTGTTGTGGCGGCTGTTGGCGGTGGATCTAATGCGATTGGAATTTTCTCAGGCTTTGTCGACACGAAAGCTCGTCTGATTGGTGTAGAGCCTGCTGGTGGTGCAGCAGTGGGCAAGGGAATGCCGGGCGTAGTGCACGGAATGCGTAGTTACTTGATGCAAGACGAACATGGTCAGGTACAAGAGGCTCAGTCGATTTCTGCTGGCCTCGACTATCCAGGCGTTGGCCCGGAACATTCGTATCTTGCATCGATCGGTCGTGCAGAGTATCCATGCGTGAATGATGCGGAAGTAATTAGCGCGTTTCAAGTGATGTCGCGTAGCGAAGGAATCATTCCGGCTCTTGAGTGTGCTCACCCAATGGCCTGGATTATCCGTGAAGCGCCAAAGATGCAAGGTCAAACCATTCTGATGAACTTGTCTGGTCGTGGTGACAAAGACGTCGCTCAGATGATGGAGATTTTGGACGGACAAATTTGATGTCGACAGATATCGGCATTCTTGAAACGTATTTACGCAAGAAGCGAAGCGAAGGTCACAAACTTGTCGTTCCTTATATAACTGGCGGATTCAAAGGTTGGACTGATGCCATCCGTGCTGCTGCTGCAAACGGTGCAGATGCGATCGAAATTGGTATTCCATTTTCTGATCCCGTCATGGATGGACCAACAATTCAGCACGCCTCCGAGATGGCGCTGCGCAACGGCGCTACACCTATTTCCATTTTGCACGAACTGCGCTCAGTCGATGTTGGGATTCCGCTTGCGGTGATGTGTTATTACAACACGGTGCATCATGCGGGGAACGAACGTTTTGCGAATTCTTTACGTGAAGCCGGTGTGTGTGCAGCGATTGTTCCTGATTTGCCACTCGAAGAGTCTGGTTTGTGGTGCGCTGCAGCCGACACGAGTGGTGTTGAGACGGTAATGCTCGCTGCGCCAACTGCACCCGATGAGCGTTTGCCGCGAATTATTGATCGCTGCAAGGGGTTTGTTTATGCAGTTGGGTTGTTGGGTGTGACAGGAGAGCGAGACACGCTCGCATCAAGCGCTCTTACTCTGGCAAAGCGGTTGAAGGCCATTACGGATGTGCCAGTGCTGATCGGTGTTGGTGTTTCCAACGCACAACAAGCAGCAGAGGCTTGCACGATTGCCGATGGAGTTGTACAGGGGGCTTCGGTTATGCGGCGCCTGATCGAAGATGATGCCGATGCAGTAGGTGACTACATAGCAGAGGTTCGAAAAGCGGTAGACCAATGCTAAAAGAAGGATCGCTGGCGCCTGAGATTGAACTGTTGGATCAGCATGAAAAGAAGTTTTCGCTGAAGAAATTGTCGAAGCGAACCGTGCTCGTATATTTCTATCCAAAGGCCGATACGCCGGGATGCACACAGCAATCATGCGGATTGCGCGATATCGCAGACCAGATTGGTAAAACTGTGATCGTGGGAATCAGCCCAGACAAACCTGCCAAATTGTTGAAGTTTGATGAGAAATTCTCGCTTGGTTTCACGCTTTTATCTGACGACACCAACGCGGTTGCAAAGAAATACAAGGTCTGGAAGAAGAAATCAATGTACGGTCGTGAGTACATGGGAATTGAGCGTTCAGCATTCTTGATCAATGGCAAAGGTGAAATCGTTCATGCGTGGTACAAGATCTCGCCTAAGGACACTCCGCTTCGATTGCTCGAGTCGCTGAAGAAGTAGTGAATTGATTATGACTAACTTTCCTTCACCGAGTTCGTTGTTGCCTCATCGAGCCCCATTTTTGTTTGTTGATGCGATCACCGAACTGACACCCGGTATTTCTGCATCAGCAATTTGGAGACTCACTGGAAACGAAACGTTCTTTGAGGGACACTTTCCTGGTCGACCAACATTGCCGGGCGTTTTGATGTGCGAGGCGATTGCCCAAACGGGCGCGTTGGCAATCGTGAGTGATCCAAAGTTTGTGGGCAAGCTTCCACTTTTTGGTGGTTTAGACGGTGCGAGGTTTAGACGGCAAGTTGGTCCCGGCGACACGTTGGAACTTTCTGCGACTATCAGTCGTATGTCGGCCCGTGCCGGCAAAGGTGCTGGAGTCGCTCGCGTCAACGGTGAGATTGCGTGTGAATGCGAATTACTCTTTGTGGTAGTTGACGCCTAGACAAGTAAAGAATGATGGCTGGCTTCGTTCAGTCTGTGTTAGGTGAACCTTGCGTGGGACAACCATATCTGTACTATTAGTGCCACATAGGGTAATTTTACCGTGATGGAAATAGTCTGTCACATCGGTCCACATCGAACTGCTACGACGTCTCTTCAAGAACTACTCGATGGGAATCGTGAGAAATTGATTGAGTACGGAATCTATTATCCGAAATATGCAATCGATTCCAAAGCGCAACACGTGCTGGCTTGGGCATGTCAGCACCGAAATATGAATTTGATTGGGTATCCAAATGAAGTCAGAAGCTGTAATTCAATCTTAAAAGATTGGTTGAACGAAGCGCAAGACAATAATTGCGGAACACTTTTGATATCGAGTGAAGAGTTCTCAAAACTTCGATCAGCGGACTGGAAATCGCTACTGGAGTCTTGTGATAAACGACATCATTGGAAACTTGTCGCTGCTTTTCGGTCGCCCGATGAAATCGCTCGATCAACATACGCACAACTATTGCGATCCGGTCTCACGCAAGATTTTCATGAACTTGCTGAAGGATTCAAGCGTGGTGCTCAGGACTTTTATGACTACTTTGATGGAATCGCTTCGAATGCCAATTGGTGTGATTCATCGCTAATTCAGTATTCCAAACTCACAGACGTGTTCCTGATTGATATGTGTGAAACGTTGCTTGGAGAGGAATTGGGAAGAATAGTGATAGGTACGAGCCCCATCGAGCGGTTGAATGTTGGACCCAATGTCAATGTTTCAAATTTGTTGCTTGAATTCAATCGGCATAATTTTCCGGATTTCAAAATCGATTTGAAGACTTTTCAGTTTTCTCAGGAACTTGAGGATGGGCAAAGTTCTGCAGTCGTACAGATTGCCAATTTTGAAGAGTCTTTTACTCACTTGGATTTAAATGACGATGCTAGCGAGCGTATGGTGAGACAATAACTGAACCGTTGTGTCCACCGAATCCGAAGTTGTTCGAGATCGTTGGGCCAGGTTGCCATGGTCGTGGCTCTCCTAGAACAACATCGATTGACATCTCGGGATCCACAACGGTTGTACCGCGAGTTGGTGGAATCAGTTTCTTCTCAAACGACAACATCACTGCTGCTAATTCGAGTGCGCCAGCAGCGCCGAGTGGGTGACCAGTTACGCCTTTTATGGAGACAACCGGAGGACCATCGTTGCCAAATACTGCAGCGATTGCTTGCGACTCAGCCTTGTCGTTGAGCGGAGTGCTCGTACCGTGAGCGTTGATCTGCTTGATATCGCCTGGCTCTAGCCCTGCATCTTCGAGTGCCAATTGCATGCATCGTGTTGCGCCAACACCACCAGGCGACGGCGCTGTGATGTGATACGCATCGGCGTTGCTTGCTGCACCAACTATCTCGCCAAGTATTGTTGCGCCACGCGCAAGCGCGAGATCTAGTCGCTCGAGCACAAATATCGCTGCGCCTTCGCCCTGAATAAAACCATCGCGCGTTTCGTCGAATGGCTTCGTGACAAATGATGACGAGAGTGCAGTCATGTTGGTAAATCCTGCAAGTGCAGTAACCGTTGCAGCCGACTCGGTGCCTCCAGTGACCACCGCATCGCAACGGCCCCACGCAATGAGGCGAGCAGCATTGCCGATGGCATGCGTAGATGCGGCACACGCTGTGCAAACCGTTTCGGTTGGACCCTGAAGGCCATAACGCATCGAAATCGCTGCGCCAGATGCATTGGACATCATCATCGGAACAAGAAATGGGGAAACTCGTCGCTCACCTTTTTCCATGCGCACTTCTACTTGACCTTCAAGTGTGCGCAACCCGCCAATGCCAGTTCCCAAAATTGTGCCGATGCGCTCGCGGTTGTAGGGGAGTTCGCCGGCTTGCGCCATTGCTTCGCCAGCTGCTGCTAAAGCAAACTGCTCGCAACGGTCTGCGCGGCGAGATTCTTTGGAGTTTTCAAAATACGGAGACGGATCCCATTCTTTGAACTCAATTGAGTTGGCACCGGTAAAGCCTGGGCCTAGAAGTCCCTGCCAAAAAAGTTCCTTACCAATACCGCAGGGAGCAACAACCCCATATCCAGTAATGGCTACGCGATGGCCGGCACCCTGCATGATTGAATGCGCTCGAAGCGCTTACTTGACTTTGGAGGTGACGAGATCGAAGGCCTTGCCGATTGTGTCGACACCTTCGAGATCGGATTCTGGTACTTCAATACCGAATTCTTCTTCAAGCGCCATGACCAACTCAACAAGGTCGAGTGAGTCGGCATCGAGGTCATCGGAGAAGTGTGCGGTGAGAACAATTTTTGAGGCGTCGACAGAGAGAACCTCGACTGCGCATTTTGTGAAACGGTCAAATAGTTGCTGGTCCATGTTGTTGCTCCTGGCTATGTGTTATCGGACTTGTGAAAATACAGGTTACTACGAAAGAAGTTTGACTTGCTGTCTAAATCTTGTGACCTCGTGCCTAGTGACCCATGCCAAGTCCACCATCGACGGGGATTATTGCCCCGGTGATGTATGCGGCTGCAGGGCTTGCAAGAAAGGTGACAACAGCTGCGATTTCGTCGACAGTTGCGGTTCTTCCAAGTGGAACGGCATCGGTGATTTGTTGCATCTGTTTTTCGTTGAGTGCTGCCGTCATTTCGGTGTCTACGGGCCCAGGAGCAACGACATTAACGGTGATGCTTCGCGACCCAAGTTCGCGAGCGAGGGATCGTCCCAAACCAACTAGGCCTGCTTTGGATGCTGCATAATTTGCTTGTCCGGCCGAGCCGAGCATGCCGACGACGCTAGAAATCAAGATGATTCGTCCAGACCGTGCACGAAGCATGCCCTGCGTTGCTCGCTTGCAAACACGAAATGCCGCAGTGAGATTGGCGTCGAGCACAGTTGCAAAATCATCTTCACTCATGCGCAGGATCAATGTGTCTTTGGTGATGCCTGCATTAGAGACAAGAACTTGAACTGGACCAAAGTGAGCTTCGACGGCATCGAAGGCTGCATTGACTTGATCGGTGTCGGTGACGTCGCACTTGACTGCAAAAAACTCTGACGCAGGTGGCGAGGAGTTGTAAGTAACAGCGACGCGATCGCCAAGTAGGGCAAAATGGCGTGCGCACGCAAGACCAATGCCTTTAGATCCACCGGTGATGAGTACGACTCGTGAAGTTGTTTCAGTCATGTCGATCTGCTTTCTAACGCTGACCCTGCCAGCGCAAGATTGCACTCGCTGCGGTCATTCCTGCACCGAATCCTACGAGCAAAACCAAATCACCATTTTTGAGGCGGTTTTTATCGGCTGCGTCAAAGAGGGCAAGCGGAATCGATGCCGAAGATGTATTTCCCGTTTCGTGCAAGACGACGGATGTCTTTTCCATCGAGACTCCAAGTCGATCGCATGCTGCAGAAATGATGCGTGTATTTGCTTGATGAGGGACAACGAGTGCGAGTTGGTCGGCTGTGACCCCAGCGATGGCCATCGATTTCTGTGCTGAGTCGACCATGATGCGAACTGCTCTGCGGAAAACCTCTTTACCGTCCATCTTGATGAAGCCGCCAATTTCGGCGTAGAGCAAATCTTCGGCTGAACCATCAGCATCTAGATCCCACGCGAGCAATTGTCCGGGCCCGTCAACGGCTTCGAGCACACATGCGCCTGAACCATCTGCAAACAAAATTGCAGTGCCACGATCTGTCCAATCGGTAACGCGGGAAAGAGTGTCGGTGCCAATGACCAGTACTTTTTTGGCGCCCATTGCAATGAGTCCATGTGCGTTTATAAGCGCATACACAAAGCCCGAGCAAGCCGCATTGATGTCGTACGCACCACATTTGAGACCAAGCTGGTGCTGCACGCTCGCTGAGGTGCCAGGGACTGCACGGTCAGGGGTGGTTGTTGCTAAAACGAGTGCGTCTATTTCGAGTGGGTCAACCCTTGCCATCTGCATTGCCAATCGAGCGCTTTGTACCGAGAGACCCGCGGTGGTTCCACCGATGTGACGCTGATGGATGCCAGTGCGCTCACGAATCCATTCGTCGTTGGTGTCGAGAGTCTTCGAAAGATCATCGTTGGTGACGATTTTGTCCGGCAGGGCACGACCCCAACCTGTGATGACTGCACCGCGTGCACCCGAAGGAATTTGTGGCATTGCAGATAACTCTAATGCGATCTGAGCCAAGCGATTGGCTGATGAGCCGTCAATCGCTCACCATCAACTGCGATGTAGTTTTGCAAAATACCTGCGAATGG
>CAFAAG010000027.1_pt1 | contig 11736 bp, 7 predicted proteins | sample 7267441 | NCBI WGS metagenome assembly CAFAAG01 (sample SAMEA6813978, study PRJEB35770) | uncultured Acidimicrobium sp. | biome: Freshwater; feature: Freshwater reservoir; material: water | place: Czech Republic | collected 2016-08-15 | depth 30m m | reverse complement strand
TTTTTCATGAGGTTTTCCAGTTGGTCCAGCTCGGACAGCTCTTGCATCGACTGCATTGCCTCGGCAAAACCGAGTGGGTCTTGGCCCGAAAAATCGTAACTTTTTTGCCATCCAGCCTGCGGAAACATCGACTGCAAGTTTTTTGACAGCTGATCCATCTGCCATCGCAGATCCATGTCTTCAAGCAGTTGATCCGAGAGTTGCTGCATTTGTGAGCGCTGCTCGGGTGTCATCGAATTGAGCATCGCCTGTGCTGCAGCCATGCGTTGCGCCATGATCTCAAGAAGTTCGTCAAGTGTTTCTGGATTCTCAGGAAAAAAGTCACCGAAATTTTTCATGAAGTCTTCAAACTTCGGATCCTCGCCCTGCTGGCGACGCTCGAGCATTGCGTTGAGTTCGGCCATCATGTCTTTCATTCGCTGCATGTCGGCAGGAGTGAGTTTTTGCATCTCTCCAGACATCTGATCAAGATGCTGTTGCATCAATTGCTCACGCAGTTTTTCGATTAATTGCTCAAAACGCAATTGAGCTTGTTTAGATTGAAAGTCGTAGTGCTGCAGTTCAGCAATCTTGCCAGCCAAGTCTGCAGGCAACATGTCAAGCCGAAAATTGCGATCCATCGCCGACTGCTCTGCCATTTCAGCGCGGCGTGGATCACCTGAGTTCTTTGCTTCGGTCGTGTAGTTCTCAATCGCGTGACGTTCTTCATCTACGACATCGTTGAGTTCGTCTGCAATTTCTGAATACACTCCGCCAAGATCTCCGCGTTCCTGAATTGATTCACGTTTTTCACGCAGTCGTTCCATCATCTCGCGCATTCCAGCAATACGGTCGCCGTTCATGTCGCGCATTCCATCTTGCATGGCTTTGCGCAACGCGCTGTTGACATCGCCGTGGTACAGCAAATCGTCAGCGAGTTCGCTTAAGAGCCCTTCGGCGTCGAGATCAAACCCACGTTGCGAGCCGTCCCAACGCGAATATGTGAACTTCGATGGCATGGCCGAATATTAGTGCTAACCACTGTGGCAAGACATCGGTCACACCCCTAGGCTGAGGCTCAGTATGCGCTTCGGAAGAACGTTCATTTTCGTTGACCTCTCGGGGTTCACCAATTACACCGAGAGTTTTGGAGATGGTGCGGCTGCGCAATTGCTCACCCAGTTTCGCGGTGTTGCTCGAGCTGTTGGCTCGCATCAAGGCGTGCGCATCGACAAGTACTTGGGTGACGGTCTGATGGCAGTGGCAGTTGAAGCACTCGATGGCATCACATTTGCGCTCGAGTTACAGCGCCATGCAGTTACTGCCTGCGCACCACTTTCTTTGCGCATCGGCATTGCCACAGGCGACACCATGTTGTTTGAAGGTCAGGACTACATCGGAGATGCGCCAAACTTGGCAGCGCGACTTTGCGATGCGGCGGTTGGCATCGGCACGCTGATCCCTGCAGACCAGGCCACAAATTTGCCAGTGGGCGTGTATTCGGTGCCACACAGCCCAGTCAACTTGCCCGGTTTTTCCAAGCCGATTGAGGTTGTGTCACTCGCGGGTGAGCCGTTGATCGACGGTCGTTACGACATCAACGACTTTTGGACGCGCTCGCCGTTCGTCGGCTAACGCGTTACCTTCTGAGTATTACGTCCGTGAGCGATATGTTGCGCGTGAACCAGACTCATCTTTGTTGAGCCGCTTCGACAGGTGCAATCCCTCTAAAACAAACTCAACACCGCTTGCAATTTTTGCAACAGACTCTGTGTTGCCAACTGCAGCAACAACAAGTTCGCGCAGCGGTGGAACTTGGTTGAAGAGTTCAACATATTGAGCGGATGCAATGTCTTCTCCTGCGTGGGCGATTACGCCGCCCTCGAATAACGCAATTACTTCACCGATTTTTGCCGAAGAAACTCGTTTTTTGAACACTTGTAGTACTGCTGCCTTGACAAAATTTTCAAGAATCTGAGACTCACGCCCCTCTTCCATGCTTTCAATCTCAATTTTGCCCGAAGTTGAAGCGGCAAGCGCAGCAAGATCACTCACGCGTGGAGCAACATCTCGTTCGCCCACACGAAGTGCGCGGCGCACAGCATTTGCAGCCAGCGTCTCGTAGTTGCTCACCGACAAACGCACGCTCACACCACTGCGCTGGTTGACTTGCGAACTCGATCGCGCAACGTGGCTGATTGTCGTGATGATTTCTTCCATAAATTCGGGCCACTGCACCTGCACATCGCCAATCGATGATGGTCGCGCTTCTTGTCGCACGATGTCCATTTCGGTCGCGACCTCAAGTGGATAATGCGTACGAATTTGGCTGCCAAAACGATCTTTGAGCGGCGTGATCATGCGACCACGATTGGTGTAGTCCTCCGGGTTTGCAGAAGCCACGAGCATGACGTCGAGTGGCAACCGAATTTTGTAGCCACGAATCTGTACGTCGCGCTCTTCGAGCACGTTGAGCAAGCCAACCTGAATTCGCTCGGCCAAGTCGGGCAATTCGTTGATCGCAAAAATGCCGCGATTAGTGCGCGGTACGAGGCCGTAATGAATAGTCATTTCGTCTGACAAATAACGACCTTCGGCAACCTTGATCGGGTCAACTTCGCCAATTAAGTCTGAGACCGAAGTATCTGGAGTGGCAAGTTTTTCTCCGTAGCGGTCGCTCGAGTGCACCCACGCAATGGGTGTGTCGTCACCGTGCGTCGCTACCAACTCGCGCGCATGACGTGACACTGCGTTAAACGGATCATCATTGATCTCGCTGCCTGCGATGATTGGCATCCAATCATCCAACAATCCGGTGAGCGATCGAATGATGCGCGTCTTTGCCTGGCCGCGCTCACCAAGAAAAATGACGTCGTGACCTGCGAGCAACGCATTTTCAAGTTGCGGCATCACCGTGTCTTCGTAACCCAGCACACCTTCAAATAATGGAAGTCCTGCGGCAATGCGCTTGACTGCATTGCGTCGCAACTCTTCTTTGACCGGAAATGATTGCCACCCCGATGCACGCAATGTGCCGATGGTGAGGGGAAGATTTGATGGAGGTGTGTGCGCATGAGCCATGCGCGGAGGTTACTTGCTGGCCTTCTTCACGCGCACAGTGGACTTCTTTGTTGTTGTAATAACGCCTTTTTTATCAACGATCAGGATTTGGAATGACGAGTTTCCGACCTTGTTGTTATCGATCTTGATGGCCTGGGCTGCTGCTGCAGGAACTGTTTTGACCAGGACTCCGTCGCGATAGATAAATACCATCGACTGAGCAGGTGCAGTCACTTTGAACACAACGTTGTTGCCTACGACTTTGCTTGATGACGGCGCTACCACTGCTTGCTCTGCAACTATTGGAATCAAAGAGCCAAGTACTGGGTCGACGATTCGGTTTGTATCTGGTGGAACGGTGCTTGGTACAACTGCTGGTGCAGTAACCACGGGTTGCGGAACAGTTGACAACGGAACAGTTGACAACGGAACAGTTGATGACGGCACAGTTGATGACGGAACCGTTGGGCGAGCAATTGTCGTAGTCGTTGAAGTCGTTGAAGTCGTTGTTGTTGTCGTTGTTGTCGTTGTCTCGGGTGCCGCGTCATCGCCACCATCACCACCGCCACCGCCATCATCACTGCCTCCGCCACCCGATGGAACCGACGTTGTAGACGTTGTAGACGTTGTAGAAGTTGACGGTGCCGAGGCAACCGGAGGCGCAGAACTCAATCGTGAATAAACGAGCAGGTTTGGTGACCCACTTCCAGCATCTCCGACGACACCTGGAGTGGCAGTGCTTGTAATCCAAGCAGAAATTTGTGCAACCGAAGCATTTGGTGCAATTTCCAAACCTAATGCGGTCACACCTGCAACATGCGGTGAGGCCATTGATGTTCCGGAAATAGTGTTTGATGCAGTCGTCGATGTGTACCACGCCGAGGTGATGCTTGACCCAGGAGCAAACACGTCCACACATGATCCGTAGTTAGAAAATGACGAACGTGCATCTGCTGATGTTGTCGAGCCAACCGTGATTGCCAGCGGTTCACCTGCGGGTGACGACTGACATGCGTTTGCCGTGCTGTTTCCTGCAGCCACCACAAACACCACGCCATCAGCGACACCCGCCCGCACTGCAATATCAAGTGCCGAGGAGCGCCCACCACCGAGCGACATGTTTGCAACGGCGGGTGTGCCTGCAACGTGGTTTGCAATTACCCAATCGATACCCGCGATGACTCCCGATGTGCTGCCCGAGCCCGAGCAGTCAAGTACGCGCACAGGAACGATTGCTACTCCTGGTGCTACTCCATAATTACTTCCACCAACCGTGCCAGCCACGTGTGTACCGTGACCATTGCAATCTTCAGTGCCATTCGAGTCGACCACCGATGAAAAACCGCTCAACACTCGCCCACCAAACTCGGTGTGTGTCGACAACACGCCAGTGTCGATGATGTATGCGGTCACTCCGCTACCGGTGTATGCGCGGCTGAACTGATTGTTGAGCGGTAGTGCGCGTTGGTCGATGCGGTCGAGTCCCCACAACGTTGTTGGTGCTTCAGGTGTTGAAACTGTCGTAGGTGTGACTGGAGCAGATGCAACTGATGCGTCACTGGTACCAATTGAGTTTGTAGCGGTCACACTAAATGTGTAGGCAACACCATTTGTTAAACCTCGCACTGTGCATGTGAGTGCTCCAGTTGATGTACAAGTTTTTGATCCAGGGTTTGATGTTGCGATATACGTAGTGATCGTTCGACTGCCATTGTCAAGTGGCGCTTCCCAATACAAAGCAACTAACTGATCGCCCGCACTTCCACGCACGTTGCGCGGAGCCGATGGCGCAGTTGGGTCTGGTGCGGCAGTGAACTGCCAATTGAGCGTGGTCGAGCCTTTGCGGTTTCCGTACCCGTCAATTGCAAAGAAGTACGACGTACCCGCCACAACAGTGATTGTGACGCTGCTCCACAACCCGCCACCACTGTCATCATTGGCGGCCAGTGTTGTCAGTGCATTGACTTGCGTGCCCGTGTATGCACCCAACAATGTGTCAAAGACGCTGAGTCGAGTGTCGACCACCAAAGTGCCGTCTTGCGTTGCCACCCACTTGTACCAAATAGAAGCAGATGCGCCATAACCACCGTGAGATGGCTCACCGGATTGGCGACTCGCGGTCAATGTGGAACTTGAGACCGCACCAGTTGTGCCCGAAAAAACTTCTGCACCTGCAAATGGATCGTTGGTTAATGCATCGATCGTCGTGATTGAGTTTGAATTCAACGATGCTGCACCCGTACCCCGCGAGTTGATTGCTGAAACCCTAAAGATCACACTGATACCAACTGGAAGCGTGCGAATAGTCGCAATCGTGGCGGTGCTCACCGTGTCGACATACGTTGTCCAAGTCGAACCTGCATTAGACGAATACTCAATGAGGTAGTCGGTGATCGGTGCCCCACCATCAGTCGCTGGTGTGTCCCAGTCGAGACCAACCTGGCCAGTGTTGGCAGTTGCAACAGCATTGAGTGGTCGACCTGGCGCGGTTGGAGTGAGCGGTGTGTACGCATCAGAAACATCGGACGGTGGTCCGGTCGCAACGGCATTGCGCGCACTGATTCGAAACTTGTGTGGCACTCCGTCTGTGAGTCCAGTGATTGTGCGATTGGTGCCGTTGCCAGTTGGCTCTGACCAAGTTGTCCACGACACACCGTCATCGATGGTGTACTCGACCACGTAGTTCGTGACCGTAGATCCGCCATCTGATGCTGGTGCACCCCATCGAAGCGCTACATATTGTGGACCAATAAGCACCTCAGTAATGCAGCACGGAGCAGTCGGAACTCCAGGACGCACAACTGCCGAAACGACCGATGGGTCTCCAGTACCAGCACTATTGCGCGCACTCACACGAAAGATGTAACTCGATCCGCTCACCAGATCAGTAACTGTTGCCGACCGCGATGACGTAACAAGATCGATGAAGGTAGTCCACGTTGATCCAGATGAAGATGAGTACTCAATCAGATAGTCGGTAATTGTGGCGCCACCATTTGTGGCAGGAATTGTCCATGAAAGACCAACTTGATTGAGACCGTAGCTTGCAATTGCCAAATCGAGCGGCGCGCTTGGCAGCGATGCGGCCCAAGGAACAGCAATGACTACCGAAGAATACGCGCTGGTTCCAACACTATTAACTGCGCTGACTCTTAATTGATAGGTCAAGCCATTGGTCAGACCAGTGACAGTGGTTGTTGTTGAAGTTGAAATGCTGTCGCTAAATGTCGACCACGTTGCACCAGAGTCTGCAGAAAATTGTGCGACATAGTCGGTGATTGCCGAACCGCCATTTTGTGTAGGCGCAGTCCATGTCAACCGCACCGAGAGGCCAAGCGGTGTTGCGCTCAGTGATGTCGGCGCACTTGGCACGCCAACGATTGCGGTTGCTGTTGCAGATGGTTCACTGGTGCCGCCACTGCTCACAGCCTTGACGCGAAACTGATACGTAGTTCCATTCGTCAGTCCTGTCACAGTTGCATCCGTACTCGTCGACATACCGTCGTCAAATTCAGCCCACGTAGAACCGCTGTCCGATGAATACTCAATGACATAGTCGGTCACATCTGCGCTGCCACTTTGAGTTGGTGCTGTCCACGAAAGTGATGCCTGCGTTACACCACCTACAGCAGTGAGAGACGTTGGCACCGACGGCGCAACTGGGTTTGGAGAAACAATTGCTGCGCCGGTGTACAACACGAGGTTTGGTGAGCCAGCAGCCAAACCAGTAATGGCATCGGGTGTTGCGCTATCCACGATCAACGCAGCAATTTGCGCGGGAGTCGCGGTTGGATCAGATTGCAACAGCAATGCCGCTGCGCCTGCAACGTGTGGCGAAGCCATTGAAGTTCCTGAAAGCATTCGTGATGCACTTGATGAAGCGATCGTTGCCGACATGATGCTCACGCCTGGTGCAAACACGTCAACGCATGATCCGTAGTTGGTAAATGATGCGCGATCATCGCTGCCGCCAATTGCACCAACAGTGATTGCGGTTGGCTCTGATGCCGGGGAAAAACTGCAGGCGTTGGCGTTGCTGTTGCCGGCGGCTACTGCAAACACAATGCCATCGGCAGTTGCGTTGGCGACTGCCGAGTTCAATGCAGCGGAATACGAACCACCAAGACTCATATTGGCTACTGCGGGTGTATAGCTGGCGTGATCACTAATTGCCCAGTTGATACCCGCGATCACACCCGATGTATAACCAGTACCGGAACAGCTGAGTACACGAATAGGAATAAGTGAAACCGCTTTTGCAATGCCATAAGTAGAGCCACCGATAGTTCCTGCAACATGTGTGCCGTGACCATTGCAGTCGGTTGTGCCATACGAGTCGCTGTACACCGTGTATCCAGCACCGACTCGCCCACCGAAATCGATATGGCTTGCCAAGATGCCGGTGTCAATGACATATGCCGTTACTTCGGTACCTGTGTTGGTATATGAATAACGCGAGTTGCGAGTTCCCGAACGTTGGTCAACTCGGTCTAGGCCCCATGGTGGATCTACTTGATCTCCCTGCAACACCACCACTCGATCTTGTTCAATTGATGCAACATTCGGGTCTTTCGCTAAACGTTCGAGTGCCGATGCATCAAGTACTGCGGCAAAACCATTGATTGCGGTTGTGTACACCGACAAAATTTGCGAACCAGTTGCAGCCTCGACCGTTGCGAACGCGCGCGGTGCAACATCGTTTTTCAGCGTCACGATGTACTGATCAGCAACTTGAACACCCATGAGGTTGGAAAGATCTGGGCCAAGCGCACCGCTCGATTCGTTGATGCTCAGTGTGCGATCAAGTTCAATAAGCAGTACGTCTTTGTCTTTACGCAATCGCACCACGTCAGCATTGTCGAGCTCGACAACAAAGCCGTCGACAGCAGACGAGTACACGTCACTCACCGCATTACCCAAGCCTGCTTCTTTAGCAACTTTGCGATCCAGATTGACGCCGTCTTTCAAGATCACGATGTAGTCGCCTGTCGGTGCAACGGCTAAGGCCGGAGTTGATTCGGCCGATGCAAGCACCAGTGGTGCAAGCAGCACAACGGCCGCCAACGTCCGAATACAGCGTTGAGTCACCGCGGTTGTCACGCCCACACTTCTCAGTATCGGCTGAATCCATCGATTCTTGAGAGTCATTTCACTACCCACCGTATCCGTGGGGTCACACACTGTTTCATGCCCTTAGGCTGACCAAATGAGCGATCACCAAACATCTAAATCACAGCTAGTTGCCGTCGTTACTGGGGCCAACTCTGGCATTGGCCGAGCCACCGCCATTTACCTCGCACAGCAGGGCTACAGGGTGTTTGGCACCGTGCGCAGTCTCGATAAAGCGGCCAAACTCGTGGCACTTGCCGAGAAACTTGACGTAGCGATCGAACTCGTCGAGATGGACGTTGCTGATGACGCGTCCGTGCGCCAAGGTTTTGCCGATATTTTTCGCGCGACACCCCACGTTGACGTGCTTGTCAATAACGCAGGCATTGGTGGCAACGGTGTTACCGAAGAAACGACACCCGAGCAATATTTCGATTCCTTTAATGTCAATGTTGTTGGTGTTGTGCGTTGTACACAACAAGTGCTGCCGCAAATGCGCGCAACCAAAAGCGGCACAATCATTAATATTTCCTCAATTGTCGGTCGCATCGCCGCTGTTGCACAATCTCCGTACGTCACTTCGAAGTGGGCTCTCGAGGGGCTTACCGAAGGTCTTGCACACGAAGTCGCACCGTTTGGTATTCGTGTCGTCATGATCGAACCAGGCATCACCAAGTCGTCAATCTTTATGAAAAATCTTGATGCACCAAACGCAAGTGGCGCATACGACTCGCATTACCGACGCATGTTGCAGTTTTATGCCGCAGGCATTCCACGCGCGACCGACCCAACCGAAGTTGGCGCACTGATTCATCACGCCATCACCACCGATACGCCCCAATTGCGATACCCGTGTTCGTGGGGCGGCCATGAGTTCATTAATGGTCGCGCCAAGATGAGCGACGCCGATTGGATCGCACTCGGAGCAGTCGAGAGCGACGCAGATTACGAGATCGAGTTCAAAAAGGCTTTTGGAATCGACATCTCTCAAAGTTGACAAGTTTGGTCGGGTTTCCGATATGCTGATCGCCCCATAGCAAGTTGCCCAAATGGGCGACCAAACCAAGGAGCCCCTCATGTCAGTTCGTCTCGGAGACATTGCCCCAGACTTCACCGCCCAAACCACCCAAGGCGAGATCAAGTTTCACGACTGGCTCGGCGACTCGTGGGGCGTGTTGTTTAGTCATCCAAAAGATTTCACACCTGTTTGCACCACCGAGCTTGGCTATGTCGCCAAGATCAAGCCAGAGTTCGACAAGCGCAACGTCAAAGTGATCGGCCTCTCGGTTGACAGTGTTGAGTCACACGAAAAGTGGGAAAGCGACATTGGCGAGACGCAAGGTACGCCAGTCAACTTCCCGATGATCGGTGATTCAGACCGTACGGTCAGCAACTTGTACGACATGATTCACCCAAACGCCAACGACACGATGACCGTGCGCAGCGTGTTTGTTGTTGGGCCAGACAAAAAAGTGAAACTCACCATCACTTACCCAGCGTCAACAGGCCGCAACTTCGACGAAGTGCTTCGCGTCATCGACTCACTGCAACTCACTGCAAAGTTCAAGGTTGCAACACCAGCCAACTGGACAGACGGCAAAGACGTCATCATCGGTGCCGCAGTTACTGACGAAGAGGCAAAGACACTTTTCCCAGGCGGTTGGAAGACCATTAAGCCGTACCTGCGAACATTGGCACAACCAAAGTAAACGCAAGACAAATTTAGTAATTTCTTACATAACACAGGCTCTTTATCTAAGAAGTGATTTCAGTAAGAAATAGACTGAAGGGTATGAACAACCCCTCAGATGCAGCAGCTGCAAGTGCCACAAACGTCAGCAAGATCTATGGTCATGATGACAGCGAAGTTCGCGCCCTCGACGATGTCACGATCCAGTTCGAGAAGGGCCACTTCACGGCAATCATGGGCCCAAGCGGCTCTGGTAAATCAACGCTCATGCATTGCATGGCTGGCCTCGACTCGCTCACCAAAGGTTCAGTATCTATCAATGGCATTGACTTAGGTGGGCTCAGCGATAAGGCACTCACTCAGTTACGTCGTGAACAAATTGGTTTCATTTTTCAAGCGTTCAATTTGATTCCAACACTCAATGCCAAAGAAAACATTGTCCTACCACTCTCACTCGGTGGGCAAAAAGGTGATGCTGCTTGGATAGAAAAGGTGATTGACGCAATTGGACTGCGTGACAGGCTCGAACACCGACCAAGCGAACTTTCTGGTGGACAACAGCAACGCGTTGCTGTTGCTCGCGCACTCGCAAGCGAGCCTGCAATTATTTTTGCTGACGAACCAACTGGCAACTTAGATTCGAAAACTGGTGGTGAAGTGCTCGGGTTTATGCGACGCGCTGTGACCGATCTGGGTCAAACCATTGTGATGGTTACCCACGATGCAGTGGCGGCAAGTTATGCCGATCGCATCGTGTTTTTGAAAGACGGCAAGATCGCTGGCGAGATGTTTGAGCCAACACCAGATCGAGTGCTCGACTATCTGAAGCATCTCGGAGAATAACCGCCGTGCTCCGACTGTCACTCAAAATGACCCTTGCGCGCAAGGGCCGACTTTTTCTTACCTCGCTCGCCATCATTCTTGGAACAGGCTTCCTAGCCGGAACGTATATTTTTTCAGACACTCTCAACTCCACATTTGACAGACTGTTTTCCGACGTTTTTAAAGATGTCGACGCATATGTTCGTTCGTCCAGTTTTGTTGAAGCTGAATTTGGCGGTGAACAACGCGGATCTGCACCCATCAGTGCACTTGAAACCGTGCTCGCTGTGCCGGGTGTGCAGGCTGCCGCTCCAGACGTACAGGGATATGCGCGCATCATTGGCAAAGACGGCAAGCCCATTGGCGCAGACAACGGACCACCAACATTTGGTGGCATCGCCTCAGCAAGCGTTGCAGGATTGTGGAATATCGAAGAGGGGCGCCTGCCAGTCGGCCCAACCGAAATGGTCATGGACAAAGCAACTGCCAAGGCGGGCAAGTTTGCGCTTGGCGACACCGTGCGTATCAATGCCCAATCAGGCAGTCGCGAATTTGCGATGGTTGGCATTGTTAACTACGGCGACGTCAGTTCTCCAGGTGGCGCAACATTTGCGTTGTTCGACCAACCAACCGCATCAGAGTTTTTGCTCAAGCCTGGTTTTGTTGACGCATTCTTGGTACAAGGTGACGGAACTGTCAGTGACAAACAACTTACTTCTGCAATCAACTCGGCACTTTCGCCTGCCGACAAACTCGAGACAATTACTGGTGCACAGATCACTCAAGAGACACAAGACCAAATTGGTGCCGTGCTCAGCTTTCTCACACTGTTCCTCACCGCATTTTCATTCATTGCTTTAGGCATTGGTTGTTTCGTGATTTACAACGTATTTTCAATCACCACCGCGCAACGTCTCAAAGAGAACGCGTTGTTGCGTGCCATTGGTGCCAACAAGCGCCAAGTAGTGATCGCGATGATGGTTGAAGCACTCATCATCTGACTTCTTGAATCCGAACTCGGATTTTTGTCGGGCATTGGACTATCGCGCGGGTTAAGCGCCATGCTCAATGCGTTT
>CAFAAG010000025.1_pt1 | contig 12586 bp, 11 predicted proteins | sample 7267441 | NCBI WGS metagenome assembly CAFAAG01 (sample SAMEA6813978, study PRJEB35770) | uncultured Acidimicrobium sp. | biome: Freshwater; feature: Freshwater reservoir; material: water | place: Czech Republic | collected 2016-08-15 | depth 30m m | reverse complement strand
ATGTCTTCTTCGAGCAAGAATCGCGCAGCGGCTTCGACTGCTGCAATGCCTTCAAAGTTTGGAGTGCCAGTCTCGAACCTGCGCGGACCAACGTTTTCGGCTGGGCGTACCTTGGCAATCGGCAGAGAATTCAGCAAGTCGGGATCCACACACAGCACGCCAGCATGCGGGCCATACCACTTGTATGGCGAAGTGGCCAATACATCGCAACCAAGTTGTGCAATATCGATAGGGCGATGCACCGCTAAGTGCACTGCATCGACAAAGACTCGCGCACCGACGTCGTGCGCGGCATCGATGATTGGCTTGAGATCTGGCGCAGTACCGAGCAAGTTGGAAGCGCCAGTGATAGCAACCCACTTGGTGTTAGGTGTAATCATTTTGAGCATTGCTTCGGTGTCGAGCATGAATGTTGTGGTGCTAAATGGTGCGAGTACGTGTTCTGCGCCAGAGAGTTCGCATGCAATGCGCCACGGAGAAACGTTGGCATCGTGGTCGAGTTTGGTTCCAACGACTCTGTCACCAGGTTTGAGAGTGCGAGCAACGGCGCGAGTGAACGCCATCGTCATCGTGGTCATGTTGGCGCCAAAGCAAATGCCCTCTGGGTCTGCACCAAACAATGTGCCAACAACTTGGCGTGTGCGGTCGAGTAGGGCGTCGCAATCGTTGGCAGAAGAAAAATATCCACCGGTGTTGGCGTTTGAACCACCTGCAGCGAAGTCGCTCATCGCCCGAATTGCCGCGTCAACCATCTGTGTGCCTGCTGGCCCATCGAAGCGAGCCCAGTTATTGCTGGCGCCAGGAAAACGAGTACGAATATCGACTGGTGTGGTCATGGCGCGAACTGTATTACAAGTTGGCTGAATATTTTTACGTTACGAAGCGCGCTTGGCGGCGCGCTCAAGTCGGCGAGCAGTCTTGCCAATCGGCGCAATGTTGCGGTGGTCTAGATCTCCAATTTCGGTGCCGTTTGCAAAGCGCACGCGATAGCGCAGCCAATTGAAACCATTGGCCAAAATGACTTTGCCCTCGCTGCCTACAGGCAGTCCATCTCGCTCGACCGTGAGCTGTACTTTGTCGCCGTTTTTAAGGTCGATCTGGCCAGTATGCGGTGTGGCAAGTGAATGAGGTTTCCATGAGGCTGTCACAACTGAAAAGGGTACACTTTGCGCTCTGTGAAAAGCATCATTGAGACCCTCGAGGGCAACAAAGTCAAACTGTCAGTGGAAATTGACGAGGTCGAATTCGATCGGAATATCGATAAGGCCTTCCGCAAAATCGCAAATGAGATCCGTATTCCTGGGTTTCGCCAAGGCAAGGCTCCGCGACAATTGTTGCAAGCCCAGATCGGGCTTGGCGCTGCGAGGTCGCAAGCGATTCAAGATTCCATCCCAGAGTATTTGGCACAAGCCGTGCGCGAACATGATGTTGACCTGATTGCCACCCCACAGATTGAAGTGACAAAGGGCGAAGAAGATGGCGTCGTAAGTTTTGATGCAACGTGTGAAGTACGACCAATTGTGACTGTGCCTGGCTACAACGGCCTGCGCATCGAACTTCCAGCGCTGCTTGTGAAGGAAGAAGACGTTGATGATGCAATGAAGTCCGAGCGTTCACGACACGGCGTGTTGAAGGATGTTGATCGTGCGATTGCAAAGGGCGACCACGTGTCGCTCGACTTGAGCGGAACTCGCGAAGGTACTCCAGTGCCAGGACTCAACGTTGAAGATTGGGCATACGAAGTTGGCAAGGGGTGGGTGTCGGCAAGCTTCGACGAGAAACTGACCGGCGAAAAGTTGGGCTCGACCATTTCGTATTCTGAAGCACCGAATGGCACAACCGACATTGCTGAGATGACTGTCGTTGTAAAAAAAGTGCAAGAGATGGTGCTTGATGACCTGACTGATGAGTGGGTTGCTGAGCACGTTTCTGAGTTTGAAACAGTTGACGCATGGAAGGCTTCGTTGCGCAAGCGACTCGAGGAGATCAAACTCAATCAAACACGGAGCGTGTTTGTGGAGCGCACGACTGCTGCATTGGCTGATCTTGTGACGATCGAAATTCCTGAAGCAATGATTGCCAGTGACTTGCAGGCAAGAGTGCGCAACACTGTCGAACAGTTTCAGTCGCAAGGTGTTTCCATCGATCAGTGGTTGTCTGCAACTGGTCAAACCACAGAGAGTTTCATCGAAAACTTGCGCACCGAGTCGCAAAAAGCAGTCAGGGTGGATCTTGCGCTACGTGCAGTAGCTGTCGCTCAAGCAATTACTGCTAGCGAAGATGACATCGAACAAGAAATTGAGCGCATTGCGCTACAAGTTGGCCGCAAGGTCAATCAAGTGCGCAAGGCATATCAAGACAACGATGCATTAACCGAACTGGCTGCCCAAATTCACAAATCGCAAGCCGTCGATTGGTTGTTGCGCAATTCGACCCTTGTAGACCCAGAGGGCAACACAATCAATGCTGACGACCTCTTTGGTGATGAGTCACAAGGGAATTCCACCGAATAAGCAAGCCGTGCAACTACTATTTAGTTTCTAGGAATAAGACAAGCGGCAGTGCAGTTGGCTACCGACTAGAAACCTTGCAGGGAGACGGCATTATGCGTGAAGAAAATGTGATGCGGAATTATTACGTTCCCAATGTCACCGAGCAGACCAGTCGTGGGGAGCGCACGTCCGACTTGTACAGCAGGTTGCTCAAAGAGAACATCATTTTTCTAGGCACTCCAATTGACGACACGATTGCCAATCTCATTTGTGCACAGTTGATTCACCTCGAGAGCGAAAACCCCGACAAGGACATCAACATCTACATCAATAGCCCTGGTGGCGACATCACGGCTCTTTTCGCCATCTATGACACCATGCAATTCATCAAAAATGACATTGCAACTATTTGCCTTGGTCAGGCTGCGTCTGCTGCCGCTGTATTGCTTGCCGCTGGCACAAAAGGCAAGCGCCTGGCATTGCCACACTCACGAGTTTTGTTGCATCAGCCATATGGCCAGGTTGGCTATAGCCAAGTAACAGACCTCGAGTTGGCTGCTCGCGAGATTTTGCGGATGCGCGAGTTACTCGAAGGAATTTTGTCAGAGCACACCGGTCAGTCGGTTGAGCGCGTGCACAACGACACCGATCGCGATTTTGTTCTTGAAGCGCCTGCCGCTCTCGAATACGGAGTGATCGACGAGATCATCACTGCTCGCACACATGCCGATCGCACTGGCCCGATTCGCTGAGCACCGGAAACTGACTCATGGCAAAATTTGGTGATACAGCCGAACTGATTAAGTGTGCTTTTTGTGGCAAGTCGCAAAAGCAAGTCAAAAAACTTATTGCCGGCCCAGGAGTACACATCTGTGATGAGTGCATCGAGTTGTGCAACGAGATTGTTGATGAAGAGTTTGGTCAGGCTGCCGAAGTTGGTCTAGAAGAACTTCCAATCCCGCGCGACATTCGCGCATTTTTGGATGAGTATGTCGTTGGCCAAGAACAAGCCAAAAAAGTTTTGGCCGTTGCTGTGTTCAATCACTACCGCCGCATTAAATACAAAAATTCGGGCAATGCTCGTCGCGACGAAGTCGAACTACAAAAGAGCAATATCTTGCTGCTCGGCCCAACTGGTTGCGGCAAAACGCACATGGCCCAAACGCTTGCCCGATTGCTCAACGTTCCATTCGCTATTGCCGATGCCACCGCACTGACCGAGGCTGGCTATGTGGGTGAAGACGTTGAGAACATTTTGCTCAAGTTGTTGCAAGCGGCCGATTTTGATGTGAAGCGTGCCGAGATGGGCATCGTATATATAGATGAAATTGACAAGGTAGCGCGTAAGAGCGAGAACCCTTCGATCACCCGCGATGTCTCGGGCGAGGGTGTTCAACAAGCATTGCTCAAGATTCTTGAAGGCACAGTTGCTTCGGTGCCACCTCAAGGTGGTCGCAAGCACCCACACCAAGAGTTCATCCAAATAGACACAACCAACGTGCTGTTTATTGTTGGCGGTGCGTTCGCTGGGCTCGACACGATCATCGAAAACCGCATTGGTCACAAGGGTGTCGGTTTCCATGCCGAGGTGCGCTCGAAGGCAGAGAAAGATCCTGGGCAGTTGTTTTCACAAGTGTTGCCAGAAGACTTGCTCAAGTTTGGAATGATTCCAGAATTCATTGGCCGACTGCCGATGGTTGGCGCGGTGCACAGCCTAGATAAGGCCGCATTGATCTCGATTTTGACTGAGCCAAAGAACGCACTGCTCAAGCAGTATCAAAAGTTTTTTGAGTTTGAAGACATTGAACTTGAAATAACGCCAGATGCTCTTGTGGCAATTGCCGAACAAGCATTGCATCGGGGCACTGGTGCTCGCGGGTTGCGCGCAATTTTGGAAGAAGTATTGCTCAACACAATGTACGAAATACCGGGCCGCACCGACGTTGCACGTGTGGTGTTTGACGAAAAATCGATTGCGACGAAGTCGAGTCCTGAACTCGTGATGCGAAATACTCGCGTCACTCGTCAGCGCCGTGCTGCTTCTTAAGAACTAGCCTGCGCATTATGCAATACGGCGAGGCACTTAACTATTTGGATGAGCACGCCAGCTACGAAAAAACTGGTCGCGTTGAGTCTCCATCACTAGACAACATCAACACCTTTATGGATTTGATGGGTCAGCCGCACTTGAGCTACCCGGTAATCCATATCACTGGCACCAACGGCAAGGGCTCAACTACCCAAATCATTACGCAATTGTTGATCGCTCATGGACTGCAAGTTGGCACATACACGAGCCCGCACTTGGAAGCGCTAACCGAACGAATATCGCGCAACAACGAGCCAATAAGTGAGCAAGACTTTGCCGATTGTGTGGCCGCTATTGCCGACATTGAAGTAATAGGCGGCGTGCGACCGTCGTATTTTGAAATTATGACGGCAGCGGCCTTTAGGTATTTTGCTGACACCGCAGTTGATGTGGCGGTGATTGAAGTAGGGATGCTCGGAAGATGGGACGCAACCAATGTCGTCAATTCGGCAGTTGCGGTGATTACCAATATTGCTTTGGATCACACAGAATTTGCTGGACCGCGACTGCAAGATATTGCTTTTGAAAAAGTTGGCATCTCCAAACCGGGAAGTGTGCTCGTGGTAGGCGACACCAACGATGAACTACGTGAAATTTGGAATGCCGCTGAATCTGCCGCCGTGTTACTTCGAGGAAATGATTTTGAAATATCCGAAAACGAGTTGGCTGTTGGCGGACGCATGATTGATGTGCGCACAGAGCGCGCGGTGTATAAAGAATTGCCACTGCCGCTGCACGGACAACATCAAGGTGATAATGCTTCGATCGCGTTGACGGCAGTAGAAGAATTTTTTGGCAATGTGCTCGACATCGAAGTTGTGCGCGAAGGTTTTGCGGCAGTGAAAATGCCTGGTCGATTTGAAGTACTTGGTCGTGCGCCACTCGTAGTGATTGACGGTGCACATAACCCGGCAGGTGCCGATGTGTGTGCTCAAGTGTTTTTTGACGATTTTTCTCCAGAAGGAAAACGAATATTGGTAGTTGGAGCACTTAAGGGTCGCGATCCGCAAATGTTGCTTTCGGCATTGCGTGCAGATGAATTTGATGTGGTGATTTGCTGCACAGCGCCATCGCCGCGCGGTCTTGGCGCAAATGATCTGGGGGGCGCTGCAAAACAAATGGGTTGTGAGCAAGTTGTGGTGTGCGAGACCGTTGAGGCTGCGTGCGATAAAGCATTGAGTATTGCTCGCGAAGAAGATGCCGTGCTTGTGGCAGGAAGTTTGTATGTCGTAGGTAGTGCTCGGACCTACTTGCGCCGTAAACTGTAGAGATGAGCACTAAAACACTTGTCCTACTCAAACCAGATGCAGTCGAGCGTGGTCTCGTTGGAAGCATTCTCTCAAGGTTTGAAACCAAAGGTCTGAAAATTGTGGCAATGGAATTGCGCACGTTGAATGCTGCAATTTTGGAGCGCCATTACGAAGAGCACAAGGGAAAGGGTTTTTACCCAGAGCTCGTGGCCTTCATGTCACGAGGCCCAGTGGTGGCACTCGTTATTGAAGGACCAGAAGATGCATGGGAAGTGTTGCGCACGATGATGGGTGCAACGAATCCGAAGGCTGCAGCACCTGGCACCATCCGCGGTGATTACGGCACGATGTTTACCGAAAACCTGATTCACGGAAGTGACTCTGCGGCCTCTGCAGCACGCGAAATTGGGATCTTCTTTCCAAATTTGTAGAACCTGATTGATCAATACGGTTAGGTAGGATTTGAGTATTGACCCCGTGCTCAGCCTTGATGCTGGCGCGCTAAGGAGACCAAAGCATGGCTGGTGGAGGCGCACTTTCGTTAGGACGTGACATCGCCATCGACTTGGGCACCGCCAACACACTTGTGTATGTCAAAGGCGAGGGTGTTGTACTGAATGAGCCGTCGTCGGTTGCCGTGGACAGCCAAACAGGTGAACTCGTGGCCGTTGGTTTTGAGGCCAAGCGAATGTGGGGTCGTGCTCCGCAAAATATTCGTTTGGTGCGCCCGCTGCAAGACGGAGTGATTGCCGATTTTGATGTGTGCGAAAAGATGCTTCGCTATTTCATTCAACAAGTGCACACAAGCAGATGGAATAAGCCACGAATGATTATTTGTGTGCCGTCGGAGATTACTGGCGTCGAGCGTCGCGCTGTGCAAGAGGCCGCAGAGTTTGCTGGTGCGCGACGCCCGGTGTACATCATCGAGGAACCAATGGCTGCAGCAATTGGCGCCGGACTGCCCGTGCATCTTCCGAGCGCAAGTTTGATCGTGGATATCGGTGGTGGCACTACTGAAGTTGCAGTGATTTCAATGGGTGGCATCGTGACCGCGTATTCGGCACGTGTTGCCGGCGACGAACTGAACCAAGCAATTGTTGAGATGTTCAAAAATGAGTTTTCGTTGGATGTTGGTGAGAACACCGCCGAAGAAGTAAAGCTGCAGCTCGGTTCGGCGTGGCCATTGGCAGAAGAGCTGACTGCCGATGTGGGTGGCAGAGACACGATGACTGGTCTACCTCGCACACAAGTGGTGACGAGCGAAGATGTACGCAGCGCAATTGGTCCTGGTGTGACAGCAATAGTTGATGCAATCAAAACAACGCTTGAGCGCACCCCGCCAGAGTTGGCAGCCGACATCATTGGACACGGACTGACGCTGTCGGGTGGTGGGGCATTGCTGACCGGGCTCGCCGAGCGTGTCACATACGACACCGGCATTCATGCATTTTTGGCACCCGAGCCATTGTTCTCAGTGGTGCTGGGTTGTGGCATGACTCTTGACAACATTGAAGCCATGAAAGGTCTGACTGCTCAGACCTCCTTCGAGTAGGTCTGCGTAGGGTTTCCTAGTGGCTGTTCGGTCAATGAAGTCCAGGCGGATCATGGCGCTGCTTGTGTTGACGTCGATCATCTTGGTGACACTCGATCTGCAGGGAAGTTCGGCAACAAAGTCGCTGCGGTCGATTTTTGGAACAGTGTTTAGGCCAGTCGAAAGTGTGGCGCGGGTGGTGACGCGTCCTGCTACAAACGCGTGGTACGGAATAACGCACTACAACGACGTGACAGCAGAAAATGAACTGCTGCGAGAGAAAATTGCGCAACAAGAAGGTGCGGCAGTTGCGGCTGCGGCATCGGTGCGCTTGTCTCAAGAGTTGCTCGCACTCAACGGCTTGCCAACATTGGCAGGAATTAACTCAGTGAGCGCACAAGTGATCGGTGACTCTCCATCCAATTTTGTACAAAGCGTTGAGATTGATCAAGGTACGGAGAGCGGCATCAAGGTGGGAATGCCGGTGCTCAATGCTGCTGGACTTGTAGGCAAGATCACTCAGGTGTTTGCAAACCGCGCAGTAGTGATGTTGATTACCGATCCGCAATATGCGTTGTCGGTCAAGATCATTAACGCGCCAAAGACCACAGTTGCAACGGTGCCAAATCAAGACCCCGCATCTGAGGTGACGATTGTTTCGGTGCCCGTGACGATCGACCCACTGATAACTGTTCCAACCGTGCCAGCAACATCAAATATTGCTGGGTTTACTCCAGGATCAATCGTGGCGCCACGCACGCCCATCATTTCTTCTTCGTTAACAATTCCGCCTGGAAGCAATGTGTCGGTGCGTGAGACCGGGGTCTTGGAAGGACGTGGTGCTGGGCGTGTGCCAACCGTGCGTTTCGTGGACGCTGCTCAACGCTTTGGGGTTGTGCAGTCTGGGTCGCCAATTGTGACGGCTGGTGGTTCGCTCAGTCTTGCGCCGCCAGACATTGTGGTTGGGACTGTGTCTCGAGTGAAAGAGAGGCTCGGAACAGCTGGGCCGTTGTTGGAGATCGACATCGTTGCAGACTTGAGCAATTTGAGTTTCGTTCGCATCTTGTTGTATCAACCGATCACTGAGCGAACGGCACCGTGAGCGAAAGACTGTTGCGATTAATGGCCAGTCGTTGGACGCGATTGGTGTTGGTGTCGTTGATTTTGCTCGGACTACAAACCACGTTGTTGAATGACATGCGACCATTCGGTGTGATGATCCCCGTGATGTTGTTGTTTGCTGTGTCTGCGGGAACTATATATGGATCAGAGATTGGAGCAATCTCTGGTCTGATCATTGGTGTGATGTATGACTGCGTGTTGTCAACACCACTTGGACTTGCATCGTTGGTGTTTGGCTTAGCCGCATACACGGCTGGCCTCCTGCCCTTTTTTGTTCGAGAGCCAACGTGGTGGACGAGAGTCATCACCATCGGAATCGTTGGAGCAGTGGGAGAGATGGCGTTTCCGCTCGCACAATCCATGGTGGGTTTTGGCGGACGGTTTCAACCACACGTTGTCGCGGTGGTTGCGTTTGTAGTTGTCGCTGGAATGATTATTGCGCCGTTGCTATTGCCAGTGTGTCGTTGGACGCTTAAAGAATCGCTTGTTGGCTAGCAGCAATGGCAATTAATAATCACTCACGAAGACTGACCGCGCTTGCGGTGGCTGCGGTTGTGTTGTTGAGTTCGTTGTCGGTGCGAATGTGGTTTATGCAAGCAGTTCAGGCCAAAGACAATGAGTCGGTGGTGCTTGCTGTACGTACACGAACTATTCGTCTGTTGCCAGAGCGCGGACGGATTTTTGATGCAAAGGGTCGGGTTGTTGCCGATAACAAACGTATTTTGACTGCGACGATTGATCGTGAAGTGTTAAAAGATCCGATCGATCGCTTGGAGATGTTTCAGCGTTTGTCAGGACCGTTGGGGATGCCAATTGAAATGTTGTTTAAGAGATATGAAGACAAGCGTTTTGGGCCGCTTGAAGCGTTGCCGTTGAAGGAGGACGTTTCGGAGGAAACGGCATTATTTTTGGCAGAGCGGATCGAGGATTATCCGGGCATTTATGTGCGCGAGGAATGGAAGCGTAATTATCCATTCGGTGCTATTGGGAGTCATGTCATTGGATATATCGGCGCAATTTTGCCAAAGACTCTCGCGTATTACAAGTCGATTGGATACGACCCAAATGAACGGGTGGGTGGATACGGAGTTGAGCAATCGTACGAACCCATCTTGCGCGGGACGCCAGGTTATGTGCGTTATGAAGTAAATGCGCAAGGGAAATTGTTGCGACTCATTGAGCGAGTTGAGCCGATTGTTGGCAACGACTTGCACTTGTCTATTGACATGGGTCTACAACAATTTGCCGAGCAGGCTCTTGAAACGCAACTTGTACTTCGTCGTCGTGTTGAAGCAGGAAACGTGCGGTTGCCTGACGGCACGCTCGATCCGCTATTTCCAGATGCTGTTTATTACAAGGCTCCTGCTGGGTCGGTTGTGGTGATGAATCACGACACTGGTCAAGTGATCGCTATGGCCTCGTATCCGAGATTTGATAACCGTTGGTTTGCTGGCGGAGTGTCGAGCAATAAATTTGCTCAAGTGTTTCCGCAAACGGATGACCCCGACTTGTCGGTATTGGTCAACCGCGCAATTTCTGGTCGCTACAACTTGGGGTCGTCGTTTAAACCATTCGTTGCATATGCGGCACTGAACACTGGGCAATTGCCGGGCAATGCTGCATACGTGTTTGACGATCGAGGTACCTACAAGCTGGAGAGTATTCCAAGCGACAGATGTCAAGAGGGCGTGAAGTGTGTATTTAGAAACGCTGTGTGTCGAGCAACAGGCTCGCCATGCAGATTCGGAAACGTAACAGTTGAAGATGCGCTTGCGGTTTCGAGTGACGCATTTTTCTACAAAATTGGCGAGCAGATCTTGACTGAGCGCGGCTATAAGCCAATTCTGGAAGAGCAGGTTCGACTATTTGGTTTTGGTTCGCCGACCAATATCGATTTGCCAAACGAATTTGCTGGCACGATTCCAAGTAAGGCATTGAAGAAACGAATGGCAGATATTGGTGCCATTTCGCAAGAATCGGGCAAGGCGTACTACGTCGGTGATCAAGTGTTGTTTTCAATCGGTCAGGGTTTGTTGTCAGCAACTCCGCTACAAGTTGCAGCTGCATATGGCGTACTAGGCAATGGTGGCAAATTGTTTACACCTCACATAGTGCAAGAAGTGCTTGCACCAGGAACTCCCGACAAAACACCAGGAGTTGCAGACCTCACGTTGTCAAATGTGGTTGAGCGCTTTGATACTCAAGAGCCAGTCAGGACCCTAGACATGACTGGCGATCGACTTGATCCGATCGTGCGCGGGCTGGCGCGTGTAATTAGGGGGCCTGGAATCAATTTTGATTATTATCACAAGACAACAGGCGAGCTGTTGTTTAAGGGGTACCCGTACGACGTCCTTCCGATCGCCGGGAAAACCGGAACAGCGCAGGGGTTCAGTAACTTGCCGTGGAATGACTCATCTGCGTTTGGTGCGTTCAGCCTTGATCCATTGCAGCCATATTCGGCATTTGCGTATTTAGAGAAATCTGGATACGGATCACAGGCAGCAGCACCTGTGGTGAAATGTATTTTTACTGCACTCGCAGGGCGATACAAATTGGACGGCGTGATCGCCGCTGATCCACTGAATATTCAAAGTGGAATAGCTGCGCCACCAACATATTTGCGCAATCCTTCGTGCCTGGCTGGCGGTCGATCGGATAGTCGAGACTGATGTCGCTGCAAACATTGAAGCGCAGGTTTAGTCAGCCGTCCGGTAGTGGCACATTTGGTTTTAGTGGCAGTTACGCAGACCCGATTCGCAACATCGACTGGATTTTAATTGCGGTCGTTGCGTTGCAGTCGATCATCGGTTTATTCAACGTATTTTCGACAACGCACTTGCGATTGCTGGATCAAGAATTTGATCCTTATTTTTACACTCAGCGCCAGGTTGGTTATGTAATTGCTGCTGCCGCAGTTGCCGCGATTGTGATGGCACTTGGCCATGAGTGGTTTAGAACACAAGTTGGCGTGCTGTACGGCGGGTTGATGTTGTTGCTTGTATTGGTGCTTGTGTACGGAGCCGTGCGGGGTGGTGCGCGTTTGTCATTTAATGTGCCGATTGTTTCTTTTTCGCTGCAGCCGGCCGAGTTTGTGAAGCCCATCATTCTGATATTGATTGCTAGTTATTTTAGTGAAGCAGTTGATAGCAAAATTGATTGGCATCACTTTGTGATGTCGTTGTACATCGTTGGTGGTCCTGTTGCACTCATTTTGTTGCAACCCGACCTTGGGTCGGCAACGGTGATCGTGGCAGGTGTTGTGGGTATCTTGCTGGTTGCGGGTGCACGCCGCCGCTATCTGCTGATGATCACCGGGCTCTCGATCGTCACTATGGGCACGGTCATGGTGAATGGATTTATTGGCACCTATCAACTACGTCGTTTTGTTTCGTGGTTGAACCAAGATTCACGCGACAAAGCTCTTGAGTCGGTGGTGTTGCAAGTGCGATTTGCAAAACGTGCGGTGTCGACAGGTGGATTTTTTGGAAAAGGATATTTGCAGGGCCCACTCACAAATGGAAAATACATTCCTGTGCAGTTCACCGATTTTCCATTTTCTGCGATTGCCGAACAATTTGGAATGTTGGGTGGCGGGGTAGTAATTGGGTTGTTTGCCGTAATGCTGTGGCGAGTTTGGCGTATTGCTCAAATGGCGCGCGATCGCTTTGGGCTCTATATGACGTGTGGGATCTTTACGTTGATGACGTTTCAGGTGTTTCAAAACATTGGCATGACCTTGGGTCTGACCCCCGTAAGCGGTCTTCCACTGCCATTTATTTCGTATGGCGGCTCGCACACGTTGTCGATGGGAATCATGGTGGGCCTTGTGCAGAGCGTGCATATGAGGCGACTGGAGTAGGTGGGCTGATAGAGCCCCAAAAAGTGCTGCATTTGGCAAGGGGCTAGGGGGTAGCCTGAAAGACAAGGACGGGCGATTTGCCCATCCCAAGGTCGATCACGCGATAGCGATCCGAAAGTGCGAAGACGAGTCTTCCTCTTTCGAAGCGCTGGACCGCGACGATATTGCACGTGGACGGCAATGCTGCCACCTCGGTGCGATATCTCATCAAGGAAACGAGCAAGACATGAGTGAAGTAGT
>CAFAAG010000024.1_pt1 | contig 13351 bp, 14 predicted proteins | sample 7267441 | NCBI WGS metagenome assembly CAFAAG01 (sample SAMEA6813978, study PRJEB35770) | uncultured Acidimicrobium sp. | biome: Freshwater; feature: Freshwater reservoir; material: water | place: Czech Republic | collected 2016-08-15 | depth 30m m | reverse complement strand
ATGGTTTGGCCTGAGCGCACGGCGTACAACAGATGGCCGCGTCGTTGCATTTCATGCTTTTGATGATTTACCTCTAGACGAAATCACCAAGTTCATTCCAAAAACCGGAGTCGATGTTGCAGGTGTTATGCACACCAGTGCTGAAATCGTTGGCGAGTCGCTCAAGACCATTCGCAAAACATTCTCCGGTCCTCTTTCTGCTTATCCAGATGGTGGATATTTTGAAATGCCGGATTGGAAATTTGTTGACGTTATTGAGCCAACACGACTTGAAACATTTTTTGAAGAGTGGACTTCGCTTGGTGCACAAGTACTCGGTGGATGCTGCGGTCTTACCGTTGAACATGTAGATGCAGCACAGCGCGTGCATCACGCACACTCAATTCGCTAGCTAAGTAATTAACAAGCTAGGTACAAGTTAGGTACACACAACAATTAGGTGTGCTTAATACCATCTGTGAATTAGATGACAGTGGTTTCATAAGTTCATTTAGTGATCACCTCCTACTCTTAGGCGTAGGAGGTGATCGTCGCTTGATAACTTCCAACAATTCGAGCGACAAAACATAATGAAACGCAGAACACTTGACATGATCTTCAGTGCGGGAGGTGTAGCAATAGCAATCTTGCTGGTACTCCTTGGCTTTGTTTTTAAGACCAACGCCGATTTCGCAGACTCATACGTCCATGACCAACTTGCCCAGCAGAAAATCAGCTTCACCGCTGCTGAGTTTCTCTCTGACGAAGAAAAGGCATCGACTTGCCTTACCGAAAACGCAGGCACACCACTTGACTCCGGCAAAAAAGCTGAGTGCTACGCCAACGACTACATCGGCATGCACCTCAAGGGCATTGGTGGCGGCGAAACATACGCAACAATTGGAGCCATCCAGACCAAAGCAAAGACTGCACTTGCCGATGCGACTGCGGCCAACGCAAGCAACGTCGATGCGCTGAAGGCAGACCTCGACAAAATCACTGGACAACGCGAAACAATGTTTAAAGGTGAGACTCTTCGTGGTCTTTTGCTTACTTCATATGGTTTCAGTATTTTCGGCGAGAAAGCCGCGCTTGCTGGAATGTTGAGTTTCCTTGGAGCAATCGTGATGTTGCTCGCCAGCATTGCTGGTTTCATCCACGCATTTTCAACTCCAAAAGACAAAGTCGCCTTGGCACTGAAGTAACTATTCAAAAAATGAAGTTCATACGTATGGTTGGTTTCGCGTCCGCAGTGGCCCTCGCTACTGCGGGCTGCGGAGCCGATCAGCAAGTACTCGTCGGTTTAGTCCGCGACAATCCGCTCAATGTGGCGGTCGTGACATTGCCAGAGGAATTCATTGGTGCTGCGTCAGCACCATTCACCATGCGGGCAAAACCTGACGAGTTATTGGTTGTCTACTTCGGCTACACCATGTGCCCAGACCTCTGCCCCACCACGTTGGCCGATCTTCGATCTGCGTTCAAACGAATCGGCCCAACATCCGACATTGTTGACCTCGCATTCGTCACGGTTGACCCACTGCGCGACACTGTTGATCGACTTGCTCCCTACCTCAGTTCGTATGTCGACAGATTTCATGTCATTCGCACGACCGACATGGTCGAGTTAAAGACCGCAGAAGAAGAATTCCTCGCCAATTCCTCGGTCACTACCAATGCCTTAGGAGTGATCGAGGTGACCCACACGGCTCTTGCATACATCGTTGATGACATGGGAACCGTTATTGACGAACTCCCATTCGGCGTTGGCGCTGACGGATTCACCAACGATCTTCAAATTCTCATCAACAACATCAACAAGGGAGAATAAGTAATGAGAAAAGCAACACTCGCCGTCACCACAATTGCGGCGCTCACACTATTTGCCACATCGTGCGGTAGTTCAACCAGCACGACAGACACAGTGGCGCCAGATACCACTGTGGTTGTAACCGAGACGACATTCACCGTCGATGGAGCTTGGGCTCGCACCAGTCCAATGGAATCAACAGTTGGTGTGGTCTACATGAACATCACTCCAAGCGCAGATGACGCACTAGTTGGCGCATCGGTCGACATGGCAATTGCCGGAATGACACAGGTGCATGAGACCACAACAGCAGCGGATGGCTCAATGGGAATGCAAGAGATTGCGTCAATACCGATGACAGCAGGAACACCTCTTGCGCTTGTCTCGGGTGGCTTCCACATCATGCTCATGAAGCTCGCCAAGCCCCTCGAAACCGGCACTTCAATTGCTGTCACCCTGACATTCGAGTCTGGCGCAACAACCATTGTTGATGTTCCAGTTTTGACCGAAGCTCCGTAATTATTCAGCACACCATGAAAACACGAACACGCCGAACGATCATCTCGTTTGGCGTGTTCGTGACCATGATGGCGCTTGTTGTTGCTTCTTGCAGCAACTCCGCAACGCCCTCGGTTGTCACTACGGGAACCGTCCTACGCGTTGTCGTACCTGCCGGCACATTTGATGCTGTTGCACGCGGCGAATTTGTTGACTTATTACCCGAGATTGTCCAAGTCAAAGTTGGCGACGAATTTGTAGTCGTCAATAACGACACGTTTACACATGTCATTGGCCCTTTCTCTGTGCGCCCCGGCGAAACTTTGAGTCACTTCTGGACACAAGTAGCAACCATCGAAGGCGACTGCACGATTCTGCTCAATGATCGCGTACTGATCATTATCACCTCATGAAGCGTCTGATCTACTGCGCTCTCGTCGCGTTGACGTTGACAAGTTGTACTCATCAATCAAGTGACACCGAAGCACGATGGCCTTCAGTCATCGTTGCCGACTCAAGCGGCACCGAGATCAATAGCGGCGATTTACTTAATGGCAACAGACTCGTTGTCAGCTTGTGGTCCACATGGTGTGTTCCATGCAGACGTGAACTACCCCAGTTGCAACAATTTGCAGTCGAACATCAGGATGTCTCCGTCGTGGCAGTAAATCTGGGCGACAAACTCGACTCGGTGGCTGCGTATGCAGATGAAATTGGCCTCACAATGCCGGTCGTCATCGACTCTGAAGGTCGCATTTCCTCTGCACTCGGCGTGACATCAGTGCCTTCCACCATCGTTATCGACTCACACGGCAAGGTGATCGCAACGCACGTGGGCGAAATCACTGCAGATGAACTGGCTGTACTTGTCGAAACGTCAAGTTGATTCTCGGACCGACTGGTGTTTTTGTTTTAGCAATTTGATGCACCCAACAGTGCTGCGAGAGACCAGACATCACCAACAGTGACCCGTCTTCGAGGTCTGCCCGAACCAACTCTTTCGTTTCTTTATGTCGCAGATCGAAACGACGCGTCTCACCAAGACTCACAGATGCAATCGTTGGCTCCTTGCCATTTACGGCTTCATTATCTGAATGCCAACTCACACTGTCTTGTCCGTCTCGATACAAGTTGACGAGTACCGAGTTGAATTGCGCGCCTATATGCGCGGTGCACATTGCCCCGATCTTTGTGAGCAGCAGCGTCATCGAGTGTGCCTCGCGCACAATCCCCGAATACTGATACGAAATTCCACTATCTGTAAACCACGTAGAGAGCCCGGCCTGAGCATGCTTTTTGCCGAACATGACCATCTCTGGCTGCTCCCACGGTGTTGTAGTTTTCAATTCGTCAAAAGCTCCCCGAGCAAAGTCGGCATCAAAGAAACGTGGATACAACACAGCACTGCCATCAAACGGAAGCAGTTCTAGTGCATCAGAAAACAAACTTGGAGTACTCACGGTTGTTCATAATTCTTGCATGACTGATACCGTTTGCGCATGACGAATTGGCGTGACCTGAGTGCTAGAGCATCGCTTGCTTCGCACCGACTCATCGGTTGGATTTATTGGGATCCAGATGCAATTGCGCGATTCACCGCGCTTGGCGTGCCAAACGGCTTGGGCTACTACATCACCACACGCTCTGCCCCGCTTGCCTCGGTTGGCAACAATGCCGTCACCGCAGCGTTCTACTCAATTCGCAAGGAATTCATTGATGTATGTCTCGATGTTGCACGCCAGCACACCACGTTTGAAGACGCTTACCGAGTGCGCAACGAGGCAGTTGCTCGAGGATTGCGTGAATACGCGCCAGAAATAATCGATCCGTTGAGCAAGTTGGCAAAGTCGCTTTGGGATGCTGCCGACTCACTGCCCCTCGGTGGTCGTGTTTTATATGCGGCTCATCGTGCATGGCCCCGTTGCGAAGATGACCCTGCTTTGTCTGCGTGGCTTGCCATCAACTGCATTCGCGAGTGGCGTGGCGACACACACTTTGCGGTACTTGCAAGTCACGATGTGAGTGGCGTGCAGGCAGGGTTATTACACGACGCGTTTCTTGGTTATCCCGGCGACTGGATTCCGCGCAGTCGTGGTGCCGACGATGCCCAACTTGAAGAAGCATGGGCCGCGCTCGATGCCCGTGGCTTTGTGAGCAACGGACGCATCAATGATGCAGGACTTGCATTTAGAGAACAGATCGAAGACACCACAAACGAATTATGCGAAAAAGCGTGGCGTCAACTTGGCGAGCAACTCACTCTTGAATTTGTTCAACTCATCGAACCAATCGGTTACCGATTTCTGGCTCGCATCGATGCAACCGCTGGCGAAAACTGGATGCCGGCCGCTCGCGACTCTCGAAGAACATAGAATCAACAAATGATCAAACAATTTTCTAGCGATACCGCACTACTTCTCGTTGATGTTCAAAAGGGCGTGGATGTGCTCGAGCATTGGGGTGGGCCAACCGGACGACGCAACAACCCCGACGCCGAATCGTACATGTTGCGTTTGCTTGCCGCGTTTCGTCAACATGATCTCACCGTTGCGTACACACGACACGACTCTCGCGAAGCAGCTTCCCCACTCAAGTTTTCACTACCTACCGGAGCACAAAAAGAAGGCTTTGAAGTACAACCAACAGATATTTGTGTTGAAAAGGATGTCAACAGCGGCTTTATCGGTACCGATCTCGAGATTCAATTGCGCCGCAAAGGCATCAAGCGACTTGTGATTGTCGGTTTCTTTACCAACATGTGTATCGAGACAACTACGCGCATGGCCGGCAATCTTGGTTTTGATACATATCTTGTTCCCGACTGTTGCGCTACAACTAATCGCATTGGTCTTGATGGTGCCGACTACGACGCCGAGCTCGTGCACGACATGACAGTTGCCAACTTGCACGGCGAATTTTGCACGGCCATCACTCCAGGCGATGTACTTGCACTACTCGATGCTGATGCACCACAACTCGACAGAGTTCAGGGCAACGAATAAATCGTTAATCCAGATATTTTTTCAGTAGCGTCGACGCTTGCGCATGTGCCGATTGTGCGTCATCCAATAGAGTGATCATGTTGAAAAATCCATGAAATGCTCCGTTGTAGCGAGTGATCGTGCAGTTCACACCATTTTCAACCAGCCGCTTTCCATAAGCCTCACCTTCATCGCGCAGCGGATCAAATTGCGCAGTAATCACAAGTGCTGGCGGCATCTTCTTCAATAGATCATCACTGGCAGCCATCGGCGACGCAAAAATATTTGAGTGATCGTTACTCGAGCGCATGTAATGATCAACGAACCACGCCATCACCGATTTTGTAAGAATTGGAGCTGTCGCATTTTCGTCAATTGATGGAGATTTCATCGTCATATCGACACCTGGATAAATCAACAGCTGAAACTTCAGTGGAACTTCCTGCGCAAGTGCTACTGCCGCAGCCAGGTTGCCACCAGCGGAGTCGCCACCAACGGCAATTCGTGTCTTATCAATGCCAAGTGATGCAGCGTGATCGTGCGCCCAGCGCAGTGCCGCAGCACAATCATCAAATGCCGCCGGAAACTTGTGTTCGGGAGCCAAGCGATAATCAACGGCTAAAACCGCATGTCCAGACTTATTGGCCAATGAGCGACACACTCCGTCGTGCGAATTGAGGTCGCCAATCACCCAGCCTCCACCGTGAAAAAAGACGAGAAGCCCGAGGTCCGTATCTGACGATGGCCTATAAAGCCTGCACGGAATACCATCTGCATCTATATCTCGTATTTCAAACACAACTTCTTCGCTTGGAATTTGCCCGGCGTTGTACACGGCGCGCGCTTCATCGGGTGACAATTCTTCAAATGGTGTCGTTCTCACTGCCGCAAAGAGATCAGCGATTACTTGGGCTTGCGGGTGAAGTGGCATGCGAAATACCTTAGAGCCCGCGGAACACTGGCAACGAAGCGATCAGGACTCCAGTCGCAGCAAAAATCGACATCAGCACAACAAATGTTGGTTGTAATCCAAAATGATCAACACTTGCACCAACAATTAATTGACCAACTGGAGGTCCTGCATAGAGCAACGACATCTGTAGCCCGTATACGCGACCTTGCAGCTCTGGTTGCACTCGCGTTTGCACCACTGTGTTCCACAACGGATTAAACGGACCCCATGACAATCCAGCAAAAAATGCAAGGATCACAAACCACATCGTGGACGGCAGAAAAGCCATTGGAAACAATGCAACGCTCGAAATCAGTACAACTGAGCGCAGCAATGTTTTCGTGGAGAAACGTGCGGCAAGTTTGCCGTACGAAAACGAACCAATCACCATGCCTGCAGCAAGGCTTGCAAACAGCGAGCCAAGAGCCCGCGGATTGTTGATTGACTCAAAATACGTGGGAAAAATCACCGCATCAATTGGCATATACATTGCTGAAAGAAGCACGAACGAGATCGTTAGCGAGAGTAACGGCTTGTCGGTCGTCAAGACACGAAATCCACTTTTTAGCGAATCAAAGAACCGCTCATGCCCATCCTCGTGATGAGCAATTGTCTTGCCGTGTGCATCGTCAACTTTCATCAGCAAAACAAACAGAGTCGCCACCCCAAACATTGCTGCAGTAATTCCAAACGCAAGCATTGGTCCACTGAACTCGATGCACGCCGCACCAATTGCAGGACCAACCATCCAGCCGATCGCAAAAATGCCCTCATATCGGCCATTTGCCGAGTCCACATCAACACCTGAGGATGTGGCGGCGTTGGGAATCAGTGACTTACGCGCCGTGTAACCAGCGGGGTCAAAGCATGCTCCAAGGACCGCAATAACCAAGATCCATATATATGTCAGGTCGCCGATCCAATTGATGAGCAAAAACATCAGTACCGAGATCATCGACATCACGTCTGAAAACATCGAGATCGCGCGTCGGCCAAAGCGGTCGATGAGTCCACCAACTATTGGTGAAACAAAGATTCCAGGAATACTTGAAAGCGCAGCCAACAATCCAGCCTTGGCAGCCGACCCCGTGAGGTCAAGAACGAGCCATGGAACCGCGATCATCACAACGCCATTCGAAATTCCTGAGACTGCATTTGTTGCCTGTAACAATGGAAATGCAGATTTATTATTCGCTGTAGAAATCACTATGTTCCAGCGTAATTGACAAAAACTTCAGACAGACTTCATGCGATGAGCAGCATCATTGTCTCCGAGTTGGAATATGGCCCACCTGGCTCAGACCAATTGTTTTTTGATGTGAGTTTTAAAGTCACACCAGGTGAACACGCAGCAATTGTTGGTGCCAACGGAGTTGGCAAGAGCACAATCTTGCGCATCTTGTCTGCACAAATTGAAGCCGACGGCGGTGAATTTTCTGTGGGCGGCACCATGCTCAACATGACACAAGACGTAGGTATGTCTCGACCGGATGACACACTGCGCGAAATGTTGATCGAAGTTGCACCGGCCGCACTGCGCACCGCCGGTCGTGCACTTGTTGCTGCAGAAAAAGCATTGGCCGATGGCACCGACGATGGCATGGGTTACGCCACCGCGCTCTCCGACTGGGGCGATTTGGGTGGATACGAACTCGAAACAAAGTGGCAAGCGTCTGCGCAGCGCAGCGTCAAGTCACAAATTGATGATCTGTCGACACGACTCGTGTCCGAGCTCTCGGGTGGCGAGCGCAAGCGCTTGGTTCTCGACCTATTACTCACCTCTGGTGCCGACGTGCTGTTGCTCGACGAACCAGACAACTACCTCGACATACCAACCCGAGCATGGCTCGAAGAACAGATCAAAGTTTGTCGCTCAACCATCTTGATGGTCAGTCACGATCGCACACTGCTCGAGCGTTGTGCAACAAAAATCGTCGTCATCGAGGGCTCTGGATGTTGGGTGCACGGCGGCTCATACGTGACCTTCCCGGAAGCACGTGAAAAACGTCAGGCTCTTCTCGGCGATGATCTCAAGCGCTGGAACGACGAAGAGCGACGTTTGTTTCAACACATGAAAATCATGAAGCAGCGCGCTGCACAAAATTTCAAGAACGCAACAAAGGCCAATGGCGCAGAAACTCGTTGGGAAAAGTTTGTAGCAGCAGGCCCTCCACCGCCCCCAGTTGCCGATCAACAGATTTATGTGCGCCTTCGCGGAGCAGATGCTGCGCGCCGCGTTGCAAAACTCGAAAGCGTCTCTATCGCAAAACTCTTCAAGCCGTTTTCCGAAGAGATCCATCACGGCGAACGAGTTGCACTTATTGGTCCAAACGGCACGGGCAAAACTCACCTTTTAAAAGTGCTCAGTGGCCAAAACGAACCGGACACGGGCAAGATCACCTTTGGTCCGCGCACATCTGTGGGTGTATTTACGCAAATCAACAACCGTCCAGACTTTGTTGGCCGTGAGTGTTTGGCCATTGTGCTCGACCGCATCTCAGAAGAAGAACGCGCAATGAAAACCCTTTCGCGTTACGGCCTAGTCAACAATGCTCGCCAAAAGTTCGACACGCTGTCTGGTGGCCAAAAAGCGCGCCTCGAAATTCTGCGCCTCGAAATTGAAGGCCACAACGTATTGTTGCTCGACGAACCAACCGACAACCTCGACATCGAGTCATCAGAAGCCCTCGAGCACGCACTCGACGGGTTTGAGGGCACTGTTGTCGCTGTGAGTCACGATCGCTCATTCCTGGCACAGTTCGATCGCTTCATCATGATCACCGACGATGGCGAGGTCTATGCACTTCCCGACTTCGAGATAGCCCTCAAAGGCCTGACAGAACCAGACAAACTCGCTTCACTTCGTTTGGCCAAACCCCTCCACGAGTAGGTTTGTGGTTCATGAGCGCATTAGATCGTCCTCGATATGGCCGCATCAACAAGGAATACGGAATGAAACTGGCTTTTTGCAAGCCAGAAGATGACGGCCCGGTATGGATGGTCAACTTGATGAAGTATCGCGAGAAGGCCGAATACGCAGATGGTCGCCAAAGTGATATCAGTGGTCTTGAAGCCGACGACCGTTATGCGCCGCTCGGACCACTGCGCAAGCTTGGTGCCTATCCAGTATTTCTTGCTGTAGTCGAAACCCAGCTCACTGGCGACGAACCAGTTTGGGATCGCATTGGCATCGTGAAGTATCCAAAGAGTGCGTCAATCATCGAGATGCAATCGATGCCGGACTTTGAAGAGCTGCACGCGCACAAAGAAGCCGGCATGCAACAAACATTCGTGATCGGCTCGCATCCAATGCCCACTCCAGAGTTGCCTGCCGACGCACCTTCGCTCGATGCTGTTCCGTTTCCATCAACTCCAACCGATGGCGCAATCATTGTGATGCACGCACTCAAATTTGCCGATGGGGTCGAACACACAACACTTGATTCGTATCACGATGCCGAAGGCGAAGCTGCCGTTGCACACGGAGCGCGCATCACGGGTTGGTTCAAAGTTGAAGGCACCATCATGGGCGACGGCCGTAACTGGGACCAGATCCGTTTTCATGAATACCCAAGCCGTGCTGCATTTATGGCGGCAACAAACGATGCGCAAGCAATCAAAGATCAACAGAAGCGTGAATCAGTTGTCGATAGCTACTCGATGATCTTGCGACCATCGATCAACAAGCTCGCTCAGTCGACACAGCGCTAGCTACACCGACAGCGTCGCTCTATACCTGCGACGCGCGACCCGCCCAATACGGCGCGCGCAAATCACGCTTCAAGATCTTGCCCGAGCCTGTCTTTGGCAACTCGTCACTCCATGACAGCGAGCGAGGCACCTTGTAACTTGCCAAAAATTCTCGCGAATGTGTGTTGATTTGATCTTCGGTCAGAGTTGAACCAGGTCGCTTCACGACAACGGCGTGCACCGTCTCACCCCACTCTTCACTGGGTATCCCAAAGACCGCAGCCTCGTAAATGTCTGGGTGGTTCTCGAGCACGCCCTCAATTTCGGCGGGGTAAATGTTCATGCCAGCAGAAATAATCATGTCTTTCTTGCGATCACAGATATAGATAAAGCCCTCAGAGTCGCGATACGCGATGTCGCCCACCGTTTGGTAGCCGTGCTTCTGATCGGCCACGTATTTGTCGTGCTGCTTGTAATAGTCGGCAAACACCGAAGGGCTGCTGACAAATAATTCGCCCGTATGTTCTGGACCAATTCCGGTTACTTCATTGCCATCATCGTCAAACAGCTTGATATCAACCAATGGTGATGGCTTGCCACACGAACCAGGCTTGCGCAGTTGATCTTCCGGCAACAACACACAGTTCACTCCCAATTCGGTTGACCCATAAATCTCGTATAACGAGTCGTGTGAAAACGATTCGAGATACATGTGCTTCAGCGTCATGCTCCACGGCGCAGCATTCGCAACCATTCGCTTCATCGACGTCACGTCGTATTTTGCCTTCACTTCTGCTGGCAAGTTGCACACCATGCGTATCGGAGTCGGTGCGCTAAACGTGCTCGTCACTTTGTACTTGTCGACGAGTCGCAACCAATCGAGCGGATCAAACTTGCGCTGCACTACAACTGTTTGGCCCATCGCTAACCCAGTTGCCATAAACCCACCGGGACCGCTGTGATAAATCGGTCCAGTCGTCAAATAAATGTCACTCGATTGCGAGCCAAGCAGACCGACCAATGCAATTCCCTGCTCTGCACTTGCTGGCGATGTACGTAGAGCACCTTTGGGCTTTCCAGTCGTACCCGATGTGTAGATCATCGTTGCACCAGGTGCGCGATTGTCCGAAATCACTGGCTCATCAGTTGATGCAGCAGCCATCAACTCATCTGCGCTCAACATTCCATCCAGAGCCTTGCCGCCGTACACCAAGATTGATTTCACTTTTGGAATTTGCGAGCGTATGCGCTCAAACGTCGCAGCATTATCGGCATCCACGAACACCACAGTCGCATCGCAGTGATCGGTCACGTAAGCCGACTCGTCATCCGACAATCGATAGTTCAGGGGCACTGCAGTCACACCAAGTTTGCGCGCAGCGCCGATCATCACTACAACACCAATCGAGTTTTGTCCACACCACAACACCTTGTTGCCGGGTTGTGCATGACCGGTTTCAATCAACACATGCGCGAGTCGATTCGATTCGTCGTTGAGTTGTTTCCAGTTCAGCGTTCGTATCGAACCATCTGGTCTGTCATCGATGACAGCCAGCTTGTTTGGTTGAGATTGTGAGTGCGCGGTGAGATAGTCAGGCATCGCATAGTTGTATCAGATTTACCCACTACTGCATGTAGTTGGCTTTATAACTCGGATCCGTGATCGCCGGCCTATCAAATCGGAATGGCACAACATTGCTTCGTGTAGTACCAAACACGGCACGCTCTGCGAGTGCCCGACCAAACCAGGATGCAAACTTGAAACCATGAGCAGAACCGAGGCCCACTTGTAGCCCAGGATGCCCTGGCACGGTGTCAAGCACAAAGTCTCGGTCTCGAGTGAGCGTGTACAGACATGTCTTCACTCGCGGCTTCACATCGCCAAGCATGTCGGGGATTGTGTGGCCAAGAAAATCAGTGAGGCGCTCGAGCGCACCTTCGTCGGTATCAAAACTGCGCGTGCGCGCCGTCGTTGGCTGACCACCAACATCTTCTGCTGCCTTGACTGCACCCATGTCGCCATAAATTGGAAACCCATAGTACGAAGGGTCGTCCATCCAAATCCAAACAGGGAATGAGCCAATTGCAAATTTGGAAAGTGCCTGAGGCGTGCTCGGGTAATAGACCACTTGCTCGCGTGTCACCTCGAGTGGAATATGAACTCCAAGGGGTTCAAGTAATTCATTCGTCCAGCCATCAGCGCAGATGATGACCGAACCAGTTTGGTAGGTGCAGTCGTCGGTAACTACTGCTAGGCCTCCAACGCCATCACTTTCAATTCGATTTACCGAAACGCCTGCGCGCAACTCAACACCCCGAGCCGCTGCCAAACGATGATGTGCATCTGTACCTTTGGACGCCGGAGCAATGCCCGTGTCTTTTTGAAACAGCACCTGAACACCACTCTCTACTACGAATTGTGGAAATCGGGACATCGTTTCATGCGAATCCAAAACTTCGAATGGAATGTTGTTTGCCTCGAGGCTCGACGTGTAGTCGCTGATCGGAATCACAGAGCCCTCTGGAAAAATATCTATTCCACCCGTACGCACAACAAGTTCTTCGCCAGCCTCAGCGGCAATAGCGTCCCAGGTCTCGTAAGCCTCTGATGCCAATTTCACATATTCGGGTGTGTGATACGAATGGCGAATGATTCGTGAATGATCGTGGCTCGCACCCTTGTCATGCCCAAGTTCGAATTGCTCTAATCCGACAATGACTTCATTTCGCCCAGCATCTTGACCGAGTTTCGCCAACCAATATGCAGCCCCCGCCCCAAGACCACCGAGACCGATCACGACATGGTCGACTGTTCGAACCTCGGTCACTCTGCAACCTTCACTACTTACCCATCTGCTTTTTCCACCACTCACGAATATCCAGGCTCGGAGTTTCCATCGGTGCAAACAATCCTTGTGTAAAAAATTTGGACATCATGCCGCGTTGCACGCGTTCACAAATAGCCCAATCTTGCAGATTGACGACATCCCAAAAATCTGCTGCATCACTCGGATCAAAGTCTGGTTTGGCAACTTCGCTTGGGTGAAACAAAAAGTTGCACACGATAGTCGTGTGTGCGGGACCCTTTGGCCAGAGCACAAAAGCTGCGACATGATCACACGACAGTGACAAGAACAAGTTTGGATACACCAACTCGCCTTTGTGGTTTACCAATTCGGCATCCGACAAACCAGCAAATGGCATGCGCGACGTAGTTCCAGATGAAGTGAACGTGTACGCACCTTCACGATGAGCAACACCATCATCCCAATTCAAATCCGATGCTCCCCCAGCACGGAATGACGGCACAAGATCACATAACTCTGGGTGCACAGGGCCACAGTGATAACACTCGTTGTAGTTTTCCTCAAGCACTTTCCAATTGGCGGCAACTTCGTAAGTGATAGTCCTCCCGATCACGAGTTCGGACAGTGGATAATT
>CAFAAG010000023.1_pt1 | contig 13573 bp, 13 predicted proteins | sample 7267441 | NCBI WGS metagenome assembly CAFAAG01 (sample SAMEA6813978, study PRJEB35770) | uncultured Acidimicrobium sp. | biome: Freshwater; feature: Freshwater reservoir; material: water | place: Czech Republic | collected 2016-08-15 | depth 30m m | reverse complement strand
GAGCTCGCAGTGGTGCCAAGTTTGTACGAGGGTTTTAGTCTCCCCGCAATCGAGGCAATGGCAACTGGCACATGTTTGGTTGCAACTACGGGTGGCGCGCTTCCCGAAGTGACAGGCGTCGACAACGACACAGTGTTGTCATGCCCAGCCGGCGACGCCGAAGCATTGGCTGCAACGATTCGTCGCGGTCTTGACAGTAAAGAGTTGCGAGATCGTATTGGTGCTGCAGGCAGAGCCCGCGTGGTCGAGCGCTGGAGCTGGCGCCACTGTGCAGCACTCACTGTCGATCAATACAAAGAAGTTCTTTCGATGCCACACAACGTCAAAAAACTTCAACGACGAGACAGCAAATAACCAATGCTGACCGTGCGCTTTAGCGAATTATCAATAGGCCCTGGCACGCTATTTCTCGATGCCGGAGCAGGCTTTGGTCGTCACGCATTTGAGGCCGCACGTCTTGGTGCACAAGTTGTTGCACTCGACTATGCCCAAGAAGAAGTAATTGCAATGCGTGCAACTTTTAGTGCAATGTACGAAGCCGGCGAGATCAAGGCTGAAAACCTCGTGGGTGTGTTGCGCGGCGATGCCACGTGCTTGCCGTTTGCCGACAACTCGTTTGATTGCATTGTCACTTCTGAAGTGCTCGAGCACATTCAAAATGATGTTGCCGCACTGAGTGAACTCGCGCGCGTGCTCAAGCCGGGCGGCACACTTGGCGCAACCGTGCCATCATGGTTTCCCGAAAAGATCAACTGGATGTTGTCGGATGAATACCACGCGCCATTTGTGGTCGGTGGCCACGTGCGCATTTATAGCGGCACCGAACTCAAGGCAAAGTTGCGTGCAGCAGGTTTGCGCGTCGTTGGTCAGCACCGCGCCCACGGACTGCACTCGCCATATTGGTGGCTGCGCTGCGCTGTTGGTCCTGCACGCGAAGACAACCGCATGGTCAACGCCTACAAAAAGTTTTTGGAATGGGACATCATCTCCAAACCAAAAGTGACACAAGTGGCCGAACAAGTGCTTGCGCCTGTTCTTGGCAAAAGTTATGTGGTGTACTCAATGAAGCCGGTAGACAATGCCAAATAACGAGCTACTAGGCAACGATCTCAGTAATGATCTCGGCAACAATCTGGACGATGTGATCACCCAAGACGAGTTGCGTGCAACCGCACAGTCCATTGCATCGTTGCAACTATCGAGCGGCATGATCCCGTGGTTTGTTGGCGGACACTGCGACCCATGGAATCACGTTGAGACCGCGATGGCACTCGACGTGATGGGTTTGCATGAGCAGGCGCAACGAGCATACGAATGGTTGACCTCGGTGCAACGCGAAGATGGCAGTTGGTTTAACTACTACTTGCCAGACGGATCAGTTGAAGAAACCAAACTCGACACAAACGTGTGCGCGTATATCGGCACCGGAGTGTGGCACCACTGGATGAGCACCAACGACAAACAATTTGTCGCACGCATGTGGCCGGCGGTCAAGCGTGCAATGGAATGGGTGTTGGCGATGCGTCGCCCAGATGGCACCATCTTGTGGGCGCGCGAAGTGAACGCAAGTCCTTGGGATTACGCATTGCTGACCGGCTGTTCGTCAATTCGCCACGCGTTGCATTGCGCTGCAAACATTGGTGCAATTGTTGGTGATTCGCAACCCGAGTGGCGCGCTGCTGCCGATGCAATCGACGAGGTCATCAACACCAATCTCGCTGCATTCGAGCCAAAACTTCGCTGGGCAATGGACTGGTATTACCCAGTGCTCACCGGAGCACTGACCGGCACCGAAGCAAAGACACGCATTGCCATGCAGTGGGAAGAATTTGTGATCCCATCCCGCGGCGTGCGCTGTGTCAATGACGAAGATTGGGTAACTGCAGCCGAAACAGCAGAATGCTCGCTAGCCCACTCCGCTATCGGCGACATCGACACTGCAAAACAATTGTTGTCATGGACAAACGCGCACCGCACCGAGAGCGGCGCATATCTCACCGGCATTGTTTATCCAGATCGCATTGTGTTCCCTGCCGATGAGTGCAGTGCGTACACCGGTGCGGCAGTGATCTTGGCAGCCAATGCAATCAGTGGTGACACCGCAGCAAGCCAAATATTTGGCGCATCAACCGTGCTTGACTAAAAACTGAGTCCGGTTTCGAGACGTTTTTATTTTACGCGTGTGAGCACCCGCAGCGAACCAGTTGCGCTCACATCAGCAAACTTGCCGCTATTTATTGCCGCCAGATAAATCTCTTCATAGGGAGCCTGGCCACCAAGTGCCGGATCAGTAAACACATCGTGGATTGCCAGAATGCCACCAAGTGCAATATGTCCGTTCCATGCCGCATAATCATTTGCTGCAACATCTCGGGCATGGCCGCCATCAATAAAACACATCGCAATCTCTTGCGTCCATGTGCTTGCAATTGTCGGTGAGTCTCCAACGACAGTTCGCACCGTGTCGGCAAGCCGCGCGCGACTCATTGTCTTTTCAAAATGTGGCAACGTATTGAGTCGACCTGTTGACGCGTCGACCAATGTTGGGTCGTGCCACTCCCAACCAATCTGGTTTTCTTCTGACCCACCATGGTGATCCACTGCAAACAGCAATGTGTTGCAGATTTCGGCCGCTGCACCAAACCACACGGTGCTGCGCCCACAGTATGAGCCGATTTCAACCATTGACAAACCAGGGCAAGCTCTTCCCGCGCCTAGCGCTGCAACAAATAATGCATCGCCTTCAACCTCTGGCATAAATCCAGTTGTATCAAGAGCAATCGTGCGTCGTTCGCCACTCAGTTCGGTCACGTAAAAAATTACTCGTTACGCATTGCGCGGAAGCAGTGCGTTGCCGCGAGCAATACGCCCAAGCCAAGATGCACTTGGTCGAGGTGTACGCACTTGTGTCTTCCAATCGACAGCAACGATTCCGAATGTTGGACCGTATCCATACATCCACTCGAAATTGTCCATCAGGCTCCAATACGTGTAGCCACGAATATCAATGCCGTCCTGGATGCAGTTGAGCACTCCTTCAAGCGCGCCGTGCACATATTCGATTCGTTCGGCATCGTCGCTCGTGGCAATACCGTTCTCGGTAACAATGATCGGCACATGGCCCGTCTTGTCCCAAGCGCGACGAATACATGCTTCTAGCGCTTGAGGCCTGAACTCGTAACCCATGATCGTCGTGCGCATATCTGCATCGGGCTGAATGCGACCGTCTTGATTGAAACGCTCGCGCGTGTATGTCTGCACACCGAAATAGTCGTCGCCTTTAGCCACTTCCAAAAAGCAGTCTTCAAGGCCATCCCACGCCATGTCACGTTTGCCTTCAGCTGCCGCACGATGTGACTCGTCATCGACATTGATGGTGTACTCCTGCATTGCAAGTGTGATGCCGAGCGGAGCACTCGAAATTGACTTCACTGCATCACGTGCCTTCGAGTGTGCTTTGCAAAACACTTCGTTTGCTTTTTTGCGTGCTTCGCGAGTCTTTGTGCCAGGCGGAAACTCACCGAGCAAATACCCAATGGTCGAGACCATGTTGGGTTCGTTAATGGTGCACCACTTGCCGACTCCATCACCAAGCGACTTGGCAACTTTTTCCGAAAAACGAGCGAACAAATCTGCAGTTGAATCATTTACCCAACCACCTTGCGCTGCAACCCAACGTGGTGTGGTGAAGTGATGCAACGTCACAACAGGTGTGATGTTGTGTTCGTGACATGCTTCCAAAACTTTTCGGTAGTGATTGATTTCGGCTTGAGAAAACTCTCCGTCTTCAGGCTCGATGCGACTCCACTCCACGCTGAAGCGATAGTTGTCAAAACCCAACTTGGCGAGCATCGCAATGTCTTGTGGATACAAGTTGTAGTGGTCACATGTGTCGCCACTTGGCTCTTTCACGCGAGTACCAACTCGGTGCTCCCACTCCCACCAATCGTTATTCCAGTTGTTGCCTTCCACTTGGTGGGCAGCCGTTGCAGTACCCCAAGTAAATCCGGCAGGAAAAGAAAGCGGGTTTGATGATGTTGAAGCAGGATTCGCACTTGTCATAGGGATTCACGCTAGTCGGACACACACACCTGTCCTATTGCTGGCATTATGGAAGGGTGAGTAAACCCCTTCAAGACCTCATCACGTTGCTCGACCTCGAAACGATAGAGGTCAATATTTTCCGCGGTCAGTCACCAGACGAAAATCGGCAACGAGTGTTTGGTGGTCAGGTGGCTGGGCAGGCTCTTGTGGCTGCGGCTCGCACGATCGATGAGCCGGGACGCATGGTTCACTCGTTGCACGCTTATTTTTTACGCTCTGGAGACCCTGGTGTGCCGATCTTGTATGAAGTCGACCGCATTCGTGACGGCAAGAGTTTTTCAACTCGGCGCGTGGTTGCAATTCAGCATGGAAAAGCGATTTTCAACGTGCAGGCAAGTTTTCAAAAAGCAGAGCCTGGGCTCGAGCACCAGATCGCAATGCCAACCGATGTCCCTGATCCGGACTCTCTTCCTGATTTCAAATCATTGATGGAACCGTACAAAGAAAAACTTGGTGACTGGTACGACCGACCGCGTCCGATTGACATGCGTTACGTAGATGGCAACCCGTTTACGCGCAGAGGCAATCCGCAGCCTGGCCAGCGGGTTTGGTTTCGCACCGACGGAAAACTTCCTGACGACAACGTCTTACATGCGTGCATCGTCACCTATGCAAGCGACATGACATTGCTTGACTCTGCGCTGTTGCCGCATGGTCGATCACTCGCAGATGGTTCGCTGCAACTCGCCAGCCTCGATCATGCAATGTGGTTTCATCGCGAGTTTCGCGCCGACGACTGGCTTCTCTATCAGCAGTCCTCAATCTCAACATCCAATTCACGCGGCATGGCCGAAGGACATATCTTTACTCGCGATGGAAAACTTGTTGTCACTGTCGTGCAAGAAGGTCTTGCACGTCTCATCTAGCGACGTGAATCCATAAACAACCCGCGAAGGGCTGCAAAGTTTTCGACGCAGTGACCAGCACCAAGTACAACTGCTTCGAGCGGCTCAGTCGACATGTTGACAGGTACTTGCGTGTCGCGCTCGATTCGCCGAGCCAAACCGCGCAACATCGATCCGCCACCGACCAAGTACATGCCGCGAGTGAGAAAATCTTGTGATAGCTCTGGCGGCGCAGAGGCCAGACAACGAATGACCGAGTTGACCATCTGCGTCACAACATCATCAATCGCCACACGAATTTCACTCGATGTCAGCACCACCGTCTTTGGCAATCCTGAAACAAGATCGCGACCACGCACCTCGGCGTCGCGGTCTTCGGATGTTGCCATTGCACTACCGATTGAGATCTTGATCTCTTCTGCGGTGCGCTCACCAATTGCAAGACCATGTTCGCGTCGCACATATGACTGAATCGCAGCATCAATATCAAAACTGCCGACACGCACTGCTTCAAGCGCGACAATTCCGCCAAGGCTGATCACTGCAGTCTCTGTGGTGCCGCCGCCAATATCGATGACGAGGTTGCCGACTGGCTCATTGATCGGCAAGTCTGCACCGATAGCTGCAGCCATTGGTTGCTCAAGCAACTGTGCATCGGCGGCGCCTGCGCGACGAGTTGCATCGGTTACTGCGCGTCGTTCCACCTCGGTAATGGCCGAAGGCACACAAATCAGCACCTTGGGTCGCGAAAATCTTGAGACACCTGCGCGTTGCAGCAGCAATCTGATCATTTTTTCGGTGATCTCGAAGTCGGTAATGGCGCCACCGCGCAATGGGCGGACTGCAACGATGTATCCAGGGGTGCGGCCAATCATGCTCCAGGCTTCTTGACCAGTCGCGAGCACCTCACCCGTGCGCTTATTGACAGCGATCACGGAAGGCTCATTGATCACAATGCCGCGCCCCTCCATATACACAAGGGTGTTCGCAGTACCAAGGTCAATTGCTAAGTCGCGTGCCACTTTGGTCTACCTTCTGCCTTGTTTGGTCGAATGATCTTTTAATTGTTGGCGCACATGAGCACGCGAGTCATCGGATAGAGCGTCCAAGTGGCGACGAAATGCAACCATTCCGTTATTGCGCGTTGCGTTGCGCGACTCTTGCAGCATCATCACGACGAGAGTTGATGCAGAGACCACAGAGATAGCAGCAAACAACAATGAGAAGCTGGAGATTGCAATCATTGGTTGGTGCTTTTCATCACTTGATCAACAGTTGTTACGTGTTGTGCACCGAGCGCCCAGTCACTTCCGGTCGCCCACGCTTCACGTTTCCAAATTGGCACTGTTGCTTTCAATGCGTCGATACCAAATCTTGCGGCTTCAAATGCTTCGGGTCGATGCGGAGCAGAAACCACAACAAGCACCGACGACTCACCCAGCTTGAGGTCACCAACTCGATGGATGAGCGCAATTCTGCCCAAGTCGCTCCACTGATTTTTCATCTCGGAAACAATTTCGTGACACTTCGGAATGACTTCTTCTTCGAATGCTTCGTAGCTCAAGGTGTGCACGCCAGTGCGACCCTCGGAATGATTACGCACAGTGCCCGAAAACAGCACCACTGCCCCGCATGTATCGGTGACTGACCAGTCGTACACCGCACCAACATCAAGTCTCGTAGCAGTGATTTCAAGCCACACGTTGCCGTCTAGAGAGATTTCCCGGTGTGACATCGCTTTCAGCGTACCCGAGGTTGTGGATGGTCATTTAGTTTAAAGTTTTAATAGGCTCTAGATCAGTGAGCAACAACCCTGACGAACAACCATTTGCAGGAATTCCACTTTTTGGTGACCTTGCGAAGGCAATGGCGGGCCAAGGTCCGCTGCAGTGGGACGTTGCGCGTCAAGTAGCCATCTCGACTGCAACGAATGGCACCAACACCGAAGCAAATGTTGATCCATCGTCTCGGGTGAGTCTCGAACAGCTCGCGCCAATCGCCGACATGCATGTACGCAATTACACCGGCTTAACTACTTGCACTAGTAGCGGCTCAGGCACCGCGCTTCCCAACATTGTTGTCACCAATCACTCCACTTGGGTGCACCACACGCTCGAGTCGTACAAGCCGCTCTTCACTCAACTAGCAACTGCATTAAGCAATCCAAGTGTTGAAACGCCAAAGCCCAGCACCGAGCTTGATATCGAAACTGACCAGATCACTGCAATGATGTCGTCACTCAACAAGATGATGGCGCCGGCAATGATGGGCATGTCCATCGGGTCAATGATCGGGCAACTCTCACTACGTGCGTTCGGACAATATGACTTACCGATTCCACGCGAACCGAAAAACCAAATGCTTCTTGTTGCGAGCAATGTCGAACAATTTGCAAATGACTGGAGCATTGCAGTCGATGACATGCGCATGTGGGTGTTAATCCATGAGCTCACATCCCACGCAGTGCTGAGCGTCGATCATGTTCGTGATTCGATTAATCAACAGATCAGCAAATACATCGCTGGCTTTCGGCCAAATCCAAACGCACTGATGGACAGACTCACAACAATGGATCTCGGCACCACCGATCCGATGGCCATGATGCAGAAATTTCTAACAGACCCCACCATTATTTTGGGTGCGGTGCGCTCGCCCGAGCAAGAGCGTCAGGCTCCAGTGTTGGACGCGATGATCGCTTCAATCATCGGCTACATCGACCACAGCGTTGACGCAATTTCAGCACTGGTTTTGGGTGGCGGTGCGCAGATTGCAGAAGCAGTGCGTCGGCGACGCGTCGAATCCGCACCCCATGACTCATTCGTTGAGCAGCTGCTTGGCTTACGCCTGACCCGCCAACAAGTTGAACGCGGGCATGCATTTGCGGCCGGTGTCACCGAGCGTGCTGGGCATGACGGCCTCGCGCAACTCTTTGCCCGAGCAGGCAATTTGCCTACTCCTAGTGAGTTAGATGCGTCTGGTTTGTGGCTTGCTCGCATTGAGCTGCAAGACAAATAGCAACGACGCAACTGCCGACCCAACACCAACAATCAAAAAGCCAACCGCACCTGGCGGCGTTGCAATAACGGCAAGCAGACCAGCAACCACCCACGCGATTTGATTGCGCGTTTCATAGCGCACAAATGCGCGCGCTCGGTTTGCATCTGGTGCTTTTGATTGCACTATCGACTCAAAAGCGAGTCTGCCGATTGAACCGACTCCGTTTACAACCCCAGCCAAAATAATTCCAGCAGTTACGCCACCAAAATAACCAGCCACCAGTCCGCCAAGACAAACACTCGCTACACAAAGTTTGAGCATTCTCTGTTCGTGAATGCGCCGACGTAGTAACGGACCAATTGCATTGGCAGCAAATGTGCTGAGCGAGCACACTGCAACCGCCAAACCAAACCACGCAGTGCCCGCTTTTTGATCGCGCAACCAGAACGCTAAATGAAAAAACATAAAACCGACTGCTGCTCGCAACACCAGCATCACAAATGCGGCCTGACGAATTTGAGGGGCGTGCAACTCATGCTTCTCTATCGCTTGCATCGTATTTGGAACTGCTGCAACATGTCGTGGCAACGCAAGCGCGGCTATGCCCGCACCCGCAAACGCACAAGCCGATAATCCAAGCGACAATCTGGTGTCAATGAGTTGCAACAAGACTGCTGGTGCGCCACCGAGAAATCCGACCACACTTGTCAGTCGCCCGAGTTTTCCATTGGCCGCCATCAATTGTTCGTCACCTCCTACAACCGTTGGCATGATTGCCGAACGCGACACTCCATACGTTTTGGCCAGTACGAGTGAGATAAATGCGAGCGGGAAAAGTGCAAGTGAGTTCAGCCATTTCATCATCGCAATCAGCACCATCGCGCGCATCAACCCCACAAGACACACCGTGATGCGACGACCACCCGGCAAGCGATCAATATATGGACCGATAATCGGCGCAAGCACCGCAAAAGGAGCGAGGCTGATCGCTAAAAACAAAATGACTTTTGAACGCGCGGCATCAGGGCTGATCGATAAAAAGAGTGAGTCTGCCAACGACACCGCAAGTGCGGCCTCGCCAACCACCATCAACACATGCACGCGCGACAACCGCGTCAGGGGGCTCACTGGTGCAAGACCCGTATGTCGATTCTGTGTTGCTATGCGCTCATTTTCTCATACTTGTAGCCAAGACCACGGATGGTGACCAACCGTGTTGGGTTAGCTGGCTCAGACTCAATCTTGCTTCGCAAGCGCTTGATATGTACGTCGAGGGTTTTGGTGTCACCGTAATAATCGGTGCCCCACACACGGTCAATCAATGTTTCACGAGTCATGACACGACCCGCATTTGCGATAAGTACATACAACAACTCAAATTCTTTGAGAGGAAGTTTGGTCACGTCGCCGCGAACAGTCACCACATGCTGTTCTGGATCGATCGCAACGTCCCCAATTGAGACAGTGCCAAAACCGACTTCGTCAATTTCGGTTGGGGTCAGTGAGCTGCGGCGCAGTGCAGCGCGAATACGTGCCACAAGTTCGCGCAATCGATACGGCTTGACGATGTAGTCATCGGCGCCAACTTCAAGACCAATGATCGTGTCTATCTCTGAACCTTTTGCCGACACCATGATGATCGGAACCTGACTCTTTTTGCGAATTTCGCGACATACATCCGTTCCCGAGACCTTGGGCAACATCACATCCAGCAGAACGATGTCTGGGTTGATTTTGTCAAACATCGTCAGAGCTTCTGCCCCGTCTTTGGCCACACTGACACGAAAACCTTCGCGCTTCAAACCGATATCAAGTGCCTCAATAAATGACTCTTCGTCTTCAACAACAAACACCATTGGCAATTCGGTTGGCTGACTCATTTAGTTTTCCTTTGATCGGGGTAAAACAACAGTGAAGGTTGCGCCTTCACCTTCATTTGACTTGAGTTCGATTTTTCCTCCGTGGTTGTCAACGACATGTCGCACAATTGATAAACCAAGTCCCGTTCCTCCAGTTGATCGGCTGCGTGCCCTATCAACTCGATAAAAACGTTCAAAAATTCGTTCGTGATCCTTCGGAGCAATTCCCAAGCCTTGATCGACAATCGCAACCGTGAGATCATCAGCTCGTACGCCACCAATAATTTTGACAAGTCGATCTTCTTCGCTGTATTTAACCGCATTTTCCACAAGATTCGAAAAAGCAGATATCAGTTGACTTCGATCCCCAAAGACCTCGGCAACGAAATCGCCACTGGTAACGAGTTCAACTTTGTGGCGACGAGCATTGTCTTGCGAAAGTGCAATAACCTCTTTGATTACACCGTTCATCTCGATGCGTTCCCACTCTGTTGAGCGTCCAAATTCAATTCGCGAAAGATCAAGTAAGTCGTTCACAATGCCTGCCATGCGAAAAGACTCACGAACGATCCGTTCTGCCAACTGCTTCATCACAACCGGGTCTGTTTCGTCCACCATGGTGTCACCCAAGGCCGCAATTCCGCCAATAGGGGTTTTCAATTCGTGACTCAAGTTGGCAACAAAATCAGTACGAACGGTGTCAATTCGAACTCGATCGGTGGTGTCCTCGATCGTGACGACTACACCATCGTTGTTTAACCGTTGTGAATTCAATTGAAAGAAACGATCTGGCGGGCCAGCAACCTGCATTGACTTGTTCTGTCCGCCAAGCTCGATTGTCTCTTTTACAAGCGCAACAACTGCCTCATCAACCAAGATGTCCACGTGGCGAACACCAGTCATCTCTGTGGCAATTCGGTTTCGAAGCAGATCGCCATTTGCGTTGCGACTAATCACAACGCCGATTGGTAGAAGATCAAACGCTCCAAGTAGTTGTTCATCAATCACATTTGCTACGAGATCCACACGTGGGGCTACTTTGTTACTCTCTGTGCTTTCGGATCGATCAGTGCGTCCGGTACGTTCCGATTTCTTGCCATAAAGTATTCCTGCGACGAGCGCAACTACAACACAAGCGACAAACCAGATGGTCGTCATGGCTAATTCACTGCAGATTTACGACGCAGAATCTGACGATGATTGCGAGTCACCAGAGTGCCGAGCCTTAAAGCGTGCAGCTCCACGATGTTCTGGCAAGACTCCTGTGAGAATAAACAGGGTTCGCTCACCAACATTCACCGCATGGTCACCAATGCGCTCGAAAAATCGACCGATGATTGCAAGCTGAACGGCAACCTGAACATCCATTTTGCCTCGAGCATGACACTCAAAAATTTCTTGGATGAACTGACGATGTAGCCCGTCCAAAAATGAGTCCATGTCATCAATTGCTGCAGCCTTTGGCGCATCACTCGATTCGAAGGCGTCCATTGCCGAGATAAACAGCTGCTGTGCCTGCTCGCTCATTTTGGTGATTAAGCCACGCAACACAGGATCAATGTCATGGCCATAAATTCGTCGTGCACCCTTGCAGATATTGACTGCCAAGTCGGCTGAACGCTCGAGTTCGCCGGTGATCTTGATAGTTGAAACCAGTTGACGTAGATCTCCTGCTACTGGTGCCTGCAGAGCCAGTTGCTGAAAACACTGGTCTTCAATGTCTACGGCGCGGGCATCAATTTCATCGTCGCTTTGCACCAAATAGTCAGCACCCTCAAGGTCGCCGCTGAGCAGCACAGCCGTCGCTCGTGGAATGGCTTCAATTACCGAGGCTCCAAGTCGAATCACTTGGTCACGAATGGCATCAACTTCTTGATGAAACGTCTTACGTAATTCGTCCATTGGTCTACTTTCGTTCAAGAAATCTGCTGAACGGCAGATTTGCTATACGTAAAACCTACACGCACAAGGTGAAACCCGTCTGAACGTCAGATTACAAACAAGTTAACCGCTTTATCGGACTTGGGTTTGCACGACCCAGTCGTGCAATTTTCGTTGGGCATCTACGGTGAGGCCAGGTGCCCCTGCCCGCACCCACGAATTATCAGCACTCAAATCAAAATGGGCAGCTTCATCATCCACCAAATATCCAAGCACCTTGTCGAGCCACATGCGGTGTTTCGGATGAGTAAGTGGCACCAATGCCTCAACTCTCCCATCCAAATTTCGACCCATCATGTCGGCAGAGCCAATGAGGTGCAAGGGTTCGTTGTTTTCGTAGCCATGTTCAAAGCGATAGATACGTGAATGCTCGAGATAACGACCAAGAATCGATCGAACTCGAATGTTTTCAGACATGCCATCGACTCCCGCTCGAAGACAGCAAATTCCACGCACGATGATCTGAATCTGCACACCGGCACCGCTCGCGCGATACAGCGCTTCAATCACTGTCTTGTCCGAGATTGAGTTGATCTTCATCGTGATTCGTCCATCAACTCCAAACGTTGTTTCTTTATCGATGAGATCGACAATGCTGTTGCGCAGTCGATGCGGCGCCACCAACAGTGTTTGATAGTCGGGCTCATGGCCGTAGCCAGTGAGGTAATTAAACAACTCAGTAACATCCGAACCAATCGCATCTTCGCAGGTAAAAAAGCCGATGTCTTCATAGATACGTGCCGTCGTCGAGTTGTAGTTTCCGGTACCCATGTGCACATAACGGCGCATTTTGTCTGAGTCATTGCGCACCACCAAGATGCACTTGGCGTGTGTTTTGAGACCAACAAGACCATATGTCACATGCACGCCTGCGTACTCAAGTTCTTTTGCCCACGACATGTTGCGGGCCTCATCAAAACGAGCCTTGAGTTCGATCACAACTGCAACCTGCTTGCCCATCTCGGCGGCATGGATGAGGTGTCGAGCAATTGAACTATCACCAGAAGTGCGGTACAGCGTCATCTTGATCGACTGCACGAGCGGATCAAGTGCAGATTGCTTCACAAACTCTTCAACAGAAGAGATAAACGATTCATGCGGATGATGCACAAGCAACTGACGTTCACGAATAACGCTAAAGATTGACCGTTCGTTTTCTTCTGCGGCCGCCAAGCGACCAGCAGTAAGCGCAGGCCATGGCTTAAATCGCAAATGAGGCAAGTTGAGGTTGGAAAGTTGCATCAATGCACTCAAGCCAACTGGAGCATGATGCACCGTGACATCTCCAGCCTCAAGTTCGAGTTCATCTATCAGCAGATCAAGTACTTCTTGAGACATTCCGTTGGACACCTCGAGGCGTACAGCACGACCAAAGCGACGACGACGCAACTCCATTTCGACTGCTGCCAACAAGTCTTCTGCGTCTTCGTCATCAACCGAAAGGTCGGCATTTCGAGAGACTCTAAATGTGTGACACTGCTCGATTTTCATTCCCTGAAAAAGACGACCCAAATTGGCGCTCACCACATCTTCAAGCAACACAAACCTGTTGCTGTCGGGCAACTGTAAAAACCTTGGAAGCGTCGGCGGAATCTTGACACGAGCGAATCGTTGCTCTTGCGTACGTGGGTCAAGCGCGATAACAGCCAAGTTGAGCGCCAGGTTTGAAATATAGGGAAACGGATGCGCAGGGTCGACTGCGAGCGGTGTGAGCACCGGAAAGATTCGAGTTTCAAACATCGACATCAGATATTCCCGTTCGATGTCGGTTACTTCATTCCAGCCAAGGATCTGAACACCATTGCTCGTAAGTTTTGGCACAAGGTC
>CAFAAG010000021.1_pt1 | contig 14119 bp, 14 predicted proteins | sample 7267441 | NCBI WGS metagenome assembly CAFAAG01 (sample SAMEA6813978, study PRJEB35770) | uncultured Acidimicrobium sp. | biome: Freshwater; feature: Freshwater reservoir; material: water | place: Czech Republic | collected 2016-08-15 | depth 30m m | reverse complement strand
GATGCGGGTGCCGAAGTGTTCGACTACGGCAATTCATTACGACGTGAAGCACAACTCGGTGGATACGACAGAGCGTTTGATTATCCAGGGTTTCTGCCTGCATATATTCGTCCCCAGTTTTGTGAAGGGCGCGGACCATTTCGTTGGGTCGCATTGTCGGGCGATCCTGCCGACATCGCGGCAACTGATGCGGCTGCAATAGAAGAGTTTCCCGATGACGAAGGTTTGGCAAAGTGGATTCATTTGGCTAAAGAGCGTGTTGCGTTTCAGGGATTACCAGCGCGCATCTGTTGGCTCGGTTACGGCGAACGACATCGTCTCGGATTGAGATTTAATGAAATGGTGAAGAAGGGTCAGCTCAAGGCACCGATCGTGATTGGTCGTGACCATTTGGATTCTGGCTCTGTTGCATCGCCGTATCGCGAAACGGAATCGATGATCGATGGCTCAGATGCAATTGCTGACTGGCCGTTGCTCAATGCACTCGTCAACACCGCGAGCGGTGCAACATGGGTGAGTATTCATCATGGCGGTGGTGTAGGCATTGGCCGCAGTATTCATGCCGGCATGGTTGCGGTTGCCGACGGCACCGACTTGGCCGCAGAAAAGCTGGCGCGCGTGCTGGTGACCGACCCAGGAATGGGCGTTATTCGCCATGCAGACGCAGGGTACGACAGAGCTATTGAGGTTGCCGATCAACGCGGAGTGCGCTTACCGATGCGCGAAGGCTGAGCGATTACAGATCATGACCTCTCAAACGTTTTATGCACAGTGGGCCTGGCGAGGCGCTGAATCTGCCGTTGCCAACGTGCGTATTGGGGTCAGCAACGGTGTGATCACGAGCGTTGAAGATGGTGTCGAGGCTCAGGCGAATGATGTGCGCATCTCTGGAGTTGTTTTGCCCGGTTTAGTGAATGCACACAGCCACGCATTTCATCGTGCATTGCGTGGACGCACACATGGAGGTGCAGGCGATTTTTGGTCATGGCGCCCACCGATGTACGAGATTGCTCATCGTTTAACACCAGAAACATATGGTGAGCTCGCAGCGATGACCTTTGCCGAGATGGCGCTCAGTGGCATCACTGGCGTTGGCGAGTTTCACTACATCCATCATCAGCAAGACGGCAAGCGATATGCGAACCCAAATGAAATGGGTCTTGCCATGGTCGCTGCTTCGCAGCGTGCGGGTATTCGCATGGCGCTGCTCGATGTTGCTTACCTGCATGCAGCACTCGACAAACCCGAGCCGCTGGCAGAACAGAAGCGTTTTTCAGATGGCACGATCGACAACTGGCTCGACAGGGTTGATGCGTTGGGTGAGGGCGGCGAAAGTTGGACAGTCGGCATGGCGCCGCACAGTGTGCGCGCCGTGCATCCGAACGAGTTGGAAGAAGTGGTTGCAAATCGTCACGGCAAAGTTGTGCACGTGCATGTGAGCGAACAGCCAGCAGAAAATGCGGCATGCATTGCTGCTACCGGCAAGACACCGACACAAGTGTTGGCTGATGCGGGTTTGCTTGGTAGGCATTTCACCGCAGTGCACGCTACGCACTTGACTGCAACCGATATTTCGTTGCTCGGGTCGAGTCACAGTGGCGTGTGCATGTGTCCAACTACGGAACGCGATTTAGCTGACGGTGTTGGCCCTGCAAGCTCGTTAAGCGAATGCGGGGCAGTGTTGTCACTCGGTACGGACTCGAATGCATTTATTGACATGTTTGAAGAGGCTCGCGCAGTAGAAACTGACGAGCGACTCGTAACTGGTAAACGTGGTGCTCATACGCCTGCAAGTTTGTTGATTGCTGCAACTGCGGGCGGTGCAACTGCGCTTGGGTGGGGTCAGCACGGGATACAGGTGGGTGCTCCAGCCGACTTCATTGCTCTGTCGCTCCACTCGGTGCGCCTTGCGTCGTTTGATGCCGCTCATGCTGCTGCCCATATTGTTCATTCGGCTTCGCCAGCCGATGTGAGCGATGTCTGGGTAGGCGGGCGTCAAATAGTGCAGGATCACCAACATCTCACCGTGTCTGACGTGGTGGGTGGACTTGGAAGGGCAATTGCCGCAGTCGTTACACTGTAAGGCTTATGACCGTCTTACCGATAGCAACAGTGGGTCACCCAGAGCTCAAGTGGGTGGCGAAAGAAGTAACTCGCGAGCAACTTGCATTGCCCGAGACTCAAGCATTTATTGATGACCTTATCGAGACAATGCGTCATGCAAATGGTGCTGGACTTGCTGCAACGCAAGTGCTGCGACATCAGCGCATCTGCGCTGTCGAGGTCGATAACAACCCGCGCTACCCGTACAAGCCGCGAGTACCACTGACAATTTTGGTTAACCCTGTGCTTACACCGCTCGACGACGACATGTTTAAAAACATGGAGGGCTGCTTGTCGGTTCCCGGCATTCGTGGCGAGGTGGCTCGTCATACTCGTCTTCACTTAACTGCATGGGACAGAGACGGCAACCCGATTGATAGAGACATTCTTGGTCTGACAGCGTGCACGTTTCAACATGAAGTTGACCACTTGGATGGACTCTTGTTTCTCGACAAAGTGATTGACTCTGGGACATTGACCACGTGGGACTCATTCAATCTCTTTCATCACGACGCGTTCGTGGATCGCGCTAAGGCACTCGTCGCAAAGCACGGTTCATGATGCTCGCACTCAACAACATCGGACACCTTGTTACTAACGATCCAGCAATTGGCAATGGACCGCTCGGCATTATCAATAATGCAGGTCTTGTAGCCGACGACGACGGAAAGATCGTTTGGTGCGGCCCGCAAGATCAGATCGATCAATACACCGAAGCGCAACCAATCAGTTGCGACGGATGCGCCATCATTCCTGGCTTTGTTGACAGCCACACTCACATCGTGTTTGCTGGCGACAGGGCAAACGAGTTTGAGGCTCGCATGGAGGGTCTCCCGTACGCCGCTGGTGGCATTCAGAGCACCATGATGGCCACCCGGGCTGCAAGCGACGAGTTGTTATCGCTGAACGCACAGCACCTTGCCTATGAGGCGTTGTGTTCGGGTACCACGACCCTTGAGGTCAAGTCTGGATATGGACTATCAGTGAAGGATGAAGAGCGTTCGATGCGGATTGCGCGCACAGTGACTACTGAAACAACTTTTCTTGGTGCGCACCTCTATCCGACAGACGTAGAGCAAGAAGATTATGTTGATCTCGTTGTTGGCGAGATGCTCAATGCGTGCTTGCCGCACGCCAAGTGGATTGATGTGTTTTGTGATCGTGGGGCATTTGATGTTGATCAGTCGCGAGAGATCTTGAAGGCTGGCGCAAAGGCCGGTCTTGGAACACGAATTCATGCCAACCAGTTGCAAAGGGGAGGCGGAGTACAACTCGGTGTCGAGCTAGGTGTCGCTTCATGCGATCACTGCACCCACCTCACCGAAAAAGACATTGAGGCACTGTCGAGTGCCAATAAAACGACGGTGGCAACGTTGTTACCTGCGGCTGAGTTGTGCACGCGTTCGCCGTTTCCACATGCTCGACACATGATCGAACAGGGAGTGACCGTAGCTCTGGCGACAGACTGCAATCCGGGCTCTTCGTACACCACATCGATGCCGTTTGTGATGTCGCTTGCAGTGATCTTGATGGGTATGACCCCTGACCAAGCATTGTGGTCGTCCACGCAGGGCGGTGCACAGGCATTGCGACGTAACGACATTGGCAACCTGTGTGCTGGCTCGCGAGCCGACTTTGTTGTGTTAGACGCCCCAAGCCACATTCACTTGGCATACCGGCCTGGTGTGAATCAAACCCGCGCTGTTGTGCGCGGAGGCAAGTGCGTGGTTGGCGCGCTCTAACAACTGGGCGAGCTTTTAAGCAACGAGTCGGACGCCAATCAGCGAAACGACTGCTATTCCAAACCAACTGATCAGTGCAAGCAACAGAGGCCGGCCGCCAACTTTGAGGAGTCTGGCAATGCGCACGTCGGAACCCAAACCCACCAGAGCACTTGCAAGACAAACTTGTTCGATCGTCTTGAGCGTCGTGAGCCAGTTGTCGGGAATGACACCGGTCGTGCGCACCGCGATCATCACAAGAAATCCGATTACGAAAAGGGGGACAATGCTGACATGTTTCTCGTCTGCCTTTTTGGCTTTGGCTACGAGGCCACTCGATGAGCGACGAACCCAAATGCTGACGCTGGCGACAAGTGGCGCAAGCAATACGACCCTAGAGAGTTTGACCACAGTTGCCGATTGAACTGCCGCATCTCCACCGGTAGACGAAGTGGCGATCACTTGGGCTACGTCGTGCACGCTTGCTCCGACCCACGATCCAAACAGTTGTGGATCTGAAAGACCAAGCACGTTGCGTAAGAGTGGCAGCAGCACAATTGCCAAACTTCCACACAGGGTTACGAGTGCGATGGCGTACGTGACTTCTTCTTCGTCGGCATCAACTACGCCTTCCATCGCAGCGACAGCAGAAGCACCGCAGATGGAGAATCCAGTTGCTATGAGAAGCGAAAGCGATTTTGATACTCCAAGACGTGGACCAAGCCACAATGTGCCAAGAAAGGTGAGCGCAACGACACTGACAACAACGATTAATTCGCGGCCACCGAGATCCACGACTTGTTTGATGGCAAGCTGTGTGCCGAGGAGCACGATGCCAAAACGCAAGACTTTTTTTGCTGCAAACTTCTGTCCGGAGACAAATATTTTTGGGATCGAAATAATATTTCCAATAAGCACACCCAACACCAGCGATGCGACAAGTGGGGAAATAGTTTCAAAATTCCAATGGATAACAAAACCGACAAATGTCACTACGCCGACAAATACAAGTCCTGGGCCATAAGTTTTGGCGAGAGCAACTAGTCGAGGCACTGTCACATTGTAGAATGTAGGCGTGTCACAAGCCCCTGGTTCCCAAAAATCACTGCTCAATGGGCGAGGTGAGTGGCGTACGCTCGCCGTAATTGTTGCGGTCTATGGGCTCACAATTCTCACTGTGATGCGTCGCGAAGTATTGACGCCTTTTCTCACCATTCCATTCTTGAGCGTGCTTGGTGCCTGGCACCTGAGCATGCAACACGAGACAATCCATGGTCATCCATTTCGACGTCAGTGGATCAATGATGTCATCGGGTCGATTCCTGTCACGCTGTGGATTCCCTATTTCAGTTTTAAAAAAGACCACGTCGAGCACCATCAGTCCGATCTCACGCACCCAGGTCTCGACAATGAGAGCTACTACGTATCGCCAGAAGCTTGGGAGAGTGCTGGACGATTGCGCAAGGCTGCATACTGGGCCAACCGCACCATTTTGTTCCGTATGTTTGTGTGGACAATTGTGAGCACAGTGACATATCTCTGGTCCAAGATTCGACTGATGCTTCGAGGGGATAAGCAGGCATGGTTTGCGGTGGCAGTCCATGCAGTTGGTCTTGTTGTGGTCGTCTTTCTCGTTCAATCAGTTGCGGGAATGCCGCTTTGGCAATTTGCGCTCGGCACTACTTACGGTGGGCGAATCCTCAATGCGATTCGTCCATTTCCAGAACACAAATATCAGGCAGGGGAAGAGACGCGAACCGCGATGGTCATGGCAGGTCCATTTATGAGCCTGCTGATGCTGAACAACAACTTGCACGTTGCTCACCATGATGAGCCTGGTGTGCCTTGGTATGAATACCAGGTACTTGCGCGCAAGACCAATGCTGTGGAGCGAGCTCGTGATGCCGGCTTGTTGTACGAAGGTGGCTACGCCGAAGTGTTCCGTAGATTTTCGTTTAAGCCAATGGGTGCACCACTGCGCGATGGCGCATAAATTTCGGTTAGCTATCGAGTTGCAACAATAGGAAATCGCAGATCGTCTAACTGATCACCGAACGATAAGTCGTTGCCTTCAAGTGGTGGCGATGTGCGCCAAGGGCGCGAAGCAAACACAGCATCGTCGCCGACGTAACGAAAACTGACCGCACGCCGGAGATGGACTTCGGTGCCGAATGTGCCCGGTGCCGAGTGCAGAGTGCGGTAGTGGAATGCAACAGCATCGCCCAAATTGACGGGGCATGTGATTGATTGCATTTTGTTTAGGTCACCTTGATCGGGCATGGTTACAAAGTCCGTTGCCTCGTCGACATATGCAGATTGATCGGCAAATCGGCGGGGGATAAAACGCTTATCCCACAGATGGCTCCCGACGATAAATCGCAGCGCTACCGACTTAGGTATTGGGTCGAGCGGAATCCAAATGCTGACGTTGTCCATGCCGTTGATGCCGTAGTAGGGGTCGTCGTGGTGCCATGGGGTCACCTCACGTGTCTGGGCTTCTTTTACAAGCACATGTTCGTGAAACATGCGCACAGTCTTAGTTTCCATGAGGTCGAGCGCAGCCATTGGAACTGAACCTGTGTTGCCTACTTGTTTGAACTGAGGAATTCTCTGCCAGTTGACGTAATCGTCGAAGAAGCGACCACTAGAGCCTGCGGGTGTGTATTCGTTGGCCCATGGGCCAGGAGACTGCATATTGGCTAGGACCCCTTGTCGCAGCAATTCAAGAGCGTCCAATGACACGAGATTGCGCAATACCACCACACCATCTCGTTTATAGGTTGCAACGAGGTTTGGGTCTAGCGCCATTCTCCTCACGCTAGTTGGCGTGAGGAAGGTGAAATTTACAGTACAAATAGAAAAGCCGCCGGCTTGCGCCGACGGCTTTTCGAGTTCGCTTTGATTAACGCGAATTAAGCGCGCAATCCCTTGCCAACCATTGAAATGACAGCATCCTTAACAGGAATCATTCCCATCACGATTGCGCCGTTTGCGGTGTATGTCATCCAGTCATCGGAGAAGCTCATGCCCCAACCAGATGCTGGTGCCATTTTGAGGTACCAGCACATTGCGACTGCAACGATGAGGCCCCAGTTTGAACCAATGATTGGAATCTTCTTGATGATTGCTGATAACTGAATCGTGCCCAATACCGAATCGACAACGGTCGTTACGGCACCAAGCAGAGCAGCTGCCAGGAGTAGGTATCCAAGTGTGTACATATTCGTATTTCCCCAGTTCTGTAGACGGGATGTCTACATATTCAACGGTAAGAAGCATGTTTGTGCAAGTGGTGGATACTCGCTTTGAGCCATATTTGGTATGGGTTTTATAAGATTACAGTCGTATTACAGCACAATTTCGATGGGTTACTTATGGGTCACTTGTTTGGTATCACCAATCACCAGTTGTCGGTGCGGCGCGATTCTTTTTTGCTGCTCTCGCGACGCTTGCTTTCAAGGCGGCGCTCAACTGATCCACGCGTGGGGCGTGACTTTCTGCGTGGAGGGGCAGGAGGCATGGCGGCGGTATCGAGCATTTCGCGCAATTGGGTCATGCAGAGTTGTCGATTGCGCCACTGGCTGCGGCTTTTTTGAACCGTAATCCGAATCTCTGCCGGAAGAAGCGCTCGCACGCGCTCGACTGCCAAGTCGGGGCCAGTTATCTCAGATGTGGTGACGGCCAAGGTGGATTTTGAGGATGTTTTGTTGACGTGCTGACCGCCTGCCCCGGTAGAGCGGGCAAATGTCCAATTGAGTGAAGCAAAGGGAACTACGAGCCCACGCGAAGTGACGAGATCCTCATCTGCGGGCATGGGTATATTATGACGCATGTCTGGTCCTTGGTCGCCACTAAAAATACGAGTTTTTAGGGCGCTCTGGATTGCAGGTTTGGTATCCAATATCGGAACATTTATGCACATCGCTGCTGCTGGATGGACGATGACCACATTGACCGAATCACCAACACTTGTAGGGCTGGTGCAAACGGCATGGGCGGCACCAGGCTTTTTGCTTGCGCTGCACGCTGGCGCATTGGCAGACATGATTGACAGGCGACGGCTCATTGCGGTTACTCAAATAGTTGCGTTGTTTATTGCAGGTGCACTCGCGGTGATGCAATGGAGCGATCTGTTGTCGGTCAACTGGCTCTTGGCTGGCACGTTTTTTGAGTCGATCGCACTGACGATTTCGGCACCAGCATTTATGGCTCTCACACCAGAGATTGTTGATGCCGAGAACTTGCCACAAGCAATCGGTCTCGATTCCATTTCGCGCAACATCGCCCAATCGGTAGGGCCAGCACTCGCTGGTCTGCTGATTGCTCTTTTCAACCCTGGGGCGGTGTTCGCGCTCAACGCAGTTTCGTTTATTGGCATAGTCATAGTCACTCAGCGCTTTAAATCGACGGCGCAGCGTGAGCCCCGTCAGCAGGGTGTCAATCATGCAATTGGCGAAGGCATTAAACATATTGTTGGTGCGGCGAATCTGCGCAATGTTGCGCTGCGACTGACTCTTGTGCTTGGAGCGACATCGGCGCTTACTTCGGTGATGCCTGTCGTTGCAAAAGAGAATTTGGATGTGTCGGCAAGTGGCTTTGGTTTGCTGTCAGGTGCACTTGGGGTTGGTGCGGTTGCCGCTGTGTGGGTGTTGCCACGAGTGCGAGGAGCGATGTCAACCGAGATGGTCGTGCTTTGTGCGGCAGCCGTGTGGTCGTGTGGTACAGCAGTATTTGCAAACACTTCTGTGATTTGGGTTGCAGTTGCGGCCATGCTCATCTGCGGGATGGGCACGATGGCAATGCTGACCACGATGTTTTCGACGTTTATGGTGCAGTTGCCCGACTGGGTGCGCGGACGTGGTTCGTCACTTGCGATGCTGATGGTGTGGCTCGGCGCATCGATCGGTGCATTTGGGTGGGGCCTAGGCGCATCGACCTTTGGTGTGAGCACCGCACTCACTGCAGCCGCCATATTCAATATGACGGTCGCGTTGTTGAACCGATTGGTACTGCCACTGAGAGCGGGTGACGGGGATCGAACCCGCATAACGAGTTTGGAAAACTCGGACTCTAGCCATTGAGCTACACCCGCGAAGGAACTGTCAGTTTATCGGCTCTTACTGACTAAGAAAAGTACGGATGTCTCGTATTGCTTGGCGATCTTGGGACAAAAATGGGTGACCGCCCTCATACACGTTGAGCGTTGAGTGTGCAATTCGTTCGGCAATTGCTTGTGAATTTGCCAGTGGTGCGATGCCGTCAAATCTGCCGGCAGTAATCAATGTTGGTGCCGAAATGAGATGCAGCCGATCGGCAACATCGTGGCCCATGCGTGCTTCAAGTTGCAGTCGTTCGCCAAGTATCTGAAGTTTGGTTTTTTGCGTATCTGGACGATCTTCTTGAAAGCGCATGATTTCGGCGTCTACGGGATGCTCTGCAAGCCATTCATCGGTAAAACGAGTGTCAGTGAGTAGCCGGAGCGCTTTGTTTCGTTCGGTTGTGGGCAGTTGCGCAAGTTGGTGCAGAGGGTATGACGACCCAGCAATGCCACCTCCAGATGTGCACATCAGCACTAGCCGTTGAATGCGTTCTGGATACGTGACTCCAAATTCTTGGGCAACCATGCCGCCAAAACTCAGGCCAATAACATTTGTGGTCTGCCATCCAATGTGATCGAGTAATGCCGCAGCATCATTGGCATAATCGGCCATGGTGTATGGCCCATCAGGCACTGAAGTTTTGCCAAGACCGCGTTGATCGTGCACAAGGACTTGAAATGTTTTTGCAAATGCATTGATGAGTAACTGTGAGCCCTCGATTGATCCGCCTGATCCGTTGAAAAATAAAACTCGTGGGCCACTTCCAAAGATCTCATAATTGATCGAAAGTGAATGTCGCTCAAAAACTGGCACATCCCCAGTTTACGAGTGGTCTAGTCTGGCGAAATGAATCGTCTTGACATAGAGAAGAAACTGAATGAAGACCGGGCCTGGCTACTGAATACATACGCAGCATTGACAGACGATGAGTTATATGCCGACCTGACACCGAGCGAGCACAACCCGCAGAACTTTTGGTCAGCACTCGATCATCTGGCGCACTTGGCCCTGATTGAACGTAATTTTGCTGCAATGATTCGCAAGCACATTGCAGGTGATGCCAACCCGGTGGGTTTGCGCGTTGACGATAATGGCGTGGCTCGTTCGACAGAGCAGATCATGGCGTCAGTGCACGCAATGACTGAGGAATGGCAAATGACCCACCATGGCAAGTCTCTGAGTGAAGTCGTAGCGCTTGGCGCAAGTGCGCGAGCCGTCACGTTGCAACTCTTGTCCGACTTGAGTGATGTTCAGTTGGAGGAAGTCTTGCCTGGCGCACCTTGGGCTGATGGCACTGTGGGTGGAGTGTTGGCAGCAAATGCCGACCATGGACGGATGCACTGGAAATGGGTGAAGGATGCCCGACTACACAGTCACTGACCCGAGATGAGTAAAGTTTGATCCAATGGAACACGTAGATGTAGTGGTGGTTGGGGCAGGACTTACAGGCATTAGTGCTGGCTATCACTTGCAAACGATGAGCCCAGATCGCAGTTATGTGATCTTGGAGGGTCGTGACAGTTTGGGTGGCACATGGGATTTGTTTCGCTACCCAGGCATTCGCTCGGACAGCGACATGCACACGCTCGGTTACAGCTTCAAACCGTGGACTGCAGCGAAATCGATAGCCGATGGGCCATCAATTTTGCAGTATGTGCAAGACACATCTGTCGAGTACGGCATCGACAAACGCATTCGCTTCAAACATTTGGTAACGAAAGCCGAGTGGTCAACCGATGAGGCACGTTGGACAGTGACCGCAACTCGCAAAGATACGAACGAGACCGTACAAATGACATGTAACTATTTGTTTATGTGCTCCGGCTACTACAGCTACAAGGGTGGCTACACGCCAGAGTTTGCGGGACTCGATCGCTTTAAGGGACAAATTGTGCATCCGCAAAAGTGGCCGGAAGATTTGGATTATGCGGGCAAGCGCATCATCGTGATTGGTTCGGGTGCAACAGCAATGACGTTGGTGCCGGCCATGGCACAGACAGCCGCGCACATCACGTTGCTGCAGCGCTCACCGACATATGTTGTTTCAAGACCAGACTCTGACCCCGTGGCCAATCGTTTGCGCAAATTCTTGCCAGCCAAGATGGCCTACAGCGTCACCCGACTCAAAAACACCACGATGCAACAGATTGTGTACAAGCGCACGCGCGTAAAGCCACTCGAGATAAAGGCACTATTGCTGGGTGGTGTGCGCGCCGAACTAGGACCCGACTACGACGTCGACAAACACTTCACACCCAAGTACAACCCATGGGATCAACGCTTGTGCTTGGTGCCAAACGGTGATTTGTTTGCATCAATCAGATCTGGCAAAGCCACGATGGTCACTGACACCATTGCAAATTTTACTGAGACTGGCATCACGCTTGCATCGGGCGAGACTCTTGAAGCCGACATCATCGTGACCGCGACTGGCCTCAATTTAGTGACACTCGGCGAGATGGACTTTGTTGTTGATGGCAAGCCAGTTGACTTTGCCAAGACGTGGTCGTACAAGGGCTTTGGATATTCGGGAGTGCCCAACATGGGTTCGGTCTTCGGATATATCAATGCATCATGGACGCTGCGCGCCGACTTGATATGCACGTATGTGTGTCGCTTGCTCAACCACATGAAAGAGACCGGCACCGAAATTTGTGTTCCTGAATTGCGCGAGAGCGACAAGGACATGCCGGAACGCCCTTGGATTGGCAGCTTCACCTCTGGCTATATGGAGCGTTCAATGCATAAGTTTCCTCGCCAAAGCGATCGTGAGCCGTGGATCAACCCACAAAATTTCAAGCGTGACAAAAAGATGTTTCGCAAATCACCAATTGAAGATGGTGCAATGCGATTTACCAAGTCGCGTGCACGCGTCTAATCGATATCAACAAATAGATTTTCTGCGATGTCCATTGACAAAATCAAGCGTCTGATTCGCACTATTCCAGACGTGCCATCGCCAGGCATCATGTTTCGCGACATCACCCCGTTGTTGGCAGACCCAATTGGCTTTGATCTGGCTGTCGGCGCGCTTGTGTCGCTGTGTGGCAACACGAAGCCACACAAGGTGATTGGGGTCGAAGCCCGTGGGTTTATCTTCGCTGCGCCAGTGGCTATGCGCATGGGTGCTGGCTTTGTGCCAGTGCGCAAACCTGGCAAGTTGCCATGGACAGTGGTGAGTGAGTCGTACACGCTCGAGTACGGCACAGACACCCTCGAGATTCATGCCGATGCGGTGGGCAAGGGCGACTCTGTGATCATCGTGGATGACGTGTTGGCTACTGGTGGCACTGCCGCAGCGACTATTCGTTTGGTGGAGAGTCTTGGTGCGAAAGTTGCGGGGTTGGTGTTTCTGATTGAATTACCCGTGCTCGGTGGTCGCAAGTTGATTGAAGGTTATGAAATCAATTCGGTGCTGCAGTTCTAAAGAAGAGCATTTCAACTTAAACAGCTGGAGAAACTCGCAAACTTGGGGAACCAGTGAGGCCGTAGCGCGCACGAACTTCTGTTAGTGGTTGGTCGAGCATCGTTTCCCATTTTTCGCATTGGATATTGGCAACATTGCGGCCCAGTGTCCACCCAGCGCTGATGGCATCCATTGCTGAGGTAATTGAGTTTGGGTTGATGTAGGTCATTCGAGTTGTTGTGACACTCAGCCACATGGCAAAGTACGGAAATTGCAATTGGGCAAGACCAAAGGCTTGCAACGCAAGTTCGCCATAAGGGCTCGAGTCGTAGCCAGTAATCACATGCTGAAAGTCGTGGGTTTGGTACGAGCGCAACACCGCATGCTTCATCTCGTCGGGCATTCCGTCGAGTTTTCCTGCTGCTACTAGCGAATCGTGTAGGGCTTCGTAGTTGGTGATGATCGCAGCAATCAAGTTGTTGTCGATAATCCAGTCGTGATACGAGCGACCTACTGTGCCTATTGGCAGGGCACCGGCGGCATCCAAGTCAATGGGCTGGGTATACAGAGCGCCATTGGCAAACTCGGCAAAGTGTGGATCTTGATTGATGATGTTGACGTATGAGTCTTTTGCTTTCTGACTTGCTTCTTTCCACCACTCGTTGAATAGCAGGTGCACCTTGTGCACATATGGATCGTTGAACGTATTGACAAGTGACTTGCCAAAGTCTTCAGTGATCATGATGTCACTGTACTAGAAATGACGCTTATTCTTCGTCGCTATCGGCGTCGTTGTCATTGTCATTGTCATTGTCATTGTCGACAGCGTCGTCATCGCCGGCAAGTAGTTCGGGGATGTTCTGGCGCTTGCGTAGTTCTTCCATCTTTTTGGTCTCTCGGTTGAGTCCTTTAAAGCGCTTGCCAACAGTGAGATCATCGAGTTCTTCTTGCATATTGTCAAAGTTGCGCTTGACCTTGTCGAGCGACTTGACATACGACTCCCACTGCTTGCGAAACTTGCCCATCATCTGCATGATTTGAGCGGCGGTTTTCTCGGTGTGGAAACTTTCGGTGGCTTGACGCACCACGACCAGAAACGCATACAGCGTGAGGGGAGAACACAACACGACTTTGCGCTCGAGCGCCCAGTCGATGAGCGATGGGTCGGCTTCATGAATAAAGCCAGTGATGCTTTCGTTGGGCACGAATAACAACACATAGTCGAGGGATTGTTGGGTGGTTGATACGACGTAGTCGCGACGCTCGAGTTCTTTCACTCGGTCGCGCACGGCCTTCATGAAGTCGGCTTTTAATGAAGCCATTACGCCAGAGTCTGTGGCATTCACAAACTTGGTATAGGAGTCCATAGGAAACTTGACGTCCATGTACAGCACTCGATCGGGAGGCATCAGAAACGTGTAGTCAGGACGCCCGCCGCCCGAGATGGTGTCTTGCTTTTCGTAATTGATACCTTCGATGAGGCCGGCGGCCTTGAGCAAGTCTTCGGCCATTCGCTCGCCCCATTGACCACGGGCTTGCGAGCTTGACAACACATTGTTGAGGTCGCCAGTACTTTTGAGTAGGTCGCTTACTGCTTTGTCGACGCTGCCAAACTTTTCGGCGTTTTGTTCGCGCAGACGTTTGATCTCGTCGTCCATCTGTTGTATTCGTAGACCAATACTTTCTTGAACTGTTTTAAGTGACGCGTCGATTTGTTCGGCGCGACGACCCAGTTGCTCGCCACTGGCTTGAGCAACACGGTCGGATGCAAGGTTGATGGAGTCTTGGCG
>CAFAAG010000019.1_pt1 | contig 14766 bp, 16 predicted proteins | sample 7267441 | NCBI WGS metagenome assembly CAFAAG01 (sample SAMEA6813978, study PRJEB35770) | uncultured Acidimicrobium sp. | biome: Freshwater; feature: Freshwater reservoir; material: water | place: Czech Republic | collected 2016-08-15 | depth 30m m | reverse complement strand
CTGGCGATGCCAAATGTGCTCGACAGAATGCCGATTGCGATTGCCTTGCGAAAAATTGATCCGTTCATGTTGTGCTCCCTTGACTTGCTTGCGGTGTGAGTTCCGCATTAGGGATCGGTCAGAACAGACCAAACTTGAGTAAAAAACCACAGAAAATATCCAACTAGCCACTATGAGTGGTAATATCTGTAGGTATGTGAGCCAGAAACCACCAATAGTGGGTTCTGAGGGTCGGTGAGTCCCTGGATACAGTGCAGTTGTGCCTCCAAGACAACTCTCCCAACAGTCCTTTTTGGCAATTTCGAGGGTTTCGCTGGTGTCTCTCTACGCGATCATCATCACCGGATCGCTGGTGCGCCTCACTGGGTCCGGTCTTGGATGCGCGGATTGGCCTCAGTGCAGTAGCACTAAATTCGTTGACGTTTCCACTGGGCATGCGGCCATCGAACAAATCAATCGTTTATTCACCGGCATCGTCAGCGCAGCAGTTATTGCAGCCGTTTTGGGCTCAATCTTTGTAACTCCACGAAGGAAATCGCTGATTTGGCTCTCGAGCGGTCTGGTGATTGGAGTATTGGCGCAGGTGATCCTTGGGGCAGTTGTTGTTTTGACTGGTCTGAATCCGTGGTCAAATATGGCCCATTTTCTAGTTTCTCTAGCACTGGTTACTACCGCTGTGTTTTTAGTTGAACACGCTGGCGCAACAAACGTCTTGGGCGACTTTTCAGTCAGCGATCCAGTAGTGCCAACTCGACAAATGACGAGGAGATTGGCAGATCTCATTCTTGGTCTGTGTGGCTTGGCAATTGTTTTGGGCACATTGGTAACCGGTTCTGGCCCACATGCAGGAGATGAGAACGCAATTCGACTGACATTTGATTTGAAGTCGATTACGCGCATTCACAGCGCGACAGTCCTGTTCTGCGTCGTTGCGACGTTGATATTTATCACTCAGATTCGCAAAAACACCTCAGAATGGATTCGGCTCAGGGCGAAATTGGAGATTTTCCTGTTTATGGCCGTGGCTCAGGGGGGTTTGGGTTATCTCCAATACTTTGCTGGTGTGCCTGCGCAATTAGTCGCAGTCCATGTGGCATTCGCTGTTGCTGTGTGGATCAGTGTGCTTCGGCTGTGGATCGCGGCACGGCATTAAGTGCCCGAAAGTGGCTCAATTGTGATTGACTTGAGGAACTTGATCTAGGGGAGAAACCGTTGTGGTAGTTGCTGGTGCTGGAAAGCGGACATATCGCATTGTTCGTGCCTGTGCCGTAGTTGCAGGATCTCTGGTGCTTTTTGGCTCTAGCGCCAATGTGGCTTCAGCAGAAGACGGCTTATCGATCATTGCATCGGTACAAAACCAAACTGTTGATGCTGGCGTCTCTCAGAAACAGCCCGTCGCTGGTGTCACGATCACGGTAACAACACCCGCTGGATCCTTGATCGGCACGGGAGTCACCGATGATGCAGGTTTGATTTCGTTTCCAATTGTTGCGCGTGACAATTACGTCGTTACGTTGGATACCACGACTTTGCCCAATGGTTTCACCATGATTGATTCGGCCAAATCAGTTTCGATCGTCAATAAAGACGATTTCACAACCACTGTCAAACGCGCTACTTTTTTTACTGGTTCGTCAAACACGTCAACGCAAACACTCCTCAATCGAATGATTCAACGTGGCGCTGATGGGCTGCGACTTGGATTGGTTATTGCCATGTGCGCGGTTGGTCTTTCACTCATTTTTGGCACAACCGGACTGACCAACTTTGCGCACGGAGAGATGGTCACCTTCGGTGGATTGATGGCGTTTTTACTCAACGTAACGATGGGCATCCCACTATTGATTTCGGCGCCGATCGTCGTGGCTCTTGGTGGGTTGTTTGGGCTTGCGTTGAACGTATTTATTTTTGGAAAACTTCGCAAGCGAGGCGTTGGTCTCATTTCCCAATTGGTTGTCTCTGTTGGCTTGTCAATCGTGCTACGGAACATGTATCTCTATCAATTTGGTGGTCGCACGAAACCACTCAATGACTACAGTGCGCAAACGGTGATGCGTCTTGGGCCAACCTCAATTACGCCGCGTGATCTCACCACTGCGATTCTTTCTCTATTGGTGCTCGTAGCAGTTGCACTGTTTATTCAAAAATCGCGCACAGGTAAAGCGATTCGCGCAGTGTCCGACAACCCAACGTTGGCGTCATCAACCGGTATCGATACGCAGCGCATTATTCGTATCGTTTGGTTTGCAGGTGGAGCACTTGCTGCTCTTGGTGGAATATTTCGCGGGCTTGATGAGCAGGTCGGTTTCGAGATGGGTTCGCGACTGGTCTTTTTGATGTTTGCAGCAATCACATTGGGTGGGCTGGGCTCGGCGTTTGGTGCGTTGGTGGGCGGTGTTTTGGTTGGCATTTTTGTCGAAATGGCTTCACTCGTTGTTCCAGCAGAACTAAAAAATGCGCCCGCTCTGTTGATCCTGATCATCGTGTTGGTGTTGAGGCCGCAGGGCATACTGGGCCGGAAGCAGAGGGTTGGTTAACACATGGACTGGATAAACATTATTCAAAACACGTGCAAGGCATTGACGGGCGTTGATGCCGCATACTTCGCTCTTGCAGCAATTGGTCTCAATGTGCAATTTGGATACACCGGTTTGCTCAACTTTGGTCAGGCTGCATTCATGGCTTGTGGCGCATACGGAATCGGAATGACATCCAAATATTTTGGTATCGGAATGTGGTGGGGTATACCAATTGGAATGGGTTTTGTGATTGTGTTGGCGTTGCTCGTAGGTATTCCGACGCTGAGATTGCGCGCCGATTACTTGGCAATTGTCACCATCGCCTTGGCAGAAATGGTGCGCTTGATCGTGCGATCGGTGCGCTTCAAACAATATTTCGGTGGCAGTGACGGCATCAATGGCTTCAGTTTGCAGTTTCGCGAATTGAGCCCATTTGATCCTGGCGCTCAGTACGGAATTAGGCCTTTCCAATACAGCGGTTACACGGTATGGACCCTGTTGGTTGGTTGGTTACTTGTTGCGATCTTCGGGACGCTTGTTTATATGTTGATGCGCAGCCCATGGGGTCGCGTTATCAAAGCAATTCGCGAAGACGAAGACGCCGTACGAAGTCTTGGCAAAAGTGTGTATAGCTACAAAATGCAATCGCTCATAATCGGTGGACTCATCGGCATGTTTAGCGGCGTGGTTTTTGCACTCGACCGCGGTTCTGTGCAGCCCGACAACTACAGCCGTGACGTAACGTTCTATATTTTGACAGCACTAGTGCTTGGTGGAGTTGCAAAAGTTTCTGGATCGATCGTTGGATCAATGCTCTTCTGGGGAATCTTTGTATTCAGCGATAACTTCTTGCGCGAATTGACTAAGGATGAACCGCTCAAAATCTTTGGAGTGACAGTGATGCAAAAGATCCAGGTTGGAGCAATCAACTACATGTTGATCGGTGTAGGCCTGATGCTATTGATGACTTTTCGCCCACAGGGTATTTTTGGAAACCGTAAAGAGATGGCTCTAGATGCCCGCTGAAATCAAAGTCTCTGATGCAAAAGTCCGTGCTATTGCCGCATTGGCGACTGTTTCGCCGATGCCGGGAGTATCAAAACCCGACCCAATTTTGCTCGCGGACAAAATACAAAAGCATTTCGGTGGTGTCGTTGCAGTGGATGTCGAGCACATTGAGGTTCAGCGTGGCTCAATTACTGCTTTGATCGGTCCGAATGGTGCCGGAAAGACAACGCTGTTTAACTTGCTCACTGGTTTCGATACTCCAGACACTGGCGAATGGCGATTTGATGGTTTAAGCATGAAGAAGATAGTTGCGCACAAGACAGCAGCAATGGGAATGATTCGCACCTTCCAGTTAACAAAAAGCCTGACAAAGATGTCGGTAATTGAAAACATGAAACTGGGAGCGACGCATCAGGTTGGTGAAAAGTGGTGGAATGGGTTAGTTCCATTTCGCTGGCGCAAGCAAGAACAGATCATCGAGCAGCGTGCCGACGAGTTGCTGAAGCGATTCAAGCTCGACCACATGCGCGGCGAATACGCCGGAACGTTGTCTGGTGGTCAGCGCAAACTTCTCGAGATGGCACGTGCACTGATGACGAACCCTCGCTTGGTGATGCTTGACGAACCAATGGCAGGTGTTAACCCTGCACTCAAGCAAAGTTTGCTCGAGCACATTCGCGGTCTGCGCGATGACGGTATGACGGTATTGTTCGTTGAGCACGACATGGACATGGTCAATGATGTTTCCGACTGGGTGATCGTGATGGCTGAAGGTCGAGTGATTGCCGAGGGAACACCAGCACAAATCTCATCCAATCCTGCAGTGATCGAAGCATATTTGGGTAGTCACCAAGGCAAGTCGCTAATGGAGGAGAAGTCATGAGTGACGATCGCGTACTTGTTGTTGATGAGCTAGTGGCTGGATACATTCCTGAAGTCAATATCCTGAATGGTTGCAATATTGAGGTTGGCAAAGGCGAGTTTGTGGGCGTTATCGGACCCAACGGCGCTGGCAAATCAACCGTGCTCAAAGCAATTCTCGGACAGTGTGCTGTTCGTTCTGGAACATCAAGTTTTCTGGGCGAGAACATCACAGGTCTGCAGGCTCACCAACTCGTCGAGCGTGGCGTTGGCTATGTTCCGCAAACCCAAAATGTGTTTCAGAGTTTGACTGTTGCAGAAAACCTGGAAATGGGTTGCTTCATCAAGCCAGAAGTATTCAACGAGCGTTTCGATTACGTGACCACGTTGTTTCCAAAGCTCGGTGAGCGTGCAACTCAAAAAGCAGGTTCGTTGTCAGGCGGAGAACGCCAGATGGTTGCGATGGGACGAGCACTGATGATGGAACCAAAGCTGCTTCTACTGGATGAGCCATCTGCTGGTTTGTCGCCTGTGTTGCAAGATGAAGTATTCATACAATGCAAGCGAATCAATGCTGAAGGAATTGCAATCTTGATGGTTGAGCAGAATGCGCGGCGTTGTTTGCAAGTTGTTGACAGGGCATATGTGCTCGACCAAGGTCGCAATGCGTACACGGGGACAGGTCGAGCGTTGCTCGAGGACCCGAACGTAATCAAGCTGTACCTGGGCACACTGGCCAAAGCCACTGGTGGCTGAAACTCGATAGGAGAAATGAAAAGGCCCCGGGCGTGTGCCCGGGGCCCAATCAACTAGTTCTGAAGAACTATGAGTTACTTACCAGCGTCAAAGTTCTCGCCGAGTGCGTTACCCATGTTGCCGTCACAACCGTAGACCTTCTTGACTTTTGGTCCAATGCCTTGCTCCACCATGGTGCGCAAGATACGTGAGCCTTCGTCGAAAGTTACGAGCATGATTGCGTCTGGGTTAGCAGCAACAACTTCTGCAACTTCAGCATCAAATGACACTGCAGCTGGATCGTAGATCTTGGTGCCGAGGACGGTTACGCCCGCTGCTTCAAGATTCTTGCCGATCGATGCTGCAAGTCCTGTGCCGTATGCATCGTCAAGAGCCAAGATGTACACCGAAGCGTTGCCATCTCCTGCAATCAAACCTGCAAGCACCGCACCCTGAAGGGTGTCTGGTGGTGCGTTACGGAAGTACAAAGCGCTGTCAGCATAAGTTGACAATGCATCTGATGTGTTTGCTGGGCTGAACTGAACAACGCCTGCCTGAGTGATCTTGTCGATCACTTTCAACGAAACGCCGGACGATGCTGCACCGATGATGGCGTCAACATTCTCGCTCAAGAGACGATCAACCGTGGTTGATGCTGTGTCTGTTGAGTTGTCACCAGAGTCGCCTTGGCTGTAAAGAACTTCTTTACCAAGTACGCCACCAGCAGCATTGATCAAGCTCAATGCGTACTCAACGCCTGCAAATTCTGGTGCACCAAGGAATGCAAGGTTGCCAGTTTCTGGAAGCATTGTTCCGATTTTTAACTGTCCATCGCCCTTGCGGGTAACGGTCGTCTTTTGTGCATCGACATAGTCTGACTCTGGAGCAGATGCCGGAATGAATGTGGCATTTGCGTAGTCAAAACGGTTCGTTGCATCAAAAGTCAAAACGCCGTAGGAAGCCTCGATTGGCTCGCCGTTGCCGTTCATCGTGTTTGGACCAGAAGCGCCGTCGTAGTCAATGTCTGTTCCTGCTTTTACAAGAGCGATACAAGCATCGAAGGTTGTGCACTTCTCGCCGTCACGTGAAACAGTGATGATCGAGTCAGCAAGTGCGCTGCCGTCGGTCTTTGCTGTTTCTGCTGCAAGAGCGATCAACATCACAGCGTCGAATGCTTCTGCGGTGTACGAGTAGTCAACGAGTGCTTCGTTGCCTGCTGCGGTCCAGAAAGCGTTAACGCCATCTTTGAACTCAGCGGAAAGCTCTACGAGTGGCATTGTGCCCTTCATGCCTTCCAAGTCGCCACCAGCGGTAGCTTCTGTTGCCACTGTGGTGTCTGTTGCGGCATCGTCGCTGCTGCCACAGGAAACAGCAACAAAGCTGAGACCCACAACAAGAGCACCGAAGCGCTTCATGTTTGATTTCTTCATGTGTTTTTCTCCCCCTAAAAGCCGGAAGGCGGGGTGCCTGCCTGGGTTAGGACTTGTAAGCCTACGGGGATATCAAGATGCTGGCAATGGCGGTTCTGAGCCAGCCGCTTTGGTCAGTCTGTCGCGAATTGCGGCCCCAAGTCCAGTATTTTCGGGCAAAACAGCTATCAGAGCTTGAATTTGGTCTGCATCGGCTTGACGAAGATCGCTGTACAACAATGTGGCATACAGGGGAAGATTGTCGCAGCGATTCAAAATCCGAATCCGATTGTTTTGAATTACCAATGTGTCTATGAGTTGCTGAGCTTCATTGTCGGTGTGGACCAAGAATACTTTGCATGCTGGTTGGTAGTGATTTTGCAACATTCCCGAAGCACGACTGATGCCGTCAGTGCCTTGAACGGGGTATCCCAAAATCATTTCGATGTCCTCTAAGGGAATGCCACCAGGTCGCAAGAGTTGTGGGGGCGACACTGTGAAATCAACAATTGTTGATTCGACGCCAACAGAAGAGGCACCGTCGTCAACAATGAGATCGACATCACTCTGCAGATCGTCACAGACATGTTGTGCTGTTGTGGGGCTGACTTTGCCGAAGCGGTTTGCCGATGGCGCAGCAATTGGAGAACCGAGATTAATGATCAGTTGTCGGGTGAATGCATTGTCTGGAATGCGTACAGCGACGGTGTCACGACCTCCGGTGATACTCAAGGATACATTTTCGCTACGTTCCAGTAGAAGTGTGAGTGGCCCGGGCCAGCAAGCACGAGCAAGATTGATCGCATCGGGATGAATGTTGTGAGCTACCAAATGCAACTGATCAATGTCGGCTAGATGCACGATGAGTGGATGATTGTGCGGTCGACCCTTGACCACAAATATCTTGGCGATGGCTACTTCGTTGTTGATTGCTGCACTGAGACCGTAAACGGTTTCTGTAGGGATGGCAACGAGACCGCCATTGGCAAGAGTTTGTACGGCAAGACTCAATGTTGAAGCATCAGATGCTCGGGCTATGTTGCACGAGGGAGTAGTACGAGACGGTGTACTCATGACCCTTGAACTGTACAAAATTTTGAAGAATACAAGCGCGGGATGCAGTAGTATTACTTGGCTTTACAGGCCAGATTTGGAGACAGGTTGACATGCAATTTCTCAACGAAGCACCAACGTTTGATCTGACATATAACGATGTCTTTATGGTGCCGAGCATGTCTAGCATTCAGTCGCGACAGAGTGTCGATCTTGCAACGCCCGACGGTCTTGGAACGACAATTCCGGTCGTAGTTTCTAATATGACTGCCATCGCTGGAAGACGTATGGCAGAGACTGTCGCACGTCGTGGTGGTCTCGTGGTGTTGCCGCAAGATATCCCGCTTGATGTGGTGCAAACAGTTGTTGATTTTGTAAAAACCCGTCACACGGTTTTCGAAACGCCAATCACGATGCCTGGCGACGGAACAGTCGGCGAGGCTCTAAGCCTGATTCATAAGCGCGCCCATGGAGCGGTGATCGTGATGGATGACGACGGACGACCAGCCGGCATTTTTACCGAGCACGATGCTGCCGGTTTCGATCGGTTTAGTCAATTGCACACGTCGATGAGTCGTGACTTGATTTCACTCAGTTCTACGCTGACTGCCGAAGAGATGTTTAATGAGATGACCGAATTGCGCATCACATTTGCACCGGTGATTGACGATGCAGGACGACTCGTTGGGTGTGTAACTCGTAAGGGAACATTGCGCTCCACGATCTATCAACCAGCACTCGACAAGCAGGGTCGATTGATGATTGGTGTCGCAGTTGGAATTAATAGCGAGCCGGATGTTCGTGCAAAGGCTCTAGCAAAAATGGGTGTCGATGTGCTCGTGGTGGACACCGCTCACGGCCATCAAGAACGCATGCTGCAGGCAGTTGCACAAGTACGTGGGGCAGTTGGCACCTTGCCAGTTGTGGCCGGCAACGTTGTTACCGCATCAGGAACGCGTCAACTTATTGAGGCAGGAGCAGACATCGTCAAGGTTGGTGTTGGACCAGGTGCCATGTGTACGACTCGCATGATGACAGGTGTAGGTCGCCCACAATTTTCGGCTGTGTTGGAATGTTCAGCAGAATCCGCTCGCCTCGGCAAACACATTTGGGCCGATGGAGGAGTGCGTTACCCGCGCGATGTGGCGTTGGGTCTTGCCGCTGGTGCTTCCAATGTGATGTTTGGTTCGCTACTTGCGGGCACATATGAAAGCGCCGCCGACACACTTCGAGATTCCGATGGTCGACTGTTTAAAGAAAGTTTCGGCATGGCTTCAAACAGAGCCGTTCGTAACCGAACACGTAGTGAAACTGCACTTGATCGTGCGCGAAAAGAATTGTTTGAAGAGGGAATTAGTACATCTCGGATGTATCTCGATCCGGAAAGACCAAGTGTCGAAGACATTATTGATCAAATTGTCGCTGGTGTGCGGTCGTCTTGCACCTATGCGGGCGCGCGAACAATACCTGAGTTTGCCGATCGCGCAGTTGTCGGCATTCAGAGCGCATCTGGTTATGAAGAAGGTCGTCCACGGGACACGAGTTGGTAATAGCACCAAGCGTCAACGTGGTCGCTATTGACGGACCAGCAGGCGCTGGAAAGTCAACTATTGCAAGAGAGTTGGCCCGCGTTTTACTCCTTCCATATCTCGATACTGGGGCGATGTACCGCGGCATCACATATGCTGCTCTTCGCAAAGGAATCGATCCGGGTGATGAAGCAGCTGTTGCACAACTCGCAGTTACGACTGTCTTAGACATTTCAGATGAAGGACTTCTCGTAGACGGAGTTGATGCCACTATCGACATTCGTGGGGCGTCTGTTACTCGAGCGGTGAGCTCTGTGGCAGCAAATTCTGATGTGCGCCGCGAACTTCGCGAAAGGCAAAGAATATGGGTTGCGGAACGAGGTGGAGGTGTTGTTGAAGGTCGCGACATCGCTACGGTCGTGTTTCCCGATGCCCGACTTAAGGTTTATCTCACAGCCAGCCCGCTAGTTCGGGCACAGCGGCGTGTTGCCCAAATTGGTGGTGACGTGGAGCAAATCGCGCGCGATATCGCTGAACGCGACTATAAAGATTCAACTCGCGTTGATAGCCCATTGCGAGAATCTGAAAATGCGATAGTTGTCGATACGAGTGATCGCACCATAGGAGATGTAGTTAGTCAAATTGTTGGGATATTCAATGGCTGATGTAACAACAAAGCTCGTTAAAAAGTCTCTCGGAAATAAGATTTTTTATCTCAGTGTTCGATTCATTGTGATCGGGATATGTCGATTGTATTTGCGTCTTCGAATAGTTGACGCGCACAAGATTCCAAAGACGGGCACTTTTATTCTGGCTCCTAGTCATCGCTCCACCCTTGATATTCCAGTCGCCGCTGCAACCACCCGGCGACGGTTGATGTACATGGGTAAAGATTCGATGTGGAAGATAAAGCCAATCGGTAAATTTCTCACGATGTTGGGTACTTTTCCTGTAACCCGTGGTTCTGCAGATCTTGAAGCCTTAAGGCGTTGCATCGCCGTGTTGGAACGTGGAGATCCGCTCGTGCTGTTCCCTGAGGGCACACGTCATCACGGACGAATCATCGAGCCATTGTTTGATGGTGCAGCATTCATCGCTTACAAAACAGGTGTTCCAATTATTCCTGTTGGCATCGCTGGTTCGGAAGAGATTTGGCCCCCTGGTTCCAAGTTGCCCCGCCCAAAAAAGTGCGTAGCAGTTGTTGGTGATGCAATTTATCCAAAAGATTTGAATGGCGCACGGGCTACGCGCGAGATGATGAGCGCATTCACCTCGGAACTGCAGGCATCCTTGCAGACTGTGTTCGATCGGGCATTCAAAATACTCGACTAGCGAGCAAAATAGTAACGAAGTGCGTCTCGCAGATAAATCGGATCTTGTGATCCGCACACTTCGCGAGCAGAGTGCATAGACAACTGTGGAATGCCGACGTCGATGGTGTCGATTCCTAATCGGGTAGCAGTTATCGGACCAATTGTTGAGCCGCAGGCGATGTTATTGCGCGATGCGAAGTGTTGAATTGGCACATTGGCGTTGGCGCAAGCATCGATAAATGCTGCAATTGAAGTAGCACTCGTGGCGTATCGCTGACCAACATTGGATTTGATCACCACGCCTTGATTGATGAGCGGAGAATGGTTGGAGTCATGTCGTTCGGGGTAGTTGTGGTGGACAGCGTGTGCATTATCGGCCGAAACGCAGTGCGATTTGGCCAAAACATTAATGAAATCCTGCCGAGAGAGGTCTTCGGTGATGCACAGCCGCTCGAGAACATGTTCGAGCAGGGGTCCTGCAGCACCCGTTGCAGAGGATGATCCGACCTCCTCGTGATCAAAAAGCGCAACGACACTTGGTGATGTCGTGTCACTTTGTTCAATCAATGCCGTCATTGCAGCCCAACACGAAGCCTGATTGTCAATTCTTGCAGACGCGATCAATGAATTGTCAGCGCCTATGAGCGATGCATTTTGCGTATCAAATAATTGAGCAGAGCTTGCTCGAATGTCGGACTGGATCACGCCGCACGTATTGGCCAACCATTGATCAAAATCTTGGCCGCCATCCGAAGTTAGCCACATTGCATTGAGATGCTGATGGCGATCGAGTACAAGACCCTTGTCGTTCACGTCTCGATCCAGGTGAATGGCTAGTTGCGAAATGCGAGCTACCGGAGTATCGCTCGTAAACAGATGTAATGAACCATCTTGCAAGACAACGTGACCTGCAATTCCAAGATCCCGGTCGAGCCACGAGTTCAGCAATGGTCCGCCGTAAACTTCTACACCGAGCAATGACATGTTTGCGTGCTGTTTGTTTGGTTGCGGCTTTATGTGTAGTCCGGGTGAGTCGCTGTGTGCTCCTACGATGCGAAAACCGTTGTGCAAAGATTTTTCAGGAATTCTCCAGGCAATAATTGCGCCGCCTCTACAGACAAAACCTTTTTCTGCAGACAAGGTGCCGAGCAGCGAGCAATCTGAAAATCCGGCATTGGTGAGGTGTTTACGCCACCACCCAACAACGTGATGCGCGGTTGGCGAGGCGTCTAGCTGTGCCAGCAGGGTAGCGATGGGTGCCGAGTCGCTCATCCCTGTGATGGTAGCGAGGGCAGTTGCACTCGCACATCTTGACCAAGCAACTTGCAGGTCATTTCAATTGGCTCCCCACTCGCAGCCTGAGCAGTGACAACTTCAATACAGGCGTTGAGACTGTCGCGCTGAGTGAAACCGATATAGCCAACTGCGCAACAAATGCCGACTAACAGCAGTTTGGTGATGAGTGACGAGGCAAATTTTAAAGCAATTAACAAAACGACGACCGAAGAGACGATGGCGCCTACCGAAAGATTTTTAGCTAGATCGGCGTTCAAGTTAAATAAATTCATCTTCGTATTCTTGCATGAGCTCGACCCTAGGCTGAACATATGAGCGCGAGTGTGAATTTGTCAGGAGTGGGGCCTGCCGACATGTGTTTACCCGAGGTTGCACTTCAGTTGACATCGGCGCTTGATGCAGCGTTAAGTCAGAGCGACCGTGATCGGCGTGCTGCCGTCGTATTAGTTGTCGCATCAAACCCCACATATCTCGAAGGATGGGCTTGGTTGGGTGCGCTTGGGCGCGACACGATGGATTCGTACATGGCGTACAGGGTTGGATACCACCGCGGCTTGGACTCGTTGCGCGGCAACGGCTGGAAAGGTTCCGGATATGTTCGTTGGTCGCATATTCCCAATCGAGGATTTTTAAAGTGTCTCAGTGGACTTGCGAAGACCTCTCGATTGATCGGTGACAATACGGAGGCTGATCGATGCGAACAATTCTTATTGCAGCTCGATCCTTCACACACCTTCTAGCATCAGTTGCGTGACTGAATCTTGTAGTTGTTTCATTCTTGCTGGTGGCAAAAGCACTCGCTTCGGAAAGAATAAGTCTCTCGCTCTACTCGGCGATCAATACATGGCTTCGGTAGTTGCAAATAATCTGCAATCAGCATTTGGGAGCACAGCGAAACTTGTCGGCGCTGATGAAAAAACCAGTATCCAATTAGGTCTTGAATCTGTAATTGGCGCAAGAGAAAGCAATGGACCATTGGCGGCAATCATCGATGCAATGGAAAGCACCACAAGCTCTCTCGTGGCTTTTGCACCAAATGACACACCATTTTTCTCGGCGGACAATTTTGCAGCACTGCTCAAGAAGATGGGAGAGTCTGGATCCGATGCCGTAGTGGTCGTTGGTGACTCAAGTGCATCAAGAACACACTGGTTGCTCTCTATTTGGCGTAAAGAACCATGCCTATCAATACTTCGCAATGAGTACGAGCGCGGTGTGCGATCTGTTCACGGTGCGGTGTCCGATTTGAAAATTTCGAAAGTTGAATTCGATGCGGCTTCTGTGCGCAATATCAATACAGTTTCCGAACTGCCTAACCAAGGTACTATTTAGCACCAGCAACGAAAGGCTTGTTCGTGTCAGTACGAGAAATTACCATTGAGGAATTGAAAATTGCTTTGATTGCGGGTGCTCAAATAATTGATGTACGGGAGACTGACGAATATGTGTCAGGTCATGTGTCCGGCGCAACTCTTATTCCACTGGGCACTGTTCCAACCAACATGGATCCATTTCGTTCAGATAAAGACGTTTTTGTCATTTGCCACTCTGGCGGTAGAAGCATGCGTGCTTGCGAATTTTTGCATGATCAAGGCATTACCAATGTTGTCAACATTATTGGTGGTACGGCTGGCTGGATCGCTCTCGGAAACCCGGTGACAACCGGCCAACAGTCCTAATACTTAATCATCGTCAACCAAATTGCGTCTATGAACATCACTTGGATCGATTCTGATAGTGAGTTGCAATCGCTGCTTCGAGAAATAGCAGGTTGCGACCGCTATGCAATGGATACTGAGTTTCATCGCGAGCGAACATACTTTCCACAACTAGCGCTGATCCAGATTAAGTACAACACCAAGATTTTTTTGATCGATCCTGTTGTTGTCAATCTTGCTCTATTTGCCGATCTCTTTGCTTCAGATTCTCTGTGCGTTTTGCATGCCGCACAACAAGACCTCGAAGTACTCAATCACGCATGTGGTTCGGCCCCTAGACGCATGTTTGATACTCAGATAGCCGCCGGATTTATTGGGATGTCCACGCCCTCATTGTCATCGCTCATTTTGAGTGAGTTGAAGGTGAGCATCTCAAAGGGTGATCGACTTACCGATTGGCTTCGACGACCATTGACGGCTGATCAAAAAACATATGCCGCTACCGACGTCGAACATCTTTTCGATATTCAGGACAATCTTGAAAAACGCCTTAACGAACTGAATCGTCTGAGTTGGGTGCATGAAGCCTGCGAAGAGTTGCGTGTGAGACCTGCTGGACCAGCTGATCCGACCGATGCTTGGCTTCGCGTGAAAGAGGCGCGGGCACTTAAAGGTCAAGCGCGCGGCGTCGCTCAAGCGGTGTGTGAGTGGCGAGAGCGTAAAGCCATGGCAGCCGATGTACCTCCTCGTCGAATTCTTTCCGACATTGCAATCTTGGGGATTGCACAAATCATGCCAACAACTTCTGACGAACTACTCAAGGCAAGGGGAGTTGAGAATCGACAGATCGGTGGCGAAGTAGGGCGCGAGCTGCTTGCAGCTGTCGAACGAGGTAAGAGTGTCGTCGTTTCGCTACCGCAGATTGATAATGATGACGTCGATAAGGAATTGCGTCCGGCGGTTGGTCTAATTACTGCATGGATGAGCGAACTTGCACGAACTCACCATATTGATGCCACATTGCTCGGCACACGCAACGACATTTTGTCGCTCTTGCGCAAATCACCTCAAGGCAGACTCAGCGTTGGATGGCGAGCAGAGATGGTGGGGAAAGACATCGAGCGCATCCTGTCGGGTGAGGCTGGATTGAGTTTTAACGGCCACGGCAGACTCAGGCTGTTACCCACCAACAATCCAACAATCCAACAATCCAACAATCTGATCTAAAAGCCACTTAAACACTGGCTTATCAGGCTAAGATTTACAGCGATGTTTATCCACTAAGTGGCTGCCTCACCGGTAGTCACCCGATCAAGGTTCGGAGCCCTACCGTGAAGAAGGGTCGTCATCGTCGCTTCGAAGAAGCGCGCAAATTAAAGCAGTCT
>CAFAAG010000018.1_pt1 | contig 14927 bp, 13 predicted proteins | sample 7267441 | NCBI WGS metagenome assembly CAFAAG01 (sample SAMEA6813978, study PRJEB35770) | uncultured Acidimicrobium sp. | biome: Freshwater; feature: Freshwater reservoir; material: water | place: Czech Republic | collected 2016-08-15 | depth 30m m | reverse complement strand
GGCCTTTGAACGAATACCGCCCTTGGTGAACTTGTTCTGCAATGCAAAGAATGCGTACGAAATCGTGCCGCAGACGATGACGATGGTGACAGCACCAACAGCCTGGGCACCTAGCTGACCCCAGTCGCCCTTGATAACGCCTTTCACTCCCTCGCTTGCCGACCCATTCCAACCCGCACCGTAAGTTCCGTTGGCAAAAATGCCCACGCTCAGCGTTCCGAAAAGACCACCAACGCCGTGAACCGAGATTGCACCAACAGGATCATCAATACCGCGGCGCTCAAAAAAGTACACCGATTCGATAATCAAAATTGCTGCGAGTATTCCAATCACGGCAGCGGCCCACGGTGCAATAAATGCGCATGCTGCCGTTATTGCAACCAAACCCGCAAGCATGCCGTTAATCATCATGCCCGGATCTGGTTTGCCAGTTTTGCGAGTGATGTACAACATCGCAGTGACCGAACCAAACGCGCCAGCGATTGCAGTGTTCACCGCTGCTACAGCAAACTGCACATCGGTTGCTGCAAATGTGCTGGCTGCGTTAAAGCCAAACCATCCGAACAACAAAATGAATGTTCCGAGCATCGCCATTGGCACGTGATGGCCAGCAATCGTGCGCGGCTTGCCGTCTGCACCAAACTTTCCAATGCGTGGCCCCAACACAATTGCTCCTGTAAATGCTGCTACACCACCTACTGCGTGCACAACACCAGAACCTGCAAAGTCGACGTAGCCGGCGCCCAATGACATGGAGCTCCAGGTTTTTGCCAACCAGCCACCGCCCCACGTCCACGCAGCAATGATCGGATAGTAGATAGCGCCACAGAAAAAACCCCAGCCCACAAAACTGTTCCATTTCCAACGCTCGGCCATCGAACCGGTTGGAATAGTGGCGACAGTGTCCATGAACGCAACCATGTACAAAAAGAAGCCAACGACTGCTGGAGTTACTGCGCTGCCAGACAGGGCCCAACCGCCCTTCCATAAAAAGATCCAGTCGCCACTACCGAGCAACGCAGACCCAACTGGTGCATCCATTCCAAAAGCGGAATAGCTAAACCCTCCGAATGAAAATGCAAATCCAACAAGATAGAACCCGATAAACCCGAGTCCAAAAATTACAAAGTTGGTACTCACAACGTGTGCTGCATTTTTTGCTTGAGTCATTCCAGTTTCAACAAGCGCAAAACCTGCCTGCATGAAAATAACGAGCGCAGCACCAATCACAATCCACATCAAACTGACCTGTTGGCCAAGCACAGTGACCGGATCGGGTGTTTCGAGTAAAAACTTCATACTTCTCTCCATTCGGGTAAGGACAACGGTTGAGTTGCCACAGAAATACAGACGCGTCCAGAGGCGCCATTGCAGCCGAACGCAAAAGAGATTAGGAGAGCAATATTTCGACTGTGTCTACAAAATGTTTCGGGATTGTTATTGTTTATGAACGCCCATGGCTACCCAACGCAAGCAAACGAAACACGCAGTTAACAAACTCGAGTTGCCGCCGCTCGTTGCCGAGCGCATCACGTGCCCACTGACCAAATGGCAAGGAGAAATTGGGCGCTGCCACTGGTGTAACGAAATAATTACAGGTAAGCGACGCACTACTTGGTGCTCAGACAAATGTGGTCGCACCTGGCAACGCGAACACATCTGGAGATTTGCTCGCTCATCTGCAAAACGCCGAGCCAAATACCACTGCATCCGTGTTGGCTGCACCGCAGCACGGCGCGACTGCGAGGTCAATCACATCGAACCCCGCGATGGCAAGGGTTATGGGCCAGGGTGCCATCACCACTTGCAGCCCGATGCCACAGGTCGAGGCGGCCTAGAGGTGTTGTGTCATGCCCACCATGCCGAGATCACCGCGGCTCAAGCAACTGCGCGTGCCACTGCAAGAGCAAATGCACGCCTAGAGGCTCAGGCCACAACCGAAACTACGATCTGACCCATGGCTTTTCGAGACGGCGACGGATGGGTGATGTGCTCATGCGGTCATAAACATTGGGGACTCCATGGCGCTGCCGGTCTGTTACTCATTCGCCTCGACATGTCTGAGCCGCACGTGTTGTTGCAACTGCGTGCTGCATGGACTCACGGTGGTGGCACTTGGGCGCTACCAGGAGGCGCACTCGATAGTCACGAAGATTCCGTAACTGCCGCTGGTCGCGAAGCCGCAGAAGAAGCTGGCATTAATAGTGATGACTATTTCGTGCGCGATGTATTTAGTGACGACCATGGCCCATGGCGCTACGACACCGTGATTGCACATACCAATAGCGATGCGGGAGCATTCGCTGCCAATGCCGAATCGGAAGATCTGCAATGGGTGACGCTCGACAAAGTGGAGACTTTCTCGCTGCACGCCGGCTTGGCAGGAGCATGGCCACAATTACACAAGCGGGTTGTGGCAACTCTCAACTCGTAATTCCCGCAGATTAGGCTGTTGTCATGACACTTGAAGCAACAAAGACACAGGCATACCTCGACGACCGCGCCCACGTATTTCACTCGTGGTCAGCACAAGGCACTCTCAATCCGGTTGAAATTACTGGTGGCCTTGGCAGTTACTTCTGGGATTCGACTGGCAAAAAGTACCTCGACTTTTCAAGCCAACTCGTCAACCTCAACATTGGTCACCAACATCCAAAACTTGTTGCAGCGATTCAAGAACAAGCAGGCAAGTTGTGCACCGTTGCTCCCCCATTTGCTAACGAGTCACGATCCGAAGCTGCACGACTGATCACCGAACTTGCACCTGGCGACCTCAACATGGTGTTCTTCACCAACGGTGGCGCAGAAGCAGTGGAAAACGCAGTACGTATGGCTCGCTTACACACTGGACGCCAGAAAGTGATGTCGACATACCGCTCGTATCACGGTTCAACGAGTACTGCTATTGCAATGACTGGCGACCCACGACGTTGGCCAAACGAGACAGGAACTGCTGGCATCGTCAAATTTTGGGGACCATACGCCTATCGCTCTGCCTTTCATTCGTCAAACGAAAAAGAAGAATGTCAACGTGCACTGCAACATCTTGAAGACACGCTCATGGTCGAAGGTCCACACACCATCGCAATGATCGCACTGGAATCAGTTGTCGGCACCAACGGCATCCTCGTTCCACCAGACGGTTACTTGCAGGGCGTGCGAGATATTTGTGATCGCTACGGCATCGTTATGTTGTGTGACGAAGTGATGGCCGGTTTTGGTCGTTGCGGCGAATGGTTCGCTGTCAACAAATGGAATGTTGTGCCTGACCTGATCACCTTTGCAAAGGGTGTCAACTCTGGTTACATCCCACTCGGTGGTGTGATCATCAGCCAAAAAATCGCTGATTCGTTCAAGGATCGCGCATACCCAGGCGGACTCACCTACAGCGGACACCCACTCGCGTGTGCATCTGCAGTTGCATCCATCAACATCTTTAAGGAAGAAAAGATTGTGGAAAACGCCAAGAACATCGGTGCAACCGTCATTGGTCCCGAACTCGAAAAACTCAAGGCAAAGCACCCATCAATTGGTGAAGTGCGAGGACTTGGTGTGTTTTGGGCAATTGAACTCGTACGCAACCGCGAAACACGCAAGCCTCTCGTTCCGTTTAATGCCGCTGGCGCCGATGCCAAGCCAATGCTTGACATCGCTGCAGCGTGCAAGAAAGAAGGCCTCTGGCCATTCGCACACTTCAACCGCATGCATGTTGTGCCACCGTGCACCATCTCTGCAGACGAAGTACGCGAGGGAATTGCGATCATCGATCAGGCGCTCACAATCGCTGACTCGTATTACGAGGGCTAATAATTAATCGCTAGTCACAGCGTTGCTGTGATACGCACGCTGCCAACTGGCTTGCCGTGTCCATAGATCGTCGAGTCAAAGGCTTTTGGGTCTACTCGTGATGTGTCGATACCAAGCGCTTCTAACGCTGCTTTCATCATTGGCGGACGCGCACGATTTGCTCCATCTGCAATCTTGAGGGCAACTGCTCGCCCATCGGGCATCGCAACCGCAAATACACCCTCTGCGCCATCTTTGCCAAGCAGCCCTGGCACGCCTTGCATGAGCAATGTGACGTCACGAGTCGACCCACCCACCATCTCTGGATGACTGCGCATTGCATGGGCAACTTTGCCCGGTGCACTTGTTGGGTCCGACATCACCACGGTGCGAAAGACGCGCGCAAGTGCGGTGAGCGACATGGCGTGGGCTGGCGCACCACAACCGTCAATGCCAATAAAGGCTGCCTCTTCGCCGCTCAGCTCTGGCACCATCTGCGTAATGCGCTGTTGCAATGGATGCGACTCGTGCAGATAGGTCTCATCATGCGACCAGCCATTGTGCACACACGTGGCAAGCATTCCCGAGTGCTTACCCGAACAGTTCATTTGCAACCTTGTTTTCACTCCGCCACCGCGCAGCACCTCTGCCGCTGCATCATCATCGAGCGGATAGTCCTTGGTGTTACTCAAGTCATCTTCTGTTAAACCAGCAGTGGCCAAGATTTCGCGTGCTGCGGCAAGATGCATCGGCGATCCATCGTGGCTTGCGCACACAAGTGCCAGTAAGCGTGGAGGCAAGTCGAGTCCGCTTGCCACCATCGCTGTTGCCTGAATCGGTTTAGTAGACGACCGCGGATACACGATGGTCGTTGGATCGCCAAGGGCGAATTCAATTGACCCATCTCGCGCCAAACCAACTACTGCCCCATAGTGCACCGACTCGTCATGTCCATTTCGAGTGGTGACACCCAGTTGCACAAATGCTTTCTCGAGAGGCGAATGATTACTCATGCTTCAAGCGCATCCATCAGCATCGACATAAACACATCATGTCTCGCGCTTGTTACTACGAGCGCATTTGGTGTCTGATGCAATACACCAAGCGTGTCCATCACCACCATGCCTTCAGTCGCTGGAGATTGAGTTTCGACAACGAGGTGCATCTCGCGCACTTCATCAGCCACGCTCGAGTTGATGGCGTATGCAATTGCGATTGGATCTGGCAAATCAAACCCCGCAAGGTGCGTTTCGTTTGCGCAAAACTTTTCAAGCACTCGTTGAATGTCGATAGTAAATGTTGCAAATGGCGTGTCCATTGCCCGCAACATTGTTGATTCTGCAGGCGTAATTACTGCAAACTTACGCGAGATGTCCCAGCCAACAAACTCAAGGTTCATTCCAGATTGCAACACCACATCTACGGCTTCTGGATCGACCCACATATTGAACTCTGCAACTGGTGTGACGTTTCCGATGTGGTCGGCAACTGCGCCCATCACCACACAACGTTTGATCTTGGTTGCAATGCTCGGATCTTTTCTAAGCGCCAGCGCGATATTTGTCAGCGGTCCAAGCGTCACCAGTTCAAGTACTCCATCAAACTCGCGCGCCGACTTGATTAATTCGTCAACTGCATCACCAACATTTGGCTGTCTTCCCTTAAGGTCAAGTCCGATATCCCCCATGCCATCCGTGCCGTGCACAAACTGAGCGGTACGCAGCTCTCGCACAAGTGGCTTGGCTGCACCAACATAAACAGGTGCGCTTGACCCGCACAATTCGCGTGTGTACAAAGCGTTTTGTACACCCATCTCAAGTGGCACATTGCCGGCAACTACACCAATGCCAACCACATCTATGTCTCCGTGGCGCAGTGCGATGATCAGAGCAACAGCATCATCACTTGCGGTATCTGTATCGATAAAAAATTTTCTCTTCATAGATCAACCGTAACATTTGGCGCCGCCACACTACGATCGCAAGTATGCGCTTGAAGCCACGCATCAATGAGATTTATAAAGCGATGATTATTGTCGCAATTGCCACGCTCCTCATTCCTGCACAGAGTCTGGTCGCGGACGATGAGTCTCCTGTGCTCTATGTTTTTCCATTCTCTAAAGTTGCAGTCAACTATCCACGCGATCACATTGACTACCCTGCTGTCGACGTAGAGGGTTGTTACGCCCATGTGCTCGCACCAACTGAAGGCACGATCACCCAAACGCGCACAATCGACAAATGGGTGAAAGAACTTGATGCTCCTGGCACCCGCGGCGGCAAGACGATCACCCTTGTTGGAGACGACAACGTGCGCTACTACTTCGCCCACCTCGGCAGAGTAAAAGTTGCGAGAGGTCAGCGTGTCAGTGCTGGCGATTGGATTGGCGTTATGGGCTCATCGGGCAATGCCCGCACCACCAGGTGCCACACACATTTAGGAATATCGCGTGTGTGTCCTGTGGTTGAAGCATTTTTGTTGCAGGGAGAGATTTGGCCACAAAAATATTTGAATGCGTGGCGTAAAGGTGAGCAGATCTCACCCACTAAAGAGTTGAAAAAACTAGTAAAACAAGACCCACTTGGTTGCACTCGCTCGCGCGCCGACACCAGAGCAGCACTCTCCCAAACCTCGGGCTAACTCAAGTTTTAGATCAAGCCAAGCTCTCGCACAGCATCGCGCTCTTCGATGAGTTCGGCAACAGAGGCGTCAATACGTGTGCGGCTAAACGCATCAATCTCGAGGCCTTGCACAATTTTGTACTCACCATTTTCGCAAACGCAAGGAAAAGATGACATCACGCCTTGCGGTACGCCGTAGCTACCGTCGGATGGCACCGACATGGAAACCCAGTCGCCAGCCGGTGTCCCTAACACCCATGAACGAATATGGTCTACTGCCGCATTCGCTGCACTTGCTGCCGACGAAGATCCGCGAGCCTTGATCACTGCTGCGCCGCGCTTTGCAACCGTTGGAATATACGTTTCTTCAACCCATGTCTGATCATTGACGAGTTGTGCAGCATTCTTGCCGTCAACTTCGCAATGAAACAAGTCTGGGTACTGTGTCGTCGAATGATTACCCCAGATGGTCATCTTTTTAATTGATGAAACAGGGCGCCCAACGCGTTGTGCCAACTGACTAATCGCGCGATTGTGGTCGAGGCGTGTCATGGCAGTGAACTGACGTGGGTCAATGTTCTTGGCATTATGCATTGCAATTGCGGCATTGGTGTTGGCTGGGTTACCAACGACCAACACTTTGATGTTCTTCTTGGCATTGGCGCTGATGGCCGCACCCTGAGGCTTAAAGATGCCACCATTTGCCGACAGCAAATCACTGCGCTCCATGCCTTCCTTGCGTGGCATCGCACCAACGAGCAAGGCAATATCAGTGTCACCAAACGCAATGTTTGGGTCGTCGGTCATCACTACGTCGACGAGGTTTGGAAACGCACAGTCGTCCAACTCCATTTTCACTCCGCCAAGCGCACCAAGTGCAGGAGTTACTTCAAGCAATTGCAAAATCACTGGAGTATCAGCACCAAGCATTGCGCCCGATGCAATTCGAAACAGCAGGCTGTATCCAATTTGTCCGGCTGCTCCGGTAACAGTTACTCGTACTGGTGATTTTGCTGAAGATGTCATGACTGAAACACTACTTTCCTATTGCTTGCATGATCAGGTCGGCATACACAGCCTGACCTTCTGGGTTGAGGTGAATTTTGTCTCCATATAAATATTCTGGATGCGCTACTGCAATTGTGTACCAGTCAAGGATCTTGACATTGCCATATTGGTCGGGCATAGAACGAAGCAACAGGTTGTTTGGTTCTTCCCACTTTTTGCTTGGCACATGATTTGTCACAAACACAACGGTGTCTACATCGGCCAAGGGAACCATGATCTCATCCAATGTCTTTTGATCAACATAGTTATTTGTGCCGAGGTGAATAATCACAATCTCGCCAAGCCGATTTACCGACTTGAGGTAATTACCAATCTCGAGTGCCTGACGAAATGGTCTGCTCTTCAGCGCATCTACCGTGATTCCGCGTTCGGTGAGCACGTTGGCAGCACCGAGCATCACCGAGTCGCCTATTGCAATAATCTCGATGACCTGTCCATCCAGTGTGGTTGTTTGCGGTGCATTCACCGAGGTATCAGAAGTAATGCCAGCAACAGTGGTCTGGCTTGCGGCGACCGTAGTCGTACTTGACATCACATTGACAACACCGCTCTCTCCGTCGGCAAGGCTCTGACCGATGTCGTCCAACTTGACTTGTGCAGTTGCGAGGCTCACCAATGCAAAAATTGGTACGACTGCAACAACGACGCCAATGGCAATGATGCCCTGTCGTTTTTCCCTGTCCGACTCGAGTCGTGAATGGCGAAACTTGCCCCACGCTTCACGAAGGCCTCCAGAGCGCACTGGCATCTCAATGAACCGATATGAAACTTCGGTAACGACAAGTGCAAGTGCAAACAGCAATACGAACTCGATGACGTTGAGCCCCCGACCAGCAAATTGTCGATAAAACTGAAAGATCGGCCAATGAAATAGGTACAGGCCATACGACCGCTGACCGATGTACACCAATATTGGGTTACCAAGGACTCGTGTTGCCAACAACGTGTGTGGGTGCACCGCCGCCGCAATGATTGCGATACTCGCAAGCCCAACAAGAAGAAAACCACCTTGGAATAACGGCGCGTAGCCACTCGTGCCGCCATCGACGCCACCTTCAACGACATCGTGGAAATTCCACAACATTGCGCCAAGCCCAAGTACGCCCACCCACCCAACAACAGACACAATGTGGCGCTCTGACGTTGGGTGATCGTTATTAAACATTGAAGGCTTCCACCAAAAAGCTAGTGCGGAGCCAATCAGCAAACCACCCGATCGTCCAAGTGTGCCCAAAAATAAAAAATCTACTTTTGAAACAGCATGCCCAAAGATTGCAATGTAATGATCTGGAGTTTCAAGCACCGAACCACTTGCACCAGGCTCAAACGTTTTTGCAACATAGATGGATACCGCAATGGATGCGGCAAAAAACAGAGTCCCCAACAGCAATGGTTTACGGCCAAATACCTTGAGCACTACAGCAATCAATACCGGCCACACCAAATAAAACTGCTCTTCAACTGCCAGCGACCACAGGTGTCGAAGCGGCACAAAACCAAATGCGCTGAAATATGAGGTGCCAACCCAGATCTGAAACCAGTTGAAGCCATAAACAACTGCAGCTATGACATCGCCGCGCAGGTTTCCAAGCGTGTCGCGCTCGAACAATGCGCAATACGTCGTGACACCAATCAGAAGAGTCCATAATGCAGGTAACAACCTTCGCGCTCGACGTATCCAGAACGCTCTGAAATTGATCTTTTCATTTTCCTGTGACTCATTAATCAGCAGCATCGTGATCAAATAACCGCTGATGACAAAAAATACTTCGACGCCGAGGAAGCCACCACTCAGCCAACTCTTATTAGCGTGATACAAAATCACAGCGATTACCGCGACCGCACGCAGACCGTCAAGGCCTGGCAGATACCTCAATGATTGTTCGCGATTCATTTACTAAGAGCGTATTGTCCGAACGATCTCCGCCATGAGTATTCCGGCTTCGGTTGGATTCAAACCAATCTGCACGCCAGCCGCGCGCAATGCGTCCATCTTTCCCTGTGCCGTGCCCTTGCCACCGGACACAATGGCGCCAGCATGGCCCATCTTTTTGCCGGCAGGCGCAGTTACACCTGCGATGTATGCGCTCATCGGCTTGGTCACATGATTGGTGATGAACTCTGCAGCTTCTTCCTCGGCTGAACCACCGATCTCGCCAATCATGATGATTGCATGTGTTTCAGGATCTGCCTGAAACTGTGCGAGGCAGTCGACAAACGAAGTGCCTGGCACTGGGTCACCACCAATACCGACACATGTGCTGACACCGATGCCCTGCTGCTTCAACTCGTAGAGCGCTTGATACGTGAGAGTTCCAGAGCGAGAAACAATTCCAACGTTCGGTCCGCTCGCACTTGGCAGTTGCGCAATTTCGCCTGCAGTAATTCCGATGTTGCATTTACCCGGGCTAATAATTCCTGGGCAGTTTGGGCCGAGCAACCGCGTGGCGGGATAGTCACGCTGCAGCGTGGCAAACACGCGAGCTTCGTCTTGCGCCGGCACACCCTCGGTGATGCAGACAACAAAACCAATTCCTGCGCGGGCTGCTTCAAGAATTGCTGCTGGTGCCGCTTTTGGTGGCACTGCAATGAACGATGCGTTTGCTCCTGTAGCCGCAACAGCATCGGCGACCGAATCAAACACAGGAATTCCCTCTACGTCTTGTCCGGCTTTTCCTGGCGTGACACCACCAACAACTTGGGTGCCGTATGCCTTGTTGCGCAGGCCATGAAAACGCCCTTGGCCTCCCGTCAAACCCTGCACAATGACTTTCGTATTTTGATCTACAAAAATTGCCATGATTCGTTCTCCTACTTGGCCATCTCGACAGCGGCGCGAGCGGCTTCGAGCATTGTTGGTCGACTGGTGAGTTGTGATTCGGGAATTCCCGCATCAGCAAGGATCTTTCGACCTTCGTCGGCATTCGTGCCATCGAGACGAATAACAATTGGTGCGCGCAAGGCAACTCGCTTCACTGCCTCAACGATTCCCTTGGCAACTTCTTCACCACGGGTGATGCCACCAAAAATATTGATCAAAATACTCTTGACCTTGGGGTCAGAGTTGATCACTTCAAGCGCTGCCGTCATCAACTCGGCATTTGCGCCGCCACCGATGTCAAGGAAGTTTGCAGCCGATCCACCAACCTGATTAACAACATCGAGTGTGCTCATTGCCAAACCTGCACCATTGGCGATGATGCCAACCGTGCCGTCCAAACCGATGTATTGCAGATTTTTTTCGCGTGCAAGTTGCTCGCGTGCATCCAACTCTTCGGTTGCTGCATATTCGGCCCACTCTGGATGCCTGAACGATGCATTGACATCCAGCGACACTTTGGCATCGAGCGCGTGGATCTCGCCGGTTGGTTTCAAAATCAATGGATTGATCTCTGCCAAGTCACAGTCGCCTTGAGTGAAACAGTTGTACAACTTGACGAGCATGTCGGCCACGCCGTCGAGTGCTTTGGCAGGAATCTTGGCGTCGACACATGCACGATGCGCAGTTGCGAGTGAGAGCCCATCAATTGGGTTGATGTGCAACTTGACAATTGCAGTTGGATCTTTTGCGGCAACATCTTCAATCTCGACACCACCTTGGGCACTCAACATCAACAAGTGTTGCTTTGCTGCGCGATCGAGTGTGAACGACGCGTAATACTCTTCGGCAATATCCGATGCGTGTTCTACCCACACGCGCTTCACAACATGGCCCTTGATGTCCATGCCCAAAATATTTTTGGCGTGCAAGCGCACTTCGGCTTCGTCATTGGCCAATTTGATTCCGCCAGCTTTGCCGCGTCCACCAACTTGTACCTGAGCTTTCACCACAACTGGGTACTTTGCAGTCAATGCAACCGATACGGCTTCATCGACAGTTGTTGCTACTCCACCTGCAGATACCGGGATGTTGTACTTGGCAAAATACTGTTTGCCTTGATATTCAAAAAGATCCATTGCTCTACTTTCATTAATTATCGCGTTTGTAGTTCTTGCGTTTATTGTTCTCGAGCATCGAGCACTTGCTCAAGCCATGTTGCAATTTCTTTGAGCGAAGTTCCTGGCCCAAATATTTCTCCAACACCTTGATTGCGCAACGCAATTGCGTCGGCATCAGGAATTACTCCTCCTCCAAAAACAAGCACGTCTCCAAGATCGCGCGCACGCAGTTCTTCCATCACTCGCGGAAACAAAGTCAGATGCGCACCAGACAACAACGACAACCCAACAGCGTCCACATCTTCTTGCAGTGCGGTTTCGGCAATCTGTTCTGGCAACTGGTGCAGACCCGTGTAAATCACTTCAAAGCCGTGGTCACGAAGGGCGCGCGTGATCGTCTTGGCGCCACGATCATGGCCATCTAGGCCTGGCTTGGCCACAACAACTCGGTAAGGACGTTTCACGACTACAGAACCTTACGCCCTCGACAGTGACCTATTCCAACCCGCAAAACGGCGGATACCACTTGCCAATCGGCCACACTAGAAGCATGGAAATACGCCTGCGCTCCCCACTTGCTCGTGCGGTTTTGCCAATTGCGGGAGGGCTCCTCTTTTTTGTGGTTCTTTTTGGGATCACGTGGTTGATGGCGACATTTGCCACAAACCGCAGTGAGCGACAGGTGGTTCTGGGCGACCGCACTTTTGTGGTGGGTCAGGTCACCGACGTCGCCGAATCGATCGCTAAAAATGGCCCGATTCTGTATCCAGATTTGCGTGACGTCAACGGCAAGCGATCGATCGTCATCGAGCACAACGGCACCGATCCTCTCAAGGGCTGGCAGGTGTACTACGCATACCCTGCTGACAGAAGTTCGGAATGCTTAGTCGCGCAAGTCAAACAATCGCATACCTTCACCGATTGCGAAGGCCGAACTCTGCAGGTTGATCAATTACAAAAACCGAGCGATGTCACGCCGATCGTCGAAGGTCAGAGAACTCTGCTCATTGATTTGAACGATTAAAACCGTAAGCACAAGCTTTTGTTAGTTTGATTTTTTGAGCGGGGCCCACGCCAGCGAGAGGTGCTTGGTGCCCACCAATCGGAAACGAATTGTTGCCTCCGCTTTTTCACCCGAGCCACGAATCTCGATGATCACACCTTCGCCAAATGTTGGGTGCTCGATGTCGTCACCAATGCGAAACCCGTGATTGGCATCTTGTTGCTGCGCGGTTGATACAGGCGCAACATTGGTGTTGTTGCGATTGAGGCGTTGCTGCGGCGCATAGCCGCGATCGGCGTGCGAACGAAAGCTGTACCGCTCGGAGTCCGCACCGGAGTCGACGCTGCCTTCTCGCTGAATCAACTCGTCGGGAATCTCGCTCAAGAATCTGGACGGTGGGTTGTACTGAGTCGATCCATACAAACTTCTGCTCCATGCATGACTGAGCACGAGTTGTTCTTTCGCGCGCGTGATCCCTACATACGCCAGTCGCCGTTCTTCTTCCAATTCGACAGGGTCGTTGAGCGCTCGGTTGTGAGGGAAGATTCCTTCCTCCACACCGACGATGAACACCACTGGAAACTCGAGACCTTTGGCAGAGTGCAACGTCATCAACGTGACGTGATTATCCGAATCCAGTTGGTCGGTGTCGGCAACGAGCGCAACCTGCTCCAGAAATTCGTCAACTTGAGTAAATTCGGCAGCAACACCAATCAATTCGTTGATGTTCTCTTCGCGCCCAGCCGACTCCACCGTATTTTCGGCCTTCAATTCACTCATGTATCCGCCAGCATTCAGTGCGTGCCGCAATACCGCGCTTGGGCCTTCAGATAAAAGCGCCTGACACTCGTCAATCAGTTGATTAAATGCTGTGATTCCGCGCAGAGCAGCAGCACCCACGCCAGCGTCGGCTGCCTTGCGCAGTGCAAGAGCAAATGAGATGCCGCACTCGTTGGCATACACATCAACTTTGCCAATGGTCGTGTCACCAATGCCACGCTTTGGCACATTCAAAATTCGCTTGAGGCTCACCTCGTCTAGCGTGTTGTACGACAATCGCAAATACGCAAGTGCGTCTTTCACTTCGCGGCGATCATAAAACTTGGTGCCACCAATCACTTTGTAGGTCACACCGCGATGGATAAGCGACTCTTCCAGCACACGACTTTGTGCATTGGTTCGGTAAAAAATCGCAAAATCACTCCAAGGGCGATGCTCAGAGTCGTGCACCTCTTTGAGCCGATTGACAACCCAGTTGGCTTCGCCAAACTCGTCGTCGGCATAAAAACGAATAACTTTTTCACCCTTGCCCAAGTCGGTCCACAGATCTTTGGGCTTGCGATCAACATTGTTCGTGATGACGGCGTTTGCCGCGTCCAGAATGGTTTGCGTGCTGCGATAGTTTTGCGCCAACACCACTGTTGTTACTTCGGGAAACGCATTTTCAAATTGCATGATGTTCCGAAAGTCAGCTCCGCGAAAGCGATACACACTCTGGTCGGTGTCGCCCACCACACACACGTTGTGGTGCAGTGCACCCAGCAATAGCACGATCTCGTTTTGCGCCATGTTGGTGTCTTGGTATTCGTCAATCAAAATATGCTTAAAACGCTCTTGGTATGTGCGCAATACGTCGGGGTGTTGGCGAAACAGCCGCACCGTGTTGGTCAACAAGTCATCAAAGTCCATTGCGCCAGCGCGCTCTAAACGCTTTTGATATTCGCGATACACATCGACATACTTTGCGTCGATCGTGTTGTCAACCAACGATGCTGCATCATGCGGGATAACCAATTCATTTTTCCAGAGGCTGATGCGTGCTTGCACACCGCGCGGTGTAAAACGCTTTGGGTCGAGGCCCAAATCACGAATGCAATACCCCACCAAGCGCGTTGAGTCGCTCTGATCATAAATCGAAAATGTTTTTGGATAGCCAATGTGCTCGGCTTGCGCACGCAAAATACGCACACACGCAGCATGGAATGTGCTTACCCACATCTGCCTGGCCACTGGCCCAACAATTGCCGCCACTCGCTCGCGCATTTCTTGCGACGCCTTGTTGGTAAACGTGATTGCCAAGATGTGCATCGGGTGCGTGCCCGTTGCAATGAGATGCCCAATGCGTTGCGTGAGTACGCGAGTTTTGCCCGAGCCAGCGCCAGCTACAACAAGTAATGGGCCGCTTGGGTGCAGCACGGCATCGCGTTGATCGGGGTTAAGCCCATCCAGATCGATGGAATGTGGGGGTTGAGAGTTGGTCACTAATTACGAGCGTTGCACAATACGCACCGGCAACTTGCGTGGGCCACGCACTTGGCCAAGGCTCCACGTCACTGCATCAGCATTTGCTAGGTCAAACTGGGGAAATCGCGCAATAAACACCTCAACGGCTACTCGCAACTCAAGTCGCGCCAAGTTTGATCCAAGACAACGATGAATGCCGAGTCCGAAAGCGAGGTGACGATTTTCTTCGCGATCAATCACCACTTCATCGGCGCGATCAAACACTT
>CAFAAG010000017.1_pt1 | contig 15391 bp, 15 predicted proteins | sample 7267441 | NCBI WGS metagenome assembly CAFAAG01 (sample SAMEA6813978, study PRJEB35770) | uncultured Acidimicrobium sp. | biome: Freshwater; feature: Freshwater reservoir; material: water | place: Czech Republic | collected 2016-08-15 | depth 30m m | reverse complement strand
GCACTCGATACACCAGCTGATCTCTATCGCAAAGTGATTGATGTAAATCTTGTTGCACCCTTCTTGCTTGCCAAAGCTTTTGGCAAAGTGATGGTTGATGCAGGTTCTGGGGCCGTGGTCAATGTTGCGTCAGTCGCTGGCATGCAGGGTGTTGCTGACAGATCTGCATATAACGCGAGCAAGCACGGGCTTATTGGTTTGACGCGCACTCTTGCGGTTGAGTGGGGAGCAAAAGGTGTTCGCGTGAATGCGGTTTGCCCAGGCTGGGTCAAAACCGAAATGGATCACAAAGATCAAGCAGGCGGGAGTTACTCGGACGAGGACATCACCAACCATGTTCCAATGGGTCGTTTTGCACGACCTGACGACATTGCTCAAGCCATTGCATGGTTGTGCGATGCAAGCAAGTCGGGTTTTGTCAATGGCATTTCATTGCCAGTCGACGGTGGTTGGACGGCTGACGGATCGTGGCAGTCGTTGCGCCTTCGTCACCGTGATGCGTAACAATTAGATTTACTCGAATAGGGGGATGCGATGAGTGGAAGATTTGAAAATGGTTTTGATGGACGAGTTGCTGTAGTTACTGGTGGTGGCACAGGCATGGGTCGTGAGATGGTATTGCAACTCACTGCCGATGGTTGTGATGTCGCAACATGCGATATCAGCGAGGAGAACTTGGCGGAGACTGCTGCATTGTGCACTGCAGCCGGCAACAAGGGTCAACTCATTACACATATCGCCGATGTTTCTGTTGAATCTGATGTGTTGGCATTTCGCGATGTGGTTGCACGATGGCGCCAACATGTCAACCTGCTGTTCAATAATGCTGGAATTGCGCAGGGCTACAGCTTTGTAACAGGCGAGCGCGCCGATTGGGATAAGACGTTTGCTGTGTGTTGGTTTGGTGTCTATTACAACACGCGAGCGTTTCTTGATCTGCTCATTGCCGCACCGGTTTCGCACATCATCAACACCAGTTCGATTAACGGATTTTGGGCATCGATCGGGCCTGCTCGTTCGCACACCGCATACAGCGCGGCCAAGTTTGCGGTTAAGGGTTTTACTGAGGCACTCATGACCGACTTGCGCCTAAACGCTCCTCATGTGCACGCGTCGGTGGTCATGCCAGGACACATTGGCACTTCGATCATTCTGAATGCCAACAAGATTTTTGGTCGCGAACCAAAAGAGATGAATGCTGAGCAGTTGGTAATCGAGCGTGAGCGTCTGACCAAGTTTGGCCTCGACGTGAGTGCAGCCAGTGATGAAGACCTGCGTGTTGGGCTGCAGGCACTTGCGGAGGGTTTTCGAGATCAGGCTCCGATGACTGCCAAAGACGCAACCGCGGTGATTTTGGAAGCGGTGCGTCGTGATAAGTGGCGAATCTTGGTGGGCGAAGACGCCAAGATTTTGGATGAGATGGTGCGTCAAGACCCACAAGGTGCGTACTCAATCGAGTTCTTTGACAGGCTCAACGAGCGAGGAATATTGGGTGGTCTTACCGGTGGACTTGCTGCTCAACCACCCGCAACACCATAATCATGTAGTTCAAGCAACACGACTAGTGTTGATCTCAACCACGAAAGAGGACACCATGGCTAACAAAGAACAGAAGAGCAACTCGAACAACAAAAAAGAAGCAAAGTTGTCGTTGAAAGAAAAGCGTCTCAAGAAGGCTGAAAAAAAGAAGGCCTAATTTTTTAGCGCAGGTGCAATCTGATTGAGAAATGTTTCAGTTGCATAGCGTCCATTAGTGCTCGATGTAGTTTCGGCGAAACCGACAGCAATCACTTTGCTGATTCCAAGTTCGCTGATCTGTTGAAGACGATCCACGCATGTGTCGGCCGTTCCAACAATTGCGTAGGTGTCAATAAAATCCTGTGACATGCCTTGTGCTTGGGCAGATGTTGACGAGGCCTGATCTCGGAGATCGAATTCGTTGTAGAGGTGCTCGAGCGATTTAATCGATTCATCGGTTTGTGGCCCAGTGGGTTTGCCATGCATGATCGCAAAGCGTGCGAAAACTGATGTCCAGCCTGATGCAAGTTGACGAGCGATCTCAATATCTGGGTGAGCAACAACGTTGACCCACGCCCCGACAGAAATACCGTTTGGGTCGAGCCCAGCCTCTGTGCGTGTAGAACGCACCAGATCAATGCCCCAACGCAGTCGTTCGAGATCGGCTCCGACACTGAGCATGACACCGTCTGCATGAATGGCTGCGTCGGCAATCATGCGAGGACCAGTGGCTGATACTTCGACGGGAACCTTTGACATGTTGCCCAGCCACTCGAGGCTGCTGTGCGGCGGTGTGTGACCGAGATCGAGTTGAGAAAGATTTGGTGCGTTGGTTGCAAACTCGGCAAGTTCGTCAAATGCAATTGAATCACCACGTAGATACCTCTGTACGAGCTGTGTATAGCGAGACAACGTCTCGACACTTGCTGGTGCACGACCAATGTGGGCGAGCGATGCATCACCACGACCGATACCGAGCACGGCTCGTCCATTACTGATCGCTTGCAGCGAGGCAATTGCTGAAGCGGTGACAGCAGGGTGTCGTGTCACTGGGTTTGTTACGCCTGTGCCGAGTTTCAAAGTTGTAGTAGCCATTGCCGCAGCAGCAAGGCTCACATAGCAATCACCATCCGAACTCTGTGCGTCCCACACAACCATGCCCGCGAGTCCGGCTGCTTCGTATTCTTTTGCATGCTGCACCACGAGTTGTGGCGACGATGGCATGACTGTCCACAGTTCCATCGCGTTGATCTCTTTTGTTTAGCCCTGAAGGCGTGCAGCAAGCATGGCCGCAATTTCTGGCGGCATGAAGTTATTTTCCGTAGTTGTGTCTGCTTCTACGAGTTCTACCAATCGGTTGCACACATCAACGGGGTCGAGTTGTCCTGTAGTGACCATCGAACCGACAATGCGCATGAGTTCTGCCGCTGGTGCATTGACGGCCTTGTCATCAAACCATTCCCACATCGAGTTGGCCATGCGGTCGTTGAAACCAGTGTTGTACGGGCCAGGGTTGATGAGGGTGACGTCGATACCTTGACCGGCTATTTCCGCACGTAATGCCTTGCCCATTGCTTCGAGAGCGTGCTTGGTCATTGAGTATGGACCAAATGACGGCCCAGACATAACGCCGGCAACCGAAGACATGATGATGATGCGACCACTGCCGCGCGCAACCATTTGGGGCAGTACTGCCTGCGTGATGGCGAGAGTGCCAAATACGTTGACTTCAAAAAGATGGCGCACGCGGTCGATAGGAACATCGGCAATTGGGCCAGTTTGTCCCGCTCCTGCATTATTAATGAGTACATCGATCTTAAGTGGTGCAACCTGAGCAATATCAGTTGCATTCGTAATGTCTAATTTGATGACCTGTAATTGGGGAGCTTCTTTGCCAAGTTCATTTGCCTGATCTTGGGTCTCGGTTGTTGCGATTATCTGATGCCCTTTTGCGGCGAGAGCCAGCGCAGTGCCTTTTCCAAAACCTGATCCTGCACCGGTGATGAGTACTGATTTGCCCATGTGAAGTTTTTCCTTGCGATCGTGTTGCGAGTAAAGCTTGCGATATTGTTGCCGACTATGACACAACTTACGGTAATAGATGAAAGCGGTTCGCACTCATTTGGTCAGGTGGGTTTTGGCGAGTTGGGCGTGAGTTCTGATGACTTTGCTCGCGCCACAGGCTGGACGCTGAAAGCAGAAGGCTTGTGTAAGGACGAGATTTGTGTGCCAGTGCGTGACACGGCTGCGATGAGTAATGGAGCATCAATCGACGTGGCCGAGTTTGCACGCGTAACTGGACGCAACATGGTTATAGATGCGTCGCGCAATGTGGTGGCTATGGGGGAGCAAGCTTCAATTCGGGCTGCAGCAATGGCAACGCTTGACGCACCTAATTTCACGTTGCCCGACATCAATGGCAATTTAGTTTCACTGAGCGATTTCGCCAATCGTAAGAAACTTATACTTGCGTGGTCGAGTTGGTGAGGCTGTCGCTACGAGCTGTCGGTCTGGCAGCAACTCGCAACTGAATTAGCAGATACTGGTTTCACCATCATTGCCGTTGCACTCGATGCAGATGCGCAAGCAGTGAAGGAATGGGCAACCAAAGAGCCGTTGTCATACCCAGTGCTGATCGACACGATGCACATCGTTGCCGACCTCTACGGAATCGTCAATGTGCCAGCCGCATTATGGATAGACGAGAACGACAAAATTGTGCGACCAGCAGACAGCACACCGGCTAGCGATATGTGGAGGTCGTTTAGTGGTGTCGACTCTGCTGTGCACCACGAGTTGCTGCGTAGATGGGTTCGTCACAACGAATTGACTATGGATGCCGATGCGGTGCGTTCGTTTCAGGTGCTGCCAACTAGCGAAGTGCAACAAGCCAGGTTGCACCGACGAATAGCGGTTTCATTGCGCGAGAGTGGCGATGAATCTGGAGCGATTGAACACATGGACAAAGCCGAGCAACTTGCGCCTCATGACTGGACAATTAGGCGCGGCAACATGCCTCTTCGAGGTGTTGATCCGTTTGGCGAAAAGTTCATGGAGTTCGTCGGCGAGTGGAGCGCGGCTGGAAGCCCGGGATTCAAGCTGGGGACAGGACGAGAAACGAAGTAACGAGTGCCAAGTCTCCATAATGGGGACTGCCTTCCTCATAGATCTGCACTTCGGTAAACACTGGCGAACTAATGAGTTTGCTGTCCGTTGCTTTTTGCAGTGCAGCCTCAAAGCCTTTTGCGCCGAAGTGCTCTTTGTTGATGCCAACCACCATGAGACCACCTGGCCGAAGTGTGCTCAACACATTGATGAGCGCATCTGACCCCAAATGACCATGAGTAAACGTGCCAGCCGAAATTGCCACGTCGTATTGAGTATTGGAAAACGAAATTGGTTGAGTGAGATCGGCTTCGAAGAGTTGGCCATACACCGGCTTGGTGTCAACACGAAATTTTGTTGATGCAACATGGAGCATTTCGGGAGAGATGTCTACACCGTCAATGAGGCTTGCCGGAAGCAATTCACTCAAGCAGGTGCCAACAATGCCGGTGCCACAACCAATATCGAGAATCTTCTGTGGGGAGTTGACGTTTACTAGTGACGCGCAGATTGTGGCGATACTTTGTGGGTAGATGTAGTCATTTTCTTGGGCAAATTCTGCGTCATAAGTCAAAGCCCAGATGCGATACAGATTGCGGCTATCTTCTGGCGTTTCAAGCGCGTACGCCTTCTCCAGATTGATGGATGGTTTGTTGTCGTCTCGCATGGTTCGTCCCCTACATAACCCTATGTGCTTTCGGTAGGCCAAGAGTAGGTCGGGTAATCTTGCTTCTTGAGTAGTAATCGCTTCGGGGGTTGTAAGTGAAAGTTCCACTGACTGTTGTTGACCATCTGCGCAGGGCAGAACAGGTGTATGGGCATCGAATCGCGTTCGTCGACGAGCCTGATCAGCCAGCAGAGTCGTGGGGAACCAAGACGTATGCAGAGATGGCAGCGCTTGCACGTGCGCAGGCTGCTGGGTTGGACGCTCTTGGCGTTGCGCAAGGCGCACGTGTTGCGATTGTGAGCCATAACAGTGCTCGCTTGCTGACGAGTTTTTTTGGTGTGAGTGCTTATGGTCGCGTGTTAACGCCAATCAATTTTCGGCTTGTTGCCGATGAAGTTGCATACATTGTTGAGCATTGTGGTGCCGAAGTATTGCTTGTTGACCCAGAACTCGATGAAGCACTTGCTGGCGTATCAGCGAAGCATCGCTTTGTGATTGGAGCCGAGTCGGACAAGGTTCTCTACAAATTTGCTACTGAGCCACAGTCGTGGACGCCGAATGAAGATGCAACGGCCACAATCAATTACACCAGCGGCACGACTGCTCGGCCAAAGGGAGTGCAACTCACACATCGCAACTTGTGGCTCAACGCTGCAACGTTTGGTTGGCACATGGGTGTCGACGACCGAGAGACGTACTTGCACACATTGCCGCAGTTTCATTGCAATGGATGGGGAATGGTGTATGCGATAACCGCAATGGGTGGTAAGCACATCGTGTTGCGCAAAGTTGACGGTGGCGAGATTTTGAAGCGAGTAGCCGAACATGAAGTGACCTTGATGTGTGGAGCACCCGCAGTTGCCAACGCAATTTTGGATGCGGCTTCTTCGTGGAAGGGTGCGATACCAGGGCGTGATGCAACGCGCATTGTTGTTGCTGGTGCACCGCCACCAGCTCGAACCATCGAACGCATTGAAACCGAATTGGGGTGGACGTTTAATCAGCTTTACGGGCTCACGGAGACAAGCCCATTGCTCACAGTCAATAGTCCTTCGCCCGAAACTGATGCGTTGTCGGCTGCAGACAGATCGGTGGTGCTGAGTGCCGCGGGTGTGCCGGCTTTGGGAGTAGAAACCAAGATTGATGAGACGGGCGAGGTGCTCGCGCGTAGCAATGTGGTGATGGAGGGTTATTGGGCGCAGCCAGAAGAAACCGCAAAGGCGATTGTCGATGGTTGGTTTCGCACTGGTGACGGCGGCTCAATTGGCGAGTCACATGTGTTGACAATTGCTGACCGCAAGAAAGACGTGATTATCTCTGGCGGAGAGAATGTGAGTTCAATTGAAGTTGAAGGTGCGATCTTCTCGCATCCTGATGTCACCGAAGTTGCCGTAATTGGAGTGCCCGATGAGAAGTGGGGCGAACTCGTGATGGCACTCGTGGTGAAGAAGCCTGAATCGACGCTGAGCGAGGCCGACTTGATTACCTATTCGAAAACAAAGTTGGCAGGGTATAAGTGTCCGAAACGCATTGAGTTTCGAACAGAGTTGGCGCGAACTGCTACTGGCAAATTGCAGAAATTTAAATTGCGTGCACCATATTGGGAAGGGTTCACTCGTCAAGTCAATTGAGACTGATGCCGAGATGAAATCATGACTCCAAAATTATGAAAACTTCTTCGATCGTTGATCAATTTCGAGAAGAAGGGTATGCGATCGTTCGCCAACTCTTTGATGGTGACGATGTGCTGCGGCTACAACGAGAGACTGCCGATTTGTATCAAGCAGGCATTCAGCACCCCGTCACGTACAAGCACGGCAATTTGGCGTACGAGATTTTGCCCGAAAAGCATTTTGATCAGCGCTACATGATTCAGGCTTATTGGTTTGCGTGGGCCAACAAATATTTCGACGAGTTTCGTAGTGATCCAGCAATATTGCAATTGCTTGAGCCGTTTTTGGGTCGAAACATTAAACAGGTTGCCCAGCAGATTCATTGGAAGCCACCGGGTGCAACGGTGTCGGGTTATCGGTTTCATCAAGATTTGAGATTTCGAGAGAGCAAAACGAGTTACGAAGACGTGGTGCGAGATTCGGTAACTGTGGGCATCGCTATCGATCGTGCAACATCAGAAAACGGATGTCTCAGGATTGTGCCGAAAAGTCATACAAATGGCTACTTGGGTTTGTCGGACAACGGCGAAGGGTCGATTATGAAGGGGCTCACGCACGATGATGAGTTGGTCGCGGTGGGTCTTGATCCGCGACAGATCGTTGACGTTGAACTCGAACCTGGTGATGCCGTCATCTGGGGTCTACTGACCGTGCATGGTTCGTTGCCTAATACATCTTTGCATGATCGGGCATTTGCTCTCTCGAGTTATGTGCGAGGCGAGACCTCTCAACGAGGCGAATGGGCATTTCGAGATGGCGAACGCATGAGTTTGGGGCAGACACCCGTGTTGTGTAAAAACGAAAAACTCTTTGACAACCTTGAGCCCCATTACGACGACACCGAATGGTATTTGTGAAACAACGCAGTATCTATTTTGGCATAGCGATTTTTGTCTTAACAGCAGTGTGGTCGCTCATGACTCCATTGTTCTCGGGCCCAGATGAGCCTTCAAACTTCGTGCGATCTGCTGCAGTAGTGCGCGGCGAGTGGGTGGGTGACAACGTGTTGCCATCTCCATTGAAGTCGTACTGGACTACGACGGTCAATATTGACCCACAGTTTGGCGCCGCAAACAATATTCCGTGGTGCTTTGCACCGTTTTCCGATCGTCCTGGTTGCGGCTCACGGTTGGAAGATACGCAGGTGACAGACATTCCGGCTTGGACGAATATGGGTAGATATCCGATTGCTTCATTCTTTATCTCAGGGATCGGAACAGTGTTTGGGGCACAGGATCTGTCTGTTCGTGCAGCTCGATTGATGATGAGTGTGTGTTGTGCGTTGTTGCTTGCTTTGTCGGTGGCTGCGATGAAAAGACGTGCCGCTTCAAGTATCGGCGTGCTGATGGCGACGTTGCCAGGAACAGTGTTTTTGGCTTCCACCATGAACCCGAGTGCGCTGGAGATCTGTGCAGCGATCGCACTGTGGTCGATTCTGCCTACTGTTATCACGAGTGATCACACTCGTTTCAATGAACTCGCATTTTGTGTTTCTGGTGCGCTCCTGATATTGACCCGTGCAATAGGCCCAGTGCTGTATGTAGTAATTATTGCATTGAGTTCTATCGCAACTAAACAGCGACGACCGCTGGTAGTGATAGCGCAGCAATTTAGAAATGCTCTGGCAATACACGGAGTAGCGTTTTTGTTTGCTGGATGGTGGTATCTAAAAATATATAGTTTCCAAACAAACAACGTGTTGTCCGAAGGTATTGCAAGTATCTCGCGTCGCAGCCAGATTGATCAAGCTCTTCGCCATATTCCGAAGTTGCTCGATCAGGCAGTTGGCAACTTTGGTTGGTTGGATGCACCAATGCCAAGAGCTGCTTTGTACATGATCGTTGCTCTTTACTGTGTCGTTCTTGCTAGAGGTATTGTCGTCGGCTCGGCTGGTACGCGGATCGCAATGATTGCCCTCTGCCTGGTGACAATCTTTCTAGTTGTTGTTTTGGACGTGAACTACTACTCGATGCTGCGCTCTTTCGGGGCACAGGGCCGGCACATCGTTCCGCTACTCGTAGGTCTGCCGATTATCGCGGCTAGTTCGTTTGCTTGGAAACGTAATTGGGAGGTTGCCGCAGTTGGTCTTTGGGCAATTGTCATTATTTGGGCAGGTTTGGGCGCTTTGCGTCGTTATACCGTCGGTATTAACGGCAACAATGCAATGGATATGTTTCAAGATCGCGCATGGAATCCTGTTTTGGGTTTCTGGCCAACAGTAATGATGTTGATCTTGTCAACATTGGCCGTGGTGGTTCTGTTTCCATACAGCAGACCGAGCACCGAATAACTAACATCGTTTCTCATGAACTCAACCCCACAAGTACTCGCTTTAACCGCTGTATGCATCGTCGCGATGATGGTCGCTCTGTGGATTGTGAGCTTGATCAAGAAGGATGCCTCAATAGTCGACATATTTTGGGGACTCGGTTTCGTGATGGTTGGTTGGGCATCGTGGCAATTGTCTGACGCCAACTCGCAGCGCGGAACAGTGCTTGCAGTGCTCACCACCTTGTGGGGCGTGCGATTAGGCGGATATTTGTATTGGCGTAATCACGGTAAGGGCGAAGACTTTAGGTATCAAGCGATGAGGAAGCACTATGGCTCAAAGTTTGCGGTGAAGAGCTTGTTCATTGTGTTTGGCTTGCAGGGTGTGTTGATGTGGATTGTTTCATTGCCGGTTCAATTGGGTCAAATGACCAATGAAGCAAAAATCGGTGCAGTTGGTTTTATCGGCATCGTCGTGTGGGCTGTTGGCTTTCTCTTCGAATCAGTTGGAGATATTCAGTTGGCAAGATTCAAGTCGAACAGCGCCAATGCTGGAAAAGTGATGGACAAAGGATTGTGGAAATATACGCGCCACCCAAACTATTTTGGTGACGCATGCGCTTGGTGGGGCATCGCTCTCATTGCAGCCGAATCTCGTGTTGGTTTGTTCGGAATTATCGGTGCGTTAGTAATGAATATTTTGCTCTTGAAATATTCGGGCGTTCCAATTCTTGAGAAGTCAATCAACAAGCGCCGACCTGGATACGAGGAGTATCAGCGGCGTACAAGCTCGTTTGTGCCGAGGATGCCTAAAAAATAGCGTTTAGGAGTTTTTGCCGCGCAACTTGTTCCACGCGCCAAACGAATCGAGTGATGCAATTGTTGATCCCATCGATTCTGGCGGCACTGGGTGGCTGATCAAGAAGCCTTGAGCCTTTGAACATTTCATCTCGGCAAGTATTTGCAACTGCTGCACGCTTTCGATGCCCTCTGCGACCATGTCGAGGCCAAGCGAGTCACCCATTGCAATAATTGTGCGCACGAGTGAGCGAGCACTTTCGTCTTGCGCAACGCCGCTCACAAACGACTTATCGATCTTGAGGCGTTGTATTGGAAACTTCTGTAAAAGCGAAAGGCTTGAATAGCCGGTTCCAAAGTCATCAATGGCAATGCGAACACCAAGACCACACAATGCATTAAGCGCGTCAAGAGCTTGCTCTGGTTGGGAAATCATGACGCTCTCGGTCACTTCGAGCCACAGTTGTTCTGGTGGCACATGGGCACGCAATAACGCTTCATTAACCACTGCTACAAAGTTTGGGTCGTGCAGTTGTCGGGGCGACACATTGACCGACATGGTTGCATCGCTGCGACAAATGCCCTGTGTGATCCATCCGCGTAGATGCGTGAGCGCTTCAAGGAGTGCCCATGCGCCAAGGGGCACGATCGTGCCGGTTTCTTCGGCGATGGGTATGAATTCGGCAGGCGAAATCATCGTTCCGTCGTCGCGTTGCCAGCGCATCAGTGCTTCGAACCCAACAACATCACCCATGTCGATGTCAACAATTGGCTGATGCACGAGGCGTAATTCACGGCGCTCTAACGCCCTGTAGAGAGCAGTCTCGATCGCAAGTCGCTGCGTGACTCGCTCGAGCATTGACTCGTCAAACACTGCAACACAATTGCGGCCAGCATCTTTCGCGCGATACATGGCAGTGTCTGCATGGCGCAAAAGGTCGTCGGCTGTTGACGTAATGGATGGGTGATACGACGAGACGCCGATTGATGCAGAAACGAATACATCTCCTTGACGAAGAGAAAGTGGTTCGTGGAAACTTTCGAGCACTTTGTCTGCAAGTTGCATCGCATCACTTGAATCTTGGGTGTCTGGATCGAGCACCACAAATTCGTCGCCAGAGATGCGACCGACCACACATCGATGGGGAAGAGCATTGCGCAACCGCTGTGCAACTGCGATGAGCACCGCATCGCCAGCCTGATGCCCCAGCGAGTCATTGATGTTCTTAAAACGATCCACGTCGATGAACAAAACGGTCGGCTTTCGTCCTTCTGTCCAGGCGGTGAGTAGGGAATTGTTAACAAACGTAAGCATCAGACTGCGGTTTGGCAAACCGGTGAGCGCATCGGTTTGAGCCGAATCAATGAGTTGATGTTGTGTCGCGGCATTCGCGCGCACTGAATGAATGACGCGGGATGTGACTGCTGCAGTGAGTACAAAAATTGAGATCGTTTGCACAATGCGATCTGTCGAGTCGACAGGATTGGTAAGTGCAAGTACGACTACTGGCAAGATCAATGCTGCAGTAGTGACGATCAGTCTGCCCATGAGTGGACGCTGGGTCAGGATTGGTCCGCGCTCGGTGAGCGAAGAAATGGATGGATGGATGAATGCGGCCGAGGCGAGAAATAGTCCCAAAATATACGCAGTGGAAGATTGGGTGGAGGTGATGTCGATGCGGCCAGCATCGTTTGCTGCATACAAAAAATCTCCAAGCAACGTGCAGGTGATCGCGCCTGCCACGAGCCAGACGGATGCACTGCGAGTTGTGTCTCCAAACAGCAGCGTTGCAAGCGTGAACAACACAATTGCGCTCATGCCAAGTGTTGAGCCCTGAATCACGGAGATCAATGTGGTGATGCTTTGCATACCGATCGTCGGTTGCAACAACACTGTCCAGATAAAAAACCATGCACCAAGTGCGACGATGAGTCCGTCAGCCAACACCGAAAGCGGGTCGCTACCCAATCGACTGCTGACGATGAAGAGCAGTCCACCCGCGAGCAACAGCTGTACTGCTAGGAATAGTGATTCGGGAATTGCTTGCAGGCTTGGCTGAGCTGTGAATGTGCCGTCAAAGATTTGCGCAACAGATGAACACAGAACGATCAACAACAAGACCGGCCAAATCGCACGATTGGGCTTGTTGACACGCACAGCAAACACCAGGGCTACCGCGAGTTGCACAGTTGCAACGAGATAGAGATTGTTGCTCAGGTCGACAGAATTGACCAAAGAATTGGTGATGGCTAGGACAATCCCTACGCCGATCAGGCCTAATGAAATTCGTGCAATTGGCGCGGCTTTCACTGGCAAAACGGTACTACATCCCGATTTTGTGTGTATGGATGGGTTATTCTTGATGCAGGCGGAGGAGTTGAGACGTTGCTTTGCGTCGTCTCATAACACCCTCGAAAGTTGTTTAAAAGGACCCGCCCGAATGTTTGTGACTCGTCACTCGCCCGTGACCGACCCAACGTTGAAAGAACAGCTTTGGACGCTGTATTCGCGCGCATACCTACGTACCGCCGAAGATTCGGTGACACACGAGATGCTCGACCGTATGGAATTCAACGATCAACTTACCGACCCAACCAATCGTGCTTGGGTGGTGTGGGAAGACTCGATGCCGGTAGCCATGACGCTTGTAGCGACAGATGTGAAGCGAACACGATGGCTCAGTGAGCAGTACTTCAAACGCAATTTTCCTGAGAAGTTTAAGGCTGGCCTCGTTCACTATGTGGTGTGGGCTGTAGTCGACCCAAGTTATGTGGTGCGCGGTGCGAGCATTTTTATGGCGCGACAAGCGATGGCGGTAGAAGCTCGTGAGGGTGCGCTGCTGGTCTTTGACATGCCGGAAGATAATCAACCAAATGCGGTTGGCGGCGCAGCCGAGTTAATGCGACGGATGGCGCGCATGGTTGGAGAAGCGCAGTTGCTGCCCCTTACCGTGCAGCGGTATTACGCCCTCGACTTTCAGTCTGCCCACGCTCATGAAGCATTGGATTCGCATGATCAGGATGTGCTGCAGACGGTAGCGGCACAACAAAACCGATAATTCGCGATTTACGCTAGATTTATAGCGTCATGAATCTGATTTGCAGCCACTCTGCATGAACCTTCGATGAGCGTGTCCAACCTGTCGGTATCAACCGTTTCGTTCGTTGTTGCTGGCGCGCATTTGATGTCGGGGCTACTTGGCGAGCGCGATGAGCACTTGCGTTACATCGAAGATGAGTTTCCAAGCTGCGCAATTCATGTGCGTGGCAATGAGATTTCTATAAGCGGTGCTGATGCGGCGCTAGTGAGCAAACTGTTTGAAGAACTCACTGAACTTTTGCAACGTGGTGAGAACCTCGACCGATCAGTTGTTATTCGCTCAATTGTGATGGTGCGGGCCAATCAAAGCCCAAGTCGTATTTTGACAGAGGAGATTTTGCGCACTAGTGGCGGTCGGGTCATTCGCGCTAAGACCGCAGGACAGCGTCGATATGTCGAGGCCATTCGCGACAATGTCGTGACGTTTGGAATTGGGCCAGCTGGCACCGGGAAAAGTTGGCTCGCGGTGGCGATGGCGGTTGAGGCATTGCAGATGAAGCGAGTGCAGCGAATAATTCTTACGCGACCCGCTGTTGAGGCTGGCGAGCGCTTAGGTTTTTTGCCAGGTGATCTTGCAGCCAAGATTGATCCGTACCTCCGACCGTTGTATGACGCAATGCATGACATGGTTGGCGCAGAGCAGGCAAAGTTGTTCTTAGAGCGTCAAGTCGTTGAAGTAGCCCCATTGGCATTTATGCGTGGTCGCACGCTCAATAATAGTTTTGTAATTTTGGATGAAGCGCAAAACACCACGCCCGAGCAGATGAAGATGTTTTTGACACGCATTGGTTTTGGTACCAAGGTCGTTGTCACTGGTGACACAACACAAGTCGACGTGCCGGACGGCCGCAGTGGGCTCTTGGGTCTTGAGCGCGTGTTGACAGATATCCCAGACTTAGCCTTTGTCCATTTGGATGCAACCGATGTGGTGCGTCACCGAATCGTTGCCGACATTGTTGCGGCATACGAAAGTGTGACGAATGCTCGCATCAATTCAGATACAAGTTGGAAAAAGCGCGATGGCTGAGACTCGTCCAGGCTTATCAAAACCACGCCGCACAGGTGGAGACGGAAACCCTGAAGTTTTCTGTGCAGATGAGCAAGTTGCTGTAGAAGTTGATCTCGGCAGGTGGCAGACATTGGCTCTTGATGTTTTGGAAGCCGAAGGTGTGCGTGGCGCTGCTGAACTGACGGTGGTGTTTGTGGATGAAGGAACCATGCAGCAACTCAATGCTCAATACATGGGCAATAACTATGCAACTGATGTATTGGCTTTCCCTCTAGATGCAGTAGAAGCAACGCGCACACCCGGGCCTGGTGCGCTGACAAAAGGGCCAGACAAGAATGAATTTGATATTGCCGATTTGCCATTGCTGCTCGGCGACGTAGTGATTTGCCCAACCGTGGCAATAAAGCAGGCACCATCTCATGCGGGAACAGAGGATGATGAGATGGCGTTGCTATTGGTGCACGGAATTTTGCACGTGCTCGGCAATGATCACGATACGCCTAGCGCAGCAAGTGCGATGCAGGCTCTTGAACGCAAGCACCTCGAATCATTTCATTGGCACGCCACTGCGCCGACCAACTTTCTTCATGTACCTGAGGTACAGCAATGAGCGCGTTACTCGCTAAGGCACCGTCGACTATGGATCTTTGGATGATGCTGGTGATTGTCGTGCTGTTGTTTGTGTTGATCTTTTTGTCGTTGGCCGAAATGAGCATGTCGCAAATGACGAAGCCGCGTGCAGCAGCCCTGGCCGAGAAGGGTGTCAAATCCGGAAAAGCACTTGTGCGATTGGCTGCTCAACCTGCCATGTGGGTCAACCCGTTGTTGCTCCTCATTAACGTTTCGCAAACCGTGCAGGCAACGTTGACTGGAATTGTTGCTAACAGTTTGTTTGGCCCTGCTGGAGTTGCGGTGGGCGTAGCGCTCAACGTCGTTTTGTTCTTCGTGCTCGCCGAGGCCGTGCCAAAAACGTACGCTCTGATCAACCCAATTAAGGGCGCAACTATTACTGCACGACCAATCGAATTTGTTGTTCGATTCTGGCCTCTGCGCATCACATCTGGATTGCTCATTCGCCTAACGAACGTCATCGTGAAGGGCAAAGGTCTTGCACAAGGACCATTCATCGGCGAGCAGGAATTTTTGGGGATTGTTGAGGCAGCCGCTCATGACAGTGTGATCGAGCACGAAGAGCGCGAGCTCATTGAATCTGTTATTGAGTTTGGCGACACGATGGTGCGCGAAATCATGGT
>CAFAAG010000016.1_pt1 | contig 15575 bp, 13 predicted proteins | sample 7267441 | NCBI WGS metagenome assembly CAFAAG01 (sample SAMEA6813978, study PRJEB35770) | uncultured Acidimicrobium sp. | biome: Freshwater; feature: Freshwater reservoir; material: water | place: Czech Republic | collected 2016-08-15 | depth 30m m | reverse complement strand
CATCAATGCAACTCCACCAAACACAAACAACAACACAATGCCGTGACTGAGGGCTGATAAAGCAACAACAATTGATCCGGTAGCCAGATATTTGCCGGTCTCGAGGCCGCGAGATACCAATGCAAAACCCAGAATGCTCAGTGAGAGTGCAATCGAAAATGAAAATTCGCCAGCCATTGTTGATGCAATGTTTCCGCCATAGATCGTGAAGCTTTCGTCATACAAAAAAATCGTCGCCGCAATCGCCAACATCTCGGGTATCGGGTATGCGAACCGAGCGAATCTTCCAAAGAGCCATGTGCAATATGGCAACGTCAAAATTCCGATGACAGCTGCAATTTTGATTGCGATGCCGTACGGCAAAACAAGATTGAGCCCAACGATGAACAGTGCTGGAACCACCATGTAATAGCGATACACAGGCAACCCCGCATACCAGTCCATGCTCCACCCCGCTAAGCGGAAATGATTGAGCAAGTGATCACGTAAAAACGCAGGACCCCACACGTGCGCACCCATGTCACCACCCGTTGGGGTGTTGTTACGAAAAATCAGATCTGGATGCAATGTGAGCAACAAAAATATTGTTGCGCCACCCACCACGAGGATTGCCGACAGGCGCTTCCAGTAGTTGGCGTTCAATTCGAATTGATTTGACCAACGGCGCAACATAGTTGTGCGTTCACTCATGTCGTCGTGGTTCATGCTTCCAATATCTTAGGAGAGTACTACGAGCAACAATCCCGTTGCATTAAACGCCAAGTGGGTAACCATCGAGAGACCCACCCGCTGAGTTCGTCGGTAACACAGACCAAGCACAAGGGCGAAAGCAAACAGCCCAGGAAATTCGATTGGCTCAAGGTGCACGACGGTAAACCATGCTGCGGTAATGATCAGCGCCCACGTCGAACCAATTCGCGACTGCAATCCACCTTGGATAAATCCGCGATACACCAACTCTTCAACCAGCGGTGCGCCAACGACAACTACAACAAACAAAACGATGAACCATGCACCATGTGCGGCGTCGACCATGTCACGCGCGCGAGTTTCGATGCGCTGCGGATTAAATGTGTCAGGGAACCACTTGTTGAGCGGCCAATTGACGACATTCATCAGTACAACCTGACAAAAAATTCCGAGAGGAATTCCCAACCAGTCAATTGTTGCAAACCTCATTCCAAAATATTGACGGAAGTCGGTGCCTGCACGACGAGCCACCCATCGCAACATAAAAACAAACGGCAGCCAGAGCCCAAGAGCCGAGAGTGCCAAGACCCACGTAGTCGGAGAATCGGTTGCGGCGTTACTGCTAGTGCCGCTGATCGACATCACAGCAACGCCGAGCACTACCGCGGTGCAATAGCAGCCAACCCACAGCAACAATATTGAAAGTAGCGAGCGTTTAGGTTTGTGTTCAACGCTTGGCGGCGGCCAAGGTGCCTGAGTCATCCCGCTAGACGATTTGGAATCACCATCGTGAAACGGTCACGGCGGTCTTCGAGACGCCAACCAGTTGGCACCACAAACCGCTGCGAGTGACGGAGACACAGGTCATAGGCATGAGGATCTCGATCCATTGCCAAGTCGTCGAGCCACACGAGTGCGCGACCATATTGGTATGTCAGCGTTACTACTGCAGATTGCGAACATGTAGAACGTGAACAGTGACGAGCCATGTGCCCACAATAATCGTGCAACTGCGCAGTTTGGTGGACTGTTCAACACTGCTACAAGTGCCCGTATCATTGCCTCATGAGCAAATTGCCACCCCCTCCTCCGCCATCCAATCAACCTGGTTCATCAAAGCCACGTCAACAGCGTCAGTTGCGAAAAGGCATGCCAGGCAAGTCACAAAAAAATGGAGCTTCTCCAACTGGTAAGGACAAACCATCGATGCCAAGGTGGGCTGTGTGGGCACTCATCGCAGTAGCAGCAGCACTCGTTATTGGACCGCGTTTTATTCCTTCAACAACGGCAACAAAATTTACCTACACCGAATTCCTCGAGGCAGTTTCTAACGGCCAAGTCACTTCTGTCAAGATCAACAACCTCTCCAACACCATCAGTGGCGAGTTGACAAGTGGTGACACGTTCACAACAACTGGTGCGGTCACTCTCTCTGATGCAGACGAGCAATTGCTGAAGTCAAAGAATGTTGATTACGACTATTCAACGCCGCAGGGCAACTTTTTCACGAGCCTCATTCCAATCTTGTTGCCCTTCTTGTTGATCATGGGCTTTTTCATCTGGATGCAGCGTCGCGCTATGGGCCAAGCCGGCAGCATTATGTCGATTGGTCGTAGCCGTGCCAAAAATTTCAACGCCGACAAGCCAGTCACCACGTTTGCCGATGTTGCTGGTTATGAAGGTGTCAAGCAAGAGATCAAAGAAGTAGTTGACTTCTTGCGCACACCAGAGCGCTTTAAGGAAATCGGTGCACGCGTTCCTAAGGGCATCTTGCTCGTTGGGCCTCCGGGCACGGGAAAGACATTGTTTGCTCGTGCGGTTGCAGGCGAAGCAGGAGTTGGTTTCTTGTCAGTTACTGGCTCTGACTTCATGGAGATGTTTGTTGGCGTCGGTGCAAGCCGCGTGCGCGACCTCTTTCAACAAGCAGCAAAGATGGGTCGAGCAATTATTTTTGTCGACGAAATCGACTCGATTGGTCGCAAGCGCGGCGCAGGTCTTGGCGGTGGTCACGATGAACGCGAGCAGACACTCAACCAAATGCTCGCCGAGATGGACGGCTTCGAAGCCACAGAAGGCATTGTCGTGTTGGCTGCTACCAACCGTCCTGACATCTTGGATGCCGCACTGTTGCGACCAGGTCGATTTGATCGTCAGATCATCGTGCCGTTACCAGAATCAGATGAACGATTGGCCATTCTCAAAGTGCACTCAATCGGCAAGCGCATGGGTCAAGATGTCGATCTGGACACGATGGCCAAAGCAACTCCTGGCATGAGCGGTGCCGACTTGGCCAACTTGGTCAACGAAGCGGCACTCTTTGCCGTGCGTCGAGGTTCGACACACATCGAACGCATCGACTTCGAAAATGCGCGTGACCGCGTGGTGTTAGGTGCAAGCCGCGAAAGCCTTGTGTTAAACGCAGAAGAAAAACGCGCTACCGCATATCACGAAGGCGGGCACGCAGTGCTTGCAACAGTTCTGCCGCACAGCGACCCGCTGCATAAAGTGACAATTCTCCCCCGCGGTATGGCGCTCGGCGTCACCTGGACACTGCCTGCAGAGCGACACACCTATTCACGTGAGTTTTTTGAAGACGTGATCTGCAAAGCCATGGGTGGCCGAGTTGCCGAAATGATGGTGTTCGGTTCGCTCAACAGTGGCGCTGCAAATGATCTCGAGCAGGCCACAGGCATTGCACGCCGAATGGTGCGCGAATGGGGCATGAGCGATGCAGTGGGCCCAATGGCCTGGTCTGGTCAGCAACAAGTTTTCCTTGGCGAAGACTTAATGACAAGTGGTCGCGAATATTCGGATGAGACAGCGCGCAAAATTGACGAGGAGATCGGTCGTATTCTGCTCGAGCAAGAGAAGCGTGCACGCGTCATGCTTGAAAAGCATCGCACGGGCCTCGATCTTGTTGCTCAGTCACTACTCGACAACGAGACGATTGACGGAGCGATGGTTTCGAGATTGGTCCAACAAGGTCTCGGTCAGCCAACACGCCGCATCGAAAACGAATCGTCGCACGATTCGCCAACCCAATTACACGACTGAGTCGCGCGCTCTCGCCAACGCAGCCCACAGATCAGTAGCCGATACTGGTCCCAAAAAGTTTGCCTGCACTACTCCGCTTGCATCTGCCATCAACACGGCAGGAACAGCGTCAATCTTGTAACGCTTGTGCAATTCGCGCTCTGCCGTGAATTCCAATATTTGTATCGCAACGCTGCTTGTTTCGAGCACTCGCACTTTGCGCTCGATATCAGAGCATGTCTGGCACGTTGCAGAAGTAAAGGCCAAAACAATCCAAGGTGCGTCTGGTCGCACAAAGTCCGACCGGTCAATCTGGGACGGAATTTCACTCGCTCCTTGAGTTGGTGCATCAACTCGTCGTTTGCGTTGCCACAAGTTGGCCAACAACGCAACAACAACTACAACCCCAACGATCACGAACCGAATCACGGTGCCGACTCACTCAAAAAATTGTTAACCGAAGGTAAGTAAGGCAGTGCAAGAACGGCACTTCGACCGATGAGACCATGACCTCGTAACAGCAGCCGCTGCACAACAACTGTTGTTGTGGCTTGCACAATAATCTGTGCGTCAGGAAGTCCTGGAGGAACCCCTATTGACAACACTCCACCCGCTGGCAACACGAGCGACTCGAGCCCACCCAACACAACAGCGCCGGCTGGCCCAACTTGCAGCACACTCACGGTTGCTTCCTGCGACGTTGTATTCATCACCTGCAACGCATCTTCGCTAGGCGTGACACCACTCGGAGCACTCCACGTCGTCGACCCAGAATTATGTGGTGCACCCAAAACGACTGACGTTCCTACTGTGTTGCCATCGCGACGGTTGATGACCTGCTCAACAACGATGCCCAGCGAATCACCCAGGTCTTGATCGTTGGTTGACACGATGATTCCATATCTTCCAACAGGAAGACTCGGGATGGTGCCTGTATCAATAGTGATCACGCGATGAGCTGGTGCTGTGATGAGGAGTGGTTCGATGCTGTTTGCCGAATCACTTCCATTCACAAACACCACACTGAGCGAACGATCACGACTACTCGGGTTATAGATCACAAGGTTTTCTGTGTTGCCACCAATTTTTTCTCCATTACCAAACCACCATTGTGTGCTCATTGCCGAAGCGCCAAGGCTCATTGAAAAACCAAGGCGACCCTGGCCTAAATAATGTTGCACACGACCGGCCACCAAGCGACCAGAGGATGCATGGATTGATACCGCCAAAATCGGTTCATTACGCGCACCTTGTAGGTCCATTGATAATGCAACAACCGAGTTGGCAGGCAATACGAAGCCCTGCAACTGTTCTGGACTGCGTTCTGCATCTGCTGTGACAAAAGTGATGTCGACAACAGTCGCATCTACATATGGATTAGTCATCACTATTTGCTCAATTGAATCGGCCCCGGTAAATCCATCTGCAAAATACCAATCAGTTCCTGGCTGAGTAGCACACAAGACAACCGCATCGCCTGCGGGGTGTCTCACGATTTGTTCAACCGATCCCTGAGACCCCACTATCTCTACAACTGCACTCACAAACGGCGAAGTAATGCCGCCACGAGCGTCGAGCGTGATGTGCGACCTTGCGGGAATAGATACAGCGTTGACGACCGGGGTCTGATCCAAGCTCAACAATGTCACCGTCGCTGAAATATCTATATCCGAAGCGTTTGAGATCACCAAACTGCTCGAGATGGTTTCGTCGTTGGCGGGCACACCGGGACAAAACCAATTAGTCGTCATCGAATCGTTAGCCGAGATAAATGGCATCGCAGACAATGTCGATACTTCTGCAAAATTAGGAGCGTTGTCAATATTCGAATTGCTATTGCCGTTGCTATTCGCGTTGTTATCCACAACAAATAGAGCCGCACTAGTAGCCACCACTACGGCAACCATCACCAATTGACGTAACGTCATATGCGACGGCGTTTGGGATCTAAAAAAATTTGTGCCAAGTTTCATAGCGAGCCAGCACTGTCTAGTTTGTTAAACGTAAGCAACGAATCACTCGACTCGCCAAGCACAACCGGCTTCTCGCGCCGCACACCTATTCGGGACTTTATACGCTTCAGATTAAACGTTGCAGAGATCACCAAGACCCACAAAATCAATTGCACCAAAAGCAGCACAACATGATTCCATGGTGTCCTAAAGTCAAGAGTCGCCGTTCCCGCCACAGGTGAATCAAACGCCGTTGTGCCACCAAAGGCAACTCGCGGAATCACGTCAGAGTCGTCCACACGTAATACCAAGTGATCGTTAAAGGGTGCGACCAAATGAATAGTGCCTACCTCAATTGGTGTTGGACGACTTGTAATGTCTCCAATACGTGGAAGCACCTGCGCGACTTGCAACTGCGATGACAGCAAAGCATCGGTACCTGCCTGCTGACTCAGCACCGCAGATGCCTCATCCAGTTTTGTCAACGATGGCGCGTAAGCCATATTTTCAAAGATCACTAAATCATTTGCTGTGTACACGCGCCGAAAATCTAGTTGCAGCGACAAACCTTCGAGCAGGCCAATCGGTGCTTCAAGCGGTTGGTCAACAGTTGATGCAGCACCATCAATAATCGGCACGACTAGATAACGAACTCCAAGACTTGCAAGTAAGCGCCCACTACGAACTGTCTGCTGAGAGATTGCGGCGTCCAGAGCTTGCGCCACTGAATCAGTGAGTGCATTAGTCGGAGCCAACCAATGATCACGCAATGTCAACTCTCCATCATCTGCAACAGCAAACGCTGTTTGGTCATTCAGACGCATTGCAGGTAATGGCAACACTTCGCTTCTTCCTACGTACACAACGTTGTAGTCGCCCGATTCTGGATCGGTTGGCAGCTGCGCCACCAACTGGGCGAGTGAAACTTTTGGCTGACCCCAGCGTCCGTTTGAACTCAGTACGAGCACGGGCAGAACACCTACCACGATGCACGCAAGCGCGATACTCGCAAGTGGCTTCCACCATCGATAAGCATTGATGGCTTGATCATCAAAAATAAAACTCGACATTGTGGCTGCCGCCAATGACAGACCGCATGCAACCACGACGAGCAGAATTCCGTATTCGGGCATCGCTATATCCACGTAACCGGCATCAGACAAGGACACAGCGATGAGTGAAAAGAGTACGAGCGATGCAGAGCGCGCAGCCCACACCAATTTGTCGCCACGCACTATCAATAGACCAACAATCACAGGAACATACAAACCAAGCGCCAAAATCGAGATTGCAATCACACCGCTGTCCATACGCGCAAGAGTTGAAAGACCAATACGACCTTCGCGCATCGTTTGTACGCCGACCAACTGCTGCCACCAATCCGATGCAATGAATCCGCCAGACCATGGGAAGTTGAGAACAATGATTCCAACAACAAACACAAACATCAACTGCAGCACTGCAACAATTGCTTGCCATCGCACGTGCGACACAAGATCTGCTGTCATCCACGCTGCGCTCGCAAACAGCGCGACAATCACAAAAATCGGCGCGAATGCAGCAACCACAGCACCAAACAAAACAGCCAATGCCCACACCTGAGTTTTTTGAACGCCGACCGGACGCTGACCAACGCGCACGAACAATCGCAGCAGCCACGGCAATGCTGCATAACAAGTCAACACTCCAAAACGCCCCTGAGCGATTGCTGCGTACGGTGCCGGCACTGCTGCGTACACCAAGAACCCGACTATGCGGGCTCGCGAACTAAAAAAACCACTCGCTACTTGCCACATGCCCACGCAGCCGACCACTAACGCACCGACCACTGAAAGCATTTGCAATGCTCCGAGTCTGCCCAGCACGCCAGTACCGGTAATCGCGAGCAAAACAATTCCCGTTGGATTTGCGCTCGCCTGACCAAAACCCGCCGGCCACCAACCACTCACGACCGACGAAATCAATGCTGTTGGTGACTCGGTTGCGCTTCTCAGCGGCAAGAAATCGCCAACTGATGCAACCCCGCCACCGATCAACCCCCGACTACCAATAACAATCAGTGCAATCACGGTGAGGGCAGTAATCCCCACAAACCTCGACTTTGGAGAACTCAGACTCTTGGCACTCAAACCAGAAATCTCTTGCACTCGTGTTTGTCGTTTACGAATGAAAGCCCACAGACGGGCACTCCCACGACTCTGCAGACCATGAATTTCGGCAGCAGAAACTCGTCGATATGGTCGCACCTCTGCTCTGCGCCGGACAATGTATCGAACGTCAAAAATAACGGCGATTGATGCACGCAAAGATACTTGTGCTTGCCGGAATGTTCCGTTGAATACGCCAATCACGACACGTGCAATCGCCATCACAATTAATTGCATCAAAACAATGGGCAACTGAATTCGGCTCGACAACGTGGCCACTGTGCGCACTCGATGACGTGCCTCGAGTGCACTCATCGTCGACACAGATCGTGAGACGCTCATCTCTTTGCGATGTCTGGCACGTGCGGCTGGCACCACCAACACACGCGCGCCACTCAGGTGAGTGCGCCAACAAAAATCTAGGTCTTCGCCAAACAGCGGGATGTCGGGAGAAAAACCACCGATCTCACGAAACAAATCGGCACGCACCAACATGCATGCAGACGGCAGCAAAAACACATCACGCACTGCGTCGTGTTGTTCTTGGTCTTTCTCGCCTGGTGCAACAATCGAATCGATATCGCCAATTCGATCAGCGCCTAGCCCCACACTTTGCAACACCGTAATGTCATCCCAGATCACGAACTTGGGTCCGACGACTCCCGCATTTGATCTAAACATTTCTTCGATCATGGTCGAGATTGCATTGCTCTCTAATGCAACATCATCGTGCATAAAGCAAAAGAAGCCGGTTTCGCCTTCAACTAAACGTCCAACTTCGTTCATCAGCGGCCCATACCCAGGGTTGCCCTCAACCTGACGAATCACCGCCGCTGGCAACGCTTGGCGAATGATGTCATTTTCGGCAGTTGGCGAAGACGCAGTTCCAGTCACAAAAAACAGAGTTTGCATGTTTGGGTAGTCCTGTGCTGCAAGCGAAGTCAATACTTCATCGAGCCAGGGACAGGGTTGGTGAACCACCATCGCTACAACCACGGGCGGGGCCTGCACTGGCGAGACGCGTTCGCCCAAATTATTCAAATCGGTTGGATTCGTCACGGTGAACAGAGTTTAGTTGTGCCCAACCTTGCTGCCCCATGGCCTAAATCAAGCGTGCGCAAAGCATTGCTGATACTTGCTTTTACAAACACCCCTAGATACCCTCGGTTTGAGGTTGTGGACTACAAAGGATCTTTGTGACAGAAAAAAATATTGACCTTGATTGTTTAAAAATGAAAGCCAAAGACTTGGCCTACACCTCCGTTGGCATCGGTATTCTCGCCTTCCAAAAGGTGCAGGTGCGGCGGCGCGAGCTTTCCGAAGAAATTGATAAAGAATTTCCACAGGCCAAGGCTTTCGTTGTCAAGCAAGTTGAAACAACCATCAGCAACATCGCGATGGTGATGACTTCGCTTCTCAACTCGCGCAACGACAGCCAAGCCAGCAAGTAACATCGGCTTGCTTGTCATTCACTGAACCAACTCTGCTGACTCCGGCGCCCGAGCCGACGAACACCAGTCGCATTCCCCTTCCCGAAGGCACGCTGACGGTTGGTGTTGGCCTGTTTATCGCAGGCATCTCCGCATTCGTATTTTTCAAAATTGGTCAACAAGCCCTGGGGCAAGATGGCTTCAAACCAATTGTCGCAATGTGGTTCATCGCATTTTCCCTTGCACCTGGCTTTTTCCTACCGATCGAACAAGAAGTAGGCAGAGCACTTTCTCATCGGCGAGCGCTCAACCAAGGCGGCCAACCGATTATTCGCCGCATGATTCCACTTGCCGCGACCATGCTCATAGTTCTTGCCGTGATCATTGCCGTTGCGTCTCCATATCTCACGAAGCACTTGTTTGATGGATACGGCGTTGTCGTGGTGTGCCTTGTGCTCACGCTTGTGTCGTACGCACCGATGCACCTTGCGCGCGGCATCTGTTCTGGGTCACAACGCTTTGGTTCATACGGCATCATCATTGGTGCAGACGGTGCCGCCCGTGTCATCGGTGTTGCAGTGCTCTGGGCGCTCGGAGTCAACAGCGTCGGAGCCTTTGCACTCATGATCGCACTGTCGCCACTTGTTGGCGTTATTGGCGTTGGTCTCTTTGGCAAACTGCACACCGATGCTGGTCCGCCAGCGCCGTGGTCTGAAGTAACGCCAAATCTTGGCTGGCTGCTACTGGGTTCGCTGTTTGGCGCTGCACTCGTCAATGCAGGCCCAATCACCGTTGACATCTTGGGTGCCGACGCCAAACCCGAACTCATTACGCAGTTTGGCAACGCAGTAATTTTTGCACGCATTCCTCTTTTTTTGTTTCAGGCCGTGCAAGCAGCGCTGTTGCCGCGCTTGGCGCGCTTGGCAGCGCAAGGGCACCTCGACGAATTTCGCAGTGCATTGCGCAAACTTCTTGTGCTCGTTGTTGGCGTCGGTGTCGTCGGCACAATTGGTGCCTTCGCGATTGGGCCAGCTGTTCTCAAGCTCGTCTACGAAGGCAACATTGATCGCCGCACTCTTACATTGCTCGCTCTTTCAAGTGCGATCTACATGGTGGCTGTCACATTTGCTCAGGCAACTATTGCCCTTCGCGGCCACGCGCTTGCCGGCGCGGGCTGGGCACTTGGGTTTGCAAGTTTTGTTGCTCTTGCAGCATGGTCAAGCAACGATCTCTATCTGCGAGTCGAGATTGCTCTCGTTGGTAGCTCAGTAGTTGCGCTTGTCAGTTTTATGCTTGCATTGCGCAGCCGTATGCTCAAATTTTCTTGAGACGATTCGTTTCGTAGGCAATGTCGTGTTGCACCATCATGTCGACTAACTGATCAAATCCAACTTCGCGTTTCCAACCCAATTTCTTTTCTGCTTTCGAAGGATCGCCGATCAACAGGTCAACTTCTGCTGGTCGGAAATATTTTGGATCATGCTTCACATATTGATGGAAGTCGCCAAGACCGGCTTTTTCAAATGCAAGTGTCAAGAATTCATCAACACTGTGCGTCTCGCCAGTTGCAATCACGTAATCATCTGGTGCATCTTGCTGCAACATCATCCACATGGCCTTCACGTAGTCGCCGGCATAGCCCCAATCGCGCTTTGCATCGGTGTTGCCGAGCACGAGTTCTTTATCAATACCCAGTTTGATACGGGCAGCAGTGTTGGTGATCTTGCGGGTCACAAACTCGAGCCCACGACGCGGCCCTTCATGATTAAACAAAATACCAGAGCACGCATACATGCCGTAACTTTCGCGATAATTGACAGTGATGTCATGACCGAACACCTTGGCGACACCGTAAGGCGATCGAGGGTGAAACGGTGTGAGTTCTGTTTGAGGCGTCTCGCGCACTTTGCCAAACATCTCGGAAGATGACGCCTGATAAAAACGAATCGGATTGTTTTGAGCGCCACCCACCATGCGCACCGCTTCGAGGGCGCGCAACACGCCGAGCCCCGTCACATTGGCTGTCAATTCGGCTTGATTAAAAGACATCGCAACGAACGAAATTGCCCCAAGATTGTAAAACTCGTCAGGCTGCACATATTCAAGTGCAGTCACAAGACTCGTGAGGTCGGTCAAGTCTCCTGGCACCACTTCAACTTCCGGAAACTCATCGCGCAACAGCTCTGCGCGTGGGTTGTGCTGACCTTTCATCATTCCGAAGACCTTGTATCCCTTGGTCTGCAAGAACTCTGCGAGGTGCCGGCCGTCTTGGCCAGTGATGCCGGTGATAAAGGCTTTGCGCATAACGCGTTCAAATCTAGCAGTTGCCTTTGGTCATAAATTGTCCATCCAAGATAGTTACGCTCAACGGCGTGATCTGTGTACTTGCAGGCGGCGTTGGGGCTGCTCGTTTTCTTCGTGGCCTCGTACAAGTTGTGCCCGCTCGTGACATCACCGCCATTGTCAACACGGGCGACGACACCGTTTTGCATGGCCTTTCAATTTCGCCAGATCTCGACACCGTCACTTACACACTGGCAAATGCAATTGATCCCGTGCGCGGTTGGGGACTCGAAAATGAATCGTGGACTGCAATGTCTGCACTCGCCCGCTTTGTCGATGTTCGTCCTCACGGTTCAGCATCAGCACCGACATGGTTTAATTTAGGCGATAAAGATTTAGCAACTCACTTTTATCGCACTGCTCGCCTCCGAGAGGGCGCAACACTTGCGCAGGTCACTTCCGAGATCAGCAAAAGTTTTGGCGTCGACGTACATCTTGTGCCCATGTCTAACGATCGGGTTTCTACATTCGTCACTCTTGCCAACGATTGTGCAGCGGGACAACAAGGATCCGAAATTACATTCCAAGAATACTTTGTTAAACACCAACACTCGGTGGCCGTGAGCAGTGTGCGATTTGACGGCGCTTCAACAGCATCTGCACTTGGACTTGACACACTCAACTCGGCACAAACGGTGGTCATTGCACCCTCCAATCCGCTTGTGTCAATTGCGCCGTTGCGCGCATTGCATGGTGTTGATGCCGCACTCACACGACGACGCGAGTCGGTTGTCGCAATCTCCCCGATCATTGCGGGTGCCGCACTCAAAGGCCCCGCCGACCGACTGATGACCGAACTCGGCCACGAGTCGTCGGTTGTTGGTGTTGCAAAACTGTACGCACCAATTTGCGGCACACTCATTATCGATACTGCAGATGCACACCTTGCATCCAAAGTTGAGGCAGAAGGTATGCGTTGTGTCGTTGTTGATACCGTTATGAGCACACCAGAAAAATCGCAACATCTGGCACGCACCACACTGGAGAGCGCAAGATGAAAATGACCGCATGGAGCGTCTCAGGAATCGGTGAAATAGTTCCCGGAGATCAACTTGGAGACATCATTGTCGACGCTTGTCGCGCCGAACCAAATGGCCCGCTGCTCAACGGTGACGTGCTGGTTGTAACGCAAAAGATTGTCTCGAAGGCAGAGGGACGCCTCGTCGCAATTGATCCAGATGACCCCGTTAGTCACAAAAAACTCGTCGAAGAGGAGGCCGTTCGCATCGTGCGTCGCCGAGGTGATTTGATAATTACTGAAACCAAGCATGGTTTTATTTGCGCTAATAGTGGAATCGATTTATCAAACGTCGAGCGCGGTTTTGCTGCACTCTTGCCGCTTGACAGCGATCGCTCTGCTCGACGCATCCGCGACATCATCAAAGCCAAGTTGGGTGTTGAAGTTGGCATCATCGTCAGCGACACTTTTGGTCGGCCGTGGCGCAATGGTCTCACCGACGTAGCAATCGGCGTTGCTGGCATTGCGGGTGTCGTCGACTTGCGCGGCACTCCAGATGCACTTGGTCGCATGATGCACGTCACCGAAGTTTGTGTAGCAGACGAACTTGCAAGCACTGGCGAACTAGTGATGGGTAAATCATCAGGCATTCCAGTTGCAATCATTCGCGGTGTTGACCCAACATGGTTGCGAGATTCAGCAATGAGCGAGATCGTTCGCCCTGCTCAAGAAGATTTGTTTAGATAACTAGCGCGTAAAACTTTCGCGTATTGTTTCCAAACCTTCGTTAAGGCTCGTCCACGACGACCAACCCAGTTGAATTCGCGTTCGCACCGTTGATACAGCCAGTCTCTGCACATCACCTGGGCGTGTGGGTAGTTTCTTTGCTCGTAATGTGCTGCCTGCGCCAAGCATCTTCCACAATTCTTCAATTGTCGTTTGCACCCCAGTTCCCGCATTGAGAACGAGACCACCACCTTTTGAAATTGTGCGCACCAGTACGTCAACCGCGTCGTCAATATAGAGAAAATCTCGCGTCTGTTTTCCGTTGCCATAAATATCTGGGTCTTGATTACGAATCACTCCAGATGCAAATGCGGCTACGACGCCGTCTTCTGGCCGTTGACGTAGGCCGTACACATTGGTCATTGCCAACGCAGTGAACTCAATGTCGTGCATTTCTCGATACACGCCCAAGAGGTCGACAATTGTCTGCGCCATCACATGCGGCACTCCAATTGCATCCGCTTTGCGTCCTTCTTTTACAGGTAGGTATTTGGCGGGAACCTCGCCATACACCAGCACCGCTGGCAAACATGCAACTACTTTTGTTACGCGGTGTCGTCGCGCTGCTTCAAGAACCGACAACAACATTGGCGCTGCTCGCAATACCGAAGCCGACTCGGTAGCACTCGGAGGCAAGAGCGCCATGTGAAAGATCACATCGGGTTGGCGCAACCCTACGAGCTCGGCAAATTCAACCGTCGAGATGTCGAGATGATGGAATTTAAGCGCTCCGCCAAGCGTGCGCGCAACCGACAAATTGGCGAGCGAACCCGTTGACAGGTCATCAACAACGTCGACGGTATGGCCATCTGCAAGCAACCGCTCTACAAGATGTGAACCAATAAACCCTGCCCCACCGCAGACGAATACTTTCGACTTTCGGGTGACAGTCATTTTGCTTGTTACTCCGAAGATTTTTCCGGTGATTTTTCTGGAACCTGTGCAGGATCATTCGCTGGCACGGACTCGTTATTGCACACCTCGTTATCGCTCACAACACCAGTAGACCCGATTATCGAGTTGCTTACCTGAGAATTTACGCCAACCTTTCCCATCACCAGCGAGTCAATCACGACTGCACCCTGTCCAATTTGGGCTCCAGGCAGCAACACCGAATGCTGAATTCGAGCGCCATCCGAAACGATTGCGCTTTCACCAATCACGCTGTCAATAATCACGGCAGATGCAGCCACGGTTGCCGTGGGATGAATTGGCGCATCAGTCGTATGTGCGGATCGTTTTGAAACGTGCACATTCGCTTCAATAAATGTGTCAGGTCGCCCGGCATCGATCCAATAATCATCGGACCACATTGCAAATAACGATTGATCAGCCACCATTTGTGGAAATACCACTCGTTCTATGGAGAGTTTCTGGTCGCCCGGCATACGCACCAATGCAGATGGCTCAAGTACATACGTGCCCGCGCTCGCAAAGTTGCTTGTCGTCATTCCGGGTTGTGGTTTTTCTACAAAGCGCAGCACTCGCCCGCTTTCGTCAGTCTCAACAATTCCATATTGAGAAGGGTCACTCACTGGCGTGAGCGAAATTGTTCCCTCGGCACCATGTTGTCGGTGAAACAAAATCAACGATGCAATATCCAAATCTGTCAACACGTCTCCATTAGCAACGACAAATGTTTCAGAGATACCAGCTGTGCGTGCCGCAAATCCAATGGCACCAGCAGTACCGAGTGGAGTGTCCTCCACTGCGTAGGACAGTTGTACTGATCCGCACATGTCATTGGGAAACGCTGCCATAAATGGCTCTGGTTTAAAACCGAGCGCAAGTACTGCATGAGTCACGCCACCGCGTGCAAGAGAGTTCATCAATCGCTCAAGCATTGACGTGTGCGCCACCGGCAAGAGCGGTTTTGGAATGCTGTAAGTCAGTGGTCGAAGTCTTGTTCCAAACCCTCCGACAAGCACGACTGCGTGCATCGTGTCTACCTACTTTTGAGTTTGGAAGGCAAGAGTTGCAAGTGCAGACGAGTCAGGTTGCGGAACTTCTACACCGTCGGCAATAAACGCAAGCGCAATGGCCATTCCATCACTCGTAAGTCGTACTCCATCAAAACTGGCAATCGAAATCTTGCTATCGGCAGCGTTGCGATAATCGTTCCATACCAGCACGCGCAACGTTGCATCCTTTTCAACACCGTCTGCATCTTTACATTTTGTGTCGGCCTCAGTGATTGTCTCGCCACCATTAATGTTTGAAGGAAACGTGATCGACT
>CAFAAG010000015.1_pt1 | contig 15798 bp, 16 predicted proteins | sample 7267441 | NCBI WGS metagenome assembly CAFAAG01 (sample SAMEA6813978, study PRJEB35770) | uncultured Acidimicrobium sp. | biome: Freshwater; feature: Freshwater reservoir; material: water | place: Czech Republic | collected 2016-08-15 | depth 30m m | reverse complement strand
TCGCGCTAATCCCAGTAGCCGTCGTTGCTCACGCAGCGTTCACAAATCCATACGGCAAGTTCGGGCTCGCTGACAGTTCCCGCAGCGAGTTCAATCATCATTTGGGTGGCATCATTAGTTGCAACGTTTAACTGCCAACCGTTGATGTCGCAGAAGACGACAAGACACATCCAAGAAAGTCGCTTGTTGCCGTCGGGAAGTGCGTGGTTGTGTGAAATTCTTGAACACAGAACCGCTGCCTTATCAAAAAAGTCGGGATAAAAATCGGTGTCGCCAGAACCAGCTTGTGGTGCATGAAGTGCTGAGTCAAGCAGATCTACGCGTGATGCATTGGCGAGTGTTGATGCATCAAGTCCAGTAACTTCTTGCGCGATAACTAACGCTTCAGCAAGCGTGAGGTATCTCACCTGGCGAGTTCATCAAGTATTTCGCGATCACGCTCTGCGAGCTGTTTGACGCGATTCATAAACTTGGTGTCTTTACGGACACGATCAATTTCAATTACTAGCGAATCAATGATGAATTGATTAACGCTTGTGCCTTTTGCGCGCGCGACTGTTTCGACTTTGTCGGCAAGGTCATCGGGGAGTCTGACGGTTGTTTGCTTTGGCATGATGTCATGATATCACGACATCATGATGAACCACTAGGCCTTTTGGGTGCCGACCTTGATGTCGCGGAATGGCGACTTGGAGTCGATACCAACATCTTTTGGCAACCCGAGCACACGCTCGCCAACGATATTGCGCATCACTTCATCTGAACCGCCTGCAATGCGCATGCCCGGTGCGCCGAGCAATAGCTGACTCCATGCATACGTGCCCCACTCGCCGGTGTCGACAACAAGCTTTGCACCAAGGATTTGTGCAACGAGATCGTTGAGACGCTTTTGGTTGTTGACGAGGGCCATCTTGCCAATTGACATCTCGGGCCCTGGCAATTGACCAGCGCGCATTTTGTCGGTGGCGCGTTGGCTCGTAAAGCCTGCAACACGAGAGTTGATGTAAAGGTCGGCGAGCATGTCGCGCACGATTGGGTCTTTATCTAGCTCATAATGACGGATCATGGCAACGAGGCGAGTGTGGATGTTGTTTTCGCCAGAGTCGGCTGCGCCGATGGATGCGCGCTCGTTCATGAGCGTGGTGAGCGCGACGTTCCAGCCATTATTGACATCGCCAAGACGGTGATCGTCGGGCACTCGCACTTCGTTGAAGAACACTTCGTTGAAGCTTGCTCCACCTGTCATTTGGCGAAGTGGGCGAATTTCGACGCCAGGCGCGTGCATGTCGACAATGAAACCGGTGAGACCTTTGTGTTTTGGCAGCGATGCATCGGTACGACAAATGATTTCTCCGATGTCGGAAAACTGAGCACCAGATGTCCACACTTTTTGGCCAGTGATACGCCACTCGTCGCCATCGCGCTCGGCCTTTGCTTGAAGTGAAGCCAAGTCGCTGCCTGCGCCAGGCTCTGAAAACAACTGACAGGCCACAATGTCGGCACGCCACATTGCTTTGAGGTATTTTGCCTTAGCGGCATCGGATGCATGAGCAAAAATTGTTGGTGCAACCATGCCGAGGCCAATTTGAAATGCGCCAAGTGGCGCGGTGCGGTACTCGCGCTCGACTGCGTTGTATGCGCGCTCATGCACTGGCGTCAAACCTGCACCACCGAACTCTTTTGGCCCAGTGATCCATGCAAAGCCTGCATCAAAACGCTTGGACTGCCAGTCTTTTGCTTTGGCCAGCATCTCGGCTTCGGCGTCGCGACTGCGCTCTTCAAACATCGACACGTTGTCGGTGCCCTCACCCCACGTGAACTTGGTTTTGACTTGTTTGCGCTCGGCGTTGGCCTCAAGAAACTTGCGGGCCGACGCTGCGAAATCTTCTACAGAAATAGGTACAGATGTCATAGTGTCAAAGATAGTTGGCGCAATATGGTTTGGGCGAAGGCGAGTCAACTAGTCTCTAGCCCATGGGTCAACCTGTTTCCGTCGTCCAAAAGCCATCTGCAACACCTGGTCGGGTTCGTTTTGAGATCAACCGTTCGCTGACCGGTCAGGGCCACGAGCGATACGCAAACATCTCGGCTGCAAATGGCGTCAAGCCTGCAGATGTGCTGGCACAGCGGTTGTTTGCAACGGGCAAAGTGAGCGCGGTGCATGTGTATTCCAATGTGATCACCGTGGATGTGGCTGATGGTGCGAGCAACGATGGTTTGGCCAAAGTTGTCGAAGATCTGTATCAATACTGGAAGCCTGGCATGGCCCCAAAGTCGACTGAAGAGCTATTGGCGATGGTGCCAAAGAGCGCTGAGTCTGCACCTCAGTCAACAACGGACGCAAGTGGTACACCGTTGTCTGCGGCGGCAAGCAAGATTCCTACGCTGTTGCTGCTTCGCAGTCAGGCAGCACTCGCAAAGGCACGTGCTTAACATCAAAATTTAATATTCTTTTTCGGCTATTGTGTGGTCTGAGGCGATGAGTTGACGGGGGTCATGCCGAAAAGTCTTGTGAGTTTGAATGAAGTGGCAGAAATACTCAATGTGCACTACATGACTGCGTATCGGTATGTGCGCGAAGGGCGTCTACCTGCCATCAAAGAGGGACGCGGCTGGGTGGTCAAGTCGAGCGATCTGAATGCTTTTCGAAAAGGTTCGGGTCAAGCGGTCGTGTCCAAAACCGGTACCCGAAAAGTTGCTCCATGGAGTGATCGGATGTTGACGCTTCTGATCAGTGGCGATGAGCGGGGTGTGTTGACTCTGATGGAATCGATCTTGCGATCTGGAAATGACTTGTATTTTCTGTATCTCGATGTGTTGGTGCCAGCAATGAACGCAATTGGGACGAAATGGCATATTGGCGAAATTGACGTGTTCGTTGAACACCGTGCCAGTGGCATTGCAACTCGATCTGCTGCACGAATTGGAATACGATTTTCGAAACGCGGTGTGCGCAAAGGAACGGTGTTGCTTGGTTCGCCAGCGGGAGAGTGGCATGCGCTGGGGGGTCAGTTGCTGAGCGACTTGATCCATCTTGAGGGATGGAAAGTTGACGACCTCGGGTCCAACGTGCCAGTGGAGTCTTTTGTGGCTGCGGCCACGCAGATCCCTGATGTAGTTGCGGTATGTATCGCGTCGACGATGAAAGAAACTCTGCCCGCAATGAGTGAAACGATTGCCAAAATCAAGAAGGCATCAAACAACTCGATTCCGTGCTTTGCCGGAGGTGCCGCAGTGCTCGACTTGGAGCACGCCGAAAATTTGGGTGCTGATTACTGGGCTGGCGATCTGCGAACGCTGATGCCAATGCTGCAACAGCACGCCATTCGCATCTAAATAGGCTCATTAGGCGCCTAATACGCGCCTGATAGTAGCCAGATAGTAGCCAAATAACTACGAACATATGTTCGCTACAGTGAGGCTATGTCTAGTTCACTGCCCGTAACAAAAGCTTTGCAATCAATAATTCCCGACGGTGTGTTGGTGCGCGGACGCACAGTGTTGTGTAGTGGCGATGCCGCAATGTCGACCGCATTGTTGTTGGTGTGTGCCGCTACCCAAGCCGGTTCGTGGCTGGCCATCGTGGGTGTGAACGATCTTGGGTTGATGTCGGCATGTGAACAAGGTGTTGCATTGCAACGCACGGTGTTGGTAACACCAACTGATAATAAAAAAGATTGGACAAGCACAGTTGCTGCTGTTGCCGATGGCTTTGACGTGATGATGCTTGAGGTGCCGCGAGACGCGAGCGAGTCTGATGCGCGACGTATTCAAACCCGCATTCAGGCGCGACGCAATGTGCTCGTGTTGGTAGAAACATCGCGGCACGCAACACCGCGATCAATATTTCAACCCGATGTGGTGTTGCATACACAGACCACAAAGTGGGACGGCATCGAGCATGGGGCTGGCTATGTGCAGGGCCGACACATTGATGTGGCAGTAAGTGGCAGACGCGTGCCGCGAGCGATGCAACACGTGTTGCAACATGTTGGCTAGCAATGGATGAGCAGATTGCAACGCGCGTTGCAGTAATTGCGTGTGCCGACTGGCAGGCAGTTGCTGCACAATGCGAGTTGTATTCGCGCAAACAATGGTTTGATGCAGTTGCGGTATTGCATGCGCAACGCGTAGTGGCGCGCACTGCCTATGCCGCCAAACAAGGTGTGCAAATAGGTATGCGACGGCGCGAAGCACAAGCCGTGTGTCCCGAGCTGCATATTGCTGCCAACAACAAAGAGCGCGACAGATTGATGTTTGAGTCGGTAGTGCGCGCGGTGGGCGAACTTGTTCCCCTCGTAGAAGTGAGTACCCCAGGCGTTATTTTGTTGGCTACACGCGGACCATCGCGATATGTGGGTGGCGATGATGCGTTGGCGCAACGCTTGCACGACATCACGCACAATGCGCTTGCACTCTTGGCCGACGGTCGCCCGATTGTGTTTGGAGTAGGTATTGCCGATGGACGACTCACTGCACTCGTTGCTGCACATGCTGCTGATGGTCGGCATCTAGTGATTGAGCCGGGTGAGAGCGCACAAAGTTTGGCGCAATTACCTGTGTCGGTGCTCGCCGACTTTGCCGAGATTGATCGTGACGTGGTGTCGTTGTTGCATCGGCTTGGCTTAAGTTGTATTGGAGACCTTGCAACAATGAAGCCATCAGATTTGGTTGGACGATTTGGGCCAGTTGGTTTTGAATTGCATCGCCTGGCACGTGGTTATGACCGGCATCCACCCATCACCATTGCGCCACCACCAGAACGCGCAAGCACGCACCGATTTGAACTCTCGGTAGAGGATGTCAATGTGGTGGTGGCAACGGCTCGCACAGTTGCCGATGAATTGGTGACGTACTTAAACAACCAAGGCGTGAGTTGCGTGCGTCTACATATATGTATGCAAACCGATCATGGCGAACAAAGTGATCGTCTGTGGTATCAGCCAGAAGGATTGACTGCTGCGGCGATGGCCGAGCGCGTGCGTTGGCAGATGGATGCATGGATTGCAACACGCGGGCTAACGAGCGGTGTTGTGTTGTTGCGGTATTTGCCGGTTGGCCTGCGCGCACGAGAAGGAAGGCAACTTGGGTTGTGGGGCGGCAGCACTCAAGCCGATGAATGGGCTGCTCGTGCTATCGAACGATTGACAACAATGCTCGGAGCCGATTCGGTGCGTGTTGCGCAGTGGCGTGGTGGAAGAGATGTGAGCGAAGTATTTGCGTTGACCCCAGCTGCAGTAGTTGACATGGAGCGACGAGCAGCGTCGGAGGTGATCAAAGAAACAGTGTGGAGTGGGGCACTGCCAACTCCGTCACCTTCAATTGTGTACGACGAACCATTACTGGCGGTAGTAGATGATGCGAGTGGTTGTGCGGTGAGCGTCAGCGGCCGACATGAATTGAGTGCATCGCCAGCACATGTAGTGATTGGTCGACATGCGTACAACGTGGTGTCGTGGGCTGGGCCATGGCCAGTAGAAGAGCGGTGGTGGGACCCATTGCGTCAACGCAGGGCAGTGCGAATGCAGATGGTGCTGGCGCGTGATGCTGAGGACACGGTGCGCACCACTACACACGCGGTAGTGATGGTGCTCGAGCACGGCGAGTGGTGGATGACCGCGCGCTATGGGTGAGTGTCATGGATAACGGGTAGCAGTAATACACTCGTGACGTGACTCCTGTCGAGATCGTTGCTCAACTGTGCGCACATTTTGCTGCGGCAACACCGTGCGACGAACGCGAGCGCGAATCAATTCAACAGTTTTTGTCGATTGCACCAACGCTCGAGGCACCGTTTGACGAGCATGCCAATGACACGCACATCACTGGGTCAGCAATAGTTGTTGGCAAGCGAGGTGTGGTGTTGCACTTGCACAAACGACTCAATATTTGGTTGCAGCCCGGCGGACATATCGAATCGGGAGAGACACCGGCAGAGGGTGCATTGCGTGAAGCACGAGAAGAGACGGGACTGAATGTGCGACACCCCGACAATGGTCCGGTGTTGGTGCATCTCGACGTGCACCCTGGTCCGCGCGGGCACACGCACTTAGATGTGCGCTACATAGTGATGGCCGATGATGTTGAACCAGCGCCGGGTGTTGATGAGAGTCAAGACGTGGCTTGGTTTGCGTGGGACGACGCAATTGCCATGGCGGACAAGGGTTTGGCAGGTGCCCTCAGAGTGGTACGAACATATGTTCGCTAATATGGCGAGGTGGCAAATGATGTTTCGTATTCGCATGTTTCATATGCCCATGTCCCATATGCAGAATTGCATTGCCGATCCAATTTTTCTTTTTTGCAAGGTGCTTCGCATCCCGAACAACTTGTAGAGCAAGCACAGTCATTGGGGTTGGAAACGCTTGCGCTGACCGATCGCAATGGCTTGTACGGCATCGTGCGCTTTGCTGAAGCAGCGCGAGTGCTTGGGTTGCCAACGGTATTTGGTGCAGAGTTGCAACTCGATTCTGGAAGTCTCGTGATTATCGCTCGCAACCCGCGAGGCTATGCGCATTTGTCAGGCGCAATTAGTGCCGGCCAACTTGCTGGCAGCAAAGAACATCCAGTGTTCGTGCTCGAACAACTTGGCGAGTTTTCGGTAGGTGATTGGTGGGTGATGACGGGTGGGCGTGATGGTGCGGTGGTGCGTGCACTTAATGAACAAGGACCAAGCGCAGCCGAGCGACGAGTACAGCAAATGAAAACAGTGTTTGGCAATGACAGCGTGCTGATGGAAGTGTGGGATCACGGCGACCCACTTGACTCTGCACGCAATGATGTGCTTGTACAGATTGCGCATCGCAACAACTTGACAAGTGTTGCTACAAACGATGTGTTGTATGCAACTGCAAGACAGCATCGTTTGGCGACTGCTGTTGCGGCAGTACGTGAGCGCAGCAGCTTGGACGATGTAGATGCAACATTGCCACCTGCTGCGACGGCTTATGTGCGCAGTGGAGCCGAACAACATCGGCGTTTTGCGCGCTACCCAGGTGTGGTGCAATGTGCCGCCGAGATCGGCAAAGATGCGGCCTTCGATTTACGACTCGTTGCTCCACGACTACCACCGTTTCCTTGTCCGAATGGGCTGGATGAGATGTCGTATTTGCGGCAACTTGTGCAGGTTGGTGCCACTCGTAGATACGGCATACGTCCAAGTGACACGCGCGAAGATTTGTCACTGCGAGCCCGTGCATGGCGAGTAATTGATCACGAACTAGAAGTCATTGCAACGCTTGGCTTTGCCGGATATTTTTTGGTGGTCTGGGACATCGTGCAATTTTGTCAACGATCCAATATTTTTTGCCAAGGCCGAGGCAGTGCGGCTAACTCTGCTGTGTGTTATTCGCTCGACATCACCAAGGCTGATGCAGTTTCACTTGGCTTGTTGTTCGAGCGGTTTTTGTCACCAGAGCGAGATGGCCCACCCGACATCGATATTGATATTGAAAGTGGTCGACGAGAAGAAGTGATTCAGTATGTGTATCAACGCCATGGTCGGCATCATGCGGCACAGGTGGCCAACGTGATTACGTATCGTGCGCGTTCTGCTGTGCGCGACATGTCGCGAGCACTTGGGTTTGCGCCAGGCCAACAAGATGCGTGGAGCAAACAAGTAGATGCGTGGGGCTCGCTTGGAGTCACGGTCAAAAATGACGACCACAATATTCCGGCCGCAGTGCTTGAGCTTGCCCAGCAAGTGCAAGACGCACCCCGACATTTGGGTATTCACTCTGGCGGAATGGTGATGTGTGATCGTCCCGTGACCGAAGTGTGCCCCGTTGAGTGGGGGCGCATGGAGGGTCGCAGTGTGTTGCAATGGGACAAAGATGATTGTGCTGCAGCAGGATTAGTGAAGTTTGACTTATTGGGGCTTGGCATGTTGTCGGCATTGCACAATGCAGTCGACTTGATTGAAGAGTTTCGTGGAGTTCGAGTAGACCTGGCAACAATTCCGCAAGAAGATGATGTGTATGCAATGTTGTGTCGAGCTGACACGGTCGGCGTATTTCAGATCGAGTCGCGAGCGCAGATGGCCACATTGCCAAGGCTCAAGCCACGGCGTTTTTATGATCTCGTTGTCGAAGTCGCACTGATTCGACCCGGGCCGATTCAGGGTGGTTCGGTACATCCATATATTCGTCGACGCAATGGTCAAGAACCCGTCACGTATCTACATCCGTTGCTCGAAAACAGCCTTGGCAAGACATTGGGTGTGCCGTTGTTTCAAGAACAACTGATGCAGATGGCAATTGATGTGGCTGGTTTTACGCCATCGGAAGCCGACGAGTTGCGTCAAGCAATGGGCTCAAAGAGATCGCAGTCGCGAATGCTGAAGTTGAGTGAGCGACTGTATGCGGGCATGGCGGAGCGGGGCATCGTTGGCGATGTTGCAGATTTGATTTTTACGAAGATGTCGGCATTTGCAAGTTATGGGTTTCCCGAAAGTCACTCGGTGAGTTTTGCGTATCTCGTGTATTCATCGGCATGGATCAAATTGCATGAGCCAGCAGTATTTTGTGCATCGTTGCTCAACGCGCAACCGATGGGTTTTTGGGCACCCCATTCGTTGGTGCAGGATGCAAAACGTCATGGTGTTGTGGTGCGCAGCGTAGACATCAATGCATCGCGTGCCGATGCAACGCTGGAAGAATGCGGCGAGTCGACAGGCGGGTTGGCTGTACGGCTTGGTGTTGGTTCGGTGCGTGGTTTGAGCAGCACAGTTGCGCGTGAGATCGAAACACACCGACCATTTGCAAATATGGAAGACCTCGTACGCAAAGTGCCACAACTGCACATCGCGCAACTTGAGGCACTTGCAACAGCCGGAGCATTTAACGAATCGTTTGGGCAACAACGTCGCGACGCGTTGTGGAGTGCTGGCGCGGTGATTCAGTCGCGACCCGATCGCTTGCAGGGCGTAACAACCGGCGCCGCTTCACCACAATTGCCTGGCATGCAGCCACTCGATGAAATGATTGCCGATCTATGGGCTACTGGGGTTGCATCGAGTGGTCATCCCACCGAATTTTTGCGAGCCGAACTTACACGCATGGGTGTGGCAACAGCAACAGAATTGCCAGCTTGTGGTGCGCGAGGTGACGACAAAGTATTGGTTGCGGGCACCGTGACGCACAGGCAGCGACCAGCAACTGCTCAGGGCGTGACATTTATTGGTTTGGAAGACGAGACAGGATTAATCAATGTGGTGTGCTCACCAGGATGTTGGATTCGGTATCGCATCGCCGCACGCGGTGCGGGGGCGTTGCTGGTGCGCGGAAGGCTCGAGGTGGGGGACGGCGGGGTGATCAATGTGGTTGCCGAACACATCGCACCACTTTCGGTTGGCGCCAAAGTTGTAGCGCGCAATTTCCGCTAAAAGACTAAATAGCTAACTGGCGAAATTCATAGCGACTTACTCTTTAGGTTTTTCGTTGAGCCCGTCATTAAACATGCGGTACGTCTCATAAATATCTTTGCACTTGTCGCAGAGCGGCAATTGTTTTGGGTCGCGAGACGGAATCCACACATGACCACACAGTGCTTCGAGCGGAGTGCCATAGATGCGAGCCTCAAGCACCTTGCCAGCAGCGTCTTCGCCAGGCTCGGTCTTGACAATGTGGGCCATGGCTGGCTCACCCGTCTGGGCCTCATGTTCAGTGACTGGTTTGGTGATTGTGGGGCGGGATTTAAGTGGTGTCGGCGTGCTCACGCTTCATACACTAGAGCCATGCCTACGTACGAGTTTCGATGCAAGACATGTGACGCAGTTTTTGAAGAGCGCCGCGCGATGTCACAAGCCAATGACCCTGCATCTTGCCCGCAAGGTCATGACAACTCGGTGCGCTTGTTGAGTGTGTTTGCATCAGTCGGAGCAACTACACCGCAACAAGCGTCAGCACCGCGTGGTGGTGGCGGTTGCGGTGGTGGCTGCGCCTGTCACTAACTGACGGCTCGGATATTGATCACCGCACCGCGAGTGACAACAAGCCAATCGATGAGATTGAGTCCAGCATGTCGGCACAGATCTTGTGCCATTTCTAAATATTTTGAATCGTTATCACGACCGAGCAGATGAGGCTCGACAGTACAGATACTGAGCGAAGAAGCATCGAGCACCGAGGAACACAGACCAATGGCGTGATTGATGTTGTTCGCAAAGGACGCGACTGCGTCGAACGACATCAGGCCTACTCCGCGAAGTTGGTTGTCGAGCATTAAGACCAACACCTCTTCACACAGAGGACGACGAAGTGCAAGTGAGAAAACTGCGAGTGCAGCGTGCGGGCTTGACACGGGGTCGGTATTTGCGCGCGGTAGGTAGATGGGGGCACGAAGGGTCTGAAGCACAAGGGGTCCTTTTTAACATCGAGTAATAGCGAGAAGTCGCTGGCAAATTGCAAATAACGGGGAGGTCGAGCGAGACGGTAGGGCGTGGGTGTTGCAACTAGGCAAGTGAGATGTAAATCGCTGCGGCACCAACAAGAATTGGGGTTGCATACTGAACAAACTCTGGAATCTTGATTCGCGTTGGTGCAAGTATGACGAAGCCACACACTGCACCTGCCAAAGCACCACCGAAGTGGCCGCCAATCGAGATGCCAGGTATGGCGAGGGTGAGCACAATGTTGATGGCAAATGTCATGCCGAGGCCTGACTTGAATGGGTTGGCGCCTTGTTGGCGCGTGCCTACGACACCGGCAGCCATTACTCCGAAAACTGCACCTGATGCGCCCCCAGTGAAGGCGGTTGGGCTGAGCAAAAGTGCGCCGGCCGAGCCACTGAGCAGTGATGCGAAATAGATGAGTGCAAATTTTGTGGAGCCAATTGCTGGTTCGAGCATGCGACCAAGTTGAAACAGCAAAAACATATTCATTGCCACATGGAACAATCCGAAGTGCACAAAGCCTGCAGAGACCAAGCGATACCACTCACCGTTATCAAGAAACACTCGAGACAAAAACATGTTGTACTGAAATCGACTGACTCCAGAGATCTGACTCCATACAAACAGTCCGAGATTGATCGCGATGATGGCGTTGCTGACGACAAACGGGTTGTTGTTTGGCTTATAGCTATTGCGCTGTATTGGCTTTTGTGTTAATGGCTTGCGCGTGATTGCTCGTGGCGGTGGCGGTGGTGGAGGTGGCGTCGGGTTTTGCGACGGAACCTGGGGTGGGGGGAAGTTCACAGAGTTAGTGCGGTGCTTTTTCGGCATCGGCACGATTGGCGCGGTACCACTCGACCGTTTGACGCAAGCCATCTTCGAAGTCGGTATTGCTGTGCCATCCAAGTTCGCGTTCGGCTCGACTGGCGTCAACTCGTCGACGAGGTTGACCGTCTGGGCGTGTTGGGTCCCACACCAGTGAGCCATTAAAGCCAACAATGCGGGCAATTGTTTCAGCAGTCTCGCGGATGGTGACTTCGCGGTTGTTGCCAAGGTTGAGTGGCTCGGCAGTTGTGCGCAATTGTGCTGCGAGCAAGATGGCATCGGCTGCATCATCTGCAAATAAATAGTCGCGACTTGCAGAGCCAGTGCCCCACACTGAGATCTTGTCGTCGCCACGCTCTGTGGCCTCGACACATTTTTTTATCAATGCAGGAATAACGTGTGAAACAGATTCATGAAACTTGTCGCCAGGGCCATACAAGTTTGTGGGAATCACAAATGCAAACTGTTGTCCATATTGCTGTTCGTTAACTTGCGCGTGCACAAGCATTGCTTTTTTGGCGATGCCGTACGGAGCGTTTGTCTCTTCTGGGTAGCCATCCCAGATGGATTCTTCGCGAAATGGAACCGGAGTGAACTTTGGGTACGAACACACGGTGCCAAGCAAAACAGTTTTCTCAACGCCAACTTTGCGCGCTGCTTCGATGACGAATGCTCCCATCATGAGGTTGTCGAGATACAACTGTGCTGGAGCAACCTGGTTGTAGCCAATGCCGCCAACTCGTGCTGCAAGGTGGATGACGTGGCTTGGTTTGTGCTGAGAAAACATCTGCTCGGCAACACCAACTTGTGTGAGGTCGGCTTCAGCTTGGCGAGGGGCGACAACGGTTGCGCCAGCTCGTCGTAATTTGGCAACGACTTTTGTGCCGAGAAACCCGTTACCTCCTGTGACCACGACAGTGCGATTGGCCCAATAAGTAGGCGAAGTTGGCTGTGGGGCAGAACTAGTCATGGGTATGACGATACTTACTTGGCACAATGGAAGGCGTGCGGGTCGCTTACACCCTTGAGCAGTGCTGGCACCGAGTGCCTGGAGGCACGGCCGTTTCGGCCCTTGAGGTGGCACGGGCCATGACCGAGGTGCGTCGAGATGTCGAACTTGTGGGCGTGTCGGGCAAACATCTTGAAGACCCCGCTCTCAACTTTGATCTGTCAATCGATGTCGTTGGATTGCGAGTGTCGGGACCATTGTTATATGAGATGTCTTTACGGCTCAACCAACCCAAAGTTGAGCGATCGATGACCGATATTGATTTGGTGCACTGCACGACGATCATCCCATTTGCTACGAGCAAGAAAATGGTTGCAACCGTGCACGACCTTGCGTTCTTGCATCACCCCGATTTTTTTACACGACGTGGTAACGATGTTTTTCGTCGCAGTCTGAAGGTGTTAAAAAACCGCGCTGATGCGATCTTGTGTTCGTCGCAAGCCACGATGGAAGATTGCCTGAGCGAAGGTTTTGCGCCAGATCGTGTGCGGCACGTAGCGCTTGGCGTGCGCAGTGCGCAGGCATCCCAGGACGAGATTGATTATGTACGCAAAAAGTATTCGCTGCCTGCAGAATATTTGTTGTTTGTGGGCACGCTTGAGCCGCGCAAAAATTTGGCACGACTTGTTGGTGCGCTGCGTGGACGCAGTGACCTGCCGCCATTGGTGATTGCTGGCGCAAATGGATGGGGAGACATCGATGTGCCCCACACTGCAAACGTGCAATTCATCGGCTATGTCGACGACCAACACTTGGGCGCTGTGTATGCCGGCGCAAGCGTGATGTGTTATCCATCGTTGTGGGAAGGCTTTGGGCTACCAATCCTTGAGGCAATGGCGCAGGGAACACCGGTGGTCACCAGCATCGGCACCTCGACCCAAGAGGTTGCGGGTGGAGCAGCCATATTGGTCGACCCACTTTCGGAAGAAAGCATAAGAAACGGCATCGATGAAGCTTTGCGAGATGCTGATGTGCTGAAACAACGGGGTCGCGAACGTGCAGCGCAAACCACATGGCAAAAAACTGCCGTGGCTACGGCGCGTATATATGACGAAGTTTTAAATGACGAAGTGATAAATGACAAAGTGACAAGCTCATGAAGGTCGCGTTGTGAAAATAGCTGTCAACATGCTGTGGTGTGTGCCGGGTCAAGTGGGCGGTAGTGAAGAATACTTTGTGCGCCAGTTGTTAGGGCTCAACGAAATTGCAGCGCCTTTTGACATCACTGTGTTTGCTCCGCGTGGGTTTGGTGATGCGCATCCTCAAATTGCTCAATCATTTCGAGTCGTCGAGTCAACTCACAGTTGCGAGCGCAGGGAAGTTCGAGTATTCACCGAAAACACTTGGCTAGCAAAGCAAACCGAAAACTTCGACTTGGTGCATCACGGTGGTGGCACGATCCCTTCCCGCGGCAATACCAAAACGCTGTTGACGATTCACGACGCGCAGTACCTCACATACCCCGAGTATTTTGGTGCGATCAAGCTTGCCTATTTGCGCAACCGCGTGCCGTCTGCTTTACGTCGAGCAACCGCTGTGGCTACGCCAAGCGAGTATGTGCGTAAAACCCTCATTGACTCGTTTGATGTGCCGGCAGAAAAAATTTGTGTTGTACGACATGGTCTCGAGCCGCATATTGGTCAAGGTGCAACAAGCGAGGCTGAACTACGAAACAAATTTGGGCTCGGTAGTTCGCAAATTCTGTTTTTGCCTGCAATTACACATCCGCACAAGAACCACGAGTTTGTGTTGCGAATGCTCGGCTCGGCGTGGAAAGACACATCGATCAAGTTGGTGATGGCGGGTGGAAGCGGACTTGGTGAAGTGCGCGTGAATGAGGTGATCAGCGAATTGGGTTTGGGGGATCGTGCTCTGCGGATTGGTCGTGTCGATGCTCCAGACAGAGACGGTCTGATCAAGATGTCTGTCGCTCTTGTATTTCCAAGTCTGTATGAAGGCTTTGGTGCACCGGCACTTGAGGCGATGGCCTTAGGCACTCCGGTTATTGCAAGTAATTGTGCTTCGCTGCCAGAAATAATTGGCGATGGAGGGCTTGTGTTGCCTCTTGAAGAGACAGCTTGGGCTGGTGCGCTTGTAGAGGTGCATGCGCGACGCGATGAGCTGGTGCGACGCGGTTACGCACGAGCATCGCAATTTACTGCCGCTCAGTCAGCACAGGATTTGTGTCGCGCCTATGAATATGCGCTTGGTGCAGCTTCATGAACGGTGTCATGAGCGGCAAAAGATTGCGGCTGGTCGTACTCTGTCCACACTTTGCTCCCGACATGGCGCCAACAGGTGTGGTGATGACCCGCATCGTGCACGAATTGGCAGCACTCGGACACGAGTTGCACGTCGTAACTTCGTTGCCGTGGTATCGCGAACACGCGATCGAGACTGGTTGGGGTGGAAAATTGTGGCGAGTTGAGAAAACTGCGTGGGGTTCAATCACGCGAGTGCATCCGTTTCCTGGCAAGACAAAACGAAACTTACTGCGCAGAGCATTGGGGTTTGTGTTGTTCAGCGCAGTTGTCGGTTTGCGCAGTCTTGCTGCTGGCGGGTTTCCTCGGCGTATCAATGGAGTGTTAGCCATGTCGCCTCCACTGACACTTGGACTTACGGGATGGTTTACCAAACTTTTCCGAGGTGGAATGCTTGTGTTCAACATTCAAGACATCTTTCCTGACGCAGCAGCACAAACCGGTGCTATTAGGAACAAACAAATTTTGCGTGCAGCACGCTGGCTTGAACGGATAAGTTACGAACGCTCCGACGCGGTTGTTTTATTGTCTGAAGACTTGAAGCAGAACGTTGCCGCCAAACTCTCTGCCAAGTTTCACAATCGGCTACACGTGATTCCAAACTTCGTTGATACGTCCGCGATCGTGCCTGGCAACAGAATGACGAGCTACCGCCGTGAGCTGGGCATCGACGATCGGGTAATCGTGATGTATGCGGGCAACGTTGGTTTTTCGCAGTCGCTCGAACTCGTGCTCGCAGCAGCACGGTCAATGCCACACATTGCTTTTGTGATTAACGGTGACGGTGCTGCACGAAAATCGTTGCAAGACGAGGTGAAGTCCAAAGACATTGACAATGTGTACTTCGCTGATTATCAACCGATTGAACGATTGTCTGAAGTGCTTGCATCTGGCGATATTCATGTTGTGCCACTCAAGACCGGTCTTGCATCGGTCAGTGTGCCGTCCAAGATGTATTCAATTCTGAGCGCCGGTCGGCCGGTGGTTGCGGCTATCGACGCTGGTACCGAGATTCCGCGAACATTGGCCGAGAGTGGGGCGGGTATCGCAGTGGCACCAGACAACGAAGTCGAGTTTGTTTCGGCATTGCAAATACTGATTTCTGACGGGGCTAAACGCGTTGCGATGGGGGCGCTCGGTCGCACATGGGTAGAGCAGCACGCCTCGGCTGGTGCAGTTGCAAAAAGGTATGAGGCGATTTACCTCAATAACCGATAACCTTTGGTCTTCGTGGCCCGATCATCATCAGCGAAAAAAATCGCCAGACTTGCCGAAAAAGGCAAAGGGAAGAAAATCCGCTTTCAGGGCGGCTC